>Ga0255184_1000014_pt1 | contig 127325 bp, 124 predicted proteins | sample Miss_Cont_RepA_0_FD_189954 | JGI IMG/M metagenome (GOLD analysis project Ga0255184, IMG submission 189954) | Freshwater microbial communities from Mississippi River, Louisiana, United States - Miss_Cont_RepA_0h | ecosystem: Environmental > Aquatic > Freshwater > River | place: USA: Louisiana...
TTTGCAAAAGCCAATCTTCCTACTTGTGGAGCAGGAGAAGTTTTAAAAGGAAACGGCACGAGCTTAAGTTGCGTGACGGTGGGATCAACATTCACAGGCACTGCAAGTAGAGTTGTCACCACTGATTCCGCTGGAGCACTCACCACAAGCAGTGTGAGTACGACGGCACTTTCTTATATCGCCAACATCACAAGCGATGTGCAAACTCAACTAAACGCCAAAGAACCGGCGATCACCGCAGGAACAGCGGCGCAATATTTAAAAGGCGATAAAACACTTGGAACATTGGCAAGCGATGTGCTGGCAGTCGCGCTTTCAGGTTTATCGACGGCGACAAATTCTGCCATATCAGCGACAGATACAGTTTTAAGTGCGCTGGGAAAATTACAAGCACAGATCACAGGAATCAGTTCGAGTACAACAACATCTCTCGCTGGAAAAGCAGATCTCACTAATTCATCGCAAACAATTACAGCTGCAGCAGTGACGGGATTAACGGCACCGATGGCCGGATCAGATGCGGCCAATAAAACTTATGTGGATAGTGTGGCAGGTGGATCAAGTCAGTGGACAACCAGTGGAAGTGATATTTATCGCTCGTCGGGGAATGTGGGGATTGGGACGACGAGTCCGAGTGTTCCCTTACATGTTTTGAGTACAGGTTATTTTACGGCAATGTTTGAATCGAGTATCGATAATTTTATTCAAGTTTTTTCAAATAATGGAGCAGGTCGCGCAGGTTTAATTTTGAGATCAACTGACGGGTGGAATTTACAAGTAATAAACAATGGTCAAGATTTATCATTTATGGATCATTATAATGTCAACGCAGCCACTCAAGTCATATTTAAAAAAGGTGGTGCTGTGGGGATTGGCACAACATCACCAACAGAAAAACTTCACGTCGCAGGTAATGCAATCGTCGAATCAAAACTTCGTTTAAAAGACTCGGGAACAAATTATGTTGAACTAAAAGCTCCAACCACACTCGCATCAACTATTACTCTTACACTTCCGACATCTGTTGGTACGACTGGACAAGTTCTCACCACAGATGGTGCGGGAAATTTATCGTGGACGACACCAGCATCTGGTTCTACCTTTTCAGGAACGGCAAGTCGTGCTGTGGTCACAGACGGAAGTGGTGCACTTGCATCTAGCAGTGTGACTTCCGCCGAGCTTGGATATTTAAGCGGGGTGACAAGTAGTGTTCAAACACAAATAAATACAAAAGCAGACTTAACAAATGTTACTCAAACTATAACTGCCGCAGCAGTCACAGGATTGATCACACCGATAGATCCATTAGATGCTGCCAATAAAGCATACGTGGATAGTTTTTGGACTACTTCATCAAGTAATATTTATCGCGCAACGGGGAATGTGGGAGTTGGCACATCAACTATTAATTACCCACTCGTCGTCAGTGGATCTCAAGGGACTTGGCCAAACAGAAGTACAGCGCAATTGACCAGTTCTGCAGATAATACTGGTATTATGCTGACAAACACTGCAAGCGGTGGAAGGTCTTATATGTTAGAGTCTGATGGTGGAGGAACTGGATTTGGCCAGGGTACATTTAATATTGTCGATGTAAGCTCTGGTGGTTATTCAAGATTCACAATTAGGGCCAATGGCAATGTTGGTATTGGCACGACAAATCCTAATGCAACCTTAGAAGTAAATGGATCTGGTTCGTTTAATGGAAGCATCTCTGGTCAAAATTCAAACTTTTACTCTTTATCTTCAAATAATGGATGGAATACAAATGGTTTTGTGGTCGTTGACGCTGGTACCACAGGAAGTTCGAACCCTACTATGCAATGGCGTAGAAATTCTAGCTCACAAATGATTCTCACGAATGCTGGCAATTTGGGAATTGGAACTACAAGTCCCGGAGCGACAGTAGATGTGAATGGAAACATTTCAGGTACCAGCGGGTCTTCAAGTTTGCCAACTTTTTCTTTTGCAACTAGTAGAAATACTGGAATGTATTTAAATGCAAGCGGAGATATTGGATTCACTAGATCTGGAATAAATTCTGCACAATTAGGTTCAAGTAGCTTCAGCATTTATTTACCAATTAGAATTACAAATGGATCCACTGCAAGTGCTCCAGCCTTTAGTTTTTCCGGAGCAAGTGATTCAGGAATGTTTAACCCATCTGCTGGAGTCGTTGCCTTTTCAACCGGTGGAGTAGAAAGAAGTAGAATCGATACCAATGGAAATTTGGGGATTGGAAATTTAAGTCCTAGTGAAAAACTAGATGTCGTAGGAAATGTAAAAATTGATTCAGCAAATAGTTTATATTTTGGAAGTACTGCAATTTGTACAATTTCTGGTTGCGTAAATTCTTCAGATGCTAGACTCAAGGAAAAAATAGAAGAATTACAAAATCCGTTAGAAAAAATACTTAAACTTCAAGGTGTTTCATATTATTTTATTAATAAAAAAATTTATGGTGATAGTAGACAGGTTGGGCTTATCGCTCAAGAAGTAGAGAAAATTTTTCCAGAAGTGGTTCAAACCAACAGTAAAACAGGATTTAAAACAATAAATTATTCCCAGTTAATATCACCAATCATTGAGTCCATAAAAAAGATATGGAAGTCCTTTACTATTTTTGGTGATGACATTAAAGCACTTAAAGAAGAAAATCAGAAACTAAAAAAAGATAATCAAGAAATTAAAAACTATATTTGTCAAAAAGATCCAGCCGCTCCATTTTGCAAAAAGAATAAGTAAAAGCTGAAAGTAAACCAGTTAGTAGTATTCAATTGATAAAAAATAAATTTAATGGATAATAGATTTAGATAATATTTGGTGCCCGAGGCGAGACTCGAACTCGCACGCCCGGTAAAGAGCGAGGGATTTTAAATCCCTTGTGTCTACCATTTCACCACCCAGGCACATTTGAAATTAGGTGAGTGGCTATTGTTAAAAAAATTGGAGTCTTTGTCAAATGAAAAAAAACATATTCTTTATCTTTTTAATTTTAATTTTTTCATCATGTGCCGCTTTAAAAACTTCCAAGACAATTATTGAAAGACCGATTGACGTAAGCGAGAAATTTTCTGGTGATTGGTTCAAAGTTCCTCTTCGCTTTCAATCTGACGATCCAGAAAAGCCCTATCTAAAACACCCGTTTTACGATGGTGATTTTCAATCAAAAAAAAATGATCGCGATGTATTTTATTTTGTCCCGCTGTACGAAAAGGAATCAACAGTTGCATATGATTTAGATATGCTGTCGGGGAAAATGTATCAGGCCCAAGTGTTTTGTCCTCTCGATGATTTAAGTCAAAGAGTCTCGAACTCTTTAACAAAACCTAATTTTACTCTAGGCCTTATTCCGAGAAGTTATAATGAACTCAATAAACCGATGCAGGTGATGGTGTTTTCTGGATATAAAAAATCACACCAATTATCTAAGAGACCAGAACAATATTTCAAAACTCGAATTATCGGTTCCTTGATAATTAATTATTGTGAAAAAATTCCCTGCCGAAATCATCAGAAAAAATTTCAGGTTTTAGTTGGGGTTGATCCCTTAAGCGAGGAATTTTTTAATGTGGAATCAATAGCTGACCTTTATCAATTGACAGATTTTGATTACGCTAAATCTTTTTTAATTAACCATATGGGCCTGCATCGAGTAGGGAGTCGTTGGACATTAGCTTATAATGTCGACACAGAAATGACTTATGAAGATGCTCAGGTTTATTTGCTCAAGAATGCACGACATTTTAATTGGGATAAAACAATTCAAAAAAGAGAACAATGTTTTTCTCTCTACGATAATTTTTGGAAAGAATTTCAACAATATCAAGCTCGAGAGGGTGGATTAGAATTATTTCAAAAATATTTTTTAGAACACCAAAAATCTCAGGGGGATCTTTTTTCTGAATGCTTAAAAACCGTGCGAGCGGCGAACATCAATGAAAATCCCGAACGTCATTGGACTTTCGAGTTAATCAAAGCATTTTACCTTCTAAGTGAAAGTGGATTTTATTTTCATTGTGGCGATAAAGCATGGGTGTATAATCCCAAAAATTCTGAGGGGCAATTTTTAATCGATCAATGGTCTCAATTAAACAAATGCAAAGCCGAAGTATTTATCACCAGCTTTGATAGAACGATAAATGGCATTGCTCTCATGGCCAATCAAAATAGTTTTACTTATCGCTATATCGAATATGATTCTAAGTCGGCTGGCAGTTATCAAAAAATTTATTCTTGGATATTAGAAGATTCTAAGCGATCAGCTTGTTCGACGAGTAGTAGACAAAACGAAAGAAAATGGGAAAAAGGAGAATCAACGAGAGAGTCCATCCTCGATGAAGTGTTTCCCAGCGATGTTCACTTTCCAATCTTCAAAAAATCCGAAGATAAAATCGTCCACTAAAGCACCTTAAAAGTTATGATTTACTTTTTTTGTGCTTATCCCTAAAATAAGTCCATTAAAACATTTTTTTTACTTTTGGAGAGACCGCGCATGTCGACCAATCATCGTCTCGTTAGTCCGCTTACTGATAAAAGCGAAGAAGATTTCGCTCTCGATCGCTTGGTGATGACCACTAAAGCAGGTTCATTTTTAGAATGGGCCAAAAGATGGGGACAATCCAATTCACTCTGGCCTTTTCCTTTTGGAACAGCTTGTTGTGCCATTGAATATATGGCCGTTGTCGGTCCCAAATACGATGCATCTAGATTTGGAGCTGAAGTTGTTCGTTTTTCTCCTCGTCAATCCGATCTAATGATCATTGCGGGAACTATCACTGAAAAACAAGCGCCAGTTCTTCGAAGAATTTATGAACAAATGGCCGAGCCAAAGTGGGTTATTGCCATGGGGGCTTGTGCATCTTCCGGCGGTTTTTACCGCGCTTATCACGTTGTTCAAGGAGTCAGTCGCGATATTCCCGTGGATGTTTACATTCCTGGTTGTCCTCCCACTCCCGAAGCGGTGATTCAAGGAATCATGCAAATTCAAGACAGAATTAAAAATGGCGTGACTTCTCTTAATGAATTTTCAGCAGAACCAGCGACACTTGCAACCTGTGCTCATAAAACAACTCAAGCGACTTCAGAGCAAAAAGAAATTGGGCCTAAGCTCGAAACGATTAAAGAATAGGTAATAACCATGTTAGATACAACTGTCCCCTTAAAAAACGAGCTGGCTTTAAAATTTAAAAGCTACAGCTATCAATTTGAAAATCACCAAATTATTTTATCTTCTAAAGATCTCTATGCTGCGATGGAAGCACTAAAAAATGAATTTGGTTTTAGCATGCTTCTCGATGTTTGCGGCGTCGATAATTTAAAACGACCCGAGAGCGAATGGACGCATAAAAAAAGATTTGAAGTGATCTATCATCTTCTTAATATGGATCTGCATCAGCGAATTCGCGTCAAAGTTCCGCTCGATGTTTTAGCGGGAGAAACAGTTCCTTCTGTCATGCCGCTTTGGAAAGGGGCAGATTGGTTCGAGCGCGAAGCATGGGATATGTTTGGGATTACTTTTGAAGGCCGAAAAAAAGAGCGTCTTTTAACTCATCATCAATTTGTCGGTCATCCATTGCGCAAAGATTATCGCGCCGATCACAATCAAGCACTCAGTGAATCGCAAGATATTTTTTTCGAACCAGATCCAAGTATTACTCCCGAAGAAGCTCTCAAGCGAGAGTGGATTAATATCGGTCCTTCGCATCCAGCCACTCACGGAACATTGCGAATCATGGCGGAAATCGAAGGCGAGGTGATTAAGCGTTCAAAACTTGAGATTGGTTATTTGCATCGTTGTTTTGAGAAAATGTGTGAAACGCATCTTTATAACCAAGTTATTCCCTATACAGATCGACTTAATTATTGCTCAGCTCCGATGAATAATATTGGATGGTGTAAGGCCATCGAAGATATGATGGGCATTGACATTCCCGATCGCGCGAAAGCCCTTCGCATGGTTTTAGCAGAACTTTCCAGAGTCATTGACCATTTAGTTTGTATTGGTGCTGCCGCCGTCGACTTGGGGGCGCTGACTTCATTTTGGTTTTGCTTCGAACAAAGAGAAAGAGTTTACGAATTATTTGAAAAACTTTGTGGTGCGCGCTTAACAGTTTCACTGACTCGCATTGGTGGAATGGCGCAAGAGCTGCCGGTGGGATGGGTCACGGATTGTTTAGAGACCGTGAAAATTATCCAAAAAAATATTGAAGAAGTTGATCGCTTATTAACTAAAAATAAAATTTGGATCGATCGAACTCGCGTGTGCCCAATTAGCAAAGAAAACGCTATTTCGTGGGGATATACAGGTCCTTGTCTTCGCGCCACGGGAGTCAATTACGATATAAGAAAAGCGTCGCCTTATTATTTCTATAAAGACGTAGAGTTCGAAGTACCTATCGGTCACACAGGCGATAATTACGATCGCTACCTCGTGCGCATGGAAGAAATGCGACAGTCGTTAAAAATTGTCCGCCAAGTTTTAGATAACCTTCCAAGTGGACCTTACCAGTCATTGGATAAAGGAATTTGTCTTCCGCCAAAGAAAGAAGTTTACACAAATATTGAAGGGTTGATGAATCACTTTATGTTGGTGATGAAAGGGGTGCGACCTAAAGCTTCAGAAATTTATTCTGCAACTGAAGCGGCTAATGGAGAGCTTGGTTTCTATGTCATTTCCGACGGAGGATCAAATCCATACCGCGTAAAATGTAGACCTCCTTGTTTTGCTATCTATCAATCATTTTCTGAAGTAATTCAAGACAAAATGATTTCGGATGCCATTGCAGAACTTGGTGCAATGAATATTATTGCTGGCGAATTAGATAGATAATTTTTTTAGATCAATAAAGGATCAGGATCATGTCGACACAAAAATTTGAATTTACACCAGAGAATTTAGTTCTTTATAAAGAGTATCTAACGAGATACGACGATGTTCAATCGGCGTTACTTCCTGTTTTGCACTTAGTTCAAGAACAAAATCATTGGATTTCACCAGAAGCTATCGCTTATGTTTCGCAATTAATGACAATTCCAGAAATCAAAATCAAAGAAGTCATTTCTTTTTACGATATGTTTTACGACGAACCAGTGGGAAGAAATGTCGTGCACGTTTGCACGAATATCACTTGCTCCATGTTTGGCGGTCGCGAGATTTATCAAGGCCTTTTAAAGCATTACAAAGCAGATTACTTAAAACCTTGCGACAATAACCGTCTTTCTTTTCAAAAAATGGAATGCCTCGGCGCATGTGAACTCGCTCCTTGTATGCGTTTAAATAATGATTTTGTTGGCAATGTGGATTTAAATTCTGCCATTTCAAAAATCGATGCGCTTCCATAAAAAATTTAGCATTACTACGCAAAATGAACTTGAATGATTTGAGCTAATGAAGAGGATAAAATGACAGAAGAAAATGGCCTTACAGATAAAGAAAAAGCTAATTATAAAGATTATGCTTTGCTTAGTTATCATCATATCCCTGGCGTTCACAATTTAGAAGTTTTTGAAAAAGCCGGTGGCTATGAAATGATGAAAGCTGCTTTTTTAAAGGATCCCGAAGCCATTAAAGAAGAAGTCAAAAACTCCGGTCTGCGCGGTCGCGGTGGAGCGGGATTTCCCACGGGAGTTAAGTGGGGCTTTTTTACCAAAGATCGCCAAGCGCAAAAATACTTAGTTTGTAATGCCGACGAGTCGGAGCCAGGGACCTTTAAAGATCGTTATTTAGTTGAAAAAAATCCCCATATCTTAATCGAGGGAATGATCATCTCTGCTTGGGCCCTAGGAATTCAAAAAGGCTATATTTATATTCGCGGAGAGTTTTACCACCAAGCAGTGACGCTCGAAAAAGCGATTAAAGAAGCTTACGCCAAAAATTATTTGGGAAAAAATATTTTAAATAAAAATTTTGATTTCGATCTCTACGTACACCGCGGAGCTGGAGCTTATATTTGCGGCGAGGAAACGGGATTAATTTCTTCTTTGGAAGGTAAAAAAGGCCAGCCCAAATTAAAGCCGCCTTTTCCGGCCATTAAGGGATATCGCGGTCTTCCTACCATGGTTAATAACGTTGAATCCTTAGCTGCTGTACCATGGATCATGCGTTTTGGCGCCGATGCTTATAAAAAATGGGGCACGGAAAAATCACCTGGAACAAAATTATTTTCGATCTCCGGCGACGTTAATAAACCTGGTGTGATCGAAGTTCCACTCGGAACGACGCTGAAAGAAATTATCGAAGTTCACTGCGGTGGAATGAAAGACGGGCACGCACTAAAAGCCGTAATCCCGGGGGGATCTTCAGCTCCTATATTTGATGCAGAAACATCCTACGCTGTAAAAATGGACTATGAAGACGTGGCGGCAAAGGGATCGATGTTGGGATCCGGCGCCATTGTTGTGATTAACGACAAAAGAAATATGGGCGATGTCCTTAAATGGACTTTGGAATTTTACCACCACGAATCGTGCGGGCAATGCACGCCTTGCCGCGAAGGAACGGGATGGTTGGAGAAAGTTTTCAAGCGTCGCGAAAGTGGAAAAGGTCTCGTTTCAGATATTGATCTGTTGGATAAAACAGCGGCTTCTATGCGCGGACAAACCATTTGTGCCTTGGCCGATGCGGCTGCGATGCCAACTCAGGGAATGATAAAAGTTTTTAGAAGAGAGTTGGAAGAATACGTTAGTACACCAGTAAAAAAATAATTGATTCACTAGCATAGGTAATAAAAGTTATGAGCGACACAGTTAAATTTAAATGGAACGACAAAGAGATTGAGGCGAAGAAGGGCTCCAACCTTTTAAAAGCAGCTTTAGATAATGGGATCGATGTGGCCCACTACTGCTATCACGCAGGCCTCTCAGTGGCTGGTGTTTGTAGAATGTGTATGGTCGAGCAAAATGGCGTTCCGCGACCATTTCCCGCTTGCAATGCCACCGTCAATGAAAATATCGAAGTGAGAAACGATACGCCTAAAATTAAAGAAGCGGTGTCGGCAACCTTGCAATTTCATCTCTTAAACCATCCTCTTGATTGCCCTGTTTGCGATCAGGCCGGTGAATGTGGTTTACAAGATAATTATATGTTGCACGGAAAGTACGATTCGCAAATGACCGATAAAAAAGTACATAAAGAAAAGGTGCAAGATATTGGTTGCGATGTCATGCTAGATGCTGAACGTTGTATACTTTGTTCGCGCTGTGTGCGTTTTACTGGCGAAGTCACCAAGTCTTCCGAGTTGGGGATTTTAAATCGCGGCGATCACGCAGAAATTACGGTGCTAAAAGAGCTCAATAACGATTATGCACAAAACTTGGTCGATATTTGTCCGGTGGGCGCTCTGACTAGTAAAGATTTTAGATTCAAACAAAGAGTTTGGTTTTTAGAAGATGTGCACACGACTTGTATCGGTTGTGAAGTCGGCTGTTCGGTAAAAGTTTCGCAAAATAAAAACGGTGCATATCGAGTGAAGCCGGTTTTGGATGAAGCGGTCAATGGATATTGGATGTGCGACGATGGACGCGAAATTTATAAACACGTTTCAAGCCCGACTCGTCTTCATTCTCTCGTTGCCAATCAACAAAGTCTTTTTGTTCCGGCCGAAGAAGCATCGCTTAAAGAAAAATTAAAAAATAAAAATGTTAAATTGATTCTATCGACTCACTTAACGAATGAAGAATACAGAGATGTTTTTACAAAAATTAAAGATCTCAATTTAGCTGCACGCGTAGAAGTCGCGCTCTATCGCTCGCCAGATGTCGGTCCTATATTCGATGGCATTTTAAAACGCGGAAATAAAAATGCTAATTTAAAAGGGGCGATTAAAAACTTTGAACAATTTGGTTTTGATGCCAGTGATGATCATTGTAAAAAACTAATGGCCAACGTGAAGGACAGCGACGCCGTTTTATTTGTCTTGCCGGAAATGTCGCAATCGCTCGATCATTTAGAAACTGCGGTAAAACAAATAAGTAAAGCTGCGCTTAAATGTGCCATTACTCCTAATGAAGAATGGTCATTTGTACGCACCTTTGATTTCTTATGTCCCGTTCCAACATTTCTCGAAAAAAATGGAACGATGTTAAACTATCAAGGATTGGAGCGAACTCTCGTCGCTGGAATGAGCTACGGCGATAATTCTAAAACAGTAGCAAGTTATTTGGATTGGGTATAAAACATGATTTTAAAAAATGATCTTTATCGCGAACATGGATTTTTAAAGGGTTTATTCCTGGGATTGAAAATCACAATGATCACCATGCTTAGAAATATTTTTGGCAAGGATAGAATGACTTTAAATTATCCCGAAGAAAAATATTTTTATTCCGATCGATTTAAAGGCAAGCACGTGCTAACTGTTAAAGAAGATGGGACGCTTCGTTGTACCTCTTGTATGTTGTGCGCCACCTATTGTCCGGCCCAATGTATTCATATCGTCGCAGCCGATGATTCAGACAAAGAAGTGGAGAAAGCTCCCGTATCGTTTGAAATTGAGCTTTTGCGGTGTGTGTTTTGTGGATTTTGTGAAGAAGCATGTCCTGTCGATGCTATTCGCTTAACCAACGAATACGAAATGTCGAATCATGCGGAAGCGGAGTGGGTGATGGATCACCATCATTTAGCCTTTAGAAAAAGTTTAAATAATGGCCGTGGGATAGTTTCCACTGTAGATGATAACGATCGCATGAAGCTTAGATTGTAACAGTCAAAATATTTTATAAGTAAAAAGCCCTTTTAAGGGCTTTTTCTTTTGGTGGGGTTGTTTTCACCCAAAGTATTTCGCGCAATAACTTTTAATTCACTATCAGCTATAAAATGCAAAATGGCTTCAATATCAAAGTTTTGGATATTGACGCTATTTAAATCTGATTTTACTTTGACTCTTTTGAGTTTTTGAATAATTTCCATGGCGACATTAACCATTTTCCTTGGCTCTTTATTTTGTGCTTTGTTGAGTTCATTTAATTCGTTCAGATTTAACAATAGTCCATAGAAATCTTGTAAAAATTCTTCTGATTGAAAGATAGAATGGGCCGGAAACAGAGTGCGAATTAGGTTCAGGACATAAGTCTTGCGCAACTTCTTTACCATCGGTAGATGAAGTAACTTTACATCATTAATTTCTAGTAGAGTATAAAGTTGGATGAGTTTCATGGCATAGATGGTTTGGTTTCGCTCATCAGTCCCCACGAGATGTTGAATTTGATTTTTTAAGGAACTAAAAAATGCTTGTTGAAAAGCAGGACTTTGATCGGAGAAGATATAATTAAAAGTGACTTTTAATTGATCGAGAGTTTTGACATCATCGACAATAGGATGAGAGCTTAAGTGTTCAAGTTCTGCAGCGAGAGCTTTTGTTTCACTGGTGAGGAATTTCTGATTAGATGTGATAATACGATCATTTGTGATTAGTTGTAGTAGCTCCGAATTGCATATTGTTGTCGCGCCGTAAGTTTGCAAGCTAAAGAGAATGAAGATAATTGTTTTTTTGTCCAAAAGCATATTTATACCTTATAAATGGTTCATTCTCCCATTCTAAAGGAGATGAGAGTTTATTTTTCACTTTCAAGTAAAGCATTCAGGCTTTTTTTTAATGTCTAAATTTTAGACATTGCCACCAATTTAAGGATGAACTTGACCCTTTCTACGCGATGAAAAAGTTCCTGATTATTTAGAGCAGGTTTATAACTGATTGATAATGATTTGAAAAAGATAATAATTTTATAAGTAGCTTATAAAATGAGTAGAATTTTCCGCTTATCTTATAAGCTTAAGATGAGAGCTTGGGAAATATCGATAGATGTCGATAGGTAGTGGGAGCTTATATAAGCGAGCTGTAACTATTAAGGAAACGAGCGTGAATAGAAAGGGTCATTCACCAAATTTGAGACCAGTCCAAAAGACAATATTGATGGAAAAAATTTTAATTTTTTCAATACTTCTTTTTCTTTCTTCATGCTTGCTCGATAACCAGACTTCCCGACGAGTTCAAAATCTCCAATCAAGTCAAAGTAATGGCGGTTCGACCAATAATGGCGGGACTACTGGTAATGGTAGTGTTGGGAACGGTGCTGACAGTTCCAGTCCCAATCTATCGCAAAAAATTTTACTCACTCACGTCGTCGATCCTTTTGTTGGTTCATTTAAAAAGAAAGTGACTATCCCCAAAAATTTTAAAGGAAATATTTATATTGGTGGAATTAATATTTCTTCACTTTCGGGAAAGCTTTTAAAAGCGCGTTTTAAATTTGGTGTTAACCGCCAAGTTTTTAATTTTCCCAGCGCCGTATACGTGGCAAAAGGGTCGGGAATAGTCCCTAGTACGAGTTCACAATTAATTGTTTTAGACTTCTCAAAGCGTCCCTTTCAGGATTTGTACTTGCCTTACGATCTGTACGATTACAATGATTACAATGGAGATACATCTCTGGAACCCGTTACTGATAATCGCAACGATTTTTTGTACTGTAGGGGATTAAAGCTCGCAGACGATCCAACTTTTGTTCAAACTTCAACGCAGCAAAGTTGTTCGTTAGGAACCGATAAGTGTCTCTATGCTTACGCCAAAATTGCAGATGCTAGTTTCTATTCAACTAGTACCGGTGTTTCTACTTCAGCTATTAAGCCGGCACTTTGGTTACCTACCACCAACTTTGATTCAAACTTAGTCGTTGATCAATGTTTGCCAGATTATAATTATGCAAATTTTTTATCGCTTTATTCATCAATTATCCCTTCCGGATTTGAATATAAAGGTGCCTTCAGAACTATAAATCAAAGTGGATGGGAAATTTCAGCTCAAGCTTATTTTGGTTTTGAAGTTGATACAAGCACTGCTCCTTCAGTGACTAGATACTTTGGTCTGTTTGAATCGGGAGTTTACTCGGGAATAGAAACACCAAGTGATCGCTTAACGTGGAGTCGTTCACTTTTATTTCCACGCTCGGGCACGGTAAAATTAAATCAAGGAGTCAATTATATTGGAACTTCTACTCATCCATTAAGAGCATCGACACGTTCTGCGCGAACAGTTTTACAAGTGGACTCTAGCTATCAAAGTCAATATGTCGATGGTTGTCATGTACGAGCACTAAATTATAGCGATAGTTCATCTGAAAGTATTGGTTCATGTACCGTAAACGGACTTCTAGAGATTTATTCTGTTGACGCCGATGGGAAGGAAACGATCCATGTATCCACAAGCGATATCAAAATTCAAGTGGTAAGAGCTTCAGAAACAAATAGTGAAGGGAAGGAAACATTAAGTACAGCCTTTAAAAAATGCGAAAGTTCATCTAAAGATTGTGGCCCTAGTGAGTGTTGTTTTAACAAACAATGCTGGTCGAAAGATTTAGTTAATATATCAGGTCAATGCTCGGATGAAATTTCTGGAAATGGATATCGCAAAGAAGGCGATTCTTGCGACAGCGATTTTCAGTGTTCGAGTTTATGTTGCAAGTCGGGAAAATGTTCTCCCCACAATCCGGGTGCCAATCCTCCCATTTTTTGCCAGAAAGAACCGCAAGCAAGTTGTGTGAATGTGGAATTTTGCAATATGGTTAAAGTACCAGTTTATCGTCTTTATAAACTTTCCAATCCTAAACCCGATGGCCAACCGAATTGCATAGTCTTAGCTTTACCGGAAGATACCTACGGGACTTGTGTTTCGGGTAAATGTATCGCACCAACGATTAATAATGATACGTCTAAATTTGATACCACTACATGTAATGGGGCAATCGATCTCCCCAATTAATAACTTTTTTTGCATCTACTAATTATTGTCACAAACCTTGCTTCTACTTGATTAGTGGAACAAGTGAGGTATACAATCAAGACCACTTGGAAATTTATTCGGGAATGCTCGGGAAAAAAATATGCAAGAAAATGACAAAACTAATTTGCCCACTGAAATACAATCAGCGCTTAAAGATTGCCGTCTCGATCATGTGGCGATTGCGGTGAAAGATTTAGAAGCGGGAAAAAAAATTTATGAGTTATTAGGATTAAATTTCTCCAACCAAATGGAAATAGTGGAGAGTCAAAAAGTTAAAACCTTGTTTGCTTCGATTGATGAACATGCTCATTTAGAACTGCTCGAGCCATTAAATGGCGAAGGGCCAATTCAAAAATTTTTAGAAACCAAAGGCGAGGGGATCCATCATCTTTCTTTTCAAGTAAACGATATTCGAAAAAAAATGGCCGAACTTAAAGCTCAGGGAATAAAGCTGCTCTACGAAGAGCCAACGCTTGGTGCGAATAATATGCTAGTCAATTTTATCCATCCCAAAAGCGGTGGTGGAGTGCTGATTGAAATCGCCGAAAAAAACTCTTTGCAATAAAAGCAAAAAAATTGCTTTATCGATCCACTTGAAAACTATCAGCTTCCAGGTAAAATAAAGAGAATTTAAATTTTTTAAGGAAGCAATGAATGCAGCAAGTTTACATGCCACCTATCTCTAAAATTAACAAAATCATTGCAGTGACTGCGGCGACAACTTTTTTGCTAAATTTAATTCTAAGTAAGCTTTTAAATTTCGATCTCGTTAGTTTATTTGCCTACTCGCATGGAAGTTTTCTTTCATATAAATTTTTTTCACTTTTTACCTATCCATTGGTGAGCGATGGATTCTTTGAAACACTGTTTAGTATTTTAATGCTCTGGATGCTCGGTTCTGAGTTTGAAAATATTTGGGGAATAAAGCGCTATCTAAAATTTTTGGCCACGGTGACTTTCGGTGGTGTTTTATTTTACGAACTGATTGTTGGTTTGTTTTTGAAGGCTCATTGGATGAGTCTTCCCATCATGGGATTGCAAGGGATCGTGGGCGCTCTCTGTATTACATACGCCGTTGTTTTTCCGCGCAGAATATTTTCAATCTTTATGATTATACCCATCGAGGCGCGCTTTTTTGCTCCCATTTTGGCCCTTATTTTATTGTGGCAAGGTTATTCGAGCCCCAGAATGGTCGCCGTATATATGCAATTGGGCGCTATTTTAGGCAGCCTTCTCTTTATGTACCTTGTTTTAATCATCTCACAGAAGGGGAGAAGCGACTCTTCCCAAGCCTTAAATGGCCTTAGTAAGCTCTTTAAAACCCATAAAAAGTCCAAGGCAAAGCTTAGTATTGTAAAGAATAATGATGAAGATCCTCCAAAATATTGGCATTAAGCATTTATAGTGATAATCTCAAAAGGCTTTTTAATGAAAAGGGGTCGTTATGAGATTAAGCAGAGCTTTAAAAGAAAAATTATATGATGTTCGTTTGAGAGATAAACTTCTCGCCGAAGGAAAACTTTCCCAAGAAGAATTACAAACGTATTTAAAATCACTTCCCGATGATGAAAAAAATCTAACTTGGACTGAGACGGAAGAAGAAACTGAAGCTTAGTGAATAAAATGACAAATTGATCGATAAAAAAGAGAACTTAGGTTCTCTTTTTTTTTGACTAAAATTTATGGAAAAATATAATTTTTTATTTTTTTAATTGAATCTTTTTGGTGAGTTTGATGGTGGGCGATACAGGACTTGAACCTGTGACTTTCACCGTGTCGAGGTGACACTCTACCACTGAGTTAATCGCCCAATTGATCCCCACTATAATTTTTTCGAAAAACACTGTCAAATGCAAAAGGGAAATCTATAATAGTTTTATTTGTGGTGGGAAGCTATGCCTAATTTATTGACGATGACGTTTAATCGTCTGCTGTGGTTTCAGATAAAGAAATATCGCGGATACTATTTGCTCGCATTGTTTGCACTTATTGCGACTCATTTTATTCAAAGTTTATTGCCCGATCTGGCCTTAAAACTAGCGGAGCAGTCGAAACATTTAAGTGCCAATCAATTGGGAATTTTTGTGGTAACAGCAGTGGGGATTGTCATTTTTAGAACATCCTCGCGCGTCTTTTTTTTCTATCCAGCACGACAATTACAAAAAATTCTTCGCGAAGAAATGGTAGAGAAATTAAGCCTGGCACACCCTGCGCGCTACAAGCAATTTAATGCCGGTGCCCTCTTTCAGTTTCTCTCTTCCGATATCGAGCAAGTGCGAGCGCTGATCGGCTTTGTGGGACTACAGGGAGGAAATTTACTTATTGCGCTCATTATTTTACTGCCAAAAATTTATCACTTTCACCCCAAACTTTTGTGGGCCTTAAGTCCAATGGTGGTTTGTTTTTTAATTTTTACGATCGTGGTGCACTTTAATCGCGAGTATTTTAAAAAATTGCAAGAAGCTCAGGGCGACATTCAAAATAATTTAGTGGAAAGTTATAACGGAAAAAAGACTATTATGAATTTTCAGGCGGAGAAAACCTTTACTTCTTTATTTAATGATTACTCCCTGAAAGATTTGTACTATTTTTATCGCTCGGGACTTTCCATCTCACTTTTTTTTCCATTGGTGACACTCGGAGTTGGTCTCTCTTTTTTATGGGGCGCTTACTTTATTCAAAAATACAATTTGGGCGCTAGTCGCTTGATTTGGTTTTCTGGTTTTATTTTTCTTTTTATGGAGCCTTTAAGTTACTTATCTTGGATTGGTGTGGTTATTTCTCGCTCTTATGCTTCTTATAAACGACTCTATGATTTTAATTCCGAACTACAGAAAACATCGCCATTTGAATCGACGATTGAAGCTTTTTCGACCAATAAACCTGAAGAAATAACGGATCATTCTTGGAATCAAACAGAAGTTGAACTTCCCTTTTACGAGCAAACCATTCAACTTAAACTGGAAAAAAATAACAAATACATATTGATTGGAGAAACGGGAGTCGGAAAATCCGTGCTCTTAGAGAAATTATTTACTGCCTTTAGACATAAAAATTTTGCTGTGAGTTTTGTTTTACAAACTCCCAATCTCTTTAATGCCAATCTCCAAGAAAATATTTTTCTCTCGGAAGAACCGAGTCCCGATCGTTTAGCTCGGGCAAAATTCTTGCTTCAATTATTTGGTTTGCACGAACTGGTAGAGGACTTCGAGCAAATTTGGAGCTTGGAGCTGGGTGAGAATGGGAAAAAAATTTCCGGTGGTCAGCAGAAGCGTTTGGCCTTAGTTCGAAGTTTGATGGGGGTTCATAGCGACATCATACTTTGGGATGATCCGTTTTCATCGGTGGATTTAACTCTAGAGAAAATGATTTTTTCAAAATGTGAAGAGGCGGGTTTTTTTAAAGATAAAATATTAATTATAACCGGCCATCGATACACTAGTTTTAAAATGTGCGATCGTTATTTTTATATCGATAAAAATAATGGAGTGATGGAGTCTCAGTTGACTAAAGATTGTCGCAATGGAGATCGAGCGTATGAGTTTTTTAAACAACAAATGGTTTAGCTTTTTCTTCTTTAAGAAAACGATCTTTATCTTTGGACTAACATTAGCGACCTTAATTATTTCCGCTTATTTAGGAGTGAGAACGCCGCGCCTTATGCAGGATTTAATCTTGCATTACTCTTCTCCTATTTTATTTGAGCAAGCTCTCTTTGCTTTGGCCTTTCAATTTTTAGCTGTCTATATAAATCGCGTCGCCTATTCCTTGGCCGTTAATAAGTACGTTCGAACGATTATCCAAAAAGCGCGCTATGAAAATTACGAGCGCTGGATTACTTCCCATTTAAAAGAGAGCGATCGATACACGCAGGGGGAAGTCATCACTCGGATGATGAGCGATACCGAGTCCATTCGCGAATTAGTCAGCTCTGGAGCGCTCGGACTTTTTATCGACTTAAGTTTTGTTTTATCCGCTCTCGTATCCATCATGGCCTTGCACTTTAAATCGGGGGCGAGCGTGGCGGCGATTGAGTTAATCCTTCTTATTTTATTAGTTTGGGGCAGCAAGCTGTTGCGCGATTACTTTATTTCTCTTCGTAAAACACAGGCGTTAGTGAATCGATCGACGGCGAATATAGTGGCGGGCTTGCAAGATCTTTTTTATTTATCCAATCGCACCTACGCCAATTCCAGACAAACCTATTTTTTTGATCGATTTTTATATGAACAAAATCGCGTGAACACGGTGGATGCACTTTATTACGCCATAGCCGAATCTTGTTTTCCTTTAATGCTTTTATTTATGGCAATCATTTTTAACTACTTTCAACTCGCTGAAGCGGCACTCATTTTTGCCATCGTGGATTTGGTCCAGCGTTCGATCAATCCCATTAAAGAAGTATCGGGTAAAATGGCCAATCTTCAACGGGCCCACACTGGAATTGAACGCATAATAGATTTTAAAGAATCATTTAGTATAAAGCCAAAAACTTTGCTTCACTCCAATTTAAATCAAAACCAAGATAATATTTTTTTAAAAGATTGGGGAGACTTGCAGGATTTTGATTTTAAGTTACATCAATTTTCTTACGAACAAATGCGTTCGAATTTTAGTTTAAAAGATATACATCTGAAGGGAAGTAAGGGCGATTTATTGGGGATCGTGGGGACATCGGGTTCGGGTAAAAGCACTTTTTTAAATATTTTATGTGGTCAATTATTTACGGAAAAAGATTTTTATCAAGCGCGCTTGGTTTTTAATCGTCATGGTACATTGACCGAATTTATCGATAGCGATGTTTTTGCTTTTTTTAGTTTAGTCTCTCAGGATTCACATTTATTTTCCGAAAGTTTATTTTTTAATTTAAGCTTGGGCCAAGTTAGCATGGAAGATGTCAAAAGACTTTGGAGTGAATTTGCCCTTACCATTCCTTATTTAAATAAATGGAATATACAATTAGAAGATAAGATCGATCCTTTAAAATTATCTCTCGGACAAAAACAATTACTCTCTGGTTTGCGCGCCCTCATCCTTAAAAAACCAATTATTTTATTTGATGAAATTTCATCTGGACTCGATCCAAGTTTAGAGGAAGCTTTGAGAAATTTATTGCAGATTTTACAAATACATTCTTTAACAATTATCGTCGCTCATCGCATAGAAACCATCGTATCAGCTCAAAAAATCTATGTATTTGACAATGGCCGCGTAGTTGAGTCAGGTAAACATGATGAACTTATGCGAATAGGCCCTAAATATAGAGAAGCGATTGAAGAATTGTCTCAGCATAAAAATTAGATTTTTCTAAGAAATAATTCAACACATCTTTTATTTTGTTATATGATTAAGCATAACTATGAAGGAGTATGTATGTTTAACTTAAAAAGGAATGAATTTAAAAGACGTTCAAATCTTGTCCTGGTGATTGGTTCAATTATTTGTCTTGCCGCTTGTGCAAAAGAAGCAAATTCAAAAGCTAATTATATTTTTAAAGCAGCACCTGAAGATGGCCTTGTGGCAAAAATTGGTGAAGAAAAAATTATGGCCAGTGATTTTTATAAGGGGATCGAATCCGACTTATATGAAGCAGAAATGAAAGTTTACGAAATTAAATTTAACCGTTTGCAAACAATTCTGATGGAAAAATTTATAAATCTAGATCCCAAAAAGAAGTCATTGTCTAATGAAGAATATTTAAATCAGTTTATTGCTAAAGATATAAAAGTTTCGGAAAAAGAAATTGAAACATTTATCAAAGAAAAGCAAGTTCCCAAAGAACAAGTGAATGCAGAAATAAAAGAGCGTATTAAACAGTATATTGAAATGGAAAAGAAAAAAGACGTTGTAGAAAAGTGGATGGCAAAAGAAGTTAATAAGTCAAAAGTTGAAGTTTACATTCAAAAACCAAAGCGACCTGTTTTTCAATTGAAAACTGAGGGGGCACCGAGCAAAGGTCCAAGTGACGCCAAAGTTACTTTGGTAGAGTATTCTGATTTTCAATGTCCATTTTGTAGTAAGGCAGCAGCAACTGTTGCCGAGATTGAAAAGAAGTATGGCAAGAAGGTGAGAATTGTCTTTAAAAATTTTCCTTTACCATTTCATAATAATGCAAAAATTGCTTCGGAAGGTGCTCTTTGTGCCGAGTCTTTTTCTAAAGGGGCTTTTTGGAAAATGCACGACGGTTTTTTTGCTGATCAAAGCAAGCTTTCTCGCGAAGATATTATTGCCCTCGCAGTTAAAAACAAAATAAATGAAACTGATTTTAAGGCGTGTTTGGATAATAAGACTTTTGCCGCAAAAGTTGAAGAAGATATTAAAGAAGGACAAGAATTGGGAATTAAATCAACACCAACTTTCTTTATTAACGGTCAATTAGTTGCGGGAGCTCTTCCTTTAGAGGCATTTAGTGAGATTATCGACGAAGAACTAAATAAGTAATAAGAATCGTTCTGTCGTAAATTTTGTTATAGCTGATTAATGAACGCGGACTTTCCTGCATTTTTTTCCCTAATGAATCTTGATCATTTAAATCTTACAATTATAAGTGGAGTACTAGTGCTCCACTTATAGTGAGTAGGTCGTTCATGGAATTAAAAGATTACTCCCAAAAATTAAATGAAGCAAAAGATAAGTATTTTGAGAATGCTCAAAAATTAAAGCAAACCTATCAGAAGGAATCGCAAGATTTAAAAGATAATCAAGAATCAAAAATTAAAAAAATGAAGTTGGTTCATCAAAATGAAGTGCGAGAACTGGCAGATCAAAATGCGATTAATTCATCAAATTTTTCTGAAAAAACAAAATCAGAAATCGCGCAGCATCAAGATGAATACAAAAAAAGAATACAAGAGAATACTTTGGGATTTTCAAAAGAAAAAGAAAGTATGCGCCAAGGTATGCAATCTAAACTCAATGAGTTGAGTGGTAATTTTAGGAAAAGTCTCGAAGAGAATAACCGCTATAATGAAAATACTAAGAAGACTTTAAGTGAAAAGTATTCTAAGGCGAATGATGCTTTTAAAAACAATTATGACAAACAATTAAATAATTTAACTGATCGATCTATTAGCTCTTTGAATGATGAAAAGGAGAAACATAAACTCAAACTTAGTCACTTAGAGAGTGATTTTAAAAATGAACTTGAGCAATTAAGAGATAATCATCAGGAAGATAAATTTAAAGAAATTTCTCGCTTGCGATCAGACAATGAAGAATTGAGAGATAATTTCAGTCGCAGTATTGAAACCTCTGATGATCAAAAGAAAGCTCGAATAGATGATATTTTAACTACTTCAAAGAAAGAATCTCAATCGAGTAAAGAAAATTTTGCTCAACTTCAACAAGAAATTAAAAAGAAAAATCAACAAGATCAAGAATATCAAAAGCAGACTCACTTAAAAGAATCGAAGAAGCTCGAAAAAAAATTTAGTGAAGATCTAAAAAATATTCAGAAACTTTCTGATCAGAAAATTAAGAATGGAACTGAAGTGGACAGTTTGAAATCAGAAATAAAATCGCAGAAGAAAAATTTTGAAGATCGCATTTCTAAATTAAATGAATCGAGAAATGCCGAGAGAAATGATTTTCATGAAAAAGAAGAACTTAAGGATTTAACAAATAAAGAAAATATTAGATCTCTTAAAAAGTCTCAAGCTGAATTGGTAGAGAAACTCGATGGAGATAGTACTGATAAACATAATAAGTTAGTACAAGATATTAAAATTAAAAATGCAAATCATATTGATGCTTATAAACAGGAATTATCAATGACTCAGAAAAGAGGAATTGATGATTTAAATAATGAAGCAAATAAAAGTAAGGCATTAATGTCCAAAGAAAGAGTAGAGTATGGACGTGCAGTGAATATTCTTAATGAAAAAAATGTTGAGTCATTATCAAATATTAAAAATAATTTTGCTAAAGAAAAAACTGAGTATTTTGAAAAAATGAAGAAAGATATGAGCGATGAAAGAGTTGGTCTTAAAGAAGAGTTTAAGAAGGAAATCAATCTCCGCGAAAATTTATTCGAAAAAAAGATGGAAAATATCTTAGAACAAACGCAGAAGTTGTCGGATAATTATGAAAAAAGAATCGATCAACTAGTAAGGAAAAGTGAAAAAGAAATTGAAGCTTTAAAAGTATCACACTTTGAAACTAAAATTAAAGAAGAACAAGCATTTAAACAAGCTCGTGAAAGCGATCAAGCATTGTATAAATCTGAAATTACCAATTTAAGAGATCGTTACGAGAGGAAAATTGCCAAAGATAAAACCGTTGGTGAGCAAATGTTAAATAAGATTGTTCAAAAATATGAAGATCAACTGGATCGTGAGAGAGTTGAAAATCAAAAGGAGCAATCGATTCGCATGAGCGAAGCACAAGCACAATTTGAACGACTTTACAAAGCTTCTCAGCTTGAAAAAGATACTATGAGAAAGCAATACGAGGATCGTATTGAAAATATGAAATTAACATCGCTCGATGATCGATCTAAAAAAGCGTAGTATTCATAATTTGAATAGTGATTATGCACAGTTTGTCTTGTGCTAAATTCGCGAAAGAGTGTAAAATAAATTTTAGACTCATCTAGAATTTTTAATTTCACCGAGTCAAAGTAGGATTTTTATTCATGAGAAAAGCAAAAATTATTGCCACCATTGGACCGAGCTCACAATCTAAAGAAATGCTTATAAAACTTATCAATGCCGGGATGAATGTTTGTCGGATCAACATGAGTCATGGCACTTACGACTTCCATCGCGAAACGATAAAAAATATTCGCGAGGCATCTTTAGTCACCGGTTATCAAGTAGCGATACTCGCCGATCTTCAAGGACCAAAAATAAGAGTCGATAAATTACCTGCGCCACTCGAATTAAAATCGGGCTCGGAATGGTATATTGGAGCGACTAAATATAAGCAAAAGTATCCCGATTTAGAGAATCAATTTATCCCGACTATTTACGAAAAATTAGTCGATGATTGTCACGATGGTGCACGCATACTTTTTGATGACGGACTAATTATTGCCAAAGCATTAGTGAAACATCACGAGCTATATAAAATAAAAGTTGAAGTTGGCGGTTTTTTAAAATCCAATAAAGGGATCAATCTCCCCGATTGCGATGTCTCGGCTCCAGCCTTTACAGCAAAAGATCGCGAGGATCTCGAGTTTGCTCTTTCAGAAGAAGTTGATTACTTGGCCCTTTCCTTTGTTCGAAAGAAAGAAGATATCGAAGAAGTGAAAAGATTTATGCAACAAAAAAATAAATTTCTTCCCATCATCTCAAAGATCGAAAAACCTCAAGCGATTAACGTCTTAGATGAAATTCTCGATGTGACAGATATGATTATGGTGGCAAGAGGGGATATGGGCGTGGAAGTCGGCAATCATTTAGTGCCGTCAATGCAAAAGAGAATTATTGGCAAATGCAATCAAAGAGGAATTCCGGTTATCACTGCCACTCAAATGCTCGAGAGCATGACTGAAAATCCAACACCCACAAGGGCCGAAGCCTCCGATGTGGCAAATGCTATTTGGGATGGAACGGATGCAGTGATGCTTTCGGGCGAAACTGCTTCTGGAAAGTACCCTCTAGAAACTGTCGTGATGATGGATAAAATTGTACAAGAAGCAGAGAAAACACCTAAAGAGAGACCACTCCTTCGTCATCAAGATTTAAGTTATGTCACTGATTCCATCATGGTGGCGGCATCTTTAATTGCAGAAAAAGTAAAGGCAAAGAGAATTATTTCAGTCACTGAAAGCGGAAACTCTTGTTTAAGAATGACTAAATTTCGCCCTGTCGCTTCAGTTTTAGGAATAACAAATTCTTTAAAAGTCGCGCGAAAAATGTGTCTTTATTGGGGGATCTCTCCCTTTATTGTGACCAATGCCACAACCTACTCGCAAGACTTTATGGATGAAGTGTTAAAGGAAGTCCAAGACCGCTTGAAACTTAAATCAGGCGATTTATTAGTGCTGACAAAAGGCGATGGAGCTTTCTTTGCGGAAGGAAGCTCCAATTCTGTGAAGGTCCATCAAATATAATTGATGGATTTTTAAAAGTGCCAAGGGAAGGGAGAAAAATCCTTTGGTCGTTTTTCGACAAAAGCATTGCGACCTTCTATCGCTTCTTCTGTCCCATAGGCCAGTCGAGTAGCTTCGCCAGCAAAAAGCTGTTGGCCCACTAATCCATCATCGATCATATTAAATCCATATTTAAGCATACGCATCGCAGTTGGGGATTTTGAATTCATCTCTTTTGCCCACGACAATGCAACATTTTCTAATTCCTTATGGGGAACTACTTCATTAACCATGCCCATTTGAAATGCTTCTTCGGCATTATAATTTCTTCCCAGAAAGAAAATTTCACGCGCCTTTTTTTGTCCCACCATTCGAGCGAGATAAGCCGATCCGTATCCCGAATCAAAACTCGCCACATCTGGATCGGTTTGTTTAAACAATGCGTGTTCTTTTGAGGCCAAAGTTAAATCGCACACGACATGTAGGGAGTGTCCACCGCCCACGGCCCAGCCCGGAACCACTGCGATTACAATTTTGGGCATAAAGCGAATCATCCTTTGCACTTCTAATATATGCAAGCGACCTAAGTGAGCTTTCTGCTGTAATGAAGTTGAGTTTTGATGAGGAGATTGGTCTTCGTATTTATAACCATCTTTTCCGCGAATTCTTTGATCGCCACCCGAGCAAAAGGCCCAACCACCATCTTTTGGAGAAGGACCATTACCAGTTAAAAGCACCACGCCTACATCCGCTGTTTGTCGCGCATGATCGAGAGCGATATATAATTCGTCGACGGTCTGCGGTCTAAAAGCATTTCTAACTTCGGGACGATTAATAGCGATTCTCACTGTGCCTTGATCTTTAGCGCGGTGATAAGTGATGTCGTTAAATTGAAAACCGGGAACTGTTGTCCATCGATTGGGATCAAAAATGGGGGAAATATTCTGAGTCATTTTAACCTCTTTTCTATCGTTGTTCTTTTCAAAAAATCATTCTGAAAATTTATGTTTAAAAAACCATTTTCTTTTAGGATTTTTCCTATCGATTGGCCACGGTCGACATGGACTTTTTTCATAGCATAAAAGATTGTATAGGCCGTGAGTTAAATCTTCGACAGACCAAAAATCTTCGGAAAATGATTGCATGGCGGGTGGAAAGTCTGGGCCATATTCCATGCAATAATCTTGTAAAGAGTAACATATTCCACTCATGGGAGGTAGGGCATATCCCTGTGAGGAGAGCACTCCCTGCATGCGAGAGAGAACTTCTTTACCGCCCACTGCATGCATGGTGACTAAGACCATGGCCGGTTTGCCCAGGATATCGCGGTGGGCTTCTAGAAAAGTACTCGCTTCAAAAAATTGCTGCAAAGGAGAGCCCCACGAATCCCAATAAGTCCCCGTGGCAAATATAAAGTGCGTCGCCCATTGAGCATTTTTTTTAATTTGAGCTTGAGAAAAATGTTGAGAACTTGAATTAAGATGAATAGTTTTTATTTGTAATTGGGCATCAAATTCTGTTTGCCATTTAAGAGCTTTCGGCAACAAAATATTTTTAAGTATAGCAGCAGTGTTGCCCTTTGATCCGCTAATCGATCCATTAATAACCAGCAGATGAATATTTTTGATCGGCTTTATTTTTGTCTTCAATTTCTCTTCCTAAATCCTCGTAAAAAAGGGCCAACTTCTCTTCCGTTTTTGCATTGGATGATTGAGAATTAAGGGCGCTAAGACATTCTAGCAACTCTTGGTTTTGATTGTAAATTTCATTATGCCAAAGATAAAACGAATTTAATTGTTGCGCTTTATCGAATGCTGATTTGAGACATTTTAACATGTGTACAACATAAGCATTCATATCCGAGATGATATAGTAAAAAGCCTGTTGAAAAGTGGGGTCACTTGCTAATAAATCGACTATCCATTTTTCTTTTCGATAGTTTTGAATAGATTGATAAAAACCAATTTGGCCGATCATCTTAAGAGGGTGGGAAAAAAAATGATCCGCATGCTCCAAATCGTGTAGAAGAAAACTAAGTGCATCTCGCTTTTTTAAAATATAAGTATCAATTTTACGAGGATCAATTATAAGTGTCACCACTCGCACCCCATTCACTTGGTACTGAAATAACTCGTGGGGATCCGGAATATGGTAAAGAAGTTTTATTCGATTGGGATGATCGTACCAAAACTGCATGGCATTTAAAGCTGACTGCGAGACACCTTTAAATGCGAGATCTGAAAATAAGCTTTTTAAAGGGCGATCTTTAAGTTTTAAAATGATTTTTTCATCTAGATCGCCTCGCTCGATGAGGTCGAGGAAAGTTTTTTGATGATCGATATTAAGTGGAGGCTTTCTATTTTTAGGAAGGATGTAGTTATCTTTGCGAGCTTTATTTAAAAATAAAGTAAAGTAAACACAGGTCATCTCCCAATCGTTGTATTCGAAAAGATTTTGATATTTTAAAATGGTATGAAGCAAATTTTTAAAATATTCGGAATTAGATTTTAACTCATCTAAGGTAAAAATAAGTTCTTTTCTTTTTTGATTTTGGTTTAAGCTAAGTTTCATATTTACCGATTTTCCAAAAAATTAAAATTAAAATAAGAGAAAATTTGTTTTGATTAGACTCTAACGTTTTAAGAAATTACTAATGAATAAAAATACAACGCCTGAAGACAATTGTCTTCACATCTTTTGTCATATTATTTGAACCAGTCAGAAATTGAGTTATATCCACTTCACCAAAAACTAGGAGATAAATATGTATTTAAAGACGAGTTTATTAGTATTTTTTTAATGATTAATTTGCATGCAGAGGAAAAATTTGAGTTGCCAAATTACGATCAGTGCTTAGGAGGAACTGGTAAAAATTTCTTACTAAAATTTGATTATTTTAATGGAATTAAAAAGAAAAAGGAATTTAACAACTCTCTTGAGTTAAATTTAAAAGAAGCAGCCCCTAATCTTAGAGAGATTGGAAGTCAGCGATTAATTGGTATGGGGCAACCTACTGAGCAAGGAATCGAAAATGTGCTGGTTGAATTATTTAAAGAAAACAATTCGATTATGTGGATCAATCTAAGAGAAGAACCAGTTATTTATCTTGATAGATTACCATACTCCTTTAGAGACATGGATAAGCCCTTTGAAAATTTGATTAAAATTGAAAAAACAGAAGAAGATTTAAATAAGATTGAAAGTTGTATTTTAAGTGTCTCAAATCAATACCTTAAAACGATTCACTCTTCAAGTGAATCTAGGCATACAAGTCATTGGTATTTTTTAATTTTCAATACTTGAAAATTAAAATGTGGAGTGTAATCATTCCTGTTCACAAGTTTGCTTTGCCATTTCTTCAATAACTTTTAATTCCTTTAATTTCGAGTTTAGATCATTCTCGATTTGATTTTTTTTAATTGTTGATACATCGCTAGGACTAATAAGTTGAAAGTCAAAAAGTAACCTTTGAAGTAGCACATCCAGCCTACGCATATATTTTGGAATTAGAGTGCAAGCGTTGCTTGTGGAGCCAATTTTAGAGAGTGTTTTTTGAAGAGGAGACTTGAGTGGAACGAGGATATTGGTTTCCACAAAAGTTTCCTTGTAAATGTATTCCAAGAATTGATCGACTAAAAATTGAGCATGGGTCCTTGGTGATTGTTGGAAATATATCGCCTGAGCTTTTATTTTGGGACTTTCTTGCGAGCATTTATTTGAAATATAGCAATTGATGTCAACAATTGTTGTTTTGGTAACACAATTGGTGATTTTTTTAAAGTTACTATTTCCTTGATTACTTAGGTAGCAATTTGCTTGGGACATTAATTGATCAATCTTTTTTCTTTCTGCTGTGAGTTCGCGCAAGTAAAAAGTTGTGATCATTAAACTGGCATCATCAGATTTGCTTTCCAATAATTCTCTAATTTTTTCAAATTGGTTGGAGATTGATTCCGATTCGAAAGGTATGTCATCGCTCGATATGCTGTCATATATACTTTTAGAATTGGTGATAGCCACAGGTATAAAAAAACCACTTAGATTTAAAAATAAGTGAGCATCCCGAAGTGCCTGTATCGTTTTTAGCACTCGAATGGTGATGGTTCCCGATGGTATGAGTAGAATATTTATAAGTGATTCAGAAATTATTTCGCGGTAGGCATTCTTGCTTATTTCTAGACTAGAAAATTTTATTAGATCATCAATTCCAGCACGATTGGGATTATTTTGGTTTAAGATTCTTCTAAATCCAGTTTTTCCAACGAGTAATATTTTTAATTTCTGCATGCTGTTTTGAAGATCGACTATTTGACTTTGGGCAACTGCATTTAATTGAAAACATTTTTTTTCAAGAGAATCGTCCTCAGCAGATAAGTGCTTAAACATTTCCAGTGTTGATAGAATTTGATTATTACTTCGACTTATATTTGGTAAATCTACCAATTGCTTTTGCATAAAACTTAACAATAAATGAATTTTTAATCGGCTAAGAGATTCTTCACTTAGGCTCGTCGTAGGATTACTTTTTTGAAACTCCTGCAGCATGCTTTTTATTTTGAAAGTTAGATATTTAATTTTCTCAACTTCAGCCTGACATGAGAGCATTGGATTTTTCGTTGGTGATAGTTGTTTTTCTAAAATCCCTTGCAAGACTGATAAATTCGAGTTTAACGACAGAATAAGGCTTGAGTCTTTTGCATCAAGCTTGTGTTTAAGTGGGATTGAGTTTAAAATTAAATTTTGCGTTTCGAGTGCAGAAGTACTTAATTGTCCAGTTTGTGTTAAATCTTTATAAATTGGAATATATTTCTTTTGGATAATTTTGACTTCATCGCGCTTTCTGTTTAAGTATGAAGCTACTTCGCCTTCTTCAATATGTTTATTGAACGTAAATGCAGATAAATTTTGTATCATCACCAAAATATTTAGAAGAATTATAAATTTAGAGTCGAATTTTTTTAACATGCTGATTCCTATTGCACTAAATGTATTCTAGCCGAGAATCACCATACTTTTGGGATGAATTGAAAATGGCCATAAATAATTCAGGTACTGTCTAAATATTTGACAGTCTTTTTGTGATGTCATTTCTAAATGACTATAACTTATATGGAGTAGAAAATCATCCGATGGATAAACTTAGGTTTTTAAATTCTCATTCCGATAAGTTTAGAAGAATTAAGATTCAGTAAGTCTGTAATTGGGGGAATATAATGGAAAAAATTAAAACAGAAAGTTTTAACCGTTATTATTTATTGCTTGGATTATTATTACTTTTTTCAAATGAATCTAAGTCTGAAGTGGTCTCTAATGATTTTAAATTTTCCAATAAAGTTCCTTTTGATTCTTATCTTTCTTCTTACGCCAAATATTTACCATTAAAATCATCAAAAATTTATCGAAGTCTTGCCAGCGACGATTATGCCTTATCAGATAACACCTCTCGCCCGGAGTATCGATTAATTCAGCAAAGAAATGTAAATTATGGAATTTTACGATTTACAAGCACAGAGAGTGGGTACGAAGATCAAATAAAACTAAGACTCAATAAAAATATTCCTAAAGAAATTAAAATTGAATTTGCCTATCCTTATTTACTTTGCTCTCAGGCTGTGGTCGATTTAAATGATTGTCCAAGTTTTTATAGTATGTTAACAACGGATAATATTGTGGTTGATCTTACATCTCTACAAAGTAGCGAAAAGCTTAATCGTTTTCTAGAAACCAAAGATTATTTTTTTTCTATTAAGATTTTAAAAAAAATTCCTCATTATAAAGACTATCAAGTTTTAATGGGAGAGAGTGACGAGAGCCCTAAGTTAAAACTCGTTCAAACTAATTTTATCTCGCAATTGTTGTCATCAGACTTTAAATTAGAAATCGACAATGACTAATAAGTATGCAGAAAAAATTCTCCAGTTTTCTTTGCGCCTCAATGAAGCTCAAAGGCCTATTCGAATTTTGGACTCGGTTAAAATTCCCGATGATGTGGAGCATTTTTTACTGCAAACAAACTGCCGCGAGATTCCCAAAATTAGTTATGATGATCGACCGCTTAAATATGACCTCGGCGATAAAAGAAACGAGTTTAAGAATTTATTGAAGGATCTCTCACGGGATTTTTCTAAGTCTGATGCCGTTTACTCTGTCTTTGAGCGAAATATCAATCAGTATTTAATTGTCTTAGAAATGCTTAATGCCAGAGGACGCAAAGAGTTTTTTGATTTCTCGAAAGAGCTTTACGGCCATCCTCATGAATTACTTTCCGACGGAAAAAATCATCTCTACGAACTCTCGTTTTTAATGGATGGAATTCTTGAAAATCTCGATCAAAAAAATTTGAGTCAGGTTCACAATGAAAAACTTTCGGATATAGAGTTAGTTGATAAGTTAAAATATAAGCTCGATCAATATTTCCTCGGTGAAAATATTAAAGTTAAAATTTCCGATGGCATCGTGTCCGATGCTTCCGCGGGCAGTGACTATATAAAAATTAAAAAAGGTGGAAGCTTTAGTCAGAGAGACCTGCAAATATTTGAAGTCCACGAAGGATGGGTGCATTTAGGAACGACGATTAATGGTGAAAAGCAAAAGTTTGCCAAATGGCTCTCTAAAGGCCCTCCCTGTTCGACAGTGACTCAAGAAGGTCTAGCGGTCATCACTGAGCTTTTTAATTTTGCTTTATATCCCAAGCGGGCGAGGCGCTTAAACGATCGAATCCTCGCCTGTAAAATGGCCCGCGAGGGAGCGGACCTATTGCAGGTCATTGAATTCTACCGCGTTCAAGGGGCCAACGAAAAAGATGCAATAGCCAACGCCTGTCGTATTTTTAGGGGAGCGGATTTAAATGGCGGAGCACCGTTTACGAAAGACATTTCTTATCTCAAAGGTTTTATTCAAATTTATAATTTTATTCGAAGTTCTGTCAAAGAAGGCAAAGTCGAGCAGATCCCATTTTTATTTGCTGGCAAAGTCACTCTCGAAGATGTGCCCTTACTTTATGAATTATACCAAGAGAACATTGTCGATTTTCCCACATATCTTCCGCCTCAATTTAAAGATCTAAATGGCCTAGCGGTCTGGATGGCCTTTTCTAATTTTCTCAATAAGATGAAAATTGACGATCATTCAAAAGTTCTAAAGCTTTTTGGAAGTTAAGTGGGTAAAAAAAATAATTAAGCAATGATTTCCGTCAAAGAAACTTCTTTAAAATGTGCATAAGTTTTGAGGAAATCTGTGGTCCAGGGGATTTGCTCTAAGTCGATGACTTGTCGAAAACGCATCCAATCGAGGAGCGCATACAAACTCATCGTATTAAAATTCCACATGGGAGAAAAAAGAAGTTTTTCTTCGACTAAATACTGATGAATGGCTTCAAGTAAGGCGGGAATTCTATTTTTTTGTCTTAAAAAATAAGCATTATCTTCCTCGATATTAATCTGGGCCCGCTTCATAGAAAACAGTAAAATAGCCGTATCTAAAGTGGCATCGATAAAAGACAAAATATTTTCTTCAGTTAAATTTAAAAGTGGAAGTTGATGAAAATGGTTTAAATAGTTGTAAATCACACGCGATTCAAATAGCGATTTTGATGCACCAGTTGTACCTTCAATGACTAAAAATGGAATTTTATTGATGGGATTATTTTGTTTTAAAAAAGCAGCATCATTTGCTTCGAGATAGTTAATTGTTTTAAATTGAAATGGAATTTGATGATGCAGTAAATACATTCTTAGTTTTCGAACATAGGGCGAAGTGTGAGAACCAACTAGAGTATACATAGCAATGTGATCCTTATGATTTAAATTTCTGAGTCAAGCTGAAATTTTTCGGAATATTTTACGGAATAATGATATACCCTTTACATCCTAACTTTCAAGCTTAGACTTGAAAATTTTGTATCTGTCATCTACATTGAGTGAGTACAAAGGAATAAAAATGCATTTAAAATGTTCTGCCTATGAAACTCATCGTTGTAAAAGTTGTACTTTAATTGGCGACTCTTATTTAGATGGAGTGAAGTTAAAGGAAGAAAAAGTGATAAGTTATTTGTCACTTCATCGCGATATTTTTAAAAAAACTGTGGGGATAAGTTCTCCCACAGGCTTTCGCAATAAATTAAAATTAAGTTGCTACCAAGATGATTCGGGTGAAATCTTTTTTGGTATTTACGATCGTAATTTGAATTTTTTTCCCTTGGAAGATTGTCCACTTCATATGCCGAGACTCAATGATTTTCTGCCACTGTTAAAAGAACTCCTCACTGAGTTTAAGGTTTCTGCTTACGACGTGAAGGAAAAAAAAGGAGAATTAAAGAGAATTTACCTCGCAAAGGATGTTGATTCTGAAAGTTATACCTTGCGTTTTGTCTTGCGATCGACAGAGTCCGTACCCAGACTTAAAAAATGTTTATTAAAGTTACAACATTTGCAAAGTCTCACCAATCCTCAGTTTAAAATCATCGCCAGCGCGAATATTTTGCCCTTGCATTCGGCGCAGTTTGAAGGAGAGCACGAAATTAATCTTTGCTCAGAAACAGAATTAATATTCCATTGGGATAATATTAAATTTTTTGTGGGAACTAAAAATTTTTTACAAGTTAACCCTGAAATGGCCATTGCTCTCTATCGACATATTGCCCATTTTTTAAAAGAGAACCAAATCGATTCAATGGTGGAGCTCTTTTCCGGCATCGGTCTTTTTAGTTTTTTTTCCGCAAGCAAACTTAAAAGCGGATTAGGAATTGAATTAAATTCTCAATCGGTGGATCTGGCACTGAAAACAAAAGATTTAAATAATTTAGGCCACATCAATTTTATACAAAAAGATTTATATCAATTAGATTTTTTTACGGAATTTCATTGGCTCAAAGATTGCCAATGCCTACTCTTAAATCCACCGCGTGCGGGAGCGGGAACGAAAACTCTTCAAACCATTTTAAAAATAAAGCCTAAATATCTTATTTATTCGAGCTGTTCGATCGAAAGTTTAGCAAAAGATTGTCAATTACTAAGTCAATCCTATGAGATCATATCCACACAAGTCTTTGATATGTTTGCATGGACAGAGCACTTTGAAACTCTAGTTATTTTTAAAAAGCTCGAGCGCTAAATTAAAATATTTCCCAAAGTTTCCTGTTTTATAATGTTCATTATCTAAATGTTTATCAAAAAATGACTCCAATGGGTTTTGATTTAGCTGGGCTTCATACAAGCAGTGAATGGCCATATCGTGGGAGAGAATAAATAAAGCCGACATGGGGGCCATTTGACTTGCTTTTAGTTTATGGGGAAATCCACTTCCATCGGGTTTTTCGTGATGTTCTAAAATAATTCTTTCCACCTCTCTAAAGGGAGTTTGATCATTCTCAAAAAACTTGGACGCGACGATTGGATGATCAAAATATTTGCGGATCATTTGATTTTGGTTGGGAAAAAGCTCCTGTTTAAAATCGCTTTCACTAAGATCCTTGTCGTGTAAGAGAGAAGCGAGAGTGATTGTTTTTAATGTCGGCTTAAACATTAGTGAAGTATTTTCAATAATTTTTGCTGCGAGAATGCAAGTTAAAATAATATGTGCCTTGTAGTCGTCAGATTTTTTGCTCAAGCTTATAAATTCTCTGGAAATACTTTTATCCTTCATAAGTTCTATAATCGTTTGCTCTAAAATGTCGGTGTAGTGATTAATATCTGTTTGATGAATATTAATTTTTTTAAGCGCATCGATTGAAAAATTAAAAATACTTTCTGCGAGCTGAACTTTGTCATTTAAATTGGTGAGTGATTTAAAATGATTTTGTAGGTCGCAAATAAAAAATTTAAATTGATCTTTTTTAAGGTATACAGTTTGGATATTTTTTTGAGCGTAATGATCGAGTAGTTCTTTACTGTCGGTTAGTTCGGGATGCTCTTCAGAAATTTTAACAAATTTATCTTTACCAATGAGCAAATAAACATCCTTGGCATGCATGTAATATTTTACTAAGTATTGCAGTTTTATCGAAATATACTCCTCCGATCGTCCGTGCGATGGGGGGAGCGAATCTATGCCTGATTGAATTTTCTTAACAGTGGAGAGAAGATCGTTTTCTTTAAAGGGTTTTTCTAAGAAAAAATTTTTATCCGATTGAAAAAAGAGGTGATTGGGCTGTGAGGTTTTTAAATCTTCACCAGAAATTAAAACAAAAGGAAGCTTGAATTCGCGATCGTTTATTTGGGAGAGTTCGAGACCCGACATTTTTGGCATGCGATTATCAGATAAAACTAATTGGATTTTTTGCTCGTTTTTTTTAAGTACTTCAATCGCCTCCAGGCCATTGGCTGCATGATAAAACTCACCTTGAATTTCAGCTTCTAAAATCATTTGAATAATATCTCTTAATTCTTCTTGATCATCGACAATGAGAATTCCAATTGATTTCATGCTTCCTTCCAGTCTAGAATTTTGTCTTAAGCTTGTATTCTACACAAACTAAAAATTTTTTGCTATCAATTCTCAATATTTATTATTTTGTGTTTTGAATCTCTTTTAAAAATTTTTCACTTTAAAAAGGTAGATTATGTTGAGTTTATTAAACGCTGAAAATTTTGAACAATTAGAGGAGTATAATCTCGCATCCTGTCCCTTTGAAAGTTTTAACAATTGGTATCATGAAGCAAAGCTTGGTTGCCCGGGCTACGATGCGATGGTGGTTTCAAGCATCGATGTCTAAACAATGACCCCAAATTCGCGTTCGGTTTTAATAAAGAGTTTTTCAAATTCTAATCGAGAGTTTAAAATCATATTTTATTCTCATTATAACGGAGTCAAGGGCAGTGAATTTAATTCTAACTCCCAAGTGGCACTACTTTTTTATTGGCATTCGCTTGGTAAACAAGTGCGTTTGAAAGGAAGCATCGTTCAGACTGATACTTTGTTTTCAGATCAGTATTTTAGTTCGCGCGATAAAATGAGTCAGGCAGTGACGGTTGCGTCCAATCAAAGTCAGCCGATTAAATCTAAGCGAGACTTGATTGAAAAAGTAAATAATGTCATAATAAAACATAAGCATGCGGACATCTCAAGGCCAAACACCTGGGGGGGGTTCGAAGTAACAATAAACGAAGTAGAGTTTTTACAACTTGGTGCTTATCGAATGAGCGATCGTTTTAAATTTATCCAGGATGGAGATAATAAATGGAATATTCACAGACTGTCCCCTTAAATCATCAGTTTGGATTTAAAAAGCGTATGTTTGAAGTTGACCCCAGAATAGCAAACGAAAATATTCTACTAGTAGACCTACACTTATCTCAAGTCTATTTTAAAAATGACAAAGAAAACCCATGGTTTATTTTAGTCCCAAAACGTTCTAATGTGTCAGAGATTATAGATTTAGGGCACGAGGATCAATTGCTTTTAATGGAAGAGATCAATAGTGTCTCTCAGTTTTTAAAAGAATTTTATCGTCCTACTAAAATCAATGTGGCCAATTTGGGAAATATTGTAACTCAACTTCATGTTCACATAATAGCTCGATTTGAGACTGACCGTGCCTGGCCTCGTGCTATTTGGGGGACTCCAACAACACAGTTTTTTGATCAAGTTGAAATTGAAAATATAAGGTCTAACTTTATCGATTACGTTTTATAATAACTATTTTGATTTATAAGTTGTTTTTTCGTTTTGACTCGCCGGACTTCTATTTATATTTATCTGGTTTTGTTCATTATTTTTTAATAATAGTTGATAGTAAGCAATTTGATCTTGATAACTTCGATTTTCAGAAAAAAGTTCATTATTAGCTTTGATGAGTGCTCTCAGCTCTTCACTGACAAATTTCTTTTCAATGGTTCTTTGTTGTTCAAAAATAGTACGATTTTTAAGTGCGATTTCTCTTTTTAAATGGTCTATTTCTCTTTGATAAGCAGTCGTTAATCTTTGAATGGCTTCTTCTGAACTGTGAGACTTGCGAGCGAGCAGGTTTTGGGTCAAATTCAGTTCATTTTCAAGAAATAAAATCTTTTTGTTAAATGCATTAGTTTCAGTATGAATGGTGGTATTTTGCACTAGAGATTGATGATTATTTCCAAGATCACCATCGAAATGAGTATAGAATGCTTGAGTGTGCTTACTCATTCCGAAAAGAATCAAAATTATTAATGTTGATTTAATCGTTTGGTTTAATTTATTCATGTTCTATCTCCAGTTTAGATATTATCTATTCGGTAAATTTAAGAAAATCTTGAGAGGTTTACTCTAGGATTGGAAAAATTATTGGGCTCTACTTGTCGTCTAAAATTTATTCAGTCACAATTAAAATATGATTAAATTTTCAACATTAAACGCATATAAAAAGAGTGAGCTTCTTAATATGTGTTGTTTTAAAATATATGATTATCTTTACTATTTTGCACTTTGTGCTTTTATGCACCTACTTTTAATGAATACCTCAGCTTTGCGGGCCCAGTCTCTCGAGGAAAGCTCATTTAAATGTCCAATAGATTATCTTTGCTTTTCGTCAATGCATATCGATCGAGATCAAGCAATTGCTCGCTCCAAAGAAGATTTGGCCAATTACTTTTCTTCCAATATTAAAAGCACCAGTGTTTTGGTTAATGAATCCATTCATGATTCTAAGGAAAATAATTTTACCATTAAATATAAGGACGAATTATTTAAAAAAATTGAACAAACAAGTGATGTATCACTCGCAGGGATAGAAGTACTGTCTGATTTAAAAAAGCAGAATGGTAGGGAGGGCATCTATCATATTGTTGTTGGGATCAATAAAGACAAATATGCTCAAATGCTTAGGTTACAAATTAATGAGCAAGTCGCGCAACTATTAAGTCATTTTACTACTTTTAATCGGTTTAAATTGAAAAAAATGATGGAACATATTCAACTTTTAAATATTAATCTGGAGAAATTATCACTTCTTGATAGGACTATTTCTCTAGATAAAATGCCTAGCGTTTTTTGGCAAGACTTAAAAAAAGCTCTCACTCCTGCAAGCGCATGCTTTACTTTAAAATCAGATTTCAATAGCCAGTTCAAAGATCATGTAAATGCATTTTTTAATTTTTTTAATATTCATCAAGTGAATAAATTGAAATCTTGTAATTATCAAATTTACTTCGTGGAGAAACGTGAAAAGGGTTATCTTAACGTGAAAGGATTTAATAAAGTTAATTTTCACTATCATCTTGAGATTAAAGAAATTAAAGGAGCTCGCGAAGAATTGATTTTAAAATCGAGTCTTGTGAAAAGTTTTTCAGGAAGAAGCGAGCAACAGATTAATGAACAAGCTTGGGCGGAGCTGAGTAAAGTACTAGATAAATTGATGGCCAATTTAATATGAAATAATTAGTAATGGAGGATATTATGAAGCAATTTGTGTTTATTTTGTTATTTACATTTTTGGCAGCATGCTCATCAAAGGACAAACCAAAGGAACTGCCTGAGCGAGCTGTTCTGGATGTTAAAAATGAGAAAATTGTTAAGGAGTATGAAGTTAAGGATGCGTCTTCTGAGTATCGTCCTGGTTGGATAGAAGATGCAGAACAATGGGCAAGACAGCAGCAAAAAGATTTAGACAAAAACCGTTACTTTTCTTTTGAATCTGATCCCAAAGTATTAAGAAGTGTCGCTTGTGATATTGCAAAAGCAAATGTAAATGCCGATATTGCTTCTGAAGTAGCAAACTTTATTGAAAAGAGTTTTTCACAGTCATTAGAGGGGGCACCAAGTTTTAATCCCAACGATCCGAGTAATCAGTCAATCAAGGAGTATTTTTCATCAAGCTTGTCGCAGAAGATTCAAACGATGGTAAATGGGGCAGCCATTATTAAAACATATTGGGAGCAAAGAGATTATAAAAAAACATTGGGATCAAAGGAAGATTATAAGTCATATACATGTGCAGTCTTGATACGCATGGAGCAAGATCGCCTTAAAAAATTAGTTGATAATGCAGTTGCATTATCACTCAAAAAATTTAGTGATAACAAAGAGATGAAGGAAAAAGTAGAAGCAGCACTAAAAAATGTTTCAGAGAATTTTATTAAATCAAGACAAGGTGAGAATTAATTCAACCTAAAAATGATTACGAGTGAACGTAGTCAAGCGAGGGAATAATGAAAGTTCAAGTGATAAATATTGGCTTAAGTATATTGATGATGACTATTTACTCTTGCTCTAGCTTTCAAGCCGAGAGACTAGATCAGAAAAAATCAGATGAAGCAGCTTTAAAAATATCTGATCAGTGGTTGCAAGCAGACACTGAGAAAGTGATTAGTGATGTAATGATTGAGATGAAAGAGCATGTTGGACTCAGGCGATTCTTGGCCCAAAATGGCCGCGATTTTAAATTGCTTGTTGGCGATGTTAAAAATCTAACTCATGAAGCTTATTTTCCAATAAGCGAATTAAATGAAGAATTTTTAAATGCACTTTCAAAAAGTGGTGATTTTATTTTGGTGGAGTCTGAATCGAGAGATCAAATTTTGAGAGAACTGACTTATCAAAATGATGGCATGGTTGACCCCGCTTCTGCTAAAAAAATTGGTAAACAAGTGGGAGCCGACTTAATCATTTTTGGCAATGTATATATGAAACCAGAAACTCGCGATGGAAAAACTATTAAGCAGTATTCAGTTAATTTGAGAATAACAGATCTAGAGAAGGGATTAGAGATATTTAGGTCGAGAGTCAAGCTTTCTAAGTACTCTGAACAGTCTAAATTGGGATGGTAAGTGAAGTTTCACGCATGCTTGCTACTTCTATTTGTGATTTTTTTTTCAGCGTGCAGCTCTTCCGATCGTGAAACACGCCACTTGTTTTATCGTTTTTACGCCGATCGCGATTATCTTAAAGCGCGCGATCATATTTTATCTAACGATTACTATAAGAGCGATCGGCAACAACTTCTTCAATCTATGGAGATCGGAAAAATTTTTTTCGATCTTCAAGATTATAAATCTGCTGCACGTGCTTTTGAAAATGCTAAAAGTATACTTTATAGACAATATACAACAAGACTGTCCTATAAATTAGAATCTTTTGTCACCAACCATGCAAGCGACATTTATTATGGTCACTACTATGAACACTCAATGCTTTTTTATTATCTAACTTTGACCTATTTTTTACAAAGTGAGAAACTTGGCCTTAAAGATGAATTGTTAAAAGCTAAAGCTACGTCTGGGGCATGGTATGACTATCAACAACACTATCTCATCACTCATCAAAAAAGACCATGGTTTAAGTTCGACGTTTTGCACAGTCTTTTGACGTTGCTGATTAATGAAAAAATTGGGACTAATGATCTTAAATTGCAATCTATTTACCTTTTAACAGATGCTCAAAATAATTTTTTTAAGTACTATTCAATCCTTCCAATATTTAATCACAAGGCACAAACTTTCGCAGCTCACTTTCAATCGTTTAATGATGATATGATTCAAGAAATAAAAGAAAAATATTTTAAACCTTCAGATTATTTTGATAAAATAAATCAGAAGATTACTAAAGTGTCTCGCAACCTCCAAACTCTCAAGCAAATTGATCAAAATCTCAACGATAAATCAGTTTCGTTTTTTTTTGATGTTGGAAATATAGAAAAAATTAGTTCTAAAACACTTAAAATGGAATTAGCAGGCTTATCAAATGATCCAGCAATGATGTTGTACCTCTCAAATGTCTTGGGATTTTTACCTGAACGAGCAAGCCCAGGGGAAGTTTATCGCGGTGTTATCGGAACTCAATTGGCCACAAAAATGCTGACCTTTGGCCATGATGTGCCACATATTCCAAAGAATCCAAAAGTAAAATCCTTTGCGATTCAATTTTTTAAAGACGGACAGCTTGTCTTAGATGATTCGATCACTTTAATGAATCCAATGAATCATATTTTAGAGTATACTCTCGAAGTCAATAATCAACAGAACTTACCAATTATTTATTCTAGATTATTAACCAAGCACCTTGCGGCAATTACGACGAGTTATGCAACTTATAATTTATTGGCCAAAAATTCTAAAGATAAAACTTTTGCCCGCCTCTCAGCAACTCTGCAATACGCAGCACTAAGTCGAGCTATTTTAGAATCTGAAAAAGCAGACGAAAGAATGTGGGCAACCTTACCCGCCAATATTTATTTTTATAATACTCGATTGACAGCAGGAAGCTACCAAATGAAGTTATTAGATGTTTTGGATCAACAAGTTGTTTTAGAGAAATCGATTCAAATAGGGACAGAAGATTATTTTGACTTCGTTAAAGTTAAATAAGTTTAAGCCCAGATACTTTTTCGATTTCATTCAAATTAGTCTTAAAATCTTGCCAATTATTGTATTGAAGTATTTTTCCTCTCTGCGGAGCTTGTCGTGCCTCATCTCTTGATTCATCAATGAGAGTCCATTCTTCTTTTTTTTGTTCAGCCTCAATTTGCAGTGAGATAGATATTGAAGTGCTGACATTGGAATGGTTAGAACTTGATTCGAGCGCAATGGTTTCCCCTTCAATCTCTACATCATTAAGTGCAAAGGATTGACATGAATGTATAAAGTCCTCATTTGGAATTGTGCCATTGTTCAAAATATTAGGCATTATAACTGCGATATATTCTGTTTTGTCTGAAATGCTTTCGAACTTCTCTTTCTCATCAATAAAAAAAATGATTTTAAAAAACTTGGAAGGTATTAAGATATCCTTTTTAGGTCCTAAGTAACCTAGCTCTTGGTCTAGAATAGGGCCAGCAATGACATAAGCTTTCTTATTCTTAGTGAGAATATAATTGCGAGTATATACTTCTAAGTTTTTCCACAGATACCGATTGAGATAGGGCGTTTGCGGGGCCATATTACTCATGTAAAAGGTAGACTTGTTGTTCACATAATTTTTAGTTCGATCTCCAGATGGCACTTGGTGACCACGATCAAAACAACTTTTAGCATACTCAGTGGATGTGACAGCTTTGTTGGGAAGTCTTTTTTCTTTAAAATATTTTTCTAGGTCAAAGTCGCGTGAAAAGCTGCTCGATCTCTCTGCATCACCTAGATCTTCTTTATTGAGAGTCCACGATACCCAATTGGGGATACGCTTTTCTTTATTGTAGGAGAGTACATATTCTTCACGAGAGATAATGATTTCATTTTCTTTCGTAACTGGGGCAATTTTGGGAAGATTAGGATTAGTTAAAAGTGGAATCTTTTCAATAACACCTTCGATCTTTGCCTGAATCGATGTGATAGAGAGGAAAAAAAAGAATAAGATTAAATTAAACTTGTGACTCATCAAAAGTCTCCTTCATAATTTATTCCAAGTCATCCCTGATTAGAATGAGATTATTTTTCCATTTTTTTTACTAAACTTGAATCTAATTTTATGTCGTGATGTAGATAATTCTTAAATGTAAGAAATGGTAAGAAATGACAAGTCATAACTATGAAGATCAGTTCTTTCAACTGTATCTGGCATCATTTTCTACATGGGCCGAGAAAAAAGTTGGTTTATCTCATTGTAATCATTTATGCTGAATAAATGAAAAAATTTATGCAGTTTAAATTCGTTATATTGGTTTCTCTTTTTTTTTGGGGATGCTCTCTAATTAGTTTTAGAAGAGAGAGGCATTATGAAAATATCATTCTAGAATTAAAAAGTTTGCAAACTTCAACCAGTACGCAAAGTCTTAAACAACGATCTTTGCGCGATAGTTTAAGAGAACATCTTCCTACTTTAGAGCGATCCTATGTCCATGACTTAACTTATAATACTGTATTAGCTTACTGGGGAGAGTCTTTAAATTTTGATTCAGGTGCCAAGTTACAAACAGTGGATTCTAATATTCTAGGTCTACTTCAAAGAGATTTTAGTCTAAGTGTAAATGCTCAAGTTACTAACTCGGGTTTATTGCATACTTATGGCTATCTACTAAGCCATATTGATACACCATATGGAAAAAAGCGAGATCGTTATACCTCAGGACAAATGTCTCGTGGTTTTGGGATGAAATCTGAAGACCTAAGTGATAGTCCTCGCTCATCTGGTTTACTTAATAATTTGACTTATTTTGCCGCTCATTTGGCATTTGAAAATTTAGAGCAGCTAGATCAAATGGACGAGAATTTGCATGTTGCTGATGAAATAAAGTTGTTTGATTATTCAAAAGTGCAGAGGACTACAATAACGGAAGAGGTTCTTAATTTGGCCAAGCCAACAAAAATTAAAACAGTGTTGATTAAATTTATGGATGAAGCTTCTCGCGATAATTTAATATCCTTACTGATTTACTTACAAGAGGATACTGTCTCAGGTGAAGAAAAGCTCTTAACTGTTTTTCCGATGTCTCATCAGAATGTGATAGATTTATTGGCCGAATCAACAATGCGATCAAAGTTAAATCAAACTCCCTTTAGATTGAGATACAATGCCTACCATCCACTTATAAACTCCTTAACAAGTAATGATCGAGTACTCATGTCAAAGACTTCTATTTCTTACAAATAATCATTTTGTTTGAAATCTTTAGACATTACCTCTTTAATCATACAAAATTTTGTCCACTGATCGACAAGGAGGACACGAGTGATCAATTTTTCAATTCTATCTTTTGTATTTACTTTTCTTTTAACATTACAATCTGAAAATCTTTTTGCTAAAGCTACACCTCGTTGTTTAGATCGTTTAAAAAACGAATTAACTACAGATGTCTCATATTTAAAAAGTGTGTTGGCAAATAAGAAAGTTAATAAAGTTCAAGTTTATGCCAAAGGAAAAATTATCGAATTGTTGGCCGATGATTTAAAACCACCTTATCTTCATCAAAGTTATATAATGGAAGTTGAAAATGGAAGAAATCCCATTCGACTTGTTATAGTTTCAAATCTTGAATTTGAAAGAATTCCAGTGACAATTGGTGATGAAGTTGCCGTTTGTGGAGAGTTTTTAAGAGTTCAAGGTGGAATGATTCACTGGACGCACTATGATCCAAAAAATAAGCATCCGCATGGCTTTACGATTTTAAATTCCGAAGTTTACGGGGATGATTTTGTTGGAATGAATTTTTAACATCTCTCTTTGACATTTAATTTTATATTCCTTAGGCTTTCCTCAAACTCTAATTGAGGAAGCTTATGGAAATTGTTCAGTTTTTTATTGATTTTATTATTCATGTCGAATCTCATCTTGATTACATTTTTACTCATTATGCAGAATTAAGTTATGTAATTTTATTTTTAATAATTTTTGCAGAAACTGGTCTGATTATTTTTCCATTTCTTCCAGGAGATTCGTTGCTCTTTGCTCTTGGAGCATTTTCAGCGAGAGGAACTATCTCTTACATACAAATGGGTGTAGCGCTCTTTATAGCAGCTGTTTTAGGTGATTTTTTAAATTATTATATTGGGAAAAATTATGGTCGAAGATTTTTGCAAAGTCGGTGGTGTCGATTTGTTAAAGAGGAGCATTTGAATAAGGCTCAAGTTTTTTATGAGAAGTATGGGGCAAAGACCATTGTATTGGCCAGATTTATGCCAATTATTCGTACTTTTGCACCTTTTGTTGCTGGCATTGGTCAAATGGATAAGAAGGTATTCCTTATCTATAATATTTTTGGTGCCTTTGTCTGGATATTTTCTTTTTTAACTCTGGGGCATTTTTTTGGGAATATGCCACAAATAAAAGAAAATTTTAAATTGGTCATTGTCGTCATTATAATTCTTTCGATACTTCCAGCTGTGGTCGCGATTGTTAAAGAAAAGCTTAAAAAAAATAGTGAAGAGATCTAAACGAAGAATAATTTAGCTTATTCTTCTTCGTCGACGAATTCACTCTCATCTTCTACACTAACAAAATTTTTTGATTCATAGTGAAATGATTTTGGGCCATCAAAAAAATGCATCATTTTCTGAATGAAGTTATCTTGTAAACGATGGGCATTGGATTTTTTATGTATGCCATTAAAGATTCCAAAATATTTAGTTCCAAGGTTAGTATATAGTGCACCTGAAAGAGTGCTCACGTGGTTTAATGTCCCCGTTTTAGCGACAAATGAATTTTTTAATTCTGTAGGATAATTTCTTCGTTTAAAGGTGCCTCCATCCGTACCGGGAACGGCAAGTAGGTCTTTAAGTTCTAAATAATAACTTTGAATAAGTTCATCTAAAGTTGAGGTGACCTTGGTCATTAGTTCACATGTTGAATAGTTGTCGTATCGTTTTTTTCCTTGTCGAAGAGGCAGCCCACTTCCCGTATAAAAGTAGTGTTCTTTTTTTGTTGTATTAAAGTATTGATGGAACCATTGATTAAACTTTTGTTCTCCACCCAATTCTTGAAAATAAAATTGTGCGAGATAGTTATTTGACTTAACGTTCATCTCTTTGATGTATTTATAAATTTCAGGAGATTTCATTTCAAATGCCAGTTGAAACTTGTTTGGTATCGAATTTAATCGACTCGAATGAAGAAATTGAATCTGATCAATTCTCGGTTTTTCGGGAGTTGTCGCTCCATCTTTTTGCTTTTCAAAGTATTGTACAAAAGCATTTTTTAAGTATTGATTCCACAATTGATGATTAAAAAATTGTGTCAGTACTTTTTGAGTCTGCGTGATACTGTGACTAGGAAAAAATTCAGTGTGATATTCAACTGCGGGAAAAAATATAAAGTTTTCATCGAAACTTAAAGTATGAATCGTTCCAAGTTTTTGATGTTGGATGAGTTGGAGAATTTCAAAAAACTTATCTTTATCAAAATAAGGATCCTTGCTCCCTTTTATATGTAAATGTCCCTCACTCAAATAAAATTTTGTTTTATATTGATAACTTGGAGTAAAATGTCTCAAGATATAAAGACTAATGGGGACTTTTGAAACGGAAGCAGGATGAATGATGGCCTTCGGTCGATCTCCCCATAACTCGATCTTTTCATTTTTTTCTTGAGCATTCAAAATGCAATAAATTTGATTAGATCTCTGAGTGGGTAAACGAAAGTTTTTAACTAATTTAAAAAAATCATCATCTAAATTTTTATGATCGACTATTTCCCGATCATTTGAATACAGATTCAGACTTAGAACGACCGAGCAAGTGAGAAAAATTCTTAGATATTCTCTTACATTTCTATATATTGCCATTGTCTTCCTTTGCGATTTTAGTAAGCTTGAAACATGACCCATTTATAATTTAACAGGAGTTTTTATGAAGCAAAGTATGGCCCTACTTCCCCTGATTTTTATTTTAGTTAGTTGTAATGATTTAACGGGTACTTTTCTTGTTGAAAAAGAATTTAAGCTTAAAAATACTTACACTCAAGATGAAGATTCAATTGTGAGTAAAGATTACGGAGAAGTAAAAGTAAAACCCTTATTTCGTGGACGTTCAATGCGATTAGCATTAACACGCAGTGATGCTTATGATTTTAATATTCCTAAAAATGCCATCCCTGAAAATGGAGAGTTTCAAATAACTTCAGCACAATCGGGTCAAGATGTACTTTTATCTGGAGCTGTTAAAACAGAAAGAGTGAGAACGGAAATTGAAAATGCTTATGTAGATTGTACTTATTTGCGGGTAGAAAAAGTTTGCACTCCCCAAGGATGTTTTGATACGAGCGTGTCCGTTTATGGAAAGAAGTGGGAGAGAAGATATTTTGAACGCACCAATCAGTGGTTAAATATGTCCATATTATCAAATAATGCTCAAGATAAATTGGCCAAATTCAGTGGAGACGTTTCTTTCACTCAAAAAATTGTGTTGTCTGATGGTATGTGCCGTTAATGAAAATTTATCGCAAGTGCAGCGTTTGTAAAAAAGAGATCTATCAAGGTCACAAGTTTCAAGAATGCGAGCTTTCCTCTTGTAAAAAACATGGTTTTTGCTCGGTCAATTGTTGGAATATGCACAATGAAGTTTTAAATCATCGTCAAGCGGGGGCCATTGAAATGGTGGCTCCTCATTACACTCATTCCTCACTTCAAGATAGCGTGCAAGATTCAACACAGGATAATGTTGGGAGCACGAATGCAAAGGTCACTATGCCGCGAAAAATTTTAGTCACTGCCAAATCAGTTGTTCCCACTGAGACAAATATGGAGTCGCGAGGCGAAGATGAAATTCTCATTGTCGCTTCTAAACTTAAAGATTACATTAAGTCTAAGTTTGATTTAAATACTTCGCAGCAAGTCTTAAATGTTTTATCTGACGAAGTAAGGCGTTCCGTGGATCGAGCCGCTGTTCGCGCTAAAAGTGAAGGGAGAAAAACCCTGATGGACCGAGACTTCTAATGAGTAAACTTAATTTTAAGAATGAGGGAGATGATCTTTACATTTCCATAGATGATACGCCCTTTCGTTCCTTACTAGAGCTGAAAGGTTTAGATTTGCTGCTGCAAAAAAAAATCTTAGAAATCCTCGCCGATAAATTTGTTTTTATGAATCGATTGGTCTTGCGGCCCTACGATTTTCGCTTACCCAAGTATTTATTAAAAAGTCTCCCAATGACCGAAGTCACTTTCTTTGGTGGTACCTTTAATCCCATTCACGAGGGGCATATGGCCTGTTTAAGACTTTGTCCAAGCGACCATATTATTATCTTGCCCGATCGCAATCCCCATAAAGAATTGCGAAATTTTAATCCGCTCGATGAGTTTATCGATCTCGTCCAACTGTTTAAAGATGGGCCCTATTCCATTTATCCTGGCTTCTGGGCCAAAGAAACTCCCAATCCAACTTCCGACTGGTTTAATAAGGTGTTGATTAAAAAAAGAAATTTATTAATGGGGGACGATTCATTTATTGGCCTTAAAACCTGGGGACAATTTGAAAATATTTTAAAGGGGATGTCGACTCTCTACGTTGCTCCAAGAAAGCACAGCGAAGAAAAGTTACAACAGTGCGCTAGCGAATACAAAAACATTCATCCCGATCTAGCGATTGTTTTTTTATCCGATCACGAGTTTAAGCACCTTTCCTCGACGGAAATCAGAAAAAACAGGTTTCTTTAATTTTTTTTATAAATAATGGGCAAAAAAAAGCCCGCGATAAACGCGGGCTTTTTGCTGAAATATTTTGTTGAAAATTATGGTTTAACTTTCCAGTAATATTCCGTTACGAGCTGGCTAGTGAATTCAAAAGGAATGTCACTTGGAAGTGGAAGATCAACAACTTTTACGTTTTTGCCTTCAACTGTGTAGCAAGCAGGAATAGAAGGAAGTCTTGGGTGTTGGCTTGCTTGTAAATAATTTTGTGAAGCAAAACCTTTATCTGTTAATGTAAGAACATCACCTTTACTGATGGTAAAACCAGCAACGTTGATTTTTTTACCATTGACGAGAACGTGTCCGTGAGAAACCATTTGGTTGGCTGCAAGCATTGATGGGGCCCAGTTTAATCTGAACACTACGTTTGCAAGTCTTCTTTCAAGAGTAATAAGTAGAGTGTCCATCCAAGCTCTAGATTTATCTCTTTTTGCTTTTTTAACGTAATTAACTAATTGTCTTTCTCTTAAAGAGTAGTGGTATCTTACTTTTTGCTTTTCTTTTAAACGAACAGCAAAGTCAGAAATTTTCTTTCTTTTATTTCCGTGTTGTCCCGGTCCGTAAGGTCTTCTTTCGAGAGCCCCTGCTTTCCCTAGTCCTGGCAATTCAACTCCAAGGCTTCTTTGAATTTTAAAACTACTTTTACCTGTTGTACTTCTGGCCATTTCTTAGTTCCCCTAAAATATGTTAACTAACTAGATTCAATCTAATAATGAGTCTTCGTTCAATTTTGTTCAACATTGATACATTTCAATCAGCTGCTTGTCAATTTATAAGTATGCATTTTTTATATGTGCTTAGTTGACTCCCTCGGCAGGGAAGCGACAAAGTCGTCTCTATAAAGATCGATCCAACTTTTTAAAATCCCTAGCTTTCCTGTAAAAATCATTTCATAATTTTTAATATGTTAAAGCTTCAATTAAAAAAACTGTCTTTGTGTTTACTTTTATTTGGGTTCTTGAGCGCGAGCGGCCTATCTCTCTATGCATCAAGTTCATCAATTGTACTTCGCGACTTCTTAACACGCACGAGCCTGCCTGCTTTTAAGGGAGCTGATTTTGAGGTTGTGATGGATAAAGTCACCGCTAATCCCAGCACCGAAGCAGCGGCTGCATCCATTTATTTACCCATGCAAAATACTGCTGTCCCAAATGATAATTATTTTTATTGGATAAAAAATGGCGCTGCGCCTTTTGATTTATCGACTGCAGAATCGGCCAATAGGTTAACTCTTCCGCTGTCGCTCACGACTGATGCAAATAATTATTATCTTTATTTTGCGATGAAATCAGGGAGCAGTTATTACATAACGGCGAAATCGAGTTCTATTTACTCCAATACAAACGCATCGAGTGTCGATTTTAATCTTTCGGTTAAGGGTTTTTGTGATGCTGTAAATGTAAAAGGTACGACTATTTGTTATGTAAATGAAGCAAAAGAAACGAGCACGACGGCCTACACTTTTTTAAGTATTCAACAAAAACAAGTGGGAGATGATATAGATCCAGCGAGCAATGATTATAGTGGCGGGATTTATTTTAAAATAAATTTTAGTAATACAGTCAACACCAATAATCTTATTACAAATAATGCCGGTCTTTCGGGCGACCGAAGAATCGTAGTGAGTTATAGCGCGACGGCATCGTTGTCAAAAATAAACACCACCTATGTGATTTTCACCAGCGATGATACTAGGCCTACAGTGGGAGCGTTGGCACGCACCTCGGGGCTTAGCGATTTTAATCTCAAATCGACTCAGTTAAGTGGAGTTGGTACCGTGACTGGGCTTACCAATGGAGTGAGTTACGATTACGTTTTGGCCTTTGTGGATAAGTATGGCTTTGCCTCTAAAGCGTCTAATAGGCAAACCAAAGAAGCCCTAGAGATCGAAGAATTGTTAAAGAAAAAAAGTTGCTTTCTACTAACTGCCGGCTTTGGAGAAGAGCATTTTATCATCGATTATTTTCGCGGTCTAAGAGATCTCTACCTGAGTAAATTTTATTTAGGAAGAAGCTTTATTGCTTGGTATTATCAGACAGCTCCTAACTATGCGATGGCAATTTATCATAGTAAAATCTTGAGCTCTTTGGTTCGAGGAAGTGCATATATTGCCTATTATTTGATTCACTATTTTGCCCTTTGGGGAATATTGATTTGTCTTTTTGTCACAATCGTTACAATCTTAAGAAAAAAAAAGCCACGGGAAGCCTAAATTAAATTACAATATTATTAGATAATATTGTTGAGAGTAATTTTTAATGAATGATCAAAAGAATTTAACCGTTCTTATCGTCGACGACGAACCAGATATCCTCGAATTGATGGATGAAGAATTCAAATATTCTGGTTTTCAAACGCTCACAGCGTTGTGTGGTAACGACGCGATTAAATTGTTGGCAGAAAAACCCATAGACGTTGTCGTATCCGATTATAAAATGCCCAATGGCAATGGGATGTCTGTGTTGAGTTTTGTGAATAAAATGGAAAAAAGACCACATTTCTTTTTTGTCTCAGGTCAAGCGGATGTGAGTGTCGAAGATGCCATCAATGCCGGGGCCAAAAAATTCTTTTCCAAACCTTTTGACCTCGACGAATTGATTAAAGATATCAAAGTAGAAATTAATTACTGAGCGCTTTTGAGTAAAGTTTCTAGCTCGCCGTTTTGCAACATCTCCACCACAATATCGTTCCCGCCAATTAACTCGCCATTGACGTAAAGTTGGGGATATGTTGGCCATTTAGAATAAACTTTTAGGCCCTCGCGAATGTCGCCATCAGTTAAAATATTAAAGCTCTTATAATTTAAATGAAATGAATCGAGGATGCGAATTACGTTCGCTGAAAAGCCGCACATGGGAGCATCTGGTGTGCCTTTCATAAAAAGAAAAATTGGGGCCGCGTGGATCAACGATTTTAATCTTTCTTCTAGGGGAAGTTGAGGATTTGTTTCAGTGACCGCTTCTCCGCGTAAAATGTTAAAGGGATTAGTCATGGTAAACTCCTTTTTCTCGAGCTTGGTTATAGGTGTAGGTTTTAAGTTGAACGGCGTGAATGTCGGTTTTTAAGCGATCGGTTAAAATATCCATGATCATGCGATGCTGTTTAAAGAGCATTTTTCCTTCAAATTCTTGGCTTATAACTAAAATATCCAAATGATCTTTAGTGCCGGTCATGTCGTGAATTTCCACATGAGCATCGACGATCGTGTTTTTGATGAGGTCTTTTATATCTTTAAAGTCGGTTGTTTCTCGATTCATTTTTTTCCTTCTTTATTTTTTATAATTTGTGTTTTGTTATTTAGGGATGACGACAAAAAAGCTCGTGACAAGTGTGAGAAATCTTAGGATGTACGTGCTGATCCCCACCCATTTATGGTGCTTTTTAAAGCGCATGTTAAATATTTTTAGCTCCCTGCCGGAAAATAACAGAAATAAATAACCAAAGACCGAACTGAGTGCGAGGGCCACGTGTATATTTAAGAGCATGGGATTTTCCATCGCCTTGGAAGCTTTCATCACGGCAGATCGATTCAATTCGATCTGCAAAATAAGCAAAATATCCCATACGATGGCGGAGGCCATGAGGGGAATGTGCCACTTGCGTTCTTTTCTTTTATAAATACCAATGGAGAGAAGGATAAATATACACACGGATTGGATTTGAAAGATGACAGCAGAAGTTGTCGATAAATTCGGATTTAGTAGATCCATGATTGTTCCTTACTTTTGTTTCTTACTATTGTTTCTTGCGATTGTTTCTTTCTTAATAATATTTTTAATAGTTGTTCATTTTCATCTATTGAAAATGAACAGTGATTAGGTCGTCTAGAAACACTTTTAATTCATTAGATTTTAGATATATCTCAAAAATAAAAAAAAAGAAATGCAAGAATAGAGTCGCGACTTAAATTTCGGACTTGTCTGGCCGAAAATAATTCCCTAATTTAGTGAGAAAGAAATTTTTATGAAGGATTAAAATGTCACACTCAGAAAAACTTGGCACTTGGGCGGTCATCGATATTGAAACGACCGGAGTCGATCCAAGCTACGATCAAATCATCGATGTTGGATTTTTACAATTTAAAGGCCTTAAGTGTATCAATCGATTTTCTAGCTTGGTGCATTTTGATGGCGAGTTGTCGTCATTTATCCAAAAATTAACCGGGATAAAAAAAGAAATGCTCCTAAAAGCTCCACCTTTTAAAGAAGTGGAGGTTGATTTATCGGAACTGGAGGGCAACTTTTTAATCGCCCACAATAGCGATTTTGAAATGGGATTTCTGAAAAAAAGTTTCGATCGCTTTAATCAAAAAAGTTCCTCGGAATCAGGGCGCGAAACATTTGTCGACAGTCTCTATTTTTTGGCCATTTTATTCCCCGAGTATAGTTCTTTAAAATTAGATTTTTTTATTCGGGAGTGGGGGATTCGCTCCGAGGAAGTTCATCGCGGGTTTGAAGATGCACTCGATTTATTAAAAGTGATTTTGACCGCGGCTTATCTCACTAAGACTGACCGCCATTTTTTTCCCTTTCTCTCCATGCAAATTCAAGAAAAAAAATTGCAGGACTTTTTCCTCTTTCATTTTTTATTTCTTTCGACTTCGGAGCTTAAAGCTTGCGGCGAAGAAATCGATTTTGATGTGGAGCAGACGGCATCACTTGCGCGCGAGAAGCTTTCCTTGCGCCGTCGATTTTTGACGCAAAAAAATCGCGAGTCAAAAGAAGTTGTGGCGAAAACTCATCTTTTGGAATTTAACGGCGAAAGCATTAAAAAAATTTTTAATGATGAAGCGCATTTAAAACAAAAATTTCCCAGCTATAAAACCAGGCCTGCCCAAGTGGAGATGGCCTTAAAAGTGGGACAGTCTTTTAAAAATAATGTGCACTCGATGATTCAAGCTCCCACCGGAACGGGAAAAACATTTTCCTATCTAATTCCCGCCGTTTTATTTAGCTTAAAAGAAGGCAAGCAAGTTTTAATTTCCACGGGAACGAAAACGCTACAACGCCAAGCTTTTGAAAAAGATGTGCCCAAGGTTTTAGAATTTTTAAATTTGAGCGAGAGCGATTTAAAAGTTGCGCTCTTGGTTGGATCGCAAAATCATTTTTGCGAAGCTCTGTTTAGAAAAGATGAAGCGGATCAATATCTGGACTTTACCTCGCTGCAAAATTCGATGATAGGCGATCATTTTGCACTCAATTTTGCTCGCCTATATTTTGAAGTGCTATTTTTTTACAATCAAAAATCCGCCTATAACGACATGTTAACTCGAGAAGATCTATCTTTTGTCATGAAAAAGAAAATTCCTGAGCTGGCCTTGAAAGAAAAAGATTACCGTGCCCACTTTCGCAGCTGTCAGGGGCATAAATGCCCTTATAAAAATGACTGTAGTTATTTTGAAGGATTAAAGGAAGCCAAAAGCGCGGACATCATTCTCGGCAACCACTCGCTGATGTTTAATTTTCCTCGCGCCATTAATCGCCCCATGCATGTCATCGTCGACGAGGCCCATAAAATTGAAGAAGAAGCCACCTCGCAATTTAAGTTAGAATTAATGGAAGCTGACTTTTTGCACACCCTGACGCAATTGCAAAATATGCAAGGGGTGGGACCATTATTTTATCTCCTGGCAAAAATGGAAAAAGAAGTGGGAGCATCGACTCCTAAAATAAAATTTTTGCGCGAAGAAGTACTCAAAGTGTTTCAAATATTAAGCGATCACTACGCGCCATTAAAAGAAACGCTCGCATTGTATTTTAAAAAATCGCCGCGCTATAGTGAACAATTTCGCAACGAGCTTCCCTTTCCGCACAAGAAAACCCATCAGGATACATGGGCCTTAAAAATTTTAAATCATTTTGAAAGTATTCATTTTGTGCTGAAGACTTTTGTACAGCTCTTAGAAAAAGAAACCATGTCGCTCGATTTTGAAGAAATGAAAAGTGAAGAAATGATTTTGGCGCAAACGCGTTTTGAATCGTTTTACACCCAGCTTGCGGAACAAGTGGCCTCGCTAGATAAACTTTTCGATGAGGATCAAAATTACAGTCGCGGTTTGACTTTTCTTGAAAGCGAAGGTTTTAGTGCGCGCTCGACTCCCATCGATATTGGAATGATTGTAAAACAAGAATTGCTCGATCCATCCATGTCGGTGGTTTATACTTCGGCCACTTTGGCCAATGAAAATGGCGATACGGGAGCTCGGGGGATGGAATGGATGCTGGGGCACACTTATCTTCCACCCGAAAAACGCTTTAAACAAGGACTCTTTTTAAAGTCGACTTACGATTATAAAAATAAAACTAAAGTGTATCTGTGCGACGATACCTTGCCCATCTATCAACAAGACTTCGTGCCGAGTGTCTTTGGAAAAATTAAAAAATTAATTTATAAATTAAATGGACGCAGCTTGCTTTTATTTTCGGCCAAAAGCCGCTTTGAAATTGCCCGTGAATTGCTTTTAAAAGAGTTCGATGGAAAAATTCCACTCTTCGTGCAAGGAATGGGGCAAGACGTGGTGGAGAGTTTTAAACAATCTAGTTCTGGAATTTTAATTGGCATGGAATCTTTTGGCGAAGGGATCGATATCCCCGGCGATAAATTGCAATTTGTGTTTATCGACAAAATTCCCGATCTGCGCCAGGATCTGGTGATTAATGACCGCCGACAATTTTTTGAAGCGCAACTTGGTAATGAATTTACCGATTACTATTTAGGCCATCGCACCCGTTCTTTGCATCAAAAACTCGGTCGTTTGCTGCGAACTGAAACCGATTATGGCGGCGTGATTATCGTCGATGAGCGGATTAAAAAATGGAAAGGGAACACCATGGAAAAAATGATGAACCTCATGCGCCCGTACGACATCCATCGCGCGACTTTAGATGAAGCTATCGCAGGCGTGGAAGAATTTATTCTTAAAGAAAATGGGGCGTGACCGATTATTCTTTATCTGAAAGATCGTTTAAAAACTTGATTTGAATTTTCGTCCCATCTTCACTTTTAATCATGTAGGGGATACCGCCGTGTTGACTTAGATACACCTTAACGTGGGCGGGATCCTTGGCGCTTTTATTGGCCGGAATGTCTTCGTACATTTTATATTGGACGGCTTGCACGTTTTGCCCTTCGATATTTATTTTTTCTGCTGTTAAGTTGGCGCGCTCGATTAAAATATTTTTAAATTGGGGAAAATCTTGAAACTCCCATTGGTTTTGACTGGAGAGAATATTAAATGAACTCTTGCCGCTGGAGTCTAATTTTTTGGAACGCAAAAATAACATCGAGGCTGCCGCACTGGGACTGGTGATAAAAAATTTTGGAGCGGTGGCAATATCCGTCGTCGTATCTTCAGTTTTGTTACTTTTAAATTCGAAATGAATTTGATTTTTTTTGGGATTAAACTCATATTTTTCAATGGCAAAATCCTTGCCCATAATTTTTTCAATAAATAAATAAGTTGGGACAAATTCTTTATTGAGGCAGTATTCCACGTGCATATTGAGAATTTCTCCAGTGGATACGCGAGCAACTATTTCCGAAATATAATGATAGCTTTGTTCTTTTTTATCGCGATAGACGTCGAAGTTTTCTTCCGCATACTGATTCTCATTGCGAAAGTAGTGGAAGGCGCCACGATAAATTTTGTCATTTTTATGATAGTTTTTTGATGTCCATAAATGCATAATCCCATTTTACACTTTTACTCTTTGTCTTCAAGAGAGGTGATTTTTGCACCTTTGTTTATGGCAAAAAATTTTTGGAGCGAGGTCGCGTGGTTCAGAAAAAAAATAATGAACTGGGAAGTTCGGGATTTAAGAAAACGTACTGGAATAAAAATTACAGTGAACCCATGGAAATGGATAATATAGGCAATGCCTACGAACACGCTCAATATCTCAAATCATTATTCCACTTAGAGGAAGTGGCGATCAACTCCATTATGGACTTTGGTTTTGGTTTAGGCCATTTATCGCTTGCCATGGGGGAAATTTTTCGACCGCGATTTTTTTATGGCATCGAGCCTTCGCTTTTTGCCTATCGAGAAAGTTTAAAAATGTTTGCCGCTTCATCTAAACTCTATGTTTTTAAACCAGAGCAGTTTAAACAAATGGATCTCGCTACCTGGGCGAAAAAAAGTAAAGCTAAAGATCCGGTGATGGACTTAGGATTGTGTACTTCGGTCTTTCAATATTTACAGGATGAAGAAATTCCTGGGATCGTTGAAGCGATGGCCCTAAAAGTGCGCTATCTCTATTTTTCTGTTCCGACGATTAATGAATTTAAACGACAAAAAGAAGAGTACGATTTTTTCGATGAGTATGCCATCCATCGTCCCTGCGATTTTTATCGCACAGAAATGTTAAAACATTTTACCATTGTGGGAAATCGCTTGCTCGAGTCGAAAGTACATCACAATTTTTCCACCTCGCCCTTTCGAGAAGAATTTTATCGTTTTTAAGTGTTTTTTATGAAGATAGATCGATCTATTTTTTATTGATTATTTTTATTGATTAAAATGAAAGGAGTTAAAATGAATGTATGTCCCTGTGGAAGTTTAAAAGATTACAGCGAGTGTTGCGGTCCCTACCATCAAAAAAAGGCGTCGCCAAAAACGGCAGTGGCTTTAATGCGCGCGCGCTACAGCGCCTTTGTCGTGCAAGAGTTCGATTTTATTTTTGACACTCACCACACTTCAACTTTGAAGCTTCTAGATAAAAAAGGGGTGCGCGATTGGTCGCAAAGTGCCCAGTGGCATGGATTGGATATTATAAAAGTTGAAGAGGGTGGCGAGCAAGACGACAAGGGAATGGTTGAGTTTTGCGCTCGATTTAATATGGGAGAAAAAGATCAATACCATCGCGAACGCTCCACCTTTTTAAAAGAAAATAATCAGTGGTATTTCGTAGATGGTAACTTGGTCGAAGCGACAGTTAAAAGAGAATCGCCAAAAATTGGAAGAAATGATCTATGTTCGTGTGGATCGCAAAAAAAATATAAAAAGTGTTGTGCTCTAAAAAACTAATTCCGCTTTACCTTGCTATGTTTGTTGGGGACTAAGGCAAAATGGTCCCCATTATTTTTCTCTTTTCAATTAATGCTAAAATAATAAAAAACGTAATGTACGATCTAATGAGCGATCTCATAGAAATTGATTTTCAAGGTTTAAAAAATCAATTCTTAAGAGTATATTGTGCATTGTTAAAAAACTTTATTTGTTATAACCGCCACTATCTTTAGGAATGTATCATGACTAAAAACATTGATTTTTCTCATCTCTCCAGTTCAGACATTACTTTTATCGACGCTCTCTATGAAAAATACCGCACGAATCCTTCCGAAGTCGATCTTTCATGGCAAAGATTTTTTCAAGGTTTTGAATTTCAATCGGCAAGTTTTGGATCTTCTTTGGGGAGTCTCGATGCCATCACCGATGTGGCCCTAAAAAAAGAAATTAATGTTTTTCGTTTGATTCAATCCTTTCGCGCGCGCGGACATTTGCTCGCCGACACCAATCCAATCAGACCGCGCAAAGATAGAAAGGCGCGCATCTCGTTGGAAGAGTACGGCCTAACTGAAACCGACCTAAAAACAGTTTTTCACTGTGGAGAGTTGGTGGGGTTAGGAGCGACTACGCTCGAAAATATTTTAAAGCACATGAAGAGTATTTATTGTGCTCATATTGGATTTCAATTTATGCATTCAAACAACACGGAAGTGAGACGTTGGATGCGCGAGAATATCGAATCATCGGCCAAAAATATTAATTATCCCATCGAAAAGAAACGTCGCATTTTAAAAAAATTAAACGAAGCCAACGTGTTTGAAAACTTTTTACAAACAAAGTACGTCGGACAAAAAAGATTTTCGCTCGAAGGGGGAGAGTCGGCGATTTGTGCCTTAGATGCACTTATTGCAAAAGGCTCGGAGCTGGGCGCTTACGAATTTGTAATCGGTATGCCTCACCGCGGTCGTTTAAATATTTTGGCCAATATCGTGGGAAAAACTTACGAGTATATTTTTACAGAATTTGAAGGATCATCTCTGGAAGAAATGCAAGGCCATTCCGGCGATGTGAAGTATCACCAAGGATTTACCAGCGTACAAAAATCAGCCAGTGGGCACGAAGTCTTAGTTAAACTTCTTCCCAATCCATCTCATCTCGAAACAGTGGCGCCAGTGACAGTGGGCTATTGTCGCGCGCTTATCGATCATCAATATGCCGACGATGCTTCAAAAGTGATCCCCATTTTAATTCACGGCGATGCAGCGGTTGCCGGTCAAGGGATCGTTTACGAAACATTGCAAATGAGTAAGCTTAAAGCCTATGCTGCAGGTGGATCGATACATTTAATTATTAATAATCAAATTGGTTTTACCACCGATTTTGAAGACTCTCGCTCTTCGCATTACTGCGCCTCCATCGCCAAAACTGTTGAAGCGCCAATTATTCAAGTTAATGGCGACGATCCCGAAGCAGTCGTGTACGCCATGGAGTTGGCGGTTTTATTTAGACAAAAATTTAAAGAAGACATTTTTATCGATATGGTTTGCTATCGCAAACACGGACATAATGAAGGCGACGAACCGAGATACACTCAACCAACTTTATACGGCATCATTGCAAAACATCAAAATCCTCGCGAATTGTATCTCGATTACTTATTGGGCAAGGGAGAGATCGAAGCCAAGCTTGCTGAAGAGATGATGGGGGAATATAAAAATCTTTTGGGCGAAAGATTTAATAATGTCAGACAAAATGAAATTCCTCAAAAATTAAAAGGCCCACATAAAGATTGGAAAGATTTAGGTACATCAAATAGCGAATCATTCGAAGAGTCGCCTGAGACTGCAGTTAAAAAAGATGCACTTTTAAAAGTGATGAAAGCGATCAATACCATTCCGCGCGATTTTACGCTGATTAAAAAAACGGAAAAAGTTTTAACTGATCGCCAAGCGAGTTTTGAGAGCGATAAAATCGATTGGGCACTTTCCGAATTATTGGCCTACGGAACTCTCTTGCAAGAAGGTCACCCGCTTCGTTTTACCGGACAAGATGTGATCCGCGGAACTTTTTCCCACCGTCACGCTAAAATTTTTGATGAAAAAACCAATGAGTCATTTTGTGGTTTAGAAAATATCGACGAAAAATCGGCCAAGGTTTCAATTTATAATTCACTTTTATCTGAATATGCAGTGCTCGGTTTTGAGTATGGCTACGCTTTTATGTCGCCTAAAACACTCACGATTTGGGAAGCACAATTTGGCGATTTTTCCAATGGTGCTCAAATTGTGATCGATCAATACCTAGCTTCTTCGGAAGTTAAATGGCAACGCATGAATGGCTTGGTCATGTTGCTTCCTCACGGCTACGAGGGAGCAGGCCCCGAGCACTCTTCGGCGCGTCCCGAGCGCTATCTGCAACTTTGCGCCGATCACAATATGATCGTGGCCAACTGTACGACGCCGGCAAATATGTTTCACTTGTTGCGCCGACAGATGAAGTGGAATTTTAGAAAACCGGCGATAGTGATGACGCCAAAATCTCTCCTGCGCGATCCGCGTTGTACTTCATCGATTAAAGAATTAACCGAAGGAAAATTCCAAGAAATTATCGATGATCCCAATACCCAAAAAAATGTCAAACGCTTAATTATGTGTACGGGAAAAATTTACTACGATCTCTACGAGCATAAGATAAAAGACAAAAGAGACGACGTAGCGATCGTTCGCTTGGAGCAAATTTATCCTTTGGCCCGCAAACAAATGGCAAAAATATTAAGCAAATATAAAAATGCCTCTAAGGTTTGGGTGCAAGAAGAGCCGGCCAATATGGGTTATTATGGCCATTTATTGATGACGGAAGAATTTAGAGATTTTACTTTAATCTCGCGAAAAAGTTCGGCCAGTCCTGCGACCGGATTTTCCAACGTCCATAAAAAAGAACAAGCAGAAATTTTAACTAAAGCATTTACACTTTAAATAAAGCAAAAAGGAAAAATTAAATGAGCTTAGAATTAAAAATTCCCGTGATTGGCGAGTCGGTAACTGAAGTGACACTCTCAAAATGGATGAAGAAAGATGGCGAGTATGTCAAAGAAGGCGACGCCGTTTGTGAAGTTGAATCGGACAAAGCGACGATGGAATTGCCTGCTCCTGTATCGGGAGTCTTGTCGATTAAGGCGTCGGAGGGTGCAGAACTTAAAATTGGAGCAGTGATCGGTCTCATCGATTCACAAGCAAAAGCTAGTGCAGAAACTCAAGCAACAAAAACAACAACGTCGGCTGCTGAAAAAATGCCAATGGCAAAAAATGAGACGGCAAAAGTAATCAATGAACCGAGTCCTGCAGCTAGAAAAATTCTGGATGAAGCAGGAATAGATAAAAACGCAGTGAGCGGTTCGGGCAAAGACGGAAGAATCACTAAAAGCGACGCGCTTGATGCCAGCAAAAATTCTTCATCAACAACTGCACAAGCATCCACTGTGGCTACAAAGACGACACCGGTTAAAACTCTTTCTGGAGAACGAAGTATACGCGTGGAAAAAATGTCTCGTTTAAGAAAAACCATCGCGTCTAAATTAGTGGAAGCTAAAAATACCACGGCGATGCTCACGACTTTCAACGAAGTCGATATGTCGGCGTTGATGGAACTAAGAAAAAAATATAAAGATCCTTTTAAAGAAAAACACGGTGTGAATTTAGGCTTTATGTCTTTTTTCACCAAAGCTTGCACCATTGCACTCAAAGATTTTCCCGCAGTGAATGCCCAAATTGTCGGTGAAGATGTACACTTTTTTGAATACGCCGACGTGGGGATTGCAGTTTCGACTCCAAAAGGTTTAGTTGTTCCCGTGGTTCGCAGTGCTGAAGCCTTAAGCTTGGCGCAAATTGAAAAAGAAATTATCACCTTGGCGACAAAAGCGCGCGATGGAAAAATCACCATCGATGAAATGTCGGGCGGAACTTTCTCCATCACAAACGGTGGAGTGTTTGGTTCCATGTTGTCGACGCCTATTTTAAATATTCCTCAATCGGCCATTCTTGGAATGCACAATATCGTCGAAAGACCAGTGGCCTTAAATGGACAAGTGGTGATTAGACCTATTATGTACTTGGCCTTGTCTTACGACCATCGTATTATCGATGGACGCGAATCTGTTTCATTCCTTAAAAAAGTAAAAGAGTTACTCGAGGATCCATCTCGTTTACTTCTCGATGTGTAGGCATGAGCATTTTTTAAAATCATTTTAAATGACTTAGAGGGAAATATGAAAGAATTTGATTTAGTGGTACTCGGAGCAGGACCTGGTGGATATGTGGCGGCGATTAGAGCCTCGCAATTAGGGATGAAGGTGGCCATCGTCGAAAAATATAAAACACTGGGAGGAACATGTCTAAATGTTGGTTGTATTCCTTCCAAAGCATGGCTCGACTCCTCGGAAAAATTTCACGAATTAAATCACTCTTTTAACGATCACGGTATTTCGGTTAAAAGTGTCGAGTTAGATTTTAAAAAGATGCGCGATCGCGTAAAAAAAGTCGTGAGTGATGTTTGCGGTGGCGTCAGTTTTTTAATGAAGAAAAATAAAATTGAAGTTTTTTATGGACTCGGAGCATTTGAAGATCCTCACACGATTTCTGTGACTCATCCAGAAACAAAAGAAAAAGAAATCATCAAAACGAAAAAAACAATTATTGCCACGGGGTCAAAGCCAGCCATGCTTCCCGGAGTGACGCTCGATAAAAAGCGCATCATCACATCCACAGAAGCACTCTATCTCGATGAGTGCCCAAAGCGTTGTGTGGTTATCGGTGGCGGTGTTATTGGACTTGAATTAAGCTCGGTGTTTAGACGCTTGGGCTCGGAAGTTTCTGTGATTGAATACGCCGATCAAATTATTTCTACCATGGATGGCGATCTCTCAAAAAATTTATTAAAAGTTTTAAAGAAAGATGGCGTTTCATTTTATCTAGGCCACAGCGTTTCGAAAGTTGAAGTCCTTAAAAAAGGAAAAACGGAAGAAGTGCAAGTGACTTTTAAAGATAAAAATACTCAAGAAGAAAAAACTATCAATGCCGATTATTGTTTAGTGGCCGTGGGAAGAAAACCCTACACGGAAGGACTGCAGTTGGAGAAAGCATTGGTAAAACTCGACGAGCGCGGTCGAGTTGAAACAGATCATCATTTACAAACCAGTCATCCCGACATTTTTGCCATCGGCGACGTGGTCAAAGGGGCGATGCTTGCTCATAAAGCAGAAGAAGAAGGTGTGTTTGTTGCTGAATATTTAAATCAACAAAAGCCGCATCTTAATTATAAATTAATTCCAGGTGTGGTTTATACTTGGCCGGAAGTTTCTGCAGTTGGATTAACTGAAGAAGAATGTAAAAAAGAAAATATTCCCTACAAAGTGGGGTCGTTTCCATTTAAGGCATCGGGAAGGGCCAGAGCGTCCAACGAATCCGATGGTCTGGTGAAAGTTCTCGCCCATAAAGAGACCGATGAAATTTTAGGTGTGCATATGATCGGTCCGCGCGCGGCCGATATGATTGGCGAAGCTGTTCTTGCGATGGAATTTAAAGCATCAGCGGAAGATGTGGGAATGATTTGTCACGCGCACCCGACTTACTCCGAAGCCTTTAAAGAAGCATGTTTAGTGGCGACGGCCAACCGCGGTCTTAATATTTAATTTTAATATTTAATTTTAATATTTAGTTTTAAAATTTTTTTTGAGGAGAGTTCGAGATGAAAATATTTTTAACATTATTATTCGTAACTTTTTTTTCTCTGGGAATTATGGCAAAGGGCTTATCCTTTGATGAAAAAAAAATTGAATACAGTGATGGTAAAAATATTTTTGAAGGAATGATATTTACTCCTAAAAAGATAAAAGGAATAAAAAGTTACCCAGGTATGATTCTCTTCCATAATTGGATAGGGGTGAGCGAAGAAACAATATCTAAGGCTCGTGATTATGCTAAACTTGGTATCATTGTTTTTGTCGCGGATATTTATGGAAAAGGCATTAGGCCTAAAGATGCAAAAGAGGCTGGAGCTCTTGCAACACTCTATAAAAATAATCGCCAGTTGCTGCGGGATAGAGCTGAGCTTGCTTATAATCAATTGCTAAAAATCAAAGTTCTCGATATCCATCATATTATCGCTTCTGGTTATTGTTTTGGAGGCACCACGGCGCTTGAACTCGCTCGTAGTGGTTTACCGCTTAAAATGGTTTTTTCTTTTCATGGAGGACTTTCTAATCCACAACCAGACGATGCTAAAAATATTCGTGCAAAAACTTATATTTTCCACGGGGCGATCGATCCTTATGTTCCAAAAGAAGAAGTGGATGCTTTTTATCGGGAAATGAATCAAGCTCAGGTTCCCTATGAATTTATTGCTTACTCTAACGCCGTTCATAGCTTTACGGACAAAACTGCCGGAAGTGATGTGGCGAAGGGAGCAGCTTACAATCAAGACGCTGATCAATCGTCATTTTTATACGCCAAAAATTTGATTCAATCCCTGCAAAAATAAACTCTAAAATTTTGCGCTCCAACCGATAAGATGACAGGGCCTTTTTTCTAGGCCCTATAATCAAGGTTGTATGAAGACGGCAATTCTAGGCTTACTATTTATTTTTTCGGCCCTCGCTTACGGGATATATGATTTGTATTTCGGTGCTGAGTTGTTGGAAGTGGAAAAGGAATTAGTTCAATCCATCAAAGACCCACAAACCGAAGCAGCGCTTTTATTGCTCGCCGGAAAAAAAGTTTCATCTGAGCAAGTAGTGCCCCAACAAAAAATGTCGAATCGCAGGCCGGCAAGTGAAGCCATCTCTTCACAGGTCAGAGCTGAAGTAAAAATCGTGCAACATAATTGGTCGCACTTTCAAGAAATGTTTGATCAATTTCAGAATAAAGATTTTCAAAAGCACGTCGAACATTATTTGGATTTTTTAATCAGTCGACAAAAACAAAATATCGAAGAGAATATTCTGGTTTCCAAAGAGACGGAAGAATTTTTACAACAATTTAATTTAAATTCAAAAGATGCGGAAACGATGCTCACCTATTTAATGGTTCAAAATAAAGATGATTTTTCTCAAACATTAAAAAATGATGTATTAAAAGTATATAAACTATCTCATGTCTCCAGAACAAATGTGGCGCCATTTTTGGAGTCGCGCATGGAAGAAATGAGTTTGGAGCGCGATCAAACGAAGCTCGATCATTTAGAAGACAGTGGAAAGGTCGCGGAATTGGTAGAGAGCTTTAGAATATTAACGGATGCGCGTTTTTATTCCGAGGCAGAATCACTCGAGAGATTTAATAAATGGTCGCAAAAATTTGATAATCAATTAATTCAGCACGAGTTTCAAAATATTTTAAAGAATCAATACCCAAATTTAAGAAATCAAAATGATTTATTTCCACTTCCCAAAGCCGACTTATTGCCTGTACTCAGCGATTAAAATCGAAGCTCGGTCAATCTCGTTTGGTGATTTTCAAAAATAGTTTCGCCGTGTTTTAGATGGTGACAGTCAAATTCTCCCGGAGCTTTTTGAGTTAAACGCGAACCGATAATTTGTGGGTCGTGTTCGTAAATAGCCACCAAATGTCGATCGGCGATAAAGGGAAGTATTTTTTCTTTGTCCACCACCGTCACTCCCGGTGCGATATCGTAACCCATCACCCACGGGAGAGCGATATGATTTGAAGTGGGAATCAGATCGGCCATGTAGATAAATTGCTCGTCGTAGGGGTGAAGTAAGTAGGGGGTGTGGCCCATCGAGATGCGGTATTTTAAAATTCCATCGACTAAAGGCCCGCTTTCCTCGCGGTAAAAAATCAACTGATTTTTTTTGGCATAATTATCGATCAGCGGAAGAAAAATTGCTTGATGAAAAGATCCTAAATCGCGCTGAGTGGGCGACTGTGCATAGTCGTAGTGTTTTTCGTGCAGATGTAAAGTGGCATTTAAAAAAATGGGTTGGTGCACGCCGTTTACGTTTTTTCCCAAGCCACCGATGTGATCGAAATGCAAATGAGAAATCACCACGTCGGTTATATCTGCTGCCGCGAGATTTAATTTGGATAAAAGAAATTCAATGGGCGATAATTCCGTAGAAAGATTCGACGATACTTTAAAACGCGAATCAAATTTTTCTCCGTGGTAATCGCCTATACCCGTATCGATTAAAATATTGCGCGCCTGACCTTTGTGATCCTTTGCTTGAATAAGCATAATTCGAAGTGCTAAATCGATGCGATTTAAATCATCGGCTGGATGCACTTTGCTCCACAATGGTTTGGGAATGATGCCGAACATCGCTCCGCCATCGAGAGCGAAAGTCGCAGGTTCAAGAATATAATATTTTTTTTCCATTGTTGTTCCTTGTAATTTTTTTTTCTATCAAAAATTCAATTTAGTTTACTCCATTTTATGCACTTTCTCTATTTATGCAGAGATAAAAATTTAAGAAGCATCTTTTAAAAGCTACGAAGAACTCAAGTTCTAGATTTTCTTGATAAGTGAAACTTTAAAGGTATATAATCCCATCAACTTTTTTCTTTTAATGTTATCTCAAAAACAAGGGAGCCTTTATGAACGTTCATGAGTATCAGGCCAAGGAACTAATGCGCAAATTTGGCATTAAAGTTTTAAGAGGTCAGGTGGCAAAAACTGCGGATGAAGCAGTTGCAGCTGCAAAAAACTTAGGTGGAAATATTTGGGTTGTGAAAGCACAAATCCACGCCGGAGGAAGAGGAAAAGCTGGTGGGGTTAAACTTGCCAAGTCTCTCGATGAAGTTAAAGCATACGCATCAGAAATTTTAGGTAAAACACTTGTGACTCATCAAACTGGCCCTGAGGGTAAAGTGGTGCAAACTCTTTTAATCGAAGAGGGATGTCAAATTGATAAAGAATTCTACCTCGGAATCGTGCTCGACCGCGCCACTTCAAAAGTGACTTTCATGGCATCTCAAGAAGGTGGAGTTGAAATCGAAGAAGTGGCCGCTAAGCACCCAGAAAAAATTATTAAAGTGGCAGTTGATCCAAGCACTGGTTACTCTGCATACGCCGGAAGAAAAATGGCTTACGCTTTAGGACTTTCCGGAGACAAAGTAAAAGAAGCCAGTGCTTTTTTTGAAGGTCTCTACAAATTATATGTGGAATCCGACTGTACAATTGCCGAAATTAATCCGCTCGTTTTAACTAAGTCGGGAGAGATTATCGCTCTCGATGCGAAATTAAATTTCGATGAAAACGCACTCTTTAAACATCCAACTATTGCCGCTTATCGCGACTTAACAGAAGAATCGGCAAAAGAAATTGAAGCATCAAAATACGGTCTTTCTTATATCGAACTCGATGGAAATATCGGTTGTCTTGTAAACGGTGCAGGTCTCGCGATGGCCACTCTCGATATTATTAAATTAAATGGTGGAACACCGGCAAACTTTTTAGATGTAGGGGGAGGCGCGACGAAAGAAGCTGTCGAACAGGCTTTTAGAATTATTCTTTCCGATCCCAATGTGAAGGCGATTTTAGTTAATATCTTTGGCGGCATTATGAAATGCGACATCATCGCGGAAGGTGTTATCGCTGCGGCTAAAGCCGTGGCCCTCAATGTTCCATTGGTGGTTCGATTGGAAGGAACGAATGTCGAGTTAGGAAAAAAACTTCTCAATGAATCGGGTCTTAAAATTACAGCGGCCAATGATCTTGGTGATGCGGCATCAAAAGTTGTCGCTGCGACGAAAGGAGCTTAATCATGTCTATTTTAGTGAATAAAAATACCAAACTAATTACGATCGGAATTACTGGAAAACAAGGAACGTTTCACTCGCAAGGTTGCGCGGCTTATGGAACCCAAGTCGTCGGTGGAGTGACTCCCGGTAAAGGTGGAACTGTGCACGAGGGATTTCCAGTTTTTAATACCGTGGTTGAAGCTGTGGCAAAAACTGATGCCAATGCGGCCATGATTTTTGTTCCGCCAGCATTTGCAGCCGATGCTATTTTAGAATGTATCGATGCAAAGCTTCCATTAGTGATTTGTATCACTGAAGGGATACCTATTCTCGATATGGTCAAAGTTAAAGGAGCTTTAAGTCGCTCTCCCGAAACTCGTTTAGTTGGCCCTAACTGTCCAGGAGTGATCACGCCAGGGGAATGTAAAATTGGAATTATGCCAGGTCACATTCACTTAAAAGGTCGCGTGGGTATTATTTCGCGCTCTGGGACTTTAACATACGAAGCCGTTCATCAATTAACGGCACTTGGAATTGGTCAAAGTACATGTGTTGGAATTGGTGGTGACCCAGTCAACGGCACAAACTTTATCGACGTGCTCGAATTATTTAATCAAGACCCAGACACTGATGCGGTGGTGATGATTGGAGAAATTGGTGGATCGGCTGAAACTGATGCTGCCCGCTGGATTAAAGAAAATATGAAAAAACCTGTGGTGGGATTTATCGCGGGTGCAGCCGCTCCAAAAGGGAAACGCATGGGGCATGCTGGAGCGATTATTTCCGGTGGGGAAGACACTGCAGAAGCAAAATTTAAGGTGATGAAAGAGTGCGGAATTGCCGTTTCGACAAGCCCTGCAGATCTTGGCATAACCTTACAATCTGTGTTAAAGAAAAAGTAATCATTTAAGCAATAAAGAATAATCTTTATAGGAGAACTAAAAAATGGAAAAAACATTTTCAATCATTAAACCAAATGCCGTTGAAGATTCAAACATCGGTAACATCGTAGCTCGTTTTGAAAAAGAAGGTTTAAAAATTGCAGCTTTGAAGTTAACAAAACTTTCCAAAGAAAAAGCAGAGGGTTTTTATATTGAGCATAAAGAAAGACCATTTTTTGGATCTCTCGTTTCTTTTATGACCAGTGGCCCCGTCGTACTGATGGTTCTCGAAGGTGAAAATGCAGTTGAGAAAAATAGAAAAATCATGGGAGCAACAAACCCTGCAAATGCGGAAGATAACACGCTTAGAAAACTTTACGCTAAATCAATTGAAGCAAATGCAGTTCACGGTTCAGATTCTCTGGCATCAGCAGATAGAGAAATAAATTACTTCTTTGATAAAAATGAAGTGATTGCTCGTTTCTAATCGAACAAAAAAAATCGTTTTTTTTTATTAAAGGGGAAGTTTAAGACTTCCCCTTTTTTTTTATTTTTTCTTCAAATCAAATTGGTTATAGATAAACTCTCTATAATTCAAAAATTTTGTGTCTATAAGTGTGATTGAGTTATAGAAAAACCAAAAACGATCATCAAAAGAGGTCATGTTTGAATCTTCGATTTCTGAAGGTTTTTTAATATTTTGATTACTCAGCAATGTTTGATTTGTTGCGTAGTCTAGGCAGAAAAAATTTAACTCATAAAATAGTGGCATCACACGCATCAGTTCTTTATTTATAAAATCTGAATTCTTGGGATAAAAATGATAATTAGTAAATAGCGAACAGATTTTCAAAATATTTATTTCGTGATCGTTCGTATTTCCATTGAAGCGAAGCCAATATAAGTGCCTTGCGTATGTATCTAATGCATCGAGGTTGGATTTATTTTTACTTTTTAATAATAAGTAGAGTGATTTTTTAACAAGGCCATAATTGAGTAGCATCGAATTAAATAAAGTCGTATTCAATAGCAATCGACCATGTAAACAATCATTTATGCTGTAAGTGTATTCGAGATTATTTGGACAACTTGATTTGAGTGATTCAATATTATCCCATAATTGTTTCATTGAATTTTGATAATTGCGACATAGTTGATCCGATTTTTGATTGGCGGAACATAATTCTAAATAAGGTGTGCTTAAAATAAAATCATTAATTTTTTCTTTTTGATAGAAAAAGGATGCCAGTTGCGGTTCTCCTTCCATCATATAATAAAATAGAAAGGTACTAAAGTTAATGCTTGGTTCAACTTTTGAAATCAGTTGGGCCAAATTTATTTTAAATTGGTTGACGGTAGAATGTTCCCCATGCTCTTGTTTAAATTGATAATTTAAAAGTTCTCCCTTTTTTAAATTTTGGGCAAATATTTGATTGGCTTTGGGAACCACGATCAAATCATTAATGTTATTAATTAAGACGACGGGGATATCGAGTTTGCGTCCCATTTCCTTGAAGATATTTTCTTTTTTATAGGAAGCTTTTTCAAAAGAATTGAAATGTTCTTTGGTAAAATCACTTTGCATTTCCTTGCTGAGTTTACTGACCTCACAACCCAATTTAGGAGAATGGCCTTTAAGTGCATCTAATTTAAAATATTTAGCAATTCTTTCAGCGTCGCTATTATCCTTTATAAAATATTGACCTACACATACTAAATTTTTGGGGATAGGTTGAACTTCGATCGATGGTTCGATCAAAAATAATCCTGCGATATCTTGGCCGTGCTTGAGTGCATGATTAATGGCCAATAGACCACCAGTTGATTGTCCAACTAGAATAATTTTGGTTTTTAATTTTTTAGCAATTTGTACAGTTTCATCGAGTGCTAGTTTCCAATCCTCAAAAGTTGCATCTTTAATATTCTTTTGATAAGTGCCATCTATGTAGTGACCAGGTAATGTGAGAGAAATGTGATTTACTTGATCAAGACGAGTTAGTGCATAAGCACCTATAAAATTACTTTGAAAATAGTCCTTCCAAAATTGAGCTCCTCCATAGAGACCGTGAATGTAAATAATCGTAAGCTTGGCATCTTTTTTAAAAGTGTAGATTGATTCAGAAAATTTTTGTTGATGATTACCAATAAAAAAATCTGCACCTTTTTGTTCAAATTCGTTAAGACTTAAATATGTTTGATCGAGGGCCATTAATTGCATGGTGAAGCTTGAGAGTAAAATAAGAAAAAAAATCATGAGTTTTGGCATTTTCATAAAAACCTCAATATTATCTATGCAGGCTTTAAACCACTTTTTATATTTGTAATATTAATAACTTAGCTTGATTTTTTGTTTGTGATTGTGCATATTGTTGTCAAGTGTCAATTTTATGGAGGAATAAAATGTCAGATTTATCAGATGCGGTTTCAGAGACTTTAGATATTGCCCACGAGAGTAAGTTAAATTCTTACGTCGCAATTTTTGTCGCCATCACTGCAACTTTTATGGCCATCTGTAATATTAAGGGTGGCAACATCGTTCAAAACATGGCCAAGGCAGAGTCAAAAAGAGTCAATGCTTGGAACTATTATCAAGCTAAAAGCACCAAGCAAAATTTAGCGGAATCAACTTTAGAAATTTTAAAATCTTCACCGACAAGTGAGTCTTCTAAAATTCAAAAACTAGAAGAAAAGATTGCTCGCTATGAAAATGAAAAAGAAGAGATAAAAAAAGAAGCAGAAGATTTGCAAAATGAATACGATGCGCTGAATGTTTTTGATGATCAATTCGATATGACCGAAGCTTTTTTATCGATTGCCATTGCTATGTACGGTTTGGCAGCGCTCACTCAAAAACGTCCTTTATTCTATTTTGCCCTTACTCTAAGTAGCGTGGGGTTCATTTTAGGACTGTCGGCATTTTTTAAAATTAGCCTGCATTCAGATTTTATTTCAAGTATTTTAGGTTAAGAAAAACATGATTTAGTTTAACTTTTCAGAACGAGAATGGAAATTTTGAAGCATTGTTGTGCAACTGGTTTGATTAAAACCGGCCAGTTGTTCAAATTTGGATCTATCAAGTGGCCAAGTCGTAGGATAAAAAAGTTGGAGTTCATGGAGAGTGTCTCCTAAACTTACTTCGAGCATACTTATTCCCAAATTCAAATTATTTAAGTGGGCCATAAAATGATTGAACAGATAACTGCGATCAGCATAAGAACTTTTAAAGCGTTGACTGGAAAATAGTTTCATTTGTTCAATAATAAAGTGCATATTTTCGCGGTATTCAGCTTCGGCAATTGTTTGATTTATTCTTGCCTCCAGTAAACTTTTAATAAATGACAAAAGTGCTTCGTCCAGTTGAACAGGATTGCCCAAATTCCAAAACGGATAGAAATATTTTAGCTTTTGCAGGATCGAATTTTTAAGGATGGCACCATTTGGATCTTCATTAAAATTAAAAAAGGAAATTTGGTTGGTTAAAATATCTAAAGCAATGGGGAAAAGCAGTTGAATGGAATCTTTATCTTGAATATTATCGATATAATTGCTGAGCTTGTCTAATTTGACGGGGGGTGTGTAGAGATAGTTTTTAAGAGTTTGATTTAAATTTTTTTCCCTTTCATTCAAATCATTTGAAGCCTTGGTTATCGCTCCTAAATTAAGAAAATAACAAAAAATTAAAAATTTAATGATTGTTGTCGGCATTAGATAAAACCCCTTAAACGCCCTAGGCATGATTCAAAACTTTGGGGAACTTGATTTAATTCATTTCTCAATAAGTTTTTATAAGGGAGTTTGTGCATTTTATTTAAGTAAGCAATGAGTTTATTTTGTCTTATTTGATCCGAATCTTTTTTGACGATATTAATTAAAGCATTTATTTCCTGAAAATCTGCCTGAGTTAAATGCTGACTTATCTTCCAGAAGTGAGCATTCGTCAGAGAATTAAATCTTAAAGCATCTTTTTCTAAGATGGAGCGGATCGCATTCTCGAGAAGCAATTGAATGTTCGATCCCTCTGGCTCGACTGTAACGCGATTTAAAAGCGCTTGTTTGAAAAAATCTTCAAGCTTATTTCTTTCAATATAATCTAAGACCAGTTGAAGTTCCTGTTCGCTTTGGCAAGTTTCGAAACAATAAGTAATGAGATTAAATATTCCTCGCGCCAGATAGTGTTCGGCGTGATTAAAGTCTAGGTTGAGTTGAGCGTTTATGGGAAAGATAGAAAAATGATAGGAAATTAATGCAGTGGTTTCATATACCAATCGGGGATAAATATTAATTTCATTTAAAAGATGAAATGTAAGGGTACGAATACGGTCTCTAATCTCGAGAGATGGAGTGTTTTTGATAATTTTCGTGAGATAGTAAAAGAAAAATATTTTTCTTCTGAGTGAGAGGTCATGGTATTTTTTTTTAATGGCGGTTGATTGATAGTCAATGTCAGCCTCAGACAACTTGACAGCAGACTTGATTAAATCAATTTCCGCGAATGCTATTTTTTTTATTTTTATATTTGAAAGATAACGATCAAAGGGATTTAGGTGAGGTTGGATCATGCCAGCTTGCTTTGATTTATGAAAAGAATAAGTACCATCTCTCTCATCTAAACTTTCTTCAAGTGCATCTAATTCTTGGCTAATTCTATTCCTCATTTCATTTAATCGTTGATTAGCTTTATGACTTGGCCTATGGCCGGAAGCCCATGCTTGCAGGGAGAGAAGACATAGGATTGTACAGAGGACGTTAATTAATTTCATTTTGACTCCAAGAAATGGCTTAAAGTTTTTGAACATGAATCAGGTAATAAATGAGCTTGCAAAAAATGATGGAGGGATTTTTTTTCTTCGTCTGTAAATTGACTTTGGTGAGCATTGAGAATTGACAAGATAGTATTTAGATTATCTTCTTGCTTTAAATAGTTCGGATCCGAGAAATGAATCAAACCTTCAACAAGGTGTCTTAGACTGATTTTATCCAGTTCAATTTTTAATTCGAAACGACTTAAAAATCTAATGGCCAACTCATGAAATTCGGGCTGTCTTGATTTAAGCAGTTCTTTAATTGCTTTCTCTGCGGCAAGATATAATTTATTCTTTATTTCTTGAGTGGTGGCTGAGTCGCTAAGCGAACTAATAAAAACTGATTTTTGAATAATTATTTCATAAAGATTTAAGGCTTTAATCGCGTAATAAAGTTTATCATTTTTAACTTGCTCATAAAGGTATTGAATCAATATTTGCATAAGTCTTTGGCGATTTATCTCTTTAGAATTTAAATTTTTTTCAAGAAATTTTGCCAGAGCTTCCGTGTTTGAAGGAGAGTCCTCAAATGTCACAATACGTTCAAGCTTAACTTTATCTACCAAATCTACCAAATTTTCCAATTCACTTTGATTAAGAAAATCAGCGAGAGCGCGATTGCTATTTAAATGATAGAGATGGAGTTTAATTTGCGTTTTCATTTCTTCTACAACGAGGTTATGTTGGAAGATAAATGTAAGCTTGTTTTGAATTAATGCTAAATCTTTTGATTTTAAATTAATTAAAAGGTGGCTGATCTCTTTTTTTCTCGTTCTTAGTAGAGACTTAAGCTCACTGACCGGTGTATCTGCTACAAGTTGTAACGTCAGAGAATTTACCTCATTGGCTTTGATTAGAAATGAAATGCATAAAAGCACTAAGCAGGCGATGAAATGAGTCTTTAAAATTTTGATTCTAGAAATCACCATATTTTCGTTGTTGTCTAAGTTATTAAATATTTGGGAGACAATACTCGAATGTGCTTAAAATCTCAATGGAACATGTACTTATTACAAGGGGTTATTGATCAAAATTCGTCTATGCGTTATATTGAGAGCACTAAGATTAATGGAGGAGATTTCATGTTTAATATCGGTGACTATGCTGTTTGTCCAGGCCACGGGGTGGGGCAAATTAGTGACATTGAAGAACGAGAAATGGGCCTGCAAAAGAAGACCTTTTACATCATTCGTATACTGGCGAATGGGATGACGGTGATGGTTCCAACTGATAGTGAAAATGGAATACGTCCTCTCGTTTCCGACGATGAAGTGCACTCAGTTTACGAACTTCTTTCTAATCACGATGTGAAAGTCGATCAATCCACTTGGAATCGTCGTTATCGCGATTTTTCGGCAAAAATTAAAACGGGATCGGTGGTTGAAATTGCCGAAGTCTTGCGACAATTATTTCTACTCAAAAATAAAAAGGCTTTGAGTTTTGGCGAAAAGAAAATGCTCGATCAATGCCGAGATTTACTGGCGCAAGAATTTTCACTATCTAATAATCGAGATAAAAACGAAATTAATGAAAAAATAAATTCCTATTTTAACTCCTAATCGCGACGTCCTGCTGCTCATCGAGATTGAATTACTCCCGCAAATGTAGGTATAATTTATCTAAACGTAGTGGGGGAATATGGAAATCAAGTTATACAATAATTTAACGCGCAAAAAAGAAATATTTAAACCGATGGTTGCCAACCAACTTAAATTTTATAGTTGTGGGCCTACCACTTACGATTATTTTCACGTGGGAAATGCCCGCGCGTTTGTCACTGGAGATATGATTCATAGAGTTTTTAAAGCTATTGGTTATGATGTGACCTATGTTCGAAATTATACCGATGTCGATGATAAAATAATCAATCGATCTCAAGAGTTAAATGTCGACCCTTTAGAATACTCGGCGCGTTTTGTAAGAGAATGCGAAAAAGATATGCAGGCTTTAGGGATGCTCCCAGCCCATTTTACTCCAAAGGTGAGCGAGTGTATTCCAGAAATTATTCAGATGATTCAAACATTGATCGATAAAAACTATGCTTATGTCGTCGATGGCGAAGTGCTTTTTCACGTGCCTCAGTTTAGCGATTACGGCAAGCTCTCAAAAATGTCGCTCGTTGATTTAGAGCAAGGTGCGCGGGTGGAAGTTGTCGCCCATAAAAAACATCCCTCCGATTTTGTACTTTGGAAGCCAGCAAAAGCTACTGAGTCGGCGGTTTGGGATTCGCCCTGGGGTTTTGGTAGACCGGGGTGGCATATTGAATGTTCGGCCATGGCCAAAAAACATTTAGGGGATAAAATCGATTTGCACTCCGGTGCGGTTGATTTACTTTTTCCTCATCACGAAAATGAAATTGCACAATCTGAAGCCGCAAATGGTTGCCCCTTTTGCGACCACTGGGTACACAATGAATTTTTAAATTTTGGCAGTGAGAAAATGTCGAAGTCCCTAGGAAACGTGGTGACCGCACGGGAATTTTGTGAAAAATATTCGGGGGAAGTTTTAAGACATATCGTGCTTTCAGTGCACTATCGCTCCAAACTTTTATGGACCGACGAAATCGTCAAAAAAGCCATTCACGAGTGCGTGCGACTCGCCGAGTTTCAGTTGCTATTTATCCAGAAGAAAAACCAATTAAATGCCAGTCAACATTTTTCCCCGAAAGATCAGTTGATCCATTTAGAATCAGCTCGCGCCCAATTTCTCGCCGACCTATGCGATGATTTTAATTTACCCAAAGCGCTCTCGGAACTTTTTTTAGTCGTGAAGGAATTTAACCGCTGTGCCGAATTTGATCTTTCAAAAAATGACCTGAATCATTTGGAAGCTTTTATCGAACTCGTTAAAAATGCCACTGGCTTACTCTACGATCATCCCGAACAAGTTTTGATAAAGTTAAATGAAGCAAAGAAAAATCTTTTCACTCAAGATGAGGCAATAAGTGAAGAGTTTATCGAGGCGAAAATTGAGGAGAGAAAACAGGCACGCCGAGAAAAAAATTATCGACGTTCCGATGAAATTCGCGATGAATTACTTAAAAGTGGAGTGGTGTTAAAGGATCATCCGGATGGTACGGTCTCATTTACTTACGTTGAAATAAATAAGGCTTGAGGAATTTTTTATGAGTCAAAAAAATAATGTTCTAGAGAAAATGCAAGAGTCTTTAGAAAAAGTAGGCGAAAAGTTTTTAATACCTATTTCTGAATATGAAAATGCCAGCGAATTTTCCAAGCTTGTTTACGCCAGACGATCGGTGAGAAAATTTACCGGCGAAGATTTAGATGACGAAAAAGTGAGATTTGCGCTTAAAATGGGACTGCTTGCCCCCAATTCATCCAATCTTCAAGCGTATCAATTTTTACGCATTAAAAAAGGCGATTTAAAGGATGCACTTGCCTATGCCTGTATGAATCAATCAGCGGCGAAAACGGCCAGTGAACTGATTGTTTGCTTGGCCAGAACGGATTTAATTGATGAGCATTGTGAACTGATGATGGAAGAATTATCGAAAAAGGGAGAAGTGCCGGCCATCGTTCAAACTTATTATAAAAAACTCGCTCCTTTTGTTTATAATGTCGGACTATTTTCATGGAAGGCACTTTTAAAGTTTCCTTTCTTTTTTATAAGTGGGTTTTTTAAGCCAACTCCTCGCGGTCCTTTAACCCACAACGATTTATTAGTTTGGGCCCAAAAATCTTGTGCTCTTGCTTGCGAAAATATAATGCTTGGCTTGCGTGCGACTGGGCTCGATAGCTGTCCGATGGAAGGCTACGATGAATGGCGAGTGAGAAAAATTTTAAAGCTTAAAAGCGGGCAACACCTTTGTATGATTTTGGCCGTGGGCAAGGCCATGCCCGGTGGAATTTACGGTGAATCACTGCGCTTTGATGAAAATAAATTTATTGTCGAGCTTTAGTTATCTTTTTTTGCCAAAAATTTTTCGCGAGTTTTTTCTCGTTCGTTGTAAGTCGAGCCCATCGATGCACCGTAAGCGCCGGCATTGTTAATTACCAGTAAGTCGCCGGCCTTAAGTGGTGGAAGTTTTCGATCCTCTCCAAAGCAATCACTCGATTCGCACACCGGGCCCACGATATCAGTTTTAATCCAGTCTGCATTTGATTTAAGTTCCTTCATGGGGAGTATTTCGTGGTAGGCTTCGTATAGGGCCGGTCGAATGAGATCATTCATTCCCGCATCGATGATCGTAAAAATTTTATCTTCACTTAATTTATGTCGAATAATTTTTGTGAGTAAAACGCCCACTTTCCCCACTAAAATTCTTCCGGGTTCAAAAAGGATGTGAATGTTTTTTGCCTTGTTTGGAATATTTTTATTTAGATAAAAGGACTTTTGGAGGCTGCTTGATACAATCTCCATATATCGGCTAACCGATGTTAAATTTTTTTGATCTTCTTTGGTGTAATCGATCCCAAGGCCCCCACCAATATCTAAAAACTCCATTTTTAAATTGGGCCTAAGTTTTAATACTTTGGCAAAAAGAGTAGAGAGTTCCGAAATGGCTTCGACTGTTGCTCGCATGTCTGTTAATTGCGATCCAATATGAATCGAGAGTCCCACTAATTGAGTGTGAGTCCAAAAATATTCACAGGCCACAGCGCTTAAGATATCTTCGCTTAAAATGCCAAATTTATGTGTCTTACTTCCAGTGGATATATGCTTGTGCGTTTTGGCTTCAACCATGGGGTTGAGGCGAAAGGCAACTCTGGCCACTTTGTTTTGTTTTTTCGCACAAAGATTTATAAGCTCCAACTCCTCGATGCTTTCGACATTGAAGGAATAAATTCCAGTGGGACTTTGTTTGAGCGCAAAGTTGATTTCATCTTTTGTTTTTCCCACTCCGGAAAAAACGATTTTTTCTGGAGGGATTCCACTATCCATCGCTTTTTTAAGTTCACCTTTCGATACGACATCGGCTCCGGCCCCAAGCTTTGCCAATGTTTTTAAAATATCGCGGTGAGAGTTTGCTTTGACTGCGTAGCAGATTAAGTGCTTTTTTATTTTAGAATTTATCGCTGAATTTTTAAAATGTTTAAAATTTTTGACAAGCGTATTTTCCGAGTAGAGGTAAATGGGAGTTTTTAAATTTTTAAATTGGGTCGAAATATTGAGGCCGTCAAAGTGTAATTCATTTTTTACATAAGCTAAGGGCGAGTAAAGTTCGCTTAAATTTGTTTTTGATCTAAGCGTGGATTTATTGGGATTGATTTTTTTCACAGGTGCCTCAAATTTTGTGTAAATTTTCATTGTATAGCGCGATTCTAGGGACATTATACTGAGAAATATTCAGTTTTCAAAGACTCAGTTTTTCAAACTGTCTGCTTGTCGGTATATTAGTCTTCAATTAATCATTTTTTTATGCTGGTATCCCAATGGAAAAAAATAAAAATAATGTCTTTATTTCAAAAACTCCAACTTCCAAATCGCCTTTTCAACTTAAATCCGCATACCAACCAACGGGCGATCAACCTAAGGCGATTGAAGAAATAGTTAAAGGGCTTAAGACGGGAAAGAAAAAACAAACTCTTTTAGGAGTCACCGGTTCGGGTAAAACGTTCACCATGGCCAATGTCATTAAAGAGTGGGGTAAGAAAACCTTAGTTCTCGCTCATAATAAAACACTTGCCGCTCAGCTTTACGCCGAGTTTAAAGAATTTTTTCCAGACAACGCAGTCGAGTATTTTGTTTCCTATTACGATTACTATCAACCGGAAGCTTACGTCGCGGGCACGGATACTTATATTGAAAAAGATTCGTCGGTAAATGATGAAATAGATAAGTTGCGCCATAGTGCCACGAAAAATTTAATTGAGCGCGACGACGTGATTGTGATTGCCTCGGTGAGTTGCATTTACGGGATAGGTTCAAAAGATGAATACGCCCTTCATCAATGCACTCTCTTTCGCGGCGAGACGATCGATCGCGACGATTTTTTAAAAACGCTCGTCGATATTCAGTACGAGAGAAATGATATCGATTTTTCGCGGGGAACTTTTCGCGTTCGCGGCGACACTGTGGAAGTTTTTCCAGCGAGTGAAGATAGCGAAGTGGTGCGAATTGAATTTTTTGGCGATGAAATTGAAAAAATTGTGATGGCCGATCCGCTGCGTGGAAAAGTTTTGCGCGAATGTGAAAAGATCACGATTTTCCCCAAGTCTCATCACGTGGTGGGCAAAGAAAAAATGGAAGCAGCGATTAAGACGATAAAAGAAGAGTTGAGAGAGCGCATTCAATATTTTGAACAAAATCAAAAGTTGCTTGAAAAGCAACGAATCGAGCAAAGAACTTTATACGACATTGAAATGATGGAAGAGTTGGGATTTTGTTCCGGGATTGAAAACTACTCCCGACATTTTACCGGCGCTAAAGAAGGGGAGCCACCACCAACATTGATTGATTATTTTGATCGCGATTTTTTATTAATTATTGATGAATCTCACATCTCATGTAGTCAAGTTGGGGGGATGTATCGCGGCGATCGTTCGCGTAAAGAAAATTTAGTCAATTACGGTTTCCGTTTGCCTTCAGCTCTCGATAACCGTCCCTTAAAGTTTGATGAATTCGAAGCGCGATACGATCGCGTGTTATTTGTTTCTGCGACTCCAGGAGACTACGAGCTAAAAGAAACAGGAGGAGAATTTGTCGAACAAATTATTAGACCGACTGGATTACTCGATCCCGTTATTGAAGTTCGCGATGCTCAAACTCAAGTCGACGATCTATTAAACGAAGTAAAAAAAGAAATTGCACTTTCTAATCGCGTTCTGATCACCACACTGACTAAAAAATTGGCCGAAGAGTTAAGCAAATTTTATGAGCAAAGTGGAATTAAAATAAAGTATTTGCATTCCGATATCGACACCCTTGAAAGGATGGAAATTATTCGCGACCTTCGCATGGGGGTTTTTGATGTTCTGGTGGGAATTAACTTACTGCGCGAGGGGCTGGATCTTCCCGAGGTGACGTTAGTTGCGATTCTAGATGCCGATAAAGAAGGTTTTTTGCGTTCGGAGCGTTCGCTTATTCAAACTATCGGCCGGGCCGCGAGAAATGATGCGGGAAGAGTCCTTATGTATGCTTACAAAGTGACTCCGAGTATGCAAAAAGCGATCGATGAAACTAAACGCAGAAGAGATATTCAAAATAAATATAATGAAAAACATGGGATCACTCCCAAAACAATCAAAAAAAATATTAGCGGTGGTATTATCGAAACCTTACGAGGGAAAAATAAATCCGACGGTAAAGCCAAAGATAAACTTTCCATCAAAAATATTTCGGCCAAAAATATCGATAAACAAATTGAAGAATTAAAAATTCGCATGAAAGAAGCGGCAAAAGAATTAAAATTTGAAGAAGCAGCACTTATAAGAGATGAAATAAAAAGCTTAAATGAATTAAAGCTTCTTTAGAATGTTTTTTTTGTTTGCGTGATGAGATGACTCGTCAGTCTCGAAATTCGAACTTTTAAATCGAGAGATTGTGGTTCGTCTAAAAGAATTTCTTGTAACTCTTCTCCATACCCACATAGATAGGCAAAGTAATCTGCTTCGACTTGGGCATCGAGTAGGCTTAAATTTTTATGAGCATGCTTATAGATGATATGCCCCAGTTCATGGGCAAAAATGGCCATTCCATGATAGATCGAGGGGCTTTGTAAGAGGGCACACAACTCAGGAAAGGCAAGTATCATTTCTTCGTTTTTAATTTTACCAACACTGCAGGCCCATTTAGCATTTATTTTTATAAATAAAACTGGCTTATAAACAACGGTTTGTAGTTCCTCTAATTTTAGATAGAGTAAGAAATCAGTAAAGGCGCGCTTGAGACGGCCATCTTTAGCAATCCACTGGTGTTCATTTTTGGCCATAAAAATTTCAATTAACTGTGTCCGATCTTTTTTGTATTGGAATTGTTCAAATAATTGCATTTTCGACCTCTACCTGACTTATCGGTTCGAATTTTAATTTTTAGGCTTAATAAAATCTTTCCAAACTGATGCGGCAAATATTACCTAGGCTTAAATAAATAGAAGAGAATGCATGGAATAAAAGTAGATTAAAATGAAAAGATGATTCAAAATAGAAGCATGCAAAAAAAAATATTTTTTGTTCTATTATTTGGTTTTAAGTTAGCTTTTTCGATAGAAAGTTTAGATGGATTTTTAATCACAGCTAAAGATGATCATTTTGTAGTTGTGTCACCGGAAAATTTTAAGGACAAAATGGAAGTGATTATTGAAAATAAAACTCAGGCGAAGTTAACTGGTAAGATTTTATTAAATCAAAAACAAGTGAAGGCATATGTGAGCGTGCTGCCTGACAAATACAGCAAATCATTTATTCATTTGAGAAAAAATGATATTTTACACTTTGTCCCTTTAATACCAGCTTTTCAAGAGGTTGAATTAATCGTTGGAAGAAAAAAATATGAAATTCCACCATCGAGATAATTCTTGCATACTTATCCTTTCAGATTTGCATTTAGGAGCAGGGCGACTGATTTCTAATCGTAAAAATTGCTTAGAGGATTTTCACTACGATAAAGAACTTGTTGAATTTATAAACTATCATTCAAAATTGGCAAAAGAAACATCTCCAGTTGAAATCATCATTAATGGAGATTTTTTTGACTTATTGGCAGTTCCCTTTGTTCCATTTTTTGATGACGAATTTTGGAGTGAACAAGCTGCACTTTCCAAGTTGGAAATGATTATAAATGCACATCAAGAAGTTATACACGCCATCCAACTCTTTCTTCGACATCCTTATACGAAATTGACGTATATTTTAGGAAATCATGATGCCGAAATAATATTGCCGGCCCTACAAGCGAGAGTTCGGACATTATTTGAAACTGGTGATCATTCTTTTCAACTCTTATTAAATGATCAAGAAACTTATCAGCCACTTCCTAAAATCGTTGTTAAGCACGGGCATGAGTTTGAAGTTGCTCATCATTTTAACCGCGACTCTATGATTAAAGATGCTCATGGGAGGTATTTCTTTATACCTCCATGGGGTTCCTACTACGTATCTAGAATTATAAATAAGTTTAAAGAAGAAAGAGATTACATTAATGCGGTAAGACCCATTAATAAATTTATTATAAATGGACTAATTTACGATACGTTATTTACTTTACGTTTTGGCTTTATGAATTTTACTTATTTTTTTATGGTTAGATTTCTAATGATATTTAAGCAAAATAAAAAATTAAGTGAAGTTGTGAAAAATGTAAAAAAGGAAATGCATCTTTTTCAAGATTATGAATCACTAACAGAAAATGATCTTATTAATAATCAAGCGGTCAAAGCGTTGATCGTTGGTCATACACATGATCCAATATTTAGAGAATATGATAACGGCAATATTTTTATCAATACTGGGACTTGGACTAAAATGTATAATTTAGATTTCGGAAAAAATTTTCAAGGGGCAAGATTGACCTATGCTCGAATTGATGTAAAAGATTATGCAAAAGAAAAATACCTAATACAACTAAACGAATGGAAAGGGATTTTGGAAAATCCCTATAAAGAATTTCATTTTTAATTAAGTCTATACAAAATTACTCTGCTTCAGTGTAGCACAATTCTAAAAACATATTTCCATGAGCAGATGCTATTGGTATCAAAATTACTGTTGTTCCTGATGGGTATTTAATAGTGTGATCTTTTCCTTCAATCATAGAAGGGATGGCCATATTTGACGTGTAGCCGAGAGTTTTTAAATCTCTTTTGGCATTTCCCATGATCATATTAACAATTTCACCACCTACGTCGTGAATTTCCGGAACGTAAGATGTATAGGTTTCAGAAAGCATTGCACTGGCAACTTTAAAATAAGTTTCATAAGGGAATGATAAAACAAGCATTGATCGGAATGTACTTTTATGGCCCGTTCTATCTAGCTCGCCTGACATTCCAAGCACTGCAGATATGTCACCTTTTGAGATGTTATCTTTTTTTATACTCGGTTTTTGAGTTTCGAGCTTAGAGTAGACCATTGTTTCAAACACATTTTTAGCCGCTTCAACAAATGGCTTTGAAAATTCTATAAAATTTGCATCAGTTCCCATTTTATCTCCAATAATTAAAGGCCCAAACTTTTCATTAAGTCATCGATAGAGTTTTGGTTAAGGTTTCCACCAATCGCGCAAGATGATCTTTCTATTTCTTTAAATTTTTCTGACAACCATGTAAGTCGAGTTACAAAGACTTTAGTATTTAATTTGTTCATACATTTGTCATTGCCATCTCGAAGAGCTTGATTCATTTTTCTTAGCATTAAAACAGAATCAAACAAAACACCAACGACAACTTCAATAAGTGGGATGTCTGATATTTGAGAAGACTTATAGCCAATTAATTTCCCCAACTCGCAAAACTTGGCTATTTCATGAGCACCAATTGATTTTGCTGCACCCATAATACGATCAATGATTTGTCCAAATTTCTCAAGGTCGCTGGAACTTCTAGGATTTTGTTCGAGAATATTTAAATGATTTTCAAGCTGATCAAATAATTTATCTGACTCATCACAAAAGTCGATAACAATTTCGCGCATCGATGGATCATCAAACATATTCATGATAACCTCGATTATTTACCGAAAATTTTATCAATTTTTTCTTTGAGAACTTGTGCTGAAAATGGTTTTACAATAAAGTTTGAAACTCCAGCTTTTACAGCAATGACGACGTTACCTTGTTCAGCTTCGGCAGTAATCATTAGAAAGGGAAGTTTTTCCATTCCAGGAGTAGCTCGAACTTTTTTAAGTAACTCAAGACCATTTAATTGAGGCATATTCCAGTCTGATAAAATAAATTCAAATGGTTTTCCTTCTTTTATTGCGCCTTCAATTAATGGCCATGCAGTGGCACCATCATCTGCTTCTGAAATATTAGTAAATCCTACTTGTGTAAGCATGTTTTTAATAATTTTTCTCATGGTTGACATATCATCAACAACTAAGATTTTCATGTCTGCTTTAAGCCCCATTCTTTTCTCCTTAAATAATTATGCTACTTTTCTTTTCGTTTCAAAATTTAATAAGTTAACAAGTATCTCATATATTTTATCGCCAAAATCGAATTCGAGTCCACTTGTAATTGATTTATTTTTCATGGAGAAAATTGTTGATCGCAATGCTTGTTTATTGCCTGTAACTTGTCCCTCAGAAAATTCAAATAAATGATTAATAGCACTCAAAATGAGTGAAAGCATTTCTAGATTATTTTCAAGTAGGGATTGAGGATAACCATTTCCACTGGCAAGTTCGTGATGCTCAAAGATTATTTTTCTGCATCTTTCACTTAAGTCTAAATCTTGGTTTTTAAGGAAATGAAAAGAGAGTAGTGGATGTTTTTGATAGAGTTTTAATTCTTTATTGTTAAGTTTTTTTGGGGGAGTTTGAGATATTTTCAATGGGAGCAGGGCATAACCCAAATCCATTAAGTACGAGGCAACGAATAGATCTGAGAGTGATTCCTCATCAGTTATTTTGCAAAGTTTAGAAAATTGAAAACTGACAGCACTGATTCTATTTTGCAAGTTATCCTCATGCATGAAGTTTTTGGCCAAGAAAATGGCACTTGATACAGTGGAGTTAATTGAAATCGGATAAGACATGATTTCTGCACGTGTGTAGGAAATAATTTTATTAAAATCATTAAACTCGACAGCTTTTTCAAATTCAGATTGAAAGTGAAGCTCACCCTCAGTGTCGCATTTTAATTGATAAAATTTTTTATTTAGTAAATGCTCCTTTTGCTCAGGTGTCAGCTCATTTTCTTTAAGATCTGGAATTTGTTCAATCGTATTTTTAGTAGATTCTAAAAAGGTTTTTTTCTGCTGACGCTTTATTGCTAATTTTCCACCTTGTGCTATGAGATCAGTTAAAAAATCTTCGATCTCTTTAGTTAGTGGACGATTGGCGTTTAGTAGTAGATAAAACTGTCGATGCACTAAGTTGAAGATGTATATTTGAAAGGGAAATACCTTACCATCTTTTAAATGATCACGTTCTATTAAAAACATTTCATTTTCTTGTAACATATTAACTCACTTTTTCTTTGATAAAATTCATCATTCGTTGATAGAAACTTGTTGACGGTGCTTCATCTTTTTCAATTTTTACTTTTAGAGAATTTGAATCGGATTCACCTTCCATAAAAAGACAAGACAGTATGGCCATTGCATTTTTATACAGAAGTATCTTTTCTTGGTTTAAGTTATGTTCGAAGTAGTAAATGGACCAAGCTATAATTTTACCACCTTCAAGGTGAGGGAATGCATAAGCTAATTCCTTATCTTTTAAATGCGAGATCATTGATGGAGTTAATTCATATTCATACCAAAAAGGAACTTGGTCACTTTTGGTATTCTCTAGTTGCAAGGAAAACCAAAAACCTAATGATTGCAATTCAAGAGCATCAATTAACTTGGGGTTTGATTTGAAATTTTGGAATTTTTCAAGTTTTTTATCAAAGGCTATCTTTTCAATTTCCCCAAGATGGGGTTTGCTCAATTGATCGATGAGTTGACTTGACGAGTTGTAGTATTCTTCAAATTTTGAAATTTTATGATTTTTTTTAAAAACAAGGAGAAGAGCATGTTTGTCTTGAAAAATAAATTCGCCATGTTTTTTAAGTATGTCAGTTGCCTTGTATTTTCTTTTGATCAAATCTAAGGTTTTAATAAAAATACTTAGACCATTTTCGATATAAACCTTTTTTGAATGATATTCATCATTTTCTTGTATTAAATCTTTTGCTTTGCCTCGCGAATTATTTTCACTGAGTGCGGAGGTATCCAGTCCATGGTAAAATGCTTCCTTGATTTTTTTGTAATCGAGTGTCTCGCTTTCTTTTGAAACTTTATTTTTATCAATGTTTATGATATTGTCTTTGTTAAGTTTTTGAAGATAGTCATGATTTGATGATTTTGTATTTTGCTCCATTTCCCAGTCAAAACGTTTATTAGGGGAGATGTGTATTTGCTTGGAGATGATATGTTCGGCATCACTTTCATGTTCTCTTTTTGAACTTTGCTTTTCAATTTCAAGTTCAATCCCTGACTTAAATTGATTATCTTTTGTGATTGTTGTGTCACTAGGGTTTTTGTTTAAATTTCTCGAATTGTTTTCTATATCTAAAGTTTGTGTTTTGTTGATCGGATTATCGAGGGGAGTCGTTTGCGGTTGATCTGACAGATTGCTATTGTTTTCGTCTAGGGTATCATGATTTATTAAGTCCCCTCTTGCGCGATTATGTTTTTCAAAATGTTCATTCCCCTCATGAGACATTTCCTTTTGGGGATTTTCTAAATCAAGATCTAATGCTTTGTTGTTTTCTTTGGTATTATTACTCTCGAAGCTTATTTCTGGAGTGCGTGAGTGTGTTTTGTCTTCAATGTTATGATCACTTAAAGCTTTGCTTCTTTCGTTATTTGTTAACTCAATATTAACTTCGGTTGATGGTTGATGGTTGTTATGTAAATCTGTAGATTGATCTGTTATCTTGTTGTACTTATCTTTTGGCTCTTCTTCGATGTCTAAGCCATAGGATGATTTTTTATTTCTTAGCTCAATAACTGATTCTTTAGTCGCATCTAGTGCTGCGACATCATTGTCAGTTAAGTTTAAGTCGTGATGTCTTTTATTACTTTGTGCTTCTTCATCTTTTTCATTAATCGTTGGATCTTTTTGATGAGCGGTTTCGATTTCTATTACATTAGATTTTATTTTTGGTTGAAGTTCAGAATGCTCTATGTTCAATTCTTCATTTTTGGATTTATTATTACTTATTGTTTCAGAATCTGTAAGGTTTTGATGATTGTTTTTTTCTGGTTCAATGTTTAATTCTAGCATTTCTCTTTTGTTTATCAGGCTACTTGTTTCATCTTGATCTAAATTCTTTGCGTGATCATCTGCTTGCACTTGATCCAATTCAAGTTCATTTATTTTCCTTTTTGTACGTTGAAACAATTCTGATTCGGATTCGTCTGATTCTCGATTGATCGTTGATTCGCCAGCTTCAAGAATGAGTTCTTTAACATGATTTTTTTGATGTTCGTAATACTCTTCATCTAAAAAACTTTTTTTTGCTTGGTTATCTTCCATTTCGATATCAAGATTAAGTGATGGTTTCTTTTTGTCGTTTTTCCAATGAGAGTCAATAATACTTTCTAATATTTTTTTCCGCTTTTCCTCTTCAGGGTTTAGTTCAATTTCCAAGTTTGTTTCCTTTTTCCGGTTTAACCCATAGTCTAAGCTCTCCTCATTTTCTTGTTTTAGGTTGTGATCTTTTTCTTTTAAATCAATTTCAGCTTGATTGAGATCCAGCATGCTTTTTACAACTTGTGCGTTCTCATCTTCTCCTTTAGCGGCTTTCAGGGATTTGATCAGTAGTTTTATTTTATAAATTAGTGTTTTTGGAGGTGCATTATCGAGGATACACTCAGTTAATCCAATTTTTGTAAACTTCTGAAGTGTTTTTGTAGGAATTTCTTTAGGAGTCATTAAAATCATTTTTGATTTATTTTTAAAAATAAAGTTTTTATTTTCTTGCAGAAGAGTGACGCATGTTTTGGCATTTGAGGTTAGTATGAGTGCTTGTCCGATATTTCCAACAAGTTGTCCGAATTCTTTATTTTCACCAACTTCAAAAATCTCAATGCCATCTTCCTCTTGAGTTGCTTCAAGTATTTCTTTCAATCTCGAAAGAGCAATTGACATAGGGGTGACAAATACAACAGGTTTTTTTAAATCCATGACTTCCCTCGAATTTATTGTTCTATTTATCGGTTAAATGCTTTTGTGTTTAACGATTTACTTTCCTTATTGTAGTAAAAATTTCAAGAGAGAGAGTTTGATTGATTTTGTACGTTAAAAAAATATTTAATTTTTCCTAAAGCTCGTGGAATTTTTTTCCGATCCTCAATTTACAAGCAAGTCATGGTGACTTGTTAATAAAAATCAAAGCTGGGCAGTATGCCCGTTGATTCACCAAGGTTTTGGGATCAAAGTACAAGGAGGTAGCGCTTAATACAGGGAGGATCTCATGGGTTTACGTATCAACACGAATGTTACTTCTATTGCTGCTCAACGCACTTTAGCTGCTAACAACACAGAGCAAGCGTCTACGCTCGGAAAACTTTCATCAGGTACAAGAATTGTAAAAGCAGCGGACGATGCTGCTGGTCTTGCTATCTCTGAAAAGTTAAAAGCACAAATTAGAGGTGTGGCACAAGCTGAAAGAAATGCGAACGATGGTATTTCAATGATTCAAACTGCAGAAGGTGGTCTAGCTGAAACTTCAAACATTCTTGTTCGCTTGAGAGAATTGGCAGTTCAATCATCTTCAGACACAGTTGGTGACTCTGAAAGAAAATTTACAGATCTTGAATATCAAAATTTGAAACAAGAAATGGAAAGAATTTCTCAAGTGACTGAGTTTAACGGAAAGAAATTGTTAAACGGTTCTGGTGATAAATACGATTTCCAAATTGGTATCAATAACGAAGATACTCAAGACAGAATTAAGTTTGATGCTTCTAGAATGAATTCTTCGCTTGGATCATTGGGAATTTCAGAACTATCAGTGGGTTCTAAAGAAGATTCTCAAATGTCATTAGCTAAAATTGACCAAGCAATTCAAAACGTTTCTGGTCAAAGAGCTGAGCTTGGAGCGGTTCAAAATAGATTAACTTCTACGATTAACAATTTACAAACAAGTACTGAAAATTTATCTGCTGCCAATTCTCGAATTAGAGATACTGACTTTGCAGCTGAAACAGCTAAAAATACTAAGATGAACATCTTAACCAACGCTGGTACTTCAGTATTATCGCAAGCGAACTCTCAAGGACAAGCAGCTTTAAAGCTTTTAGGTTGATATTACCGAGCTTTAATAGCTTTTTGCACGGCCCAGCTTTTAAGTTGGGCCGTTTTATTTTTTAGTTTCTTTTTCAATTTCAGAAAGCAAAAATTGCTTATCGCTCGGCTTTAAGTGAGCATACCAAGTTCCACTGGGATACATGACAGCACTAATAGCTTCTTGGCATTGGCCTAAACATTTGGAAGCCGTCACACGGACTTTGTCTTTTCCATAGACTTCTCGACAATGATTCTTAAGTTCGCTTCGAAGTAAGGCTGCTTCTTCTGGTTTTGAGCCACAAGTAATGCAGATAAAAAGTTGTGCTTTAAGCTTGGGTGCGTTTGATTGTTTGCTTTCTATTTCTTCCATCATCCATCTTGTCTTTTAATTTAAAGGGTACAATTGATATTATATCCTCTTCGCAGTATAATTTTCAAGTAATGAAAATTAAAAATAACCAATGACTTCTATAACTAGATTCAGTATTCAAGTGAGTCGCTCTAGGTATAAAAATATTTTCGGAGTTTTAAATGTCTCAACAACAACCGATTGCAATTTTTAATGGCCCTAAGGGACAAAAACAAAAAGCATTAGAGATCAATTTAAATGCCCATATCTATGGGACGTTTGCAGAAATAGGTGCCGGCCAAGAAGTGGCACGACATTTTTTTCAAGCGGGAGGAGCTGCCGGAACAATTGCTAAAAGTATCTCCGCCTACGATATGACAATGAGTGATGCTATTTACGGCAAGGAACCATCTGGACGTTACGTTTGTCAAAATCGATTAGAAACGATGATGGATATTGAGTACGATACTCTTTTGCAAAGATTGTCGAATGTGCGTCCACAAGAAACTACCTTTTTCGCCTACGCGGATACGGTTGCCGCTAAATCATTTAGCGGAGTGGGGGAAAATCACGGCTGGCTCGGGATTAAATTTCAGCATAAAAGTCAAGCGGCACCATCGTCATTAATTTTGCACGTGCGCATGCTCGATGCTGAAAATATTCAACAGCAAGAAGCGCTTGGTCTTCTCGGGGTCAATTTAATTTATGCCGTGTTTTTTAATCGTCACAATAGAGAAGATTTTGTGGGGTCTCTGATGGATGGTCTTTCTTCAGCTCGATTACAAATCGATATGATTAAAGCCCATGGCGATGCCTTCGATGCAGATATGGATAGTCGATTGCTTTGTCTCGAACTTGTTAAGAGAAAATGGTGTGAAGCAATTATTTTTGCCGCTAGCGGTGAAGTTTTACAGGCCAACGAAGTTTTATACAAAAAAAATATTTTAGTTGTGCGCGGAGGGTATCGACCTCCAACTAATTTATCGCTCGATATGTTACAGAGTGGATTAAAAGCATTCAAGAATGATTTAGATTCATCGGAACATGATAAAGTTGTACTGTTGCCAGAAATTTCAATGTCGCAGTTGCTCGATCGTGGAACCGTCGACAATGCTGATTTTCTTTCGCGCGTCGATCTATTGTGTGCCCTTGGACAAATGGTTTTAATTTCCAATTCAGAAAGTTACGCCGAACTCAACGCTTATTTTAATCGCACTTCAAAAAAGGACATTGGTTATGTGATGTTGAGTTATACTTTGGAAGAAATTTTAGCAGTTGGTGCAAATAAAAATCATTCGACGTTTTCGATGAAAGAACTAGGTGGAATGCTCGAACCGAGATCGCGCATATATATTTATCCAGCATCGAATAATCCTCAATCGGTGATCAAAAATACGTCAAATTTAAATATAGCGGATCATGCCAAACTTATGTTGGATTATTTAATCTCTCATAAATTAGTGAAGGATATCGTTGATTACAATCCTCAAGTGATTCATATTTGGTCGCGAAAAGTTTTAGAAATGATTCAAGTAGGGGATCTGGAATGGGAAAAATTAGTCCCAACTTCGGTGGCAAAAACGGTAAAAGAAAAATGTCTCTTTGGTGCCAAATGCGATCGCTAAAAATAATTTTTGTTATTTGTTTTATTTTTATCAATACCCATCTTCAAGCCTTTGGAAAAATAGGCCATCGAGTGATTGCGGAAATTGCCAGTCGCGAGTTATCAAAATCTGAACACGAGCAAGTATTAAAATGGACACAAGGTGAGCCATTGTGGAGAGTTTCGACTTGGGCCGATGAGGTAAGATCCGATTCCAGTTATAGATATTCTACTCCATGGCATTACGTTAATTTTCCCTATGGCAAGACGTACTTTGATAGCAAGAGAAGCGCCGAGGGCGATCTCTTATTTAAACTTTTTGACTTAGATGAAAAATTAATAACCAAAAAACTTACACCTCGGGAAATGTTTGAAAGCATCAATTTTCTAGTGCACTTTATGGGCGACCTCCATCAACCTTGGCACATTGGAATTAGCGAGGATAAAGGGGGAAACACAATCGATGTGATGTGGTTTAATAAGCACACCAATATTCACGCTGTGTGGGACGAACACCTCATCGAATTTCAACAGCTCTCTTATACGGAATATGCCCAATATTTAATTCATAAATTCTCTTCAGCAAAAAATAATTACTGCGAAGGAAATTATTACAATTGGGCTCAAGAATCGAGAAATCTCTTAATGAAAATTAATCTCGAAGTAACCAAAAAAAATCTTTCTTACGAATATAGCTATAATAATTTATCCGAGCTAGAGAGTCAGTTATATAAAGCATCTCAAAGGTTGGCTTGTATTTTAAAAAAATTGGTAAAACAGGAAAAAAATAACAAGGAATTTCTTGAATTAAATCAAAAGATTCAGCAAAATATTTAATATGAATATAAAAAATATGTCTCAAAGAGACGTGCTTATAGCTGATGACGATAAAAATATTTGTGAGGTTTTAAAGGAGTATCTAATTCACATGGGATGCTTCAAAAATATTGTGATGGCCCACGATGGAATTCTTGCCACACAAAAGTTGCGCAACCAAAGATTTTCTTTGATCCTACTCGATATAAATATGCCAAAAAAAACGGGCCTCGATTTAGCATCGGAATTCGACAATAACACTCTCAATAAAAAAGAGCATGTCTTAGTCATTTCTGGCTCCATCGACAAGCACGTAATCGCTCATATGGTCCAGTCTGGGATTAAAAATTTTTTAGTCAAGCCCTTTGACGAAGCAATTTTTCAAGAGAAGGTCTTAAAAATTATCTCTCAAACTACTGTAAATAATTAATTTATTTTTTGCCCTTGATTTATTTCCCCTTCAAGCCATCTTTATTTTGAAAGTGAAACAATGGGGGAGCAGATGGGACCTATCAATCAAATCTTATTTAACAGTTTAAACCTGGCCAGAGCACAAGTTCATCGCGAAAGATATTTAGAAATTTATCCTGTGCATTTTCTTTGGGGGTTAATAAAAAATCCTGAAACCATAGCGGCAAAAAAACTCAATAAACTTTTAAGTGTGGTTGAAAGCGAGATAAAAAAGCTTCCGCAGGTTAAAAATATTCCAGATATAGAGCAGGTAAAAATTCATTCTTCGCTCTCTGAATGGATAACATATGCCACGAGCGATGCCATTTCTGCTGGAAAAAAAGAATGCGATGAAACATCAATGCTTAAGTATCTGCTTAAATATTGTCCTTTTTTACAAAATAATTCCGAGTATCAAACCATTAATGATTCAAATGAAAATGAAGTGCCCCATTTTTTAAAAAATCTCAATGAACTTTCGCAAAAAGGAAAACTAGATCCAGTTATTGGCAGAGATAAAGAAATTCGTGCGACAATGGAAATTCTTGGACGGCGATCTAAAAATAATCCCATTCTTTTAGGCTTACCGGGTGTCGGAAAAACGGCCATCGTCGAAGGCCTCGCTCATCTTATCATTCATGAGAAGGTACCCGAGGTGTTAAAAGGGAAAACAATTTACTCTTTAGATCTTGGCATGCTAATGGCCGGAACGAAATTTCGCGGTGAATTTGAAGAGCGCATGCAAGACTTACTTGCTTTTATGGAAAAGGAAAATGGAAATGCTATTTTGTTTATTGATGAAATCCACCAACTAGTTGGAGCGGGAAGAACAGATGGGGCAATGGATGCGGCGAATTTATTAAAACCGGCCCTTGCTAGAGGTGACTTACATTGCATTGGAGCGACAACCCCGGATGAATATCGAAAATATATTTTGAGCGATTCTGCTTTAGAACGAAGATTTAGGGCGGTTCCAATTAATGAACCCTCGATCGAAGACTCCGTTGAAATTTTAACTGGCTTAAAAGAGAAGTTAGAAATACATCATGGAATTAAAATTTCCGATGCGGCGATCATTGCCTCGGTGGAGTTATCAAAACAGTATATGGCCGATAAGCAATTGCCCGACAAGGCGATTGATTTAATTGATGAGGCATCAGCTGCGATGAAAATAGCGCTTGAAGCTATGCCGAATGATTTAATGAATTTAGAAAGTGAATTGCGCGGAAAAAAAATTCTTCTTAAAGCTAAAAAGGAAGATTTAAATTTAGAGAGAGAAATCTTGGAACTCGAAAAGACTTTTCTCCAAAAGAAATCAGAATGGGAGAAAGAAGTTTATAACCTTAAAAAAAGTTCAGAACTTAAAAATAAAGTTGATAAGTTAAAATATGATCTCGAGCAAGCGACGAGATTGCAGCAATACGAAGAGGCATCAAAAATTAAATTTTCACTTATTCCTGAAGTCGAAAAGGAATTTTCTGAACTAAAATCAGATCAAGTTTTAAGTCCTGTAGATGTTGCGAAGGTCATTTCGCGACACACTGAAATTCCCTTGGAAAAAATTTTAAAAACAAAACAAGATGATATATTACATTTGGAAAAAAATTTAAAAGAAAAAATCTTTGGTCAAGATCACGCCATCGTTGAAATTTGTGAAGTGCTTAAGACATCTTATGCTGGTTTGCTGGGGAAAAACCGACCGCTCGGTTCCTTTTTACTGTTGGGACCTACCGGGGTTGGTAAGACAGAAACAGCAAAAATGTTAGCGAAAAATTTATTTGGCAGTAGCGATCGATTAATTCGTTTTGATTTATCGGAATATGCTGAAAAACATGCCATTAGTAAATTAATTGGTTCGCCTCCGGGCTATTTAGGTCACGATGATGGGGGAGGTTTAACTGATGCCATTAGGAAAAATCCTTATTCTGTTATCCTGTTTGATGAAGTCGAAAAGGCGCACCCAGATTTTAGCGATATCTTGTTGCAAATTTTAGATGCTGGCAGACTGCGAGATAATAAATCGAGATTAATTGATTTTAGAAATACCATCATTGTTCTTACTTCAAATATTAAAAATGTCGATTCATTTTTTAAGGCGGAATTTTTGGGACGGTTCGATGCTATTTGTCACTATCATGCTTTATCTGAGAGCATTTTAGATCGATTAGTTCAAAAGGAGTTAGATGAACTGAATTTAGAATTAAGAGATAAAGATGTAAAAGTGGAGTTAGATTCTTCTGCGCTTCATTATATCATTCAGCAAGGAATCGACCTTACTTTTGGTGCCCGTCCTCTTTCACGAAGGTTTAAGCAATTAATTGTAAGGCCCATCGCTCATAAAATATTATCAGGAGAATTAGCTAATGGATTAATAAAGGTGAGTTACAGTCTTAAAGATCAATTAATCTTTGGAAGTGCTGATTCACTTGTAAAGTGATTCATTCTAGGTATAAAATTTAAGTGAGTTTCATAAAATAAGGATTATCTTATGGCCGATATTATTAAATTAGGGCCCAATGAATACGTTATTCGCGAGGGAGATGCATCTGATTCCATGTATTACGTCCAATCGGGCACTTTGTGTGTCCTAAAGCGAAAAGGTGATATCGATTCTCAAATTGGGACTATTATCGCAGGAGAGCTGGTTGGTGAGATGTCTTTTCTCGATCAAAATCCTCGATCGGCTTCAGTAAAAGCAATGACAGAATGCGAATTGATTGAAATTCCTCACGAAAAATTTCAATCATTAATGGACTCCCATCCTAAGTGGTTTAGATCCCTGATCAATACTTTACTTGAAAGGTTGAGAAAGGCCAATTCTCGCATTAGAGTATAAATGTATTGGTCTCATCAATTTAAAAAAATTTTTATCGCGATTTCATTCATTCTCTGGTTCATCCTTTTAGTCTTTGAAGTCAAAGTTAATGTGATAAGAAAGCTTAAAAGTTACGAATTAAGCCTGCTCGATATTGTGCGAGAAACTGAACAGAAAATTCAAAGATTGGAAGATGTGCTGGTCTATGCACGCAATATTTTTATTGAAACTGACGATATTGTTCATCATCAGGAAAATGTATTAAAAGATTTTTCTTACGACCAAAAAAGTAAAACTGGTTTTTCAAGTGTTGACCTACAGTCAAAGGGAGTGGTGACTTTTAAGGGAGCATTATTTACAAAATTAAACCAAGAGATAATTGCTCGAAGTTTTCTCTTAGAAAAAATATTTTCTCCAGCTTACAAAAATTTTAAAAATATTCCTTGGTTTTATCTAACAACTGAAAACATGCTCTATCTTTATCCGTGGATCTCTCCCCAAGATTTTTTTTATGATGAAATAAAAATTGGTCAGAAGGAATTTTTTCAAAAAACTAGACCGCAGAATAATCCCGAAAGAAAATTTATCTTAACAAATCCTTATCTTGATGAAGCTGGGAAAGGGCCAATGTTTACCGCGAGTCTTCCCATTTATTTGCACGATCAATTTGTAGGCTCACTTTCAGCTGATATTTTGCTTAGAGATTTTTCGAAATTTCAAGAGATTTTAAGCGATCACAAAAAGACAGAGTTGCTCATTTTAAATAAAGATGGATTTAAGATCGCTCCTTTTAATGATGGCCAAAATGATAACCAGCTTGATCAATACTCCTTGGAGCTTATCTATCGGATAGATCAATTTTATTATTTTAATCATTTTTCTTTGAGTCATTTTTTATTTGATTTTGTTCATGAAGCATATTTTAAAATATCGGGATTAAGTTATCCTCTAGATTATTATATAAAAATTGATAGACTCACATTTTTTATAGAATTGTTTTTAAATTTAAGAATTTCCATTTTGTTTTTCTTTATCCTTCTTTTTATGTTTGTTTTTCACTTTCTCTATTCCTCTTTTAATTTAGAAAAAGAAAAAGATAAAGTTTATCGCAATAAGCTTTTAAGTTTGGCGGAAATGTCGGCAGGTATTGCACATGAAATCAACAACCCCTTGACAGTCATTAAAGGTCGTTCTGAGTTGGCTTTGAAAAAAATTAATTCAGAAGATGAGCTCGATCGCGAATATCTCAAAAATTCTTTTGAGAAAGTGCATGTTTCTGTGGAGCGGATTTCTAAAATAATTAGGGCCCTTAAAAGTTTTTCTCGCGAGGGAACCCTCGATCCAATGATCCCCGTCGCGTTAAAGACCATAATCGATGACAGTTTATTGCTGTCGGAGAGTAAGTTGAAATCTCACAATGTAAAACTCAATGTAGAAGATCCACCGCAAGTTTTAGTTCATTGTCGCGCCTTTCAAATAGTTCAAATTTTTATTAATTTAATCAATAATTCTATCGATGCGATGGAAGTCATTGAGGAAGATCGTCGCGAGTTGAGTATTAAATTTATAATAGTTGAAAATTCCCTAGAAGTTTATGTCTCCGATGCCGGGTTTGGAATACCTAATTCTATAGTTCAAAGAATGTTCGATCCTTTTTATACTAGTAAAGAAGTCGATAAAGGAACGGGGCTAGGATTGTCCATTTCTAAGAAAATTGCTTTAGAGCATGGAGGCGATCTGATTTATGCCAAGGATAAAGTTCATACAACTTTTGTATTAAAGTTAATTTGTTCTAAAGATCTATAAAAAATTAAGAAATTTATTGTGTTGATCGACGAGAATGCACTTCGCTTCAATCGGTCGATCTGTAAGGCCGTAGCTAAAAATGATCACTTCTTCATCTTTTTTTATTTGTAGGGCCGCAGCACCATTAATACATATTTGTCCAGAATGTTTATCCCCTGCGATGACGTAGGTTTCTATTCGAGCTCCGGAAGTGTTAGAGACGACGGTGACTTTTTGACCAGGCCACAAATCGATTAATTCTAATAGGTGTGAGTCGATGGTAATCGATCCGATATAGTTTAAATCTGCATCGGTCACTTTGGCTTTATGAATTTTACTTTGCAATACTTGTCTTAACATATGACACCTTATGATTTACGAATTCTACTTAGGCTTGCGGGCCTGGAATGCCAAGAAAGTATAAAATAGAAGTCATCGGCCCATGGCTCATATGGTGGGCGGCTTCTTTTTTTACAATTTCTTTGGCGTGAAATGCAATCCCAAGACCTGCGGTTGCGAGCATCGGAAGGTCATTAGCACCATCTCCCACTGCTACGACTTGTTCGAGAGAAATGTTTTCTTGTTGAGCAATTAATTTTAAAAGCATGGCCTTTTGTTGGGCGTTGATAATGGGGCCCTTTACCTGTCCAGTGAGCTCGCCTTCTTTAATTTCGAGTTCATTGGCAAAGGCATAGTCGAGATTTAGTTTATTTTTTAGCGCGTCGGAAAAGTATGTAAAGCCACCCGAAATAAGCGCCACTTTGTATCCAAGACTTTTGACCGTTTTGATAAAATCTTCCACTCCTGGAGTGAGAGGAAGTTGGTCGAGGACATTTTGCATTTCTTTTAATGAAAGACCTTTAAGCATTTGGACTCTTTCTTTTAGAGATTGATCAAAATCAATTTCTCCATTCATTGCGCGATGGGTGATTGATTTTACCGCATCACCCGCTCCGCATTTTAAGGCGAGTTCATCGATGACTTCCGCTTGAATGAGAGTCGAGTCCATATCAAAAACAATCAGTCTTTTATTGCGTCTATAAATATTATCTTTTAAAAATGCGACATCGACCTTGTGAGAATTTGAAACGCGAATAAGATCTTCTTTTAAATTTTTGGTGTCAAATTCATTGTCGATAGTGGTGGAAATTTCCAGAGAGTTAAAATCATAGGGCGACATTTTGTCGATTCTTTCAATATTGATTTTGTTGTCAGCTAAAGTTTTGGCTAGTTCTGCAATAAATGATGCATTGATGGAGTAGGGAGAAACACAAGTCACACTGAATTTTTCGCCCATTTTTTGCAATTTTTTTGTTTCTTTGTCGAGCACCTTATAACTTAAATTTAAGCCCAGCAAATTGCTTTCAAAGAGCAAATCTTTTAGCACATTTCCGCTGGCAGTCGTCGCATCATCTAAAGCAAAATCTAAGACAAAGCTAAGCGAAAGTAATCCGTGAGTCACCGATTGTCCCATGTCTAAAAGATTGATGGAGTAATGGCTTATAATGGTCATAAGTTTAGCGGTGATCCCCGGAAAATCGGGTCCGGAAACGGTAACTAAAATGATTTTACCTTTAAAGTTTTGATTCATGATTGATGACTCTGGTTATTACGTTTTTTCCTCAGCAGCATTTTTCTTACTTTCGCCACTAAACTCATCGAATATTCTAAAGCAGAATAGAGCGAAAACAAAGAGGCGAGCATAATAAGACCACTTCCTATTTGAAAGATGGGTAAATGAAATATGTCGTCTTTTGCCATTAGCAAAGGAATGGCCATCATTTGGGTTGCAGTTTTCCATTTGCCAAGTGAACTCACGGGAATGGTGATTCCTTTTTCTAGGGCGAGTAAGCGCAATGCCGTCATGTAGAGTTCGCGAAGGACGAGTATAAGTACAATGAGCGGATGGACTCTTTGTGTCGCTTGCAAAATAATGAGCGACGATATGACTAAAAATTTATCCGCGATTGGATCTAAAAATGAACCAAAGACAGTGACAATTTTGAGCTTGCGAGCAAAATAACCATCTAGGAAATCGGTAAATGATGCCAAAATAAAAAGCAGAGCGGCAAGGTAATTAAGGATTTTGATATCGCCTTCGCTCTTTAAATTAAAAAGTTCCGGGGCGTAGAGACAAAGCACCACCACGGGGATGAGAATAATTCTAAAGATCGTCAATCGATTGGGAAGATTGTCGATTTCCCATTCGTTTACCTGAGTGTTTTTATCCAATGGCTGCATTTACTTATCCTTCAATTTTATTCGCGATAACAATTTTGTCTAAACAGCGAATATATTAATTTTTCGAACAATATGGTCCCTAAAAAATTAAGGCGGAATTTTTTGATGACTTTAATTTTTTTCACACCTCAATTATTCTAATCAAAGGTGAACAAATTTAAAAGGAAAGATCCGTGATAGAAAGAAAATTGAGTTTAGTTTTTAACGATGAGGAATTGAGTGAGAAAAGAAAATTTCCAAGATTTCCTTTCACCGCTCTGTCTTTTAAACCTCAAGATTTTTCGCACGCTTTAAAAGTTAAAGATATTTCCCTTTCTGGAATGCAGTGTCTTTTAGTCGACGCTCCAATGGATGTTACCATTGGCGATCGCATTCAAGGAAAAATTCATTGGAAGAGAAATGAATTAAAAATCCAAGCTAAAGTTTCATGGAAAAAAGAGTCGACACTTGGAATTGAATTTATTTTAAATCGCGACGAGGAAGAGGAGTTGCGAAAATTTCTCTCATTTGAACAAATGGCAAAAAATACAATTTCGATGTTCAGTGCGCATCAAAAAAATGATTACTCTCATCAATTGCAAAACTGGTTATCAGCCGATGGCGTGTTTGAACTATTTGTTTGGGGAGACTCTCAATTAACCATCTCGCACTTTCATATTCTAATTCTGGAAACACTGATAGAGTGGACGGAAGATAAGGGTTTTAAAACAGGCAAACTTAAATCGAAAAGAAATATCGAAACGCCGCTTTATATTGAATCTGAATGCGATTATATTCTCGATCGCGAATTCGATATCGCGAAGCTACATATGGCCTTCGGGGTCATCGAGTTGTTATCTCCCAATCAAATCTCTACTGACTTAAAATCTTTTATCCTGAATCGACCTCTCTAAAATATTATTTTAAGCAAGAAGTAGCTTGCTCAATAAGATTTCAAGAGCAAAAGTTTTTAACTTCCCTGCCAATCTGAGTGTTTGGTCATTTAATATTTTCAATGCTTGAAAATTAAATTGCGAGGAGTATAATCAATCGACTTTCCAAGATTTTATTTTTAAGGGGACTCTATGAATCGAAACTTGGCTCTAGAATTTGTTCGAGTAACTGAAATGGCGGCGATAGCTTCTGCACGATTAATGGGAAGAGGCGACGAAAAAGCAGCCGATCAAGCGGCGGTCGATGCGATGCGAGCGATGCTCGATTCGGTGGAGTGCGATGCCACGGTCGTTATCGGCGAAGGGGAGCGCGACGAAGCACCCATGCTATATATTGGAGAAAAAGTAGGATCGGGCCGAGGCCCTGAGCTTGAAATTGCTCTCGATCCGCTGGAAGGAACAACTGTTTGCGCCACTGGTGGTTACAATTCTATTTCAGTAATGGCCATTGCTGAAAAAGGCGGTCTTTTAAACGCGCCCGATACATACATGCAAAAAATTGCCTGCGGCCCAGAGGGTTTTGGTTTGATTGATATTAACGAATCTCCAAGAGAAAATTTAAGAAGATTGGCCGATGCTAAAAAATGTCGTATCGCCGATTTAACGGCAATAGTTTTAGATCGTCCAAGACACGCTCAATTGATTCAGGATATTCGCGAAGCTGGTGCTCGGATTCAACTTATCGGAGACGGCGACGTTTCTGCGGCCATTGCTACTTGCGATCCAAATTCTGGAGTCGATATACTTTTTGGAATTGGTGGAGCACCAGAAGGCGTTATTTCGGCGGCGGCACTACGTTGTATGGGCGGTGATTTTCAAGGTATTTTAAAGCCTCGCAACAACGAAGAAATTGAGCGTGCCAAGAAAATGGGAATTGAAGACATTCATCGCGTGTTTAAAATTACCGATCTCGCCAAAGGCAATGTCATGTTTTGCGCGACGGGTGTGACATCGGGGAATTTTTTAAAAGGTGTTAAGTTTAAATCTTGGGGTGCCACGACTCATTCAATCGTTATGAGATCTTCCTCGGGCACGATTAGACATATCGAAGCATCTCATCATTTTGATACTAAGCCGAGATACTAAACTTCGCTGAAATAAAAATTTTCAGCAATTTGTTCGTGAATTGTATGCTTAGATTCAGCTTTTCAAATGAATTGTTGTAGGTATAATTTTACTTAAAATATTTTTAAAAATATTGAGCAAAAAAATCAAAGTAAATAATAGAAGTTAATACTAGAGGAGTTCTTGTGGCCAAAGCATCGCGCACTGAAATTGTAAATATTCCTGCAGAAAAATTATTTGATACCATTGTCGATTATAAATCATATCCAGATTTTGTCGAAGGTGTGAGTGCGATCAAAGTTCTCGAACAAACGGCGAATGATGCCAAAGTGGAGTACTCTCTCAATGTCATAAAATCATTTAAATATATCGTGAATACAAAAATGCAAAGGCCTACGAGTGTTAGTTGGGAATTAGATTCTGGCGATCTTTTCAAAAAAAATAATGGTTCATGGGCCTTAAAAGATTTAGGCAACGGTAAAACTGAAGTGACTTACTCGCTAGAAATTGATTTTAAATTATTTGCACCAAGTTCTATTCTGTCAGCTTTAACAGAAAAAAATCTCCCCATGATGATGAAATCATTTTTTGATCGAGCCAATAAAAAATAAAAAATTAGGACGATAAAATGGATAGTAAAAATCAAAAATCTTCTAAAAATGACTCTGTTTTTTCCGAATTAGTCGGTGATAAATTGAATGACATCGTTAAAAAAGTAGTCAGTACGGGAGTTGGGGCGGCTTTTATGACCGAAGAATCGGTCAAGAAAATTTTTGAAGAACTCCCGCTCCCCAAAGAAATGATTCAAGGACTGATTCTCAATGCCAAAAATGCCAAAGATGATTTTACGCAATCTGTGCGCGAAGAACTCAGTGCATATCTAAGCAAAGTCGATGCGCAAAAAATTGTCGAGGGAATTTTAGATAAGTATGATATCGAAGTGCAATCCAAGATCGTCTTTAAAAAGAAAGAAGACTTTCGAGATGCAAAAAATGAGGTTAAGTAAAATCTATTAAAGTTGAGACCATGACACAGAAATATTTGGAAATTTTAAATGAATTAAAAAACTATCCAATGACAAAGTTGCATGTCGTCTCCAAAAATAGATCCACACAAGAACTATTGCCTCTCTATGAATTAGGCCAGAGAGATTTTGCAGAAAATAGAGTCGACGAGTTAATTTTAAAATCGGAACAATTAGCTCATCTTAAAATTCATTGGCACATGATCGGCCATTTGCAAAAAAATAAAATATCTAAACTCGCGTCTGTTAAATATTTAACCTCCATACAATCAATTGATTCAGCTCAACTGATCGAGCAATTATTAAAAGCAGAATCTAAATTTTGCGAGCATAATTTGTTTCTTAAAAATAACAGTGAGAACCGAATTAAACTCTATTTGCAAGTGAACACATCTTTTGAAGAAGAAAAAAGCGGATTTGCTTTTGATGATCGTCTAACTCACATCATCTTAAACTTAGCAGAGCGGCTTTCTTCGTCTTCCGTTTTTTCGCTTGCGGGTTTAATGACCATTGCCACTATTCGCACCCATAATAAGGATAGCGAAGCGAGACGCTGTTTTATGGCCCTCGCACAACTTAAAAGTGAACTTATACAGCATCAAAAATTGTCTTCCCTCGAACTATCTATGGGCATGAGTCAGGATTATCGCACGGCGCTTGAGTGTCAATCGAACATTCTACGCATTGGTTCCCTTCTTTTTTAATTGCATTTAGCGATCATAAAGTCTTCCTGTCGAAGAAGCATTAGATGCAAAGTCTTGAAATCTTAATTATTGTTTAGACTTTAAGCCTATTAATTGTCTGAAATTTGATCAAACACACTGAAATAGGTCAGTTTCATAGCGATCATCTCAAGTATTGACAAGATTTGGTCGAAAAGAAGCATGAGGGAATGTTTATGAAAATGATCGAAAAAATCAAACTGGCAATGATCACAACTGCGATTTTATCGTTTCAATTTTTATTTGCCCTCGAAGAATCGTATTTTCAAAAGGAAAAATTTGATTTTCCCTATCGAGAGCAGGCCATCATCGTCACCGGAACTGGCTTTTATCCCAATCGGATTTCTGTTTTTAAAGGGGAAAGAGTTCGATTTTTTATCACCGCATTGGGGGATACTAAGTCTTGCTTTAATCTCGACTATAAAAATGTATATTCGACTGCGACAAATGGAAAACTCACGGAAGTGGAAACTTTTTTTGATAAGGCGGGAACATTTGTTTTTAGCTGCCCCAATTTTTCTCACCACGGTCGAATTTTAGTCTTAGAAAAAGAAAAGGATAAAGAAGAAACTTTAAGGAGAGGCTTGGCATCAGATGTGATTAAGGTTTGGCAACCCAAGGAAAAGCCATCCGAGTGGGTAGAAATTAGAAAGGATGAACTTAAAAATCTTCGCGGAATGGGCGACGTACTTGACTTAGATGAAAAATAAAATGAATTAGAGGTACATATGTCAGTTTTTAGCGATGCCATTGATCAGTTTTTATATCCGATAAAAGAACATTTGGAAGACCCCAATGTTTCGGAAGTGATGATCAACGGCCCCTTTGAAATTTTTGTAGAAAAGAAAGGTTTGGTTTATAAAACATCTTCCACTTTTCATAACGAAGAAGCTTTAATTTCGGCCATGCGGGCGATTGCTCAATCGGTCGGCCGTCGCATCGATAAAGACAATCCTAGATTAGATGCGAGACTTCCCGATGGTTCGAGAATTCATGTAGTCTTACCACCCATGGCGAAAAATGGAACAACCGTCGCAATCAGAAAATTTTCCAAAGAGAAGCTGACATTAAACGATTTAATTTCTTTTGGTTCATTATCTAAAGAGGCTGCAAGATTTTTAGATATCTGTATTCATTTGGGAAAAAATATTGTGGTTTCAGGTGGAACAGGCTCGGGAAAGACAACAATGCTAAATGTCCTCGGCTCGCGCATACCTAAAACAGAGCGACTTATTATTATTGAAGATGCCGCCGAACTCCAAGTGAAGGCCGAACATGTGGTGAATTTTGAAACCAGAAAAGCCGATCCAGAACGCGGGGTCACAGAAGTGAACATCAGAGACTTGGTCATTTCGGCCATGAGGCTTAGGCCCGATCGAATTATTGTCGGAGAAGTGCGAGGGGAAGAAGCTCTCGATTTAATCCAAGTAATGAATACTGGTCACGATGGCTCCATGGGGACCGTGCACGCCAATAATCCTGTCGATGCTTGTACTAGACTCGAAACGCTTTGCTTAATGGGTGATACTAAAATTCCTCCCGATGCTGTTCGCAAAATGGTATCGTCGGCGATGCAAATTATTGTTCAATGTTCGCGCTATCACGATGGTGGTCGAAGAACCTCCCACATTTCAGAAATTATTGGTCTCGATGCGAGAGGAAATTATATCGCGCGCGACATTTTTCGCTGGGTGCAGACGGGCAAAGATCCCGATACGTCAAAATATCTTGGAGAAATGGTGGCGTGTAATTATGTGCCATCATTTTTTGATGAGATTATGATTAATAAATTGCCCTTTCCTAAGCGCGAATTTTTAGCGCCAGATTGGTATGCACAAAAAATTAAAGTTGAAAAATCTGATAAGGATGCTGCTTAATAATGCATCCTTAAATGAATTCGTTATTTTTTAGAATTCAAGATCGATACCTTCGGGGCCTAGATCAATATAGATTTCTTCTGCCTCTTCGCTTTTTGCTTCAGCGACAATTTTTTTTAAGTCATCAATTGTGATTTCTGGATCGAGATCGAAATCCAGAGAAATGGCCGCAATTAAATTAAAAAGTGTTTCGTATTCTTTTAAACTCTTGAACTGATCAATCTTAATCGTTAATGAATAAGTATGATCCTTTGAATTTTGAGTCACATCAATTTTCACAAATCCTCCATTTAATGTGCTTTTTTCTAGTTTTTTAACCTATCGGTAGACTTAAATCTTTTTCAATGTCTCTAACTAATTTTTTTTTAAGTTCCAGCATATTAACCCGCGTATGTGAGGTCCCATTTTTAATTTCAACCAATGATTGCAAGGTTGCTAGTCGTTCTAGGTTTAACCAATCTTTTTTGTCTGGATAACCAAGTTTAAAATTAAGTGGGCAAGCATCGATTCGATCTTCACTTTCCACATAAAGCGGGAGTCCCTGACTGCGACAAATAATTGGGCGAAAGTTATAAATGGCACAGCTCTGTTCAATGAGAAAGGGACAATAGCCTGAAAGCGAATTTTTTTTAAGAGAATCGAGCACGACTTCTTTTTCTTCCTTGCTAAGTAAAGCGATAGATTCTTCAATAAAGTTTGCTTCCGTGGAAAAAATATTTAAATCTACTTTACAACATTCAAAGCAACCTTGTTTACAGGCCATATGCTCAGAATGCTTAAGAGCATTTTGTTGAAAAAAATGGTCGACGTTATTTTGTAATTTCTTTAATGATTCCACATAAGACCTTATAAATTTTACTTGTAGGCACTGGCTCGCTATCAATTTTTAAAAAATTAGCTTAAATTTGGCCAATATTTTTTGGAGAATTATGCGATTTTTTTACCTTTTACTTTGGATGGTTTTTATCGGTTCATCGGCTTTTCTAAAGTCGCAAACTCCCGTTTCTTCTTCTTCTTCTTCTTCTTCTTCTTCTTCTTCACTTTCTCGTTTTTCTTCTAGCCTCTCATTTCCATCCTATTTGCCAATCGAATTATCGATCGAAAATGAGTCACAATTGGAAAAATACAACCGAAGATTTTTAGAATTGCTCATCAATAAATTAAAGCTTGAAAATCCCCCCATTGAAGATCACCCCTTGATCGATCTCGGGCGAGGAAAATTGACTCTTAAAGTTGACTTGTCAGTAAAAATGGGAGTGACTTTGACCGAAAATTACCCTCAACTTCCCGATGAGATAGCCCCACAATTAAAAAATCAATCGCTCGAATATACTTTAATCATTCCAGCACAGTTAAGTCATTTAGCTGATCAACAAGAAGTAAGCCAAATACTAAGGGATTTTTTTAAATTAAATAAAGTACATTTCAAAAATTTTCCCTACGAATATTTTTTATGGCAGTGTCAAATGCTTAAAATAAATGGGCGAAAAATAACTGAGAACACTCAAGTTTTAAAAAAATTTGGTTTGAGTTGTCGCGATATTATGTTTAAACCACTGATCGATAAGCACGCAAAGAGTATCGATGAACATCGCGAAGTCATTTATGATCGTTACCAGAAATATAAAGCGAAAATGAACAACCCATTTTTAAAATGTTGGGAGTTGGTAAAATTACTATTTTAATTACTTAATTTTTCTCACCGTTTAATTATAAATGATTGAAAAAAATACCAATGATTTGTATTCCTAGATTCAGCTTTTAGTGAATCGATTTAGGTATAAAGCATCATTGATGCTGGTCTAAAAAAATGATGATGTTTGGAGAAATAGATCTCCAGTCATTTGTAAAATAGAATATTTTAAATTAATAATTTCAATTTGATTTTTTTGCATTTTAAAAAACATACCAGTCACAGTATCGATTGATGTTAGAATTTCTATAATGTTTTCATCGATCTTTTCATTGTTTTTAATTTTACTTTCAAGTTCATAAATATATTTGGAGAGTGATTGATAACGCTTTTTGTATTGTTCAAAATTTTCCAGAGTAAAGTTTAGTGTGGAGTAGGTCATATCCAAGTTATTTTGAGTTTCTAAAATTGCCGCTTCCTTTTCCGATTCTTTCGAAGCCAAATATTTAGCGGCTGCTTGATCAACTAATCCATAGGAGAATCCAAATTGCTTTGAAAGTACTAAAGTAACGTAGGAACCTCGACTACGATAATCGGAGGTTGGATTAGATGGATTTTTTGATTGTCCAGTCGTGTAACCTAAATACAAATCCAGCCTTGGTTCACGTCTACTTTTTTGGGCCTTCATGGAATAATTGGCCATTTCAATGGCGTAAGTCCTTCTTTTGATTTCAGGCCCGTTTTCTAGGGCACGATCAAAAGCTTCAGTAGCAGTCGCTGGAATAAATAGATTGGTTTGTGTTTGTTCAAATCCCTCCATCATTTCGTGAGGCTTGCGAAGCACGACATTTTCAAAATATTTTTCATTAATTTTTAATCTGCCATTTAATTCTAAGAGTGTTTGATCAATAGATCCCAGCGCATTTTTTAAATTCTGCGAGTTATTTATTTTTAATAATAGACTGGTAAAGCTTTTTATTTTTAAAAAGAAATCAATACTTTCTTTTTGTGAAATGTAGTTGATATAGGATTGGAGAGTGCGATTGGCAAGGCCTCCTCGTGTGTTGGGGATAAGTGAGTCTGCAGTGTTAAAGGAAGCTCGAGTTGAATTTTCTCTGGCGAGACTTTCTTTATACTCATTACGATGGGCACCACCGTCATATAGATTTATAGATGTCGAAATTTCACAATCTGCATTTTCCATTTCGTTTAAATGCGATCCAATTTGCTCGAAACTGGTGCGCGATCTTTGCAGAGTTTTCGAACATTGGACGTTGATCTTTGGCTCTCTATTTTTTTTAAAGGCATCATTTTCTAAACTTACCGATTCTAGAAATTGATCGGTGGAGATTGTTTTGGGGTTCAGGCTTATCGCTGTGGCGATGGCATCTTTAAGAGTTTTTGGGCGCGACTCTCGACTTTCCAAATCCTGAGAGTAAATGGGGTGGGCCATAACCATGCTAAAAATTAAAAGAGAATATTTTAAAATTAAAAAAATGTAAGACATAAGTTTAGCCCCCCAAATTTGTGCTAATATAAGCGAGGGCATCAAAGTAGCAATTTTAACGATTGACGTCTTTAAGATGACAGTTGTTATCAGAATTTAACTGACCTACTTCAGTGTGTTTTTGGTGTCGATGGGGAAGAAATTATTTAAATATTTGATTTTCTGTGCAACTATTTTCACTATTGATGCTCGATTGATAGGGGAATAGAATCTTGGCAAATTGTATTCAGTGGGTTGATGGACGAAATAAACGAAACACACTCAAATAGGTCAGTTTTAAAGGGGAGAACAAAGTGAATAAAAATGAAAAATTAAAAACTATCGCCCTCATTGCCCACGATGGAAAAAAAGCCGAACTAATTGCCTTCGTCAAAGATCACACAGCTTTTTTTAAAAAATTTCATATCGTGGCTACAGCGACTACCGGTAAACACTTAAGCTTAAGTGGATTAAAAGTGAAAAAAGTTTTAAGTGGCCCTTTGGGGGGCGACGCTCAGATCGCCGCTCTGGTGGCAACGGGAAAATGTCATGCGGTGATTTTTTTGCGCGATCCCTTGGGAATGCACCCGCACGATCCAGATATTTCGATGTTACTTAGAATTTGTGAAGTGCACGATGTTCCCTTGGCGACCAATCCTTCCTCGGCAAAACTGATCCTTACGGGACTATCGAAATGAGCGAAATGAATTTAGATTTATTCTTTAAAAGTGATCGGGCCCGAGCACAATACATTGAACAAACGCTGGAGGAACTCTATCCAGACACGCCCATTCCACTCGATCACAAGGATAGCTATACACTCTTAATTGCAGTCTTATTATCGGCGCAATGTACCGATGAAAGAGTAAACAAAGTCACTCCTTTCTTATTCCAATTGGCCGATAATCCATACGACATGGCAAAGCTCGAGGTGGAAACAATAGAGCAAGTCATTAAACCATGCGGCTTGTCGCCAAAAAAATCCAAGGCCATATCTCAATTATCAAAAATTTTGGTGGAGAAATTTGCAGGTAGTGTACCCGATAATTTTGAAGACTTGGAAAGCTTGCCCGGAGTCGGGCACAAAACTGCCTCGGTTGTGATGGCGCAAAGTTTTAACCATCCTGCCTTTCCCGTGGACACCCATATTCATCGTCTAGCGCAGCGGTGGAGATTGACGAGTGGGAAAAATGTCGAGAAGACGGAGGAAGATTTAAAGAAGTTATTTCCTCGAGAGCGATGGAACAAACTTCACTTGCAAATTATTTTTTACGGGCGAGAATATTGTAAAGCGCACAGTTGCGATGGCCATATTTGCCCCATTTGTTCGATTGTTAATTGTCACTATGATAAAGTCATTAGCACCAAAAAATAATGGGATCGTAATTATGATTAAAATTTTATATTCACTCGCATTACTTTTTGCTTTTCAGACATCTTTTGGAAAAATACTCATCATCGATTCAAATTTTCCCTCCTTTAAAGAAGGAAAAAGTGAAGTTGATTTTAAACAATGTCGTCTTATATCTGAAGCCGAAGATTTAAAAAATCAAATGGGTCCCTGTTTTGATTTAGAGCTGGAAAATAAAATTAAGTCGGATGTAGCGGATAAAGAAATATTAATCGGCATGATGGATTTTTTAGCGGGATTGTCGACTCCGGCCAGCCTTAAATATTCACATGAAAAAAATAAAGATGATCGTGCAAAAATAAAATGGCAAAAAATAAAAGAAGATTACATCCTCTATACTCACGGAAGCCGAGTGCTTTCCATTTTGCTAAAAAATGGCATACAAGAAAAAGATTTGATCTTAATGCGCATGACGAGTTCGAAGGCAGCCCTGCAAAAAATCGATCCTAAACTTTTAGAAAATGTTAAAACCACACCCAATCAAAAAAATCAAAAATGCGACTTGCAAATAAGAAGTGATGCCGATTTTGACCAAGTTAAAAAAGGTCAATTAAGAGGCTTTGTGGCAAGTATCGATGAATTGCTTAAAAGTGATCGGGAGATTAAAATTGTATCTGTATCACTTGGATATAAATTATCATGGCTCTACGAGGATCATCCCTTTTGCTCCCCAGCTGAAACTGAAAGAGAGTTTCGTTATTTAAAAGAGAGCTATCAAAAACTCTTTGAAGCTCATCCTCAAGTTTACTTTGTGTTGGCCGCTGGAAATGAAAACGAAGATTTTGATCAAGATATTTTTCGCAAAAATGATCTCTGGGCGAGCTTAAATGAATTAAAAAACTTAATTTTAGTCGGCTCTCTTAAAAATAATGGCGAGAAATTTCCAAGTTCTAATTTTGGTAAAAAAGTGGTGCTCATTAAAGGCGAAGAGATTAAGAGTTGTTCGAGTATTGGATTCTTATCTGTGCCCATGGATCATTCATGTCACGAAACCACGCTGCGAGGAACGAGTTTTTCAACTCCTATCTTGGCCAGTCTTTTTTACAAAATACTTCATGCAAAAAATGATTCAAAAGATCCGGTGGAAGAGTTGAAAATAAAAGTGCAGGAATTTAATAAACAAAATCTTGCTTTAAAAATACCAGCAGCAAGATAAGTTCTTCCATCATTTCGCGCGGAAGTCCAAAAAAAGTCCCTTGGAGTTTTAGTTTATCTCGATCGTAGATCTTGATTTCTAATCCTCCCGAGCGCAGAAGCTTGTAATGGATATCGAGATTAAAAATAATCAATCTGGTGCTACTTAAATAATCCTCGCGGTCTTTCGAGATAATTTTTTGTTCATTTCCAAAAAAAAGTTGCAGACAGAGGCTTTCATCGGGGGAATTTTGGCGGTGTTTTTTCACTGCATCTTGCAAAATTTTAAAACTGACACGCATCCATTCCAATGCCTTAGCTTCGTTTTCCAAGATCTTTGAACTAGGTTGAAAACGTTGGTTGAGAGTTGTCGTCCAAAATTCTAAATGGGCCTTGAGGCAAACATCCCTTCTTTCGTGATAAAGTCGAGAAAAAATTAAAATGGAGGGGTCTTCAGCAGCAAAAATAAAAAGCGATCGCTCTTTTTTTGCTGATATATGTTCGATAATATATTCTCGATCGGTGGCACTACGATTAAGTAGCATCGTCTGTCCAGTACCACTTTCCGACCATTCGTAGGTAAAGGGACTTTGGCGAATCGTTCTTAAGTTTTTTCTGAGGGAGTAAAAATGATCGTTGGAGTAACTGATTTCTTGCAGCATCTCTCTCCATTTTTCAGCATCAATTTTAGGTTTTTTCAAATGCAGTTTAAAATTAAACCTTGTCGGATTATTCTGCGAATACATTTGAAAGATATAATTTAGTAGAGAGATTATTTTTTGTTTGATCGTTAGAATTAATTGCTCTTTCATCTTTAAAGGCCCATTATTTTATTTGATGGTAAGACTTAAGTTTCTTCGTCAGAAGCATGCATATTAATCTGTGATGAGTATAAAGTCTAATTTATGAAGTTTTGTGATTGAAATAATGGACTGTAAAGAAAATAAAAAAATAAAAATCGGTCTTTTTGATTCGGGGATAGGTGGGTTTTCCATTTTGCGGGACCTCTTGTCTTCGCGTCCTTTTACAAAAGCTGAATCAACCAAAAGACTCGAGCAAGTTGGATTTGAATTTTATTATTTTAGCGATTCTTTGCATGCGCCCTATGGCAATAAATCAAATGAAGAAATCTTCAATCGCAGTTGTACGATTGTCGAGCAATTCGATAAAATTAAGGTCGATTTAATTGTCGTGGCATGCAATACCGCCACTGCAGCTTGTATCGATCGTTTGCGAGGACTTTTTCCCGAACAAAAAATTGTAGGCGTAGAGCCCTATCTAAATGCTATTCATCGCCTGGAAGCTGATCACCGATTGTGGGCCGTGATCACGACCATCACAACTGGTGAGTCCACGCGTTTTGTCGAACTGAAAAAGCGCCTCGATCCCGACAATCAAATTGCGCTTTACAAGTTACCTAATCTCGCATTTGCCATCGAACAATTTGCTCACAACAAAATAGACGATCGCGAATTATACGAGATATGTAAAAGCGATTTAAGCCCATTATTTAAATCGAGGGTAACGCATCTTATTTTGGGCTGTACCCATTACCCTTTGATCGAAAATGCCATTTCAATTCTCACCAAAGCGACTTGCCTATCTCCAGGTCCCTCGGTTAAAAATCGAGTCTTGCAGTTGTGCGACCTGAATGAAATTGAAAATAAAGGATTAGAGAAAGTAAATGAAGATGAAATAATTCATGAAGTGTATTTGCACAATAGCTTATTCCATCGAGAAGGGGAATTTGTGCGCTATGATCCAGCAATTATTTTTAAACGATTTGAAATATTTAACCAAAATGTTTTAGCACTGATTAAATCATGATTCGTTATATAGGGAGGAGTTTTTATGAGTAAAATTAAAAAAGTATGGGCCAGACAAATTTTAGATTCGCGAGGAAATCCTACTTTAGAAACAGAAATCCACACTGAAAGTGGATATGTCGGAATGGCCGCGGTTCCTTCGGGGGCATCGACTGGTTCAAAAGAAGCATTAGAATTAAGAGATGGTGATGCAAAAGTTTATTTGGGCAAGTCGGTGCTGCAAGCAGTGGCTCACGTGAATCAAGTAATTGGTCCAAAGCTCTTAGGCCAAAGTGTATTTGATCAAACCAAAATCGATCAAATGATGCTCGAATTAGATGGGACGGAGTTTAAAAGTAAATTGGGGGCCAATGCCATTTTATCGGTGAGTATGTCTTGTGCACGTGCGGCAGCCTTGGAAAAAAAGATGGAGCTTTGTGTGTATTTGCGCGAAGTTTTAGCTGCACCCCATGGACTTTTTCCTGAGTTTCAATCCGATTATTTGTTTCCCTCACCACTGATGAATATTATTAATGGCGGGGCCCATGCTTCAAATAATTTAGACATCCAAGAATTTATGATTGTTCCGCACTTAAAGGCAAACTTTGCCCGCAATCTTCAGGCCGGAGCAGAAGTTTTTCATCACTTAAAAAAGGTTTTAAGTAAAAAAGATTTTAGCACCAATGTGGGAGACGAAGGGGGATTTGCTCCAAATTTCTCTTCACACACAGAAGCTATTGAAACGATTTTAGTGGCGATCAAAGAAGCAGGTTACGAAGCGGGAAGAGATATTTCTATATCGCTCGATTGTGCCGCGAGTGAATTTTATAAAAATGGGGTGTATCATTTTGAAGGAAAGGATCTAAGTAGCGAGCAGATGATAGCTTACTATCAAGAACTTAAAAATAAATATCCCATTTATTCTATTGAAGATGGTTTGGATGAATCGGATCATCAAGGATGGAAAAAGTTGACTGAAGTTTTAGGTCAAAAGGTCGTCTTAGTGGGAGACGATTTGTTTGTAACTAACCCTAAAATTCTTCAAGAGGGAATAAATAACCGCGAAGCCAATGCCATTTTAATTAAAGTAAATCAAATTGGAACTTTGACCGAAACATTTCGTGCGATAGAACTCGCTTATCAATCAAATTACAAAGCGATTATATCTCATCGATCGGGGGAGACGGGCGATAGCTTTATTGCAGATCTGGCCCTTGCCACCAACGCAGGACATATTAAAACTGGTTCTGCAAGTCGCTCAGATCGTATTGAGAAATATAATCAGCTGTTGAGATTGGAAGAGCGTTTAGAAAATAAAGCTCGATTTAAGCCAATAGCCTAACAAGAGTTGGGGCAGTCATAAGTCGAACTTTATAAAGTTGAGATGATATGACTGCTCTTAAAATTTTAAAGCAAGTTTCCAAATTAAGTGAAGATCAACTTTTAAGTCACGACTTGATTAATTTAACCCACGGCTTGCTTCTTTTTCTCGAGTCAAAAAAAACTACAGGTGCAAACCCAAATGAGTGTGAACTAATCTTTCGAGAAGTCTTAAATTTACAAGCACTCGTCCGTCATCATTTCAATGATCGAGATGAAAGATTGATAAACGATTGTTCAATCGACCTTTTCCCTCAACAAGTCAATTCTTTGCTTTTTTCTTTAACGCTTAAAAAGGAAATCGACCATTGGGCGAGCGTCTTTTTTTCAATGCCAGTAAAAACTCATTTTCATTTTCAAGGGCCCTTTGATTCACTATTTAATTTTGATGGCACGATGACTAAACACGATCTTAGTCGAGTCATCGTCAACCTTATAAAAAATATGAGTGAACAAAACGTGGAAACGTTTTCTTATTCCATTGCAGTCATTGAGAATCATCCAAAGAAGCAATCAGAGAAGCTCTTGCGCTTACACTTTATCAATAAAGTGCAAAAATTTTCCTTGAGAGAAAGTGAAAGTAGGGGGATCTCCTCCATTCGCGTGCTAGTTGAGAATTTATGGAATGGCCGTTACGAGCATTTTATCGACTCAGCCAAAAATTGGAATACGTTGATAGACATTCCTATTCGCACTTGAAAATATGAGAGGCAAATCAAACAAGGTGTTGGAGATTTTTAATTTTCAAGACTTGAAAATCAAAGATTGAGGAGTGTATAATAAAATAGAAATGCCTCTATCGATTCACAGGATTACTGAATCATAGCAGACAGGTTATTGGTAAATGTTCATGCGGTGAGGCTAAAATGGAATTTTTTGTTGCTGCAGTCTTTGATCAACGTGCACTTTATCACGATAAGATTTTAAATTTTAAACATAGATTTTCTCCTCAAAACAAACAGGATAAGTCTCTCCACTTAACACTTTTGCCTCCTTTTTCAATTGAACAAAACCATAAAGAATGGAAACAACGTTTTCTTTTAAACTTAACTGAGCTTATTGAGGATCATTGTTTTCAGATCCAAGAAATGGAACAGGTCGAATTTCGCGGAATAGATTTTATTTCGGGAAAAAAGGAAATTCTTGGACTAACACCGCATTTAAATGAAAATTTTTTTCACCTAAAAGAAGCTTTGCTCGATTTTTTTAAAGATGAAGGGGCACAATTTCAAAAGAGTCCAAAAGATCATAATTTTCTTCCTCTTTGTAAATTTGATCATTTTCACTCCTTGCAGTTGGCCTTGGAAATGGCAAAGATGGATTTTTATGAGCCCTTTATCTTGGATGTGAAATCAATAGATATATTTTTTCGCGAACATTCAATGCACGATTGGCCGGGACAACAAACCTTAAAAACATTTAATCAAAAATCATCATTGGAATTTTTTAGATGAAAATCCTTCTATCTTTTTTACTTTTCATTTCTTATTCTCTACCAGCTTATTTTAAAAATAGAGAAGATGCTTTGATGTTAAATAAAAGTTCTTATGCTATTCGTATAAAAACTCTTTGGCACGAAACACTTTCATATTTCGATCTTTATGGGAATCCAGCTTCAAAAAGTAGTGATGCGAGTTACTCGCTTTACGATATGACGCTAGAAACGGAATATGGCCTAGGCCCTCGACTGTCGCTTGGAGGCTATGTTCGACTACGTACAATATCGTCGCAAACTGCACAGTTTGTCGCCAATCGAACGGGTGCGGAAAGCGCTCGATTATTTGTAAAATATGCTTTCCCTCGCTATCAAAATCAATTTTTTGCCATTGGTTTAAGATACGGACAAAGTTTTTACACCAATTCATTTTATGCACCTAATGTGACTTTGCCCCAATCGCCTCTTGCCTTGGGAGACGATGGAAGTGAGTACGGCATTGATTTAATGTATGCATATCTCGCTAAAAGTTTTCGTTTTGATTTTAAACTCGCTTATAATAATCCTCCCAATCAATTATCGCGCGAGACGACGATCGATGCGCGATTGCTCTATGATTTAGGTAAGTTTATTTTAGGTCCGACTATTCAATCGAATATTTCTTTTAATGATGATGAATTTAAAGATGCGCCTCAACTAAAAGGCAAAATTGTAGCTGGTCAAACCTTAATGTTTAATTCGATCAATCGCAGTTGGCTTAAGCCTGGCTTCACCATAGGTTACGATTTTAAAACCTTTAATCTGCTTTTAAATTACTCGCAAACGATCAAAGGAAAATCGACCGATAAAGCACAGCTTATAAGTTTAAATTTAAATTTTACGACCGAAGGTGAGACGGAAGAAAAAAAGATCGTTGAAAAGTTTAAAGACTATTTATTTGAAGGATCAGTTACGGCCATAAGCTCGTCGCAAAAAGTTAAAATTGACCAAGGCTTAAATGCGGATGTGGAAAAAGGAATGAAGGTCGATTTTTATATAGTTGATTATTTTGGTGGGAATATTTTAATTGCTCAAGGTATAGTCGAGTCGGTGGGAAGTGATTTCTCCATGGTTAAAATCCATCGTCGAATTACTGAGGATGAAATCAAAGTGGGTCTTCAAGTTCGCGGCAGATAAACCTTTAAAAATAAATTTGTGAGGTGTCACAATTTGTTGTAAAATATCCCTAAACATATCCACGGAAGGAAGAAAAATGCAATTGTTTAAATGGGTCTTAACTCTAACTCTCATTTTTAATTTATCTCACTTATATGCCAAAACTTTTACTAATCAATTTACAGAATTTGAATTACCAAACGGCTGGGACTGTGCACTGGAAGGCTCCGAGTGGGTTTGTCAGAGTTCTGATAAAGATCGCAAAAAAGAAGCGATTATTATTTTAGCAGCTAAAGTAAGAGGGGAGCAGGACTCTCTCGACGAATATCAAGCCTATTTGAAAAAGCCAAAGTCTTTCGGCCTCCCCGGTGGAAAACAACAAATTTCAGAAGCTAAGTCCGTGGTGGTTAAAACGGTCAACTCTCATTCGTGGGTTGATGCTCTTCACTTAGCTTCAGAAGTGCCAGGATTTTATACTCGTTATTTGGCCACGGTTAAGGAAAATCTTGGTGTGGCCGTGACCTTTTCAGTTGCCCGCGAGCATTATTCCGAATACCAAGATATTTTTGAAAAAATTGTCGCCAGTTTAAAAGTATTTTCTCAGAAAAATACTTCCGACTTAGGTCTAGTTAAGAAAAAAGAAGAAAATCTTTTAGAGGACTCAACGTCGACAGTTGGGATGACAGACCCCAATGCCGATTTAAAAGTGAATGCTCAAAATAGCAAGAAATCTAATGCACAAGATGAGATGTATATGTACGGTGCTCTCTTATTAGTCGTCATTGTTTTTGTGCTGATGAAATTAAGAAAGAAAAAATAATTTATTTTTGGGCCATCAAACCTGTTATAAAATATTGAGTTTGCGGATTTGATTTTCACTATAGGTGTAGCTTCCATAAGTTTCTTCAAAGCTCGGAACTTTTTTCCAGTCGCTTTCTCTATCTGATTGATAAATCATTTTGGTATTAAAATTTTCTTGATCGTGCAAGTAGGGCGATTTTGGCGAGTTGGAAATTTTTTGACTTATGGATGAATCGAGGAGTTCATTTTGGACTTTAAGTTCAACTAATATTTCTTTGATACTTGAAACAGCATCGTTATTAACAGTTGAATCAGGTTTGCGATAAAGCGATCTTAAAAAATCCACTCGCGATAGTTCTGAATTTTTCATCGATCCATATCCTTCACCCCACTATTTTTATACCTAAATCGATTCACTTTTCAAGTGAATCTAGGCATACAAGTCATTGGTAATTTTTAATTTTCAATACTTGAAAATTAAACTGTGTGGAGTATGACTGGGGTTTTCCCTATTCTCTTATCGATTTATAGATGCGAATTATTAAGCTCAATGCTAATATTATTTATGATTAAATTAGAATGTGTCACCTTAGATGTTCAAAGATTAAACAAAGAGTATGTCGATGATTTTGACATACTATGCGAAATCTTAGAGCTGTTATTAAATAAATGGCCGCAATATATAGAGCAGGTTAATTCTGCAATTATGGGAGCGAAGGCCAACTTAGTAGGCGATGGTTCAAACTTAGAAGAGCGCGAGCTTAAAATCTTAAAAGCGGCCATTCATACTTTTAAAGGAACTCTTTCTCAATTTTTTCCGCTTTATTTGGTGGAAGAACTAAAAAAATGTGAAAATTTATTACTGGAGCAAAAGTTTCATGCAGCTGTCGATTTGTGGCATAAACTTCAGTTTGACTTAGATCTTTGCAAGAATGAGTTAAGTGCATTACATAATTCATTAAAATGAGTCTTGTGCATGTTGTGAGCACTATTTTTAATTTCAGTGACAACTAATAGATCGGACAAACTTGTTTTTAATTCATTTGCAATCATTAGATATTTTTGATCCTTATCTCCAACAATAAATTCCAATGGTCGCAAATATTGCTTTAAATGCTGGTTTAACATTAAAGTAAAATTTTCTTGTGTGGGATAATTTCCTACACTTAAAATTTTTAAACTTTCAAAAAATGCTTGAAAAGTTCGCTTGGATTTTTCCTTTATCTCGTTTTCAAAATTCGGCATGTCCTTGTATGTGCCAAAAATAGGTTGTTGGTACCATGTTTTTAAAAAAGCTAAATAGTCTGCAGTATGATGGATGTTTTTTCCAAGCTTGAGATCATTTTGTAAACGATCAAAAGCGATTTGTTTATTTGTCTCACCGAGCGAACTTGAAATAATACAAATATTTTTTATATTTAACTTAATGGCCAAGAGAGCAGCCAACCTTCCCCCCATAGAGTAACCAATCAATGAAAAATGTGGGTTTTGGATTTCAAAATTTTGTCTCATCCAGTCGGCGAGATGATCGATATAATGTTCCAGATTGTAGAAATAATCATCAATAGGTGAGTTTTCGCCCATGTCCTCATGTCCTAAAAGTGGCATTGCAAGAAAAGATTTATTATTTTGATTGTTAAGCTCGCACACTCGCTCGATGACTTTCTCCCAGTCGCTTGGACTTTCCATAAAGCCATGGAAGAGAATTGTACTTACCTCTGTTTGAGGTTTCATATTCACATGCTGAGTGAATAAATGATCGAGGAGAGCGTTATATTTATCGGAGTATTTAATTTTACCATTTTGTAAAAAAAGAGATGTGGCTGTTATTATTTTGAGTGGTCGATAGTGGGCTTCAAGATTGAGGGAGAGGCTTGTTAGCATCGTTGATGATAAATGATCTTTTAAATAAAGAATAAATCTCTCTCCCCAGTAAGGATGAGGGATTCTCATCAGTGTAAATTCATTTGGAGAAATTTTTAAAGTTTGCGTGATTAACTCAGAAACATAGTCGAGAGAAACTTTTTTCCCGCCCGATATAATCACTCGATCTGCCCTTTTGATATCGGCAATTTTGCCATCTGAAAAATGAACTGAGTCTTGCGTGCGGTAATAAAATATTCCACCTCTTGCTATTCCATCGATCGAGTGGCGAATCTTTTGACGGTAAAAACCAAGGCATAAACTTGGAGCAGATAGATAAAGAATATTATTTTCTGTAAGCAGAGAAACTCCTGGCAGAGGAGTACCGTTAATACAAACCATGGAGAGTGTTTCAGTCATTCCATAAGTTTCATAATAAGTAATAGCTGCGACGTCGAGGGCGTGGGCCAAGTCTTGTGTTAGAGGAGCTCCGCCAATGAGTAAATAGGTGACATTTCTTAAGTCATCGAGGCATAAGTCTGAGTCGTTGCTGGCTTGATCGATGATTTTTTTTACTTGCGTTGGTACCAAAGATAATGAATGAATTTTTTTCTGCCGGTCGAATTTGGTGACGATGGCCTGGTGATTTAAATAAGCGCGAAAAAGTTGCATCATGCCACTCACGTGAAATAGCGGGAGTTGCAAGAGGACACACTCGTTAGGATTCACTTTAAAAAAAGCGGAGTAGGACTGGACGCTTTTTAAAATATTTTGAACTTGATGAATAATAATTTTGGGTTTTTGGTCGGAGCCACTACTTAAAATTAAAAATTCGCGATCGTTAATTGGAGACTTAGATGCTTTTAACATGTCTTGTATATTTTGAATTTTTGTTATTTTTTGTGGGCCTGCGACCGGCTGATCAAAATCAGTCAAAAACTCAGCGGGGGAGGATCTAACTGGGTCGATTTCAAAATCAATATCTTCTCGCAACAATTTTTCAGTGAAGGCCGATGCTTGAGTGGAGATAATAAGCGGTCTTAAATCGAGCGAAACGAGTGCCAAAAATTTCGGCAAAAAAATAAAAGCTTCATTTTCTTTGAGTAGAATGACAGTTTGCGATGGATAGGAATGTTTTTGGTAGACACTTCGAAAAAAAAGAAAGGCATTTAAGAGATCGAGTCCTGGGTGTTGATCGATCATTGGTTTGACAGCATATGGATCGATGCTTAAAGCGATGAGAGGATCAAACAGCCAATGAAACGGCTCAGTAGTCACGAATTATTCCTTTTAAGCATCCTATGATAGAAAAGTGTTCGTGATCTTTTAATAGATCAAAATTGATTTTGATAGGTTGATAATTTTGATTTGCAGAAATAAGTTCGATGCCATTTTTATTTTTTTTAAAATTTTTAAGTGTAATTTCTTGGTTGTAATTAAAAACGCCAATATCGCCATTTTTTAACTGATGGGCTTTATGACAAATCGCTAGATCATTATTTAAAATGCCAGCTTCTATCATGGAATCGCCCTTAACTTTTAAGGCAAAGAGTTCTTCGCCTTTCTTAAAAAAATGGGGGGGGATAACAACGGATTCTGTCACTTGGTTAAAATTTAATAGCGGGGCTCCGGCCGCTACTTGACCTAAGAGAGGGACTTGCCAGTCGCCTAATGGATCTACATTTTTGTCGCTTTTTTTAGGCGAAGCGATTTCGATGCCGCGAACTTTAATTTCTGATTGATCGACGATTTGTGTTTTTTCAAGCAGGCCATTATTTTTTAAGTATTGAAGATATTTTTGAACGCTACCAAAGGATTTTAAACCGAAAAAATCTTTGATTTCTCTTTGGGTCGGCGGATGTCCGTAAACATTTTGATAGTCGATAATGTAGTCGTAAACTTCTTTTTGTTTTTTTGTCAGTGCCATATTTAAAATTATGAGCGTAAAAAATGCGTAAGTCAATCTTCCGTTATCAACATTTTTTTATAATAGTCGCTATGGGTAGCTAGCATTTCTAAATAGGTTTGGATGTCTTCTCTTTTTTCCATGGGAAGTTCATCTAGCTTGTAAATGTGCTCCACCGGGACATAGCGAAACGTTAAATTAATTCTTCTTGTTTCAAATTGGTCGATCGCAATGTCGAGGGGAGGATTTTTACTTTCCACTCGCTGCACGCGATGAAATGTTTTCTCTTTAAAGGTTTGTCCACCAAAAACTAAAAGCGAACAATCATCGAGCCATTGTTCGTAGTGAATATTTTTTTTAAGCTTATTATTCCCTCCAACGAATTGAAAAAAGGCGCGCTCTCCAAACGAGATGGAGGCCACTGGCCCCGGCTCAAAGTCTTTATGTTCTCCCACCCTTGCACAGTCAATTTTCTTGCCGTCTTGAAAATGACTGCCGTAAAAATTAATCAGACATGTATTGAGGTGCCATTTTTTGGGAATATCTTTTTTATTAAAATGCGATCTGGCGATTGCTTCAATCGTGTGAACAATTTCTTGCATAAAAGGGGGAAATTTTTCGGCCAGAAGGCATCGATGCAAAATACCCTCAGGAGGATGGTAGTAATTTAAACATGCAAATTGCCAATTGCCGAGCCAATAAACTGGACGCAAAAGTTGTCTTTGATAATCCCCTTCCGGGGGCGGGTTATTTTTTGAATATCTCATTTCAAAGATTGGATTGAGGCTTTTAAAGTAATTAAAAAAAATTTTTTTCTGATCTTTTTTTAGGAAGCTTGGGTGATAGAAGAGGCCATCGATTCTTTTTATAACTTTTACTGTCTTTGGGGCAAAGGCCATAGATTTATCACTCAATTTTTGACATAGTCTCAGGGTCAGTCTTGGAAGCCTATTTTATTCTAAAGATGATTAAGCTTCCAATAAAATTTATCCAAATTGGGGGATTATTTGAAAGTAAATCGAACGAATCACTTGTTGCCAGCATCACTTTTTTCTCTAGCGTCGCTTATCTTTTTATCTACCTCACATTCTTTAATGGCCCAAGACAATTTTGTCCCATCCAAGGGGGCAAAAAAATCAACTCCAAAAGTGTATCCCAAAGAATATTATGAAATTAAGGAAATCAAGTTAAAAGCACTCACTCCCGATGAAGAGTTGCTCTACGATTTAGATGAAAATGCTTTTTTAGGAAGAGAAAGATTTTCCGAATTAAAAATTGTCTATAATCCCAAAGATAAAAAAACCTATAAAATACCCAGTGGTGTGCCCTATATTGTCGACGACATTGTTGGAGATATGGAAGATGAGAAAAGTCCCGATCCATCTAATGAGACTACTACCGGAGGTATCATTGGGGTGGTCGATCAATTAATTGCCATCGGACAAAAGATTATCCCGACAATTAAGGAAGGAAAACCTGTCGTGACTCAAGCGAATATGACAGCTATTGCCGTTCTTCCAAAAATTGATGGCAACGATCCGCAAAATTTCGAAATGGCCAACTGGTCTATTCCCTCGAGTAAATATTTTAAAATTACCATGCAAAATAAATTAGGGGTGGAAGTTGTTAATTTTATCTTCGGAGTTATGTATCAGTATGGAGGTAATGTTAACGAGAAAGGGAAGTATCTCGCTGGTGTTAGAGCCTTTGCTAAAAATATTAATGTAAAATGGGGCTACGATCTCTCCGCTTCATCCCAATTAGTTAATATTTCTAACGTGGGAACAGTGGCGAATCCAATCGCCGGCGCCAGTATCGATATGAATGTGGTGATCTCAAATGTTTTTTTCCATAACTCTCAAACCTATAGTTTTTTTATCAAGGGCGATGGAACGTTATTGAAACTTTAATAAACTAAAAAACAAATCCCGGGATATTGATGACCTGCACTTGGATAAAAATTCGGCCAACATCAGTATCAAATGGTACGACGACCACATGATGCTTTCCTAATAAACTCTGAGGTTGCACTTCGTACCGCGGGATAATTTTTTTAAAATCGTATCCTGCATCATTTAAAATAAATTTAGCTTGACCGTAAATCATATTCACCAATTCAGCAGCAAAATCCATCGAGTCTTGGTCGATCTTAGGTGCCTCTACCATCAAAACATTTTTTATAATTTTTAAGTACTCAGCCTCTTTAAAGCCAATGAGAAAGGTTCCTTGAAAAATATCTGAGTCCAATGGAATAAAACCCGCGATTTCAAAAGTGGGATTATTGGCTTCAGTAAGAAGGTAAGGTCGGTCGTAAGCCACATCATTAATCATACAAAAATCGTTCATTACTTTTTTTGTACTATCGATAAAAACTTTTAAGAATTCGAGATTAATTTTAAAGTTTTTATCTACGTTGGTGGCAATTTTAGGATAGATCGTCGAGAGAATTTTTTTTGTGAGATCTTCCGTCGAAATAGGTAGGTTGATGAGATAGAGATGGGGAAATTTAATTTGTTCTAATATCTCGTGAAAAATTTCAAAGTTCTCGGAGATAAAAAAGATATGGGCGAGAAAGTAGTCATTAGTCGATAGATATTTAAGAATCATTTTCAGTTCGTTATACTCCAGCGAACAGGAAATTAAAATGGCGTGATAGTCCTTTTGCACTAATTCATTGATCGCACTATTTCTGGTGGAAACAGTGACGTAATCGAGTTCATCTTTTTTTTCTTGTGTTATGTGATGGACTAATTTTTTCTTAAACTCTTTGTCTTCCGATAAAATTAAAATTCTTTTCAAGGCATCCTCGATCGTCTGAAGTCTATTGCTTTAAAGATCTCTTCGGTTATTCGTTTCTAATTCCTAATATTATTCTAAATTTTTCTTCAAGATTGGCTCATTTGTGTTCTGAATATTTCGAAGTGAATTATTTTTAAAGCATTGAACTCTTAAACTCCCTGCTTTTATCTCTGATCGCAGGATAAAGATTGACAAAAAAGCTCGGAAGATCGAACGTTATTCAGTTAATTTTTAGTAGGATTTTAATTGATGAATCTCGAATATAAGACCATGACAAATACTAATCATAGCTACATTTGGGGATCGCAACATTCAGACGCCTTTGCAAGTATGGTATTAAATGAAAAATTAGTTGGCAGGGGGCAATTGCATCATTCAACAACGGATGCTTTTATTTTAATGATTCCAGGTTTTGGTTGTACGGATTATATTTTTAAACCTTTCATCCAGCAATTTCATCAATTGGCGAATGATAAAAATCAATGTCACTATTTATTTTGGAACAATCGCGGAATAGATCCCCACACTGCTGAAGAATTCTATTCCATTTCTGATATGGCCTTAGAAGTTTTGCAATTTCTTTTAGCTTTTAAAACGGAGTATCCCTCGGCGCGAATTCATCTCCAAGGTATTTCGATGGGGGGATTTATTGCACAAGAAGTGATTCGTCTTTTGAGCGATTCACATTTATCTCAATCAAATACAAAATATTGCGAAATAAAATCATCTATACTTTCTTTGGTTTTATTGTGCACAACTTCCGGTGGCGACACTTTTATAACGCCTAAGAAAATGACTGAAGAAGGATTGCGCGCTTTCTATGCTCTAGATCCCTTGGAGGCAACAAAGCTTTCAACGAGCATGGTCGTGCATCCTAAATTTCAATCCCAAGACGATGTGGGTTTTATAAAATTAGTTGAAGAGCGCTTAAAAGAACGGCTACCGTTGCAAACTGTTTTAAATCAAAATAGAGCCGCGATAGCATTTTTAGAAAGAGAGTCAAGCTTTAAACATTTCGATCTTCCCACGCTAATTTTAACTGGTGCCGATGATCGATTTTTAGATCCCGAAAATAGCATTATTTTGTCTCGACAAATAAAAGGAGCGAAAGTGAAATTAATTTCGGAAAGTGATCACTTTTTTTTCTATGAGAAACCAGGCGAATGCGCCAAGTTAGTTTATGAATTTTACTCCGATGTAATAAATCGCTTATTTTGAATAAATTTAATTTGAGAAAAACGATTGTCGAAAAAAAATATAAATGACCGAGGAAGGATTATGAATACAAAGACAGAACAATTTGAAGTAGGAGTGCTCAGTGCGGCCATATGGCTTCCTTCAACATTTGAAGACTCGCACTATATTGCCAAAGAGACAGGAGTGCCAGAAAAAGTCGTGCGCGAAAAAATGGGGATCGTGAGAAAGTGCCGCGCGTCCAAAGATATTCACCCCAGCACCATGGCGATCAATGCTGCCAAAAAAGCATTAAAAAATATCGATCCACTGAGTATCGATATGGTGATTTGGACTGGGTCGGAATACAAAGATTATATCGTTTGGACTGCAGGGATATTTGTGCAAAAAGAATTGGGACTTAAAAATGCTTTTGCCTACGATATTAGTGCTCGCTGTGGAAATAAAATTTTAGGTATTACACTTGCTAAATCTATGATGCTCTCTCATCCACATATTAAAAGAGTCTTGCTGTGCGGAGGACACCGGACTGGCGATCTCGTCAATTACAAAGATCCGAGCGCCAGATTTTTAAATAATTTATCCGATGGTGGATCGGCCATGGTGCTGGAAAAATATCCCGCAACAAGTGCGATTAATCCTATTTTAAACTCCTCGATTATTACCGATGGGGATTTTTCTTGCGATGTCATCGTCCCAGCGGGAGGAACAAAACTTCCCACTCGCCAGCACCCTGCCGAAGAAAGCACATATTTAACTGTGCCAGATATGGATTCTATGCGAGTTAGATTGGAAGAAAGATCCATTGAAAATTTTATAAAAGTTATTAAGACAGCATCTTCTCAATCGATGACAAGACCCATTGATTATTTGGCCCTTTTACATATGAAGAAATCGGCCCACGATGCAATTGTCGAGCGCTGTGAATTAAAACCAGAAGCATCCATATATCTCGATCATTACGGTCACTTTGGTGCTCCCGATCAAGTTCTCTCTTTAGGTCTTGCAGAAAAAGAACAAAGAATAAAAAAAGGTGATCACGTGGTTTTAGCTTCCGCGGGAATTGGGTATATGTGGTCCGCAGTATCGATGCGCTACGATCAACAAATTTTTGATGGCGATGAAAAATTTTAATTTAAGTTTGAATAAAAAATAATTTTATAAAAAAACAAAGGAGAGAGTATGAAAGGTTTAAAAAATTTAAAAGTGTTTATAACAGGTGCTGCATCGGGTATCGGACGCGCCACTGCAGAAAAATTTTATGCGGAAGGAGCAGAATTAGTTTTAATCGATATTCCAACTCTTAAAGAAAGTGAATTGGATGTCATTTTTAAAGAGCGCATGACTTATATCTCTGGCGATATTACAAAAAAAGAAACGCTCGACCAGATTCAAACTGAAATGGAAAAAGGAATTCAAGTATTAATTAACAATGCCGGTATTACTCGCGATGCGACCTTACTTAAAATGTCAGAGTCGGATTGGGATCAAGTCATTTCAGTTAACTTAACGGCTATTTTTAAACTTTCAAAATTAGCGGCGCAAGAAATGAAAAAAGTGGGCAAAGGCGGAGTGATTTTAAATGCCGCTTCAGTTGTTGCACACTACGGAAATTTTGGTCAAGTCAATTACACGGCTACAAAGGCCGGAGTCATTGCAATGACTAAAACGATGGCCAAAGAATTAGGTAAAGATCAAATTAGAGTCAACGCTGTCGCACCTGGATTTATTAAAACTCCGATGGTGGCAAAAATGCCGGAAAAAGTTTTGGCCATGATGGAAGATAAATCTCCTCTAAAAAGACTGGGACGCCCGGAAGATATTGCCAATGCTTACGCCTTTTTGGCCAGCGATGATGCTTCATTTATCACTGGAACAACTCTCAATGTCGATGGCGGAACTATTTTAGGTTAATTTAGAGGCGAGAGAATATTTTGAAGCAGATGGAATTTATTTTTGATCGTTGTCGCGAAAAAAATGCGCCGACCATTGTTTTTATCAACGGACTTTTTGCCGAGTTAACATCTTTCGATCCGGCGATAACGCTTCTAAAAGAGCGTTATCCAGATCGATTCCATCTGCTACGCTATAATGGATACGGTCAAGGTGAATTAGGTCAATTTAAAGTTGAAGAACTCGCAGAGCCTTTGACCTTACTTCATTTCGTCAGACAACTTTACCAATTGTTAGGAGAGGTAAAGACGACCGGTCCTATTTATTTGCTTGGATTATCAAATGGTGGACGCGTAGCTTTGAAGTTTGCCGAACTTTATCAACGTGATTTTTTAATCCCAGCTGTTTTTGCTCTCGATACCTACGACCAAGTTACGCCAATGATTGAAGCGAAGCTTAAAAGCTGGCTTCAGGCATATTTAGTTGGAGGAGCTTCTCTTCGTTTTGATATCGCAACACCATGGATTTGGGGAGAGAAAATCTTCAATGAAAAATCAGAAATTATTTTATCCTATCGAGAAAAAGCAAACTTGTTTAAAAAAGCTTCGGTGGAGCATTTAATCAATCAGGCCATCGATAAAAATCTCGAACAGCAAATAAATTTAGATAATATCAATACTCCCGTTCATTTGATTTGTGGCCAATACGATTTACTGACGCCTGTATTTTTACACGAAAAAATGCTCCAGCGATTAAAAAAAGGATCGCTACAAATAGTTGAAACGGGACATGCCTCCATTATCGAGAGGCCAAATATTATTTTAGAGAATGTGATGTCTAAAATAATCGAGAATGAAAAAGAGGGGACTACATGTTAGATCATAAAATGTGGATTGATTTTTTAGATGAAAATGCACTTAACTTTGGCGACAAATGCGCCATTATCGATCAGAAAAATAATCTTAATTTAACATATCGAGAACTTTTAAATGAAGTGAATAAATGGGCCTGTGCTCTTAAAAAAAGAAAAATAAAAAAAGATAGCGTCCTTGCTTATTTGGCCCCTCACAATACCTTGGAACACTTAACTTTAATGCTCGCCTGTGCAAAATTGCAGGCCCTTTTTGTCCCCTTAAATTTTAGATTGTCGACTTTTGAAATCGATGCGGTCTTAAAAAAAATAGACCCGACTTTATTTTTAATTGATGGCGGATTTAAACTTGCATCGCCCTCTGATTTTTCGAAGGCATTCGAGATTTGCGATAAGGAAAAAATTTTTCATCACATTTTAGAGTCGGAAGTTTGTGCGCTTGAAAGAAATGATTACAGTCGCATGGATCAAACGATCTTAATGCTTTTTACCTCGGGCTCAACTGGCGTCCCAAAGGGCGTGATGTTTCATGGTGAGATGCTTGAAAGCAATATGCTGGAAACGGCAAAAAATTGGGGCTTGCTCGAAACGGATTGCACTTTAGTAGAAACGCCTTTTTTTCATACTGGTGGCTATAATGTTCTTTTACTACCATTGTTAAAAATTGGTGGAACGGCGATTCTAGCCTCGCAGTTTAATGCAACCAATGTTTTAGAAACAATTGCAAGAAATAAAGTGTCGGTCTATTTTGGCGTGCCAACGATGTTTCAAATGTTGCTTGAATGCGATAAATTTAAGCAAACAGATTTTACTTCCATTCGTTTTTTTATTTCTGGTGGTGCCGCTTGTCCAGTTTCGTTAATTAAAGAATATCAAAAACGTGGTTTGGTTTTTAAGCAAGGGTTTGGGCTTACAGAAGTCGGGCCAAACTGTTTTCTCCTCGATGAAAAATATGCCCTTAGTAAAGCGGGTTCAATTGGTAAGCCGATGCCTCACTCCGAAGTTTTAGTTCTCGATGAAAATTTAAATCGTGTGGGTGTCGATGTGCCTGGAGAGCTGCTAATTAAAGGCCCGCATTTGTTTAATGGTTATTATAAAAATGAAGAAATATTTAAGCAGTCTCTTTTAAATGGTTATTTTAGAACTGGCGATCTCGTAAAATACGATAGCGAAGGTTTTTACTATGTCGTTGGTCGCTTAAAAGATATGTACATTTCTGGTGGCGAAAATGTTTACCCCGGAGAAGTAGAAAAGCAGCTGACTTCGCATTTGGAAATTGCCGAAGCATGTGTGGTGGCCGTTAAGCACGATAAATGGGGCGAAGTGGGTTATGCTTTTTTAAAAACAGAAGCGCAATTAAATGTCGATGACGTTAGACATTTTTTGCAATCAAAACTTTCGCGCTACAAGCACCCTCATTTCGTTCGATGTGTTAAAGATTTCCCCTTACTTCCCAATGGAAAAATTGATCGAAGCACACTTAAAAAAATTGCAGAAAGCTCCCATGCCACGATGTAGCTTTACAACCTAGCTCGATTTGTGACCCGAGTTTGAAGCCACGAGAACGCACTAAAAAATCAAAATCGGGTAAGAATGATACTGATTGAAGTTTGGTTTTTTAGAAGGCCGCAGTGGTTGAGAACGAGGGGAGCATAGATTACTATGTGACCCGAGTTTGAAGCCACGAGAACGCACTAAAAAATCAAAATCGGGAT
>Ga0255184_1000016_pt1 | contig 103228 bp, 92 predicted proteins | sample Miss_Cont_RepA_0_FD_189954 | JGI IMG/M metagenome (GOLD analysis project Ga0255184, IMG submission 189954) | Freshwater microbial communities from Mississippi River, Louisiana, United States - Miss_Cont_RepA_0h | ecosystem: Environmental > Aquatic > Freshwater > River | place: USA: Louisiana...
TTGAAGCAGTTTATGGGAATAGGCTTAGTGGCAATGCTTATTTGGTTGGTCATGAGTCTTATGTTTTACCGATTATTTTTAATAGTTATTCAAAAAGTTATTCATTATTTTAATCGAGATTCTCGGTGAAGTTTTTGATTGGGGTTGATATGAATTTAGAAGCCTATTTTGGGAGCATTTTAGTTGTTTTCATAATTTTTGCGTTGACCTATTTTATAGGTCGCTATTTTAAAAATTATGCAATTGTCGATTCCATTTGGGCCTATACTATTTTTATACAGACGCTATCTTACATTTTATTTGCTCATAAAAAGTCGACTTTGAATCTTTTTTATTTAGCGATGCTGGGGGCTTGGGCGATTCGATTGGGAACTTTTCTCATGATAAGAATTGTTAGAAAACATCCCGTTGTTGATTCTCGATATGTTCATCTGGAGAAAGCCTATGGTGATAATGCTAATTTAAGATTTGCATTATTTTTTGTCATTCAAGCTGTCGTCGTTTTATTAATGAGCTTCCCCTTTATATACTTTAGTAATCACGAAAGAGATTTAGAAATTGTCGATTATGTATTATTAAGTTTCTTTTCAATCTTTTTATTGATGGAAAGCTTGGCAGATCAACAGATGTCTGCCTTTAAAGCTAAGAGTGAAAATCAGAATAAAGTTTGTGATTTAGGACTTTGGTATTATTCTCGTCATCCGAATTATTTTTTTGAAAGTATGATTTGGTGGGTGTTTTTTGCTGCTTTTGCTCTCGAGGGAATGTGGTGGAGCATTTATTTACCTCTGATGATGCTTTGTTTATTATTAAAAGTAAGTGGTGTACCTTTGTCTGAAGAGCAGGCGATTTTAAAGCGAGGAAAAATTTATGCTGACTATCAAAGAAGAACATCATACTTTATCCCATGGTTTAAAAGTAAAAAATAGTAGGAGTTTTGCGTTGTGGATAATGTTAAATTAGTGAGACCGAAAATTCTGGCAGCCAGTCACATATTAGTCAGACAAGAGTTTGAAGCGCGCGATTTGTTAAAAAAATTAGAGGCAGGCGTGAGTTTTGAATCACTCGCAAGAGATTTTTCAGAGTGTTCGAGTGCAAAGCATGATGGGTACTTGGGGCTTTTTAATCCAAAGCAAATGGTTCCTGAGTTTGTGAGGGCACTTTTGCTCCTGAAAGAAGGTGAAATAACCCTTAAACCTGTAAAATCTCAATTTGGATACCATCTCATTCGGCGCGAGAAGCCCTAGACATTAACAGTACATTTCAAGCACCTGATGCTTTCTTTGATATAATTCCTTAAAAGGAAAAATCATGCCTCAATACCCTATTGAATTTAAAGCTAATACGGCGCTAACGTCAGGAATAAATAATCCATGGAGTACTCAATCTCAAGGTTTTCCCCCCCTATCATTAGATATACCTCAAGCATTTGAAGGAAAAGGTAATGGCCTTTCTCCCGAGGATTTATATTTACTAGCAATAACTAATTGTTTTGCAGCAACCTTTAAGTATGCTGCTGAAAAATCAAAATTAGCATTTGATAAAATGGAAATTGATTCCACTCTTGAAGTGAATTTTAACACCGAAAAAAAGTTGGTTATGGATAAAGTTATTCTGCAAATCTCTATTTTTGGAATTAACGATCGTGGAAGGGCGGAGAGGTTGCTTGCAAAAATTGAAGGTCAATGTTTGATTTTAAACTCAGTTCAAACACAGATAATTTTTAATTATTTATTTTTATGATAAGTATGGAGCTCGTTCATTTAATATTATCTTCGATGCTTGTCAGTTTAATTTGGCTGATACAAATTTTGCATTATCCATCTTTTAAATTTGTCGATAAAATGTCCTTTTCTGAATTTCACAAGTTTCATACTCAAAGGATTTCTTATCTTGTAATCCCGCTTATGTTAGGGGAGTTCATTACAGGGTTATGGCTAATGATGAGTCAGCTTGATCAAGAAATTAAATATGATCAATGGAATTATGTTTGGAATTTTTTAAGTATCCTTTTCATATGGCTTGCAACTTTAACTTTGTCGATACCGGAGCATCACAAATTGTCTAAAACTAAAAATGATAAATCAATTCAAAAATTAGTGACTACCAATTGGGTGAGAACAATAGTTTGGAGTTGGAAATTAGTCGGACTAACTTGGAGTTTTGGAAATGCTTAGTAAATGGTTTAAAAACTTAGTGATAGCGCAGAGCTTTGGAAAGTCCATTTTTTATGAGTCGGAGTACCAAGCATTAATGGGCATTAATAAATTATTTCCCATATTGCTAACACCCCCTGATGACAAAATTGATCCTGAAAAGGAAAAATACATACAATCGAAAGTGCTGGAACTTTTTGAACAAGATGCTTTGAATATGGAAAGAGGTCTATACTCAAAAAAAGTATTATTGCCAAACTTTAAAGAAAATCATTTAAAGCAATTTGTTAAAATATCATTAGATTCTCTGCGTATTTCCCGAAGAAGGAAATTAAATGTTGTGAATGATTTGTCAGGCGATGTTGAACAACCGGCTTACCTGAAGAGAAATTATCATTTTCAAACTGATGGATATTTTTCAAAGTTATCTGCAGAAATATATCACCATCAAGTAGAGATTTTATTTAAGGGGACAGCTCGCGCGATGAGGCGAATGTTACTCGGCATGATTAAGGCTAAATTTCCTGACAAGAAGTTTATTAAAGTTTTGGAGGTGGGTGCAGGAAATGGTTTCTCAAGTTTAGATTTTATCAATGAGCTAAATTATGATGAGTATGTGTTAACCGATGCCTCTCATTTTTATGTGCAAAATGCTCAAAGTCATATTTCAAACAGTCGGGTTCAATTTTTTACTTGCAGGGCAGAAGAACTTCCTTTTTTAAATGATCAATTTGACTTAGTCATATCTGTTTATTTGTTTCATGAGATACCTCGAAAATTGCGACAAACTATTTTGCAAGAATGGCATAGGGTACTTAAAGTTGACGGTGTGTTGGCAATTAGCGACTCGATTCAATTTAATGACGATGAAGCCTTTAATGAAGTGATAGAAAAATTCCCACTCAATTATCACGAACCATACTATTTAGATTATGCACGATGGGACATTGATGTCAGTTTAAATGAAAATGGTTTTAATCAAATTGATAAAAGTGTACATTTGTTAAGTAAGTATTGGATCGCTCAAAAAAAATGAGTTGTTATACTCCACACAGTTTAATTTTCAAGTATTGATAATTAAAAATGACCAATGACTTGTATGCCTAGATTCAGCTTTTCAAGTGAATCGTTTTCGCCGTCCCATTTTCGAGTTCGTCAATGAAAATTTCAAAGTGTTGATCAAAAATAAATATCAATCATTACATTTTAACAAAATTTAACTGTGTGGAGTATAGAATTCACCGAGGTCAGTAGTGTGTATTACAAAAAAGATAAGTCTTTAAAGTAAGGTCTATTCAATCTTTTTCTTTGAAATACTTGCAATTGACTTGCAAAAATTGTTTAAGTTCCAATAAGATAGTATCGTTTGAATTCTAATGGAGATATACAAAGGAGAATTTTATGTTGAAGCTATGTTTGATTTTGATTCTGTCATTTTTACAAACAGCATTGTTGGCGAAAGCGAACCTCCACTCACATGAACATGGAAATTTAAAACTTGAAATTGCTGTTGAGAAAGACACGCTTGTTCTTATGATCGATGGCCCAGCAGATTCGATCTTGGGTTTTGAACATCAGCCAAAAACTGCTAAGGAAAAAAAGATTTATTACGAAGCTCAAAGTCTATGGAAAAATAAGTATGCTTCACTTTTTATAGTTGATGAAAAAATTAGTTGTCAAGCTGTGACTAATGAATTTGATTTAGTGACAGAAGAGGGTAGTAAGCATGCAGAGATTGAAGCAAAGCTTGAATTGAAATGCTCAAAAAATTTAATGGGAGAAAAAATTAAAATTGCCTTAATTAAAAACTTTAAGAAAATAGAGCGATTAAGCGTGGAACTTGTTGGAAGTCAAAGTAAGAAAATTGTTGAAAAGAAGTCTGAGTTTGAGCTCGCTCTTTAATCTACTTCTCTAGGATAAATCATGAAAATGAAAGAAGCAGAAAGTATGGCAATTAAAATTGAAAAATTACATTTTTCTTACGATAGTAAAAATCCAGTATTAAACATCGATGAATTAAATTTGCGTGCTGGAGAAAAAGTATTTATCTATGGCCCATCTGGTTATGGTAAAAGTACTTTGCTAAATTTAATTTCAGGGGTGATTCCCGCTTTTTCAGGAAATATTGAAGTCTTAGGAAAAAAACTATTAGAATTATCAAACTCGGAAAGAGATTTATTAAGAGGCAGTGAAATTGGATATATTTTTCAAATGTTTAATTTAATCCCCTATTTAAATGTTGAAGAAAATATTCAGTTATCCTTTAAAATCAACCCGGATCGCGTTCGCGGTCTGGATGTGCAAAAACAAGTGAATGATCTAATCGTCGCATTAAATTTATCCGAGCACAGATTTAAAAAAACTTATCATTTATCAATCGGTCAGCAACAAAGGGTCGCGCAAGCTAGGGCACTCGTCGGACAACCTTCACTTATTATAGCCGATGAACCAACTAGTTCACTTGATGCTAACAATTCACAAGAGTTTATGCAGTTACTCATTAATGAATGGGAGAAAAGAAAATTTACTTTAGTTTTTGTATCTCACGATGAAAGATTAAAAAAATATTTTGATCGTTCTATCTCTTTGCCCGAGATAAATAAAATTTAAATGACTTAATACGAGGCTTTCATGATACATTTCTTAACTTTAAAATCCATGGCCAATAGAAAATTCACCAGTTTTCTTTGTGTGCTTTCAATAGCCTTATCAGTTACATTATTTCTCGGAGTAGAGAGAATGAGAGAAGGGGCTAAGGATGGGTTTACGAATACCATTTCTGGCGTTGATCTTATTGTCGGTGCGAAAGGTGGAGCATTACAGTTACTTCTTTATACTGTATTTCATTTAGGAAGTGCTGTGAATAATGTTCGAATGAGCACTTATAACGAAATAAAATCTCATCGATCTGTAGAATGGGCCATACCAATATCTTTAGGAGATAATTATCGTGGTCACCGAGTTATTGCCACGGATGAAAATTTTTTTCTTCATTATCAATTTAGAGGTGATCAAAAGATTAAGTTTGCTGATGGAACGATGCCACTTAATATTTTTGATGTTGTATTAGGCAGTGCTGTTGCAAATAAACTTAAGCATCGCTTAGGTGATCCTATTAGTTTGACTCATGGAACGAATGAAAGTTCATTGTATCAACATGAGAAAACACCTTTTAAGGTTGTAGGAATGCTTGCCCCAACTTCCACACCGATTGATAATGCTGTCATCATAAATTTATATGGAATGGAAGCTATGCATGTTGGCTGGGAGTCCGGTGTTCCAACTGGTGACGTGATTGATCCAACTCGCTATCAAAAAGAAAATTTAGAAATTAATCAGATTACCTCTTTCATGCTTAAACTTAAATCTAGAATTGCTGTGCTTAAAATGAGACGAACGATTGATACATTTGAAGCAGAACCTGTAATGGCCATCATTCCAGGCATGGCCCTTTCTGAAATGTGGCAAACCTTAGGAGCCATTGAAAAGATCTTGTTTTTAATTAGTGGTTGCGTTTTAATTGTCGGTCTGGTGAGTATTGTTATTTCACTTTATACCTCAATAAATGAACGTCGTAGAGAAATGGCTATTTTTAGATCACTAGGGGCAAAATCTCAATCGATTCTTGCCTTGATAGTTTATGAAGCAATGATACTCGTTTCATCTGGTATTATTTTAGGGGTTACGCTTCTCTATACTGCGATCTTTGCACTTAAGCCTTTGCTTGAAAGTCGATTTTCTATTTATCTTGAAAATACATTCTTAACTTCAACGGAGTGGGGGATGTTACTTTTTATTTTTATCTTTGGGGTATTGGCAGGCTTGATACCAGGTGTTAAGGCCATGCAGCGTACGCTACAAGATGGATTGATCATTAAGAATTAAGATGTTCAGTAAAAATTTTTTCAGTGATGGCCCAGAATTTATCTTTTTTTCGAGCTATGATAAATGAAGGCATGCGAAAGTCATTTTTAGATTGAAGTAGATGTCTAATGCTAAAATGACTAGAAAGTTGTTCTGGTTTTTTGGCATGATAACGGACGAAGTTGATCATAAATTTTTTTTCCGATGAAAAGTGATTAAAGAAATAAAATTCAGAGAGATGGTTTGAATCAAGATCAAAATACTTTATTTCTAAAAATTCATTTCCTTTACGATCCTTTTTTATTTCGAAAATCATTTGATCGGGGATGAGCACATGAGCTTCTTTTGAGAGCTTTGCTTCTTTGAGTGCTTTGTCTGCATCGATTAATTCTAAATCACAGTGACTACATTTTCTTGCGGCAATATCGTTTTGATGCTGACATGAAGGGCAAAGCTTATAGCGAAATCTATAACCACATGCGCACTTTCTTCCATAGTGCTCGAGGATTTCTCCTTCGGAGTCTTTAATTCCCCAAAAAAAGTTTTCTTCATTACATTCAGGGCAAAGGATACTTACAATTGTAGAATCTTTGTTAGGTTTTTTTTCTGCAATATCTGGAGTGTAAATATCATGTCCCATACCTGTATAGTCGAGAATGAAACACTCTTTTTTTTGAGAATCAAGGCGTAGTCCACGTCCAATAATTTGTTGATATAATCCATTAGATTCTGTTGGGCGCATTATTGCAATTACATCAACGTGAGGGGCATCAAAACCAGTTGTTAATACAGACACATTGACGAGATAGAGAATTTCTTTGTTTTTAAATCGCTGTACTGTTTGCTCTCTTTCTTCTATTTGTGTATCGCCAATAATGAGTGCTGATTGATTAGGGGGCAAGTAACTAAGAACTTCTTGTGCGTGTGCAATATTGGCGCAAAATATCATGATGCCGCGTCTTTGAAATTTTTCACTAATATCAATAATGTTTTTGACAATGAGAGGTGTTAGACGCTTTTGATTTTTTAATAGCTCCTCCACTTCAAAACTAGTGTACATTCTCCCTTTTTGCGTGAGCTCAGAAAAGTCATAGCAAGTTATGGGAATATCAATTTTCACAGGAGGAGTTAAAAATTTATTTTTAATCATATAAGAGAGAGGGAGTTCATAAATGCATTTGTTCCAAAACTTATCAGCTTTTCCAACTTCCTCTCCTTTAGAATTATATTTATAAATCCAACCATGTTGCAGTCTGAAGGGGGTCGCTGTTAATCCTAAGATCTTTAAATTTGCTTGATTCGCTCGAAGTTTGTGTATGACTTGCTGATACTGCGTTTCGAGGTCTTCATCTAAACGATGGCACTCATCTATAATTAGTAATGTGAAATTATCAAAGAAATTTTCCGGAGCTCTTGCTACAGATTGAATACTTCCAAAGATAATTTTTTCATTAAAACTCTTTTGCTTCAAACTTGCGGAGAAAATGCCCGCTTTAAGTTGCATTGAAATAAACTTCTGATGATTTTGTTCCACGAGCTCTTTTACATGGGCAAGAATTAAAACTCGTCCTCGGGCAAGCGAGGCAATTTTCGCAATGACAATACTTTTGCCAGCTCCCGTTGGAAGTACTACGACTGCTGGATCATTGCAAACTTTAAAGTGATCGATGCACTTTGTGACGGCTTCCTCTTGATAAGGTCTAAGTTTTATTGTGAGCGAGTCTTGTTTCATTTGTATTGTCTAAAGCTTGATCTTTTTCGTGGGATAAATATCAATGTTAAAACAAATTGATTTTTATCTAAAACATGACAAAAGTCATTAAATAAATTCTTACTAAAATTCATAAGTTTAAATTTAAAACTCAATATAACTTAAATTAATCCGATACATTTCTATACTTATCTATGGAGAGTCCTCATGCATTTTCGTCATCTCTTTCGCGATCCAACTACTTACAAAACTTTGGGAATTAATTTATTGGGAATGATTCCATTTATATTGGCCATTCATTTTTTCATCATGCCTAGATTTGAAGAGAACTATTTTACAAATCGGAAAAATAAAGTTCAAGCAACGGTCGAAGCAGTGTTTAATATTCTTAAGAATCACCATGATAGATTTGTGGCAGGGGAGTTAACAGAAGAACAAGCTAAGCTAATGAGTAAGCAGTTAATTTCAAAGCTAAGATATGAAGAAAAAGAGTACTACTGGATCCACGATTTAAATAATAAAATGATCATGCATCCGATCAAGCCAGAGTTAGATGGTAAAGATATTTCTGACATGAAGGATCCCAAGGGAACCTTTCTATTTCTAGAAATGAATAAAGTAGTAAAGGAATCCAATGATGGTTTTGTCAATTATATGTGGCCTAAGCCTGGGGCACTAGCTCCAGTTGAGAAGACTTCATTTGTTAAATTATTTAAGCCCTGGGGATGGGTTTTGGGTAATGGAGTTTATATCGACGATGTTCAAAAGTCAGTCCATGATTTTAAATGGAAACTATATTTAATTTTTTCTATTGCACTTATCTTCTCACTGTTTTTTGCCATGCTTTCTTCAATTTATCAGTCATTACAATTTCAGAAAATAAATAATGTAGTTCAATTAAAGGAGCAAGCTGAGAAAGCTTTGCTTGAAGCAGAACTCGAAAAAAGTAAAGCCTTAGAGTTAAAGCAATTTGCAGAATCAGAAAGGATAAAAGCAGAAAAGTATGCAAGTGATGCGCTTGTCTCGATGAAAAATGCAGAAATTGAAAAAAGTAAAGCTGATGAAGCCTTAGCTATGGTTTCAATTGAAAAACAAAAATCAGAAGAAATGATGTTAAAAGAAAGAGAAGTTGCCCAAGTTTTAAAAGTAAGCGTAGCTAAAATATTAGATATTATTCACGCTTGTGAAAATGGAGATTTAACTCAACAAATAAATCACGAGTTTGAAGGTGATATTGCTAATTTGGCCAATGGGCTAAATAACTTTATTGGAAAAATATCAACAGAACTTAAGAATATAGAATCTGTTTCATATGAACTTGATGAAAAATCGAATGAACTTAATACTAAATCGATATCTCTTAGCCAAAATTCAGAAAAAACAAATGAATTGTCTGTGCAAATGAAATCAAAATCTTCTGACTTGATAGCTAATATTAAAAATTTAAATCATATGGTCGTTGAGTTAAAACAAGCTATCGCAGAAATTTCAAAACAGGCGATTTCGACAAATAATTTTTCAAGTGAAGCTGAAAGTCATACAAAAGAAGTTCAATCGATTGGGTTAAAGCTAGAAGAAAACTCAAAAGAAATTTTTCAGTTTATTTCAATAATAACTTCTATTGCAAGACAAACAAATCTTTTAGCTCTCAACGCGACAATAGAAGCAGCGAGAGCCGGTGATGCAGGGAAAGGCTTTGCCGTAGTTGCCAATGAAGTGAAAGAGTTGGCCCATCAATCAGGAAGGGCTGCCGAGGAAATTACACAAAAAGTACAGAATATAGAGCATAATACAAGAAATTTAGTTAGTGCAATTTCAAACGTTATTTCGTTGATTGAGTCAATCAATCATGCTTCAAAAATTGTTGCAAGTGCAACTGAAGAGCAATTTGCCACAACAGATGAATTTGCTAAATTAGTTTCAATCTCTGTTGCAGATGTTATGCAAATTGGAGAAGGGATAAGTAAAACTCAAGAGTCGGCCTTATTTACGACACAAATGGCATTTTTAAATATTGAGCTTTCGAAAAATGTTGGACAGAGTAGTTTTCATATTAAAAAAATGGTATCGAATTTTAAATTGCAGGCAAATGTCAAAGATTTTAAGATTGCCTCTTAATTCTGTTTCTTTAAGAAATTTAATTTTCTAGAAATTAAAGTTATTTTAATAATCAATTTATTTCAATTCTCCAGTCTTTGAATTGCTGAAGAGCTGTTGAGCGGTTCAAGTATGATGTTCGTTTTATCCATAGTCTTCGCTTTAAAATAAATCAACGCTGGTATACCTTGCAAGTATATAATTGCTTTGCTTAAATTATAGTTGAATCATTTACACCTTCATCGGTTAACTTGAAAGCGGAATTTAGGTTTGCTGTTTTTTGGCAGTTTTAAATTTTTAATATTAGAAAAGTAAATTGTGAAGAGTGTGAAGAGTATAAAGAGTATAAAGACTAATAAAGTATTAATTATCCTTTAATGTAAGGGAGCTAGATATGTTTAAAGTGTGTTGCTACACCGTGATCACATTTTTTTTGAGTCTAAATAATTCATCTGCTAATGAAATGAAGCTTACGGAGTTGATCAAGATAGCAGAGGATAGAAATGAGCTATTGCTTATGCAAAAAGAAAAGAACAATCAGGTTAGCATTGAAAAAAATTTGATCAAAGCGAAGCTGTATCCAACATTAAATTTTCAATTAAATGCATTGAGAAATAAGGACGCGGTATTTTCAGGTTCTGCAAGAATGGGAGGAGATGCTTATAATTTTTATCAGAGTCAATTAAGATTGGTACAAAATCTCTATGTTTATGGTTCACTTTCTTCCTTAGAGCTAAATAATATTCAGGAAAAGAATGAAATAATTAACTATGAAATGAGTAAAAAACAAATTAAGCACAATTTAATTACTGCTTTTTATCAATATATTTTAAATCGAAATATTAAAAATCACTTAGAGAAATCGAGAGCGATTATGGCCCAGTCATTAAAAGCGGCAGAAGATCGATATCAAACAGGACGTGGGCAATTACTAGATGTACTGCAAATCAAAACAGAGTATGAGTTGATTAACCCAGAGTTAGTGAGTTCACAGAAGGCCATTGATCAAGCTCTCTCTAAAGTTAATTATTATTTATCTAATACTATTGATGATCAGATTCAATTTGTTGGCGATTTAAAACTTATTAAATTTAACGATGTAATAAATCTGCTCAAAAATAATCACTCAGTAGTCCTTGAACAGGAAGCATTGGATTTAAAATTTAAATCGCTTCAATTGCAAAATGAAGTGGAACAATCATCTGACTACCCAAGCTTAAAGTTAGTTGGAGACTATTTGTTTAATAATTATAAGAAATCCGATTTATTTTCTGATCCATCTCACTCGTGGGCCATTTCTCTGCAGCTTTCAATCCCCCTTTTTAGTGGGTTTTCCAGTCACTTTACTCAAAAAAGATTTTTATCTGAAAAAAGTCAACTTCAATATTACAAAAGGGACTTGGAAAAATCTCTCGCTCTTAATCAAATTCAGTCAGAGAAAAACATCGAAGCAACCGAGGCATCATTGAAATCAGCTTTATCGGCTTTGAGCTTAGCCGAGAAATCTCAAGTTGAAGCATTGAAAAATTACAAGTTGGCTACGATCGATTTACTTCAATATCTAAAAGTTGAACAGTCACTTTTACAAGCACAAAAAAATATTGAGATACTTAAACATCAAAGCATAATGCATCTAGTGGATTATTTTTATCACTCTGGTTTTTCAATTGATGAACTAGTTAAAAAATTGGAGTAGTTTTGGTATGAGGAAAATATTCTTTTTTACTATTTTTTACATGATGAATGCATGGTCTATGGAAAATGAATTCAAGAAATTTAGACTTAAATTAAATGAACCTGATAAGAATCAAATGCTTCAAGAGGGTTCTGCTCCTTTACGTGAATTTTTAATCTATTTTTTTGCCAGTGATTTAAATTTTACCCCCCATAGTACATTAAATCAGACTAAAGCTTTTGTGGCATCACTACCAGGTCTTGGACTCTTAACAAGGTATGAATATTCAATCCAGAATGTTCAACTTTCATTTTTATCTGGAGCTGAGTTTGTAAGTTATAATCGTTTGGGCTCAATTGGTGATCTGAGTTATGAACAGAGTTTGTATTGGGTCAAGTCGCCTTTTTTATTAAATTATTCATGGAAAAATGGTTTGATACCTGCTTTTGTTTTTGATGTTGGAGCTGGTGCGGCCATGAATATTGCTCAATTGAGTCAGTCGAGTTTATCTGATTCAAAATTGTTTTTAGGTTGGAGCTTGGAAGCTTATGCATCAATGCACTTCAATTGCCATTTAATATTTAAACAAAACAATGTGAAACTTCTAGCAAAAATAGGTTACGGTCTTGGAAAGTTATCAAGTTATGGTTTTTCACATTTACAAGGTGCATTTGGAATAGTGAAGACTTGGTAGTTGTTTATAAGTGAAGAGTTTATGTATTGAGGAGAGAAGTCATGTCCTTACCAAAAATTTCCATTTCTCGACCAGTTTTTGCTTGGATGTTAATGATTGCATTAATGTTGTTTGGGTGGATATGTTTTAAACAAATGGGAATTTCACAACTACCAGACGTTGATTTCCCTGTGGTCACAGTAAATTTAAGTTTAGATAATGCGACTCCAGAAGTGATGGAAAATGATGTTATAGATCCTGTTGAAGATGCAGTGATGGGTATCGAGGGGATAAGAAACGTCAGTTCAATTGCTACTCAGGGGGCCGCTACGGTAACGGTTGAGTTTGAACTCAATCGCAATATTGATGTTGCTCTTCAAGAGGTACAAACCAGAATTTCACAAGTGGCAAGAAGGCTGCCTACTCAGCTAGATCCTCCCGTCGTCTCTAAAACAAATCCAGAAGATCAACCTATTTTATGGCTGATGTTGACAGCCGATGAGCAAGTTCCACTTAAAGATGTCATGAATTATGCACGTAACGTTCTTAAGAATAACTTTTCGACGATCGGTGGAGTAGGAGGTGTACAGTTTTCAGGTTATGTAGATCCCGCTTTGAGAGTTTGGATGGATCGCCAAAAAATGCAAAAGTTTTACTTAACCCCCGATGATTTAATTAATGCTATAGCGACAGAGCAAGTGGAGCAGCCTGCGGGAAGAATTGAAAATGATCGCAACGAAACCAATGTTAGAATGTTGGGTGAAGCTAAGAATCCGGAAGATTTTTCTCGAATTCAAATCCTAAGTCGTGGAGGGGCGCCCAACTTTTTAAGGTTAAACTTGGGTGATGTTACAAAGGTAGAAGAGGGTTTATCTGAAATAAGATCTCTTTCTCGTTTTAACGGAAAGTCGGCAGTTGGGCTCGGAATAGTTAAGCAAAGAGGCTCAAATGCGGTGAGTATTTCAAAGCAAATTTACAAGAAAGTCGAAGAAGTTAAGAAAATTTTACCATCTGGGATGCAGTTATCAATTCAACTCGATTCAACAAAACATATTAAAGAGTCTGTTGATGAATTAAACTTTACCTTGCTTATGTCAGCGATATTAACTTCAATAGTTTGTTTTTTCTTTTTAGGTTCAGTTGGATCAACGATCAATGTGTTGTTTTCAATTCCAACTTCAATTCTTGGCTCATTTATCTTTCTCAAATTTTTTGGATTTACATTAAATACATTTACCTTACTTGGTCTTTCCCTTGCAATAGGCATTGTCGTAGATGATGCCATCATGATGTTGGAAAATATTGTTCGTCATTACGAAATGGGAAAAAGTAAGATTAAAGCAGCAATTGATGGAGCTGAGGAAATAACTTTTGCAGCGATTGCGGCAACCGTTGCTATTGCTGCCATATTTATACCTGTAATTTTTATGGAAGGTATTATCGGTAAGTTTTTTTATCAGTTTGGAATCACGGTCACAGTTGCAGTTTTCTTATCATTGTTAGAAGCACTAACATTAACTCCTATGAGATGTGCAGAAATGGGAGGTGAGTTATCTCCTAAGAAAAATCCCAATAAGTTTTTTTTAACAATAGAGCACTGGCTCGAAAAACTCAGTGATCTTTATCGACAGTCATTAGTTCTCGCTTTAAAAAATAAAATGGCAGTCGTTATTTTCGCTTCATGCTTGTTTTTTTTGAGCCTTTTTAGTCTCATCCCACTCAATAAAGAACTGATGCCAAATCAAGATACCTCACTATTTATTCTCTATGTTCGAACCAAAGTGGATTCTTCTTTGTCATATACAAATAGCAAAGTTATCGAAGTGGAAAAAATATTAAAGGAATTTAAGCAGATCAAAGATGTATATTCATCAATTGGAGGGATTGGTGGACAAGACATTGTTAATGTTGCCACGATTTATATTTCATTAGTAGATAAGCATGAGCGTACTTTAAATCAAAAAGAAATGATGGACTTATTAACGTTGGAATTGAGTCAGAAGGTCGAAGGATTGGAAGTTTTTGCTCAAGACTTGTCATTGAGTGGTTTTAGTTCCTCGCGTGGATATCCAATTGAGTTTACCTTGCAGGGGGGGCAGTGGAGGGACTTGGTTTCTCATGCAGGCAGGTTAAAGAATGAACTGAGTAAAGCTCAAATCTTGTCAGATTTAAATACTGATTATCAAGGAGAAGTGCCACAAATAGAAATTACACCTCTTCGAGATAAAACATCTGAGCGTGGGGTCTCAATTGCTTCAATGAGTTCAAGTTTAAGCTCATTTATTGGTGGCAGTGCCTTTGGCTCGGGAACTCAATATCCCAAAAATGGACATCGCTATGACATTTTACTTCGATCGGAACAAGAATTTTATTCGGACGAGAAAAATTTGAGCTCTGTACTCCTTCGTAATAATCGAGGTATTAATAACGACCTGATTCCATTAAATGAAATCGCCACCATAAGCGAAGGGAAGACTCTGCAAACAATTACTCGACTTAATAGGGAGAGAACAATTCCTTTTTACGCCAATGTTAAGACTGGAGAATCGCAACAAGATGTATTAAACCAAGTTGAAAAAATAAGTCGCAAAATCCTACCAGGCAATATGAAAATTAATTTTACGGGTGGGGCTGCAACATTTAAGGAGTCATTTTCAGGTTTAATATTTGCATTGCTATTAGGTGTTGTTGTAGCTTACATGATTCTTGCAACACAGTTCAATAGTTTTATTCATCCTTTAACTGTCTTGCTAGCTTTGCCCTTTTCCTTGACTGGAGCTTTGGTTTTTTTACTCTTGACTGGCAATAGTATCAATCTTTTTAGTATGATTGGATTAATTTTGCTGATGGGGATTGTGAAAAAAAATTCTATCTTATTAGTCGATTTTACCAATGAAGTAAGGAGAAAAGGAGAGTCTGTTGAAAGTGCAATTTTAATTGCTTGTCCTGTTAGACTTAGACCTATTCTTATGACTTCTATCGCTTGCATTGCGGGGGCGATTCCTGCGGCAATATCCTTTGGCCCTGGTTCAGAAGCAAGGGAGCCTATGGCTTGGGCAATAATTGGCGGAGTCATTTTTTCTACTTTTCTTACTCTTTATATTGTTCCTTGTGCTTATAGTTTATTGTCTGTTTTTGAACGAAATCGTCGCATGGAGGATTTCGAATGAATTTATCTCGACTATCCATCAAACGGCCGGTTTTTGCATGGATGATCATGGCGTTTCTTTTGATCTTTGGTACTTTGGCATATATGAGAACGGGAGTGAGCCTTCTACCTGATGTTGATTTTCCCATCGTCAATATATCACTTTCTCTAAATGGTGCAGCTCCTGAAGTCATGGAAAATCAAGTGGTCGATCTAATTGAAGATGCCGTGATGCAGATAGATGGTATTCGCTCTGTGAGCTCAAACTCAAAGCAAACGAGCGCCAATATTTCAATCGAGTTTGAAGTGAATAAATCGATTGATCTTGCAGTTCAAGAAGTTCAATCAAGAATTTATGCTATTAAAAAAAATCTTCCTGAAAACTTAGATCCTCCCTCTATTCGTAAAATGAATCCAGAGGATCAACCAATTATTTGGATAGTACTCTCTGGATCTAATGGAGTTGAATCGAAGGAGTTAATGGATTATGCCAAGAATAAATTGGCCAATCAGTTTGCCATGGTATCGGGGGTTGCAGATGTTATTCTTGGTGGTTATGTAGATCCTAGTTTAAGAATTTACCCCGATATTGATAAGCTCAATAAATTTGAAATGACAGTCGCTGATTTAATAAAGTCACTACAAAATGAACATGTAGAATTTCCTTTGGGGAAAATTGAGAAAGTGGATCGTGAAATTCCTGTAAGAATTTTAGGCCAAGCGATGAGTGTGGAAGAGTTTAAAAATTTGCCACTTCAGTTTCGGGGCCAAAAATCAAATTATAAAAAAATAATGCTTAAAGATGTTGCTAGGGTCGAAGATGGAACGCTCGATATAAGACGGATGGCGAGGTTTAATGGAAAAGTAGCACTGGGAATTGGGATTTTAAAGCAACATGGCTCCAATGCAGTTGAAGTTTCTAAAAGGGTTAGAGCGAGATTGGATGAAGTTCAAAAAAAATTACCAGAGAATTATCAACTAACCTTAAGAATGGATTCTACTAAAAATATTTCTGAGTCAGTTGATGAAATGCTTTTTACTATGTTGCTTTCCATCGTATTTACTTCTGTAGTTTGTTATTTATTTTTGGGGAGTTTTTCTTCAACGATAAATGTTTTTTTGGCCATTCCTACCTCAATTATTGGCACATTCATTGGTATCTATTTTTTTGGCTTTACTTTAAATACATTTACCATTCTGGGACTGTCACTTGCAATCGGTCTAGTGGTGGATGATGCGATTATGATGCTTGAGAATATTATGCGCTATTTTGAAATGGGCCATAATCGAGTAAAGGCTTCACTTTTAGGTTCAGAAGAAATTACATTTGCGGCTATTGCAGCGACAATAGCTATTGTCGCCATATTTTTGCCCGTTGTATTTATGAAAGGGGTAATCGGTAAATACTTTTTTCAGTACGGGATCACTGTAACCTTTGCAGTCTTACTATCTCTTCTCGAGGCACTAACTTTGACACCAATGAGGTCATCGCATTTTTTAGAAAAATCTAAGGATAATCGATTTACAATTATGTTAAATAATTTTTTTGCGAGACTCATGAATCTTTATGCAAAAATTCTTACAAAAGCACTTAACTATAAATACTTAACACTTGTATTTGCATTTGCAATTTTCGGAGCAAGTTTAGCCTTGATAAAAAAAATTCCAACTGAAATGCTTCCGGCTCAAGATACATCGATGTTTCTTTTGAGGATTAAGGCACCTGTTGGCGCATCATTACCATTCACTCAAGAGAAATTTTTATTGATTGAAAACTACTTAAATCAGATGAAAGAAGTAAGTGGCTTATATGCTTCAATCGGTGGATTTGGTGGCGATCAAGTTAATGAAGGTGTGATAATGGTATCTTTAGTTGAGAAAGATAAAAGAAAATTATCTCAAAAAGATATTATGAATAAAATTAGAGATGAATTCAAAGGAAAGATTAAAGGAGTTCAAGTTATCCCTCAAGATACTTCACTAAGAGGATTCAGTTCCTCGCGTGGTTTCCCTATAGAGTTTAGTATAGTAGGCCCTGATTTTAAAGTTTTAAGAAAGCTCGCTGAAAATTTCATGGATGATTTAAACAAGTCGAATATTGTAACGGATTTAAATTCTGACATTAGAAAAGGGCTAAAAGAGTTTCATCTCATTCCAAATCGCGAAAAAGCAGCACTTTTTGGCGTCAATATTAAATCAATTGCCCAAACCTTAAACGCAATGATTAGTGGAGTAAATTTAGGTGGAAATTATAAGTTCAATAATAATGGTCAGCGCTATGATATTTTTATTCGTTTATTAAAAGAGGATAGAGAGACGATTGAAGAAGTTAAGAAAATTAAAGTGAGAAATAATAGAGGTGAATTAATATCAATTCATCAATTAATTGATATTAGAGAAGAGGACGCTTTACAAACTATTACTAGACTTAATAGAGAACGGGCAATAGGTGTTTTTGGCAATATAGTGAAGGGGCAATCACAAAATGATGCCTTAAAATTTATTCAAGATAAAGCGAGTAAAGAATTTCCATCTGGGTACAAGATTGTCTTGTCGGGATCTGCTCAAAGTTTTAAAGAGTCATTTAAGAGTTTGTTTTTTGCTCTACTCCTCGGAATTCTCGTTTCCTATATGGTTCTTGCATCCCAATTCAATAGTCTATTACACCCTGTAAGTATTTTAATTGCACTTCCATTTAGTATCACTGGTGCCTTGATGGGACTTTTCATTTTTAGTCAATCCATTAATATTTTTTCTTTTATTGGAATCATTTTATTGATGGGGATAGCTAAAAAGAATTCTATTCTTCTTGTTGAATTTACTAATCAACAAAGAAAGAATTTTACTTCAGTAACAAGTGCTATTTTATATGCTTGCCCAATTAGATTGAGACCCATTTTAATGACTTCCACAGCGGCTATTGCGGGAGCTCTTCCAGCCGCTATCTCTCTAGGCCCTGGAGCTGAGACGCGGGTGCCCATGGCCATTGCCATTATAGGAGGAATCATCGTCTCGACATGTTTTACTTTGTTAGTTGTTCCTTGTCTCTATGCTGTGTTAATAAAATGGGAAAGGAAAGAAATAACTTCTTATCAATCAATTGAGTAATAAAATATAAAAGAGGTCATAACATGAAAATTAATTTGTTGATGTGGATTCTTTTTATACCAATCATTTCTTCATGCGCCAAAGACATGAATAATCAAGACTATCAAAAAATTCAACTAGAAGAAATGTCTGCTCGAATGAACGAGCTGAGTGGAGAATATAGTGGAAAGTTATTTTCTAGTTTGGATAAATCTACTTTGGGCAATATGAAATTATCTCTCAGTACTCATACTGATGTTCAAACGAGTAGTAGTGACGTAATTTCGCGACAAGTTTTAAATTTAATGGGGAGTATTTCAATCGTTGGAATCGTGAATACAGAATTTGAATTTACGGAAGGGTACTTTAGAGAAGATACAAAAGAAATACAACTGAGTTTTAAGGCGGCTAATACTATTCAGGCAAGCCCTGCACTTATTCTGTTTAAAGCAAAAATGATTAATGGTGCTCTAGTGGGGGCAATGTTCACACAGGGGCAGGAAAAGTATGGACTGCAATTTTCACTTGTTCGAAATAAGCAGTTTGATGCAGTGTCTAGCCTTGAAATAAAAGGTATTAGATTTAACCAGATAAATAGAAGTCAATTGACTTATTTTGGCAATTTAGAAGTTTCTAATGAAAATTTAAAAATTATGATGAATTTTAATCATCTCGACTTAGGACCTTTAGAGTCACTTTATAAAGTGATTTCTCCACGTAGAGTCACTGAGCTAAGTATGAAAATTGATAATTTTTCAATTCATTTTAAACAGGTACTAATCGATGATCAAAGAGGGACATTAGTCGCCTCAAATGCTCTCAGTGAAAGCGGAAAAGAGCTTAAAGCAACTTTAAGTTGTCAGTATTTTCTAGCTCAAGGAAAAGATACGTACGAATGTCTTTTAGTTAATAAATCTAAAGTTTTTAATTTACTGCTTGTTTCTATTTAAATGTAAGGATGTGAAGGTTGATAATTTACTGCAAATAGTAAATGCATAAAAAGTTACATTAGTGATGGTGGTAAAATGATAAGTGAATTAATTAATAAAGCTTTATACACTTTGACTGTGACAAGCTTTATGTTGTTTGGTCGTCTTGTTAATGCGGAAGTTCTGCAAGTTGATGCTGCAAAAGTAGTTAACCTTACTCTTAAGGATAATAAAAGTTTATTATTAAAGTTTCACGAGGTGAATCAAGCTAAGTTAAATTTAAACGCTCAAAGAGCAAAGTTTTTACCAACTCTCAATTTGCAAATGCTTTTACCTGTGTATGGTCAGTCACATTTTTTATTAAGTTCAGTTTCAATCTTGTTCCCATTTCTTTTACCGAGTCAGTGGTTCTTGGTGGAGAAAGAAAAAAATCTTTTTGAAGCTGATGTTATTTCCTACTCAATTTTACAACATAATCTCATTTCAAATGCACTTAGTGTCTACTATACAATTTTAAATGATTCGAATGCTCTGAATTTATTAAAAATGAGTTTAGATAATGCAGAGAAAAATTATCAGGGACTCAAAAGGCAAAATGATATTTTTGACAATGTGGACGAAAACAGCTTGAGCCAAGCTCTCGTGTCAGTAAATTTAGCGCGCACCAAGTGGTATCATCTTAATGAACTCATTAAAATTGAATTGCTCACATTAAGACAACTTTTAGGGCTTGAGCTTGGCGTTGAAATTCAACTTGTTCATAAAGATGATTCTCTTAATCTAGAACAGTTAAAGAACACATATTTAAATAAAAATGTTCAATACTTAAAGGAGCTAGCCTGGTCTAAATCATTGGAGAGAAAACAGTTGGGATACTTACTTGAGGCATCGAAAAAATCTAAATGGGCACAGGTCTTTAATTTTTTTAATAGTGCATTGATTTCCTCTTCAAGATCAACTCAGGCGACCAATCTTGAAAGTCAGTTAAAGGGTGGATTAGGAATAAACTTAGGCTTAGATCAATTGATCAGTATTCAAATTTCTGACAATGAAGTTGATAAAATTAAAATTCAAGAAGATATTTTAAAAGTTGAAATTGATAAAACAGTAAATCAATTAATAATATCTGGACAATCCCTCCATGATCAACTTGCATTAAATGAACAGAACGTAATGCTTCAGTCTAAGCTTCTAAAATCATTGCAGCTTCAATATGATATTGGTTTTGTAGATATAGAGAAAGTTCTTGAAGCCCAAAACACCTATTATGATTTTTTAACTTTATCTCAAAAATCTAGGCAAGAGTTTATCTTGTGGAAGATTAGTTTAGAAAGAATGTTTTTAAGTGGTCCATTTGAGAAAATATCAGATTGCCAGCGAAATGAAAATTTATGGAAAAAAGATTCATTCATGGATTTATTTAAGAAAAAAAAGGTTTCAATGGATCATTATTTAAAATGCATTTAAGATGCTTATCTAGTTTAGATTTTAACCCTACACCTAATTTAAAAATTCCTTAAGTCCATTACAATGCGATATCTAGCCTTACTGTTAATTATTTTTGCATAGGCTTCATCTATTTCATAGGGAGTAATCATTTCAATCATTGGAGTGACTTGATTTTTTGCACAAAAATCTAAGCATTCTTGTGTTTCTTTAACTCCTCCAATGAGTGATCCAGCAAATGATTTGCGTCCTGCAATGAGTGCAATGGGATTTATAATGACGGGTTTTTCAGGAAGCCCTACGGAGACTAATGTGCCATTTACTTTCAGCATACTTAAATAAATTGAGAAGTCACAATCTATGGAGGTTGTGTTTATAATGAGATCAAAGGACTGTTGATATGGTATGTGAAAATTTTCTTGTTTTGAATTAATAAAACGTACTGCATTCATTGAATAGGCATCATTTTTTTTCTGCTCGTTGTGAGAAATGATTGTGACTTGAGCTCCCATCGCATGGGCAATTTTAAGTCCCATGTGACCTAGTCCTCCAAGTCCAATGATCGCAATTTGAGAATTTTTTTGTACTTTCCAATGTGTTAATGGAGAAAAAAGAGTAATGCCAGCACATAAGAGTGGAGCTGCATGTTTTAAGTCCAAAGCATCAGGAATTTTTAAAACAAATTCCTCTCTAACTACGATGGTGTTTGAATAACCTCCTTTTGTGACTTCAGTTCCATCTCTTGAGGGAGAGTTGTAGGTGTATGTTGCTCCTTCAATGCAAAATTGTTCTTCGTGGTTTTTACATGAAGAACATTGCAAGCATGAATCAATCATACAACCCACTCCGACAGGATCGCCAAGTTTAAATTTTCGAACATTTTTTCCCACTGAAGTAACAATGCCCGTAATTTCATGGCCTGGAATCATCGGATATTGAGCCCTTTTCCAATCATTTTGTGCTTGGTGGATATCAGAGTGACAAATGCCGCAAAAATGTATTTCGATTTGAACATCGTGATCTAGAAGTTCTCTTCGATCAAAATTGATTAATGTAAATGGCGCATTTTTACTTGAGATGGCCATTCCTCTTGCTTTAATCATGTATGTCTCTTAGTTTAAATTTATCTATTAAAATCTATTGTTATTAAATTTTAAACATTAATTTTAGCAATGTCTTTATGAATATCTTGATTGTTCAATGTTTGTATGCCTAGATTCACATTAAAAGTGAATCGAAACATGCGAGTCATTGGTTTTTTAAATTTCAATGCTTGAAAATTAAATTGTAAGGAGTATATATTAATGCTTTGGGGGCAATGACTTGTATGTCTATTTTTTTAAAAAAGTATCATTTTATTTTTGTAATAACGAGCATTTTTATCTTGGCAGTTTTGCTTGTTGAGCATAGTAATTTTTCGTCTACGAGTAATGATTCTAGATTTTATACTCGTCAAGTTGTTCGATATGTAGATAAGAGTTATATAGAATACTTTGCTCCTACCTGGGGACAGGATGCTTATGGTCAAGTGCCAACCTCATTGATGAAGGATCACTTACCTGGTCATTTACTGCTTGGAATATGGAGTGTTCATTATTTAGGCTTATCTCCTCAGCATGCATTGCATGTAGTACAGATGTTTTTTTTACTCGCTTCAATTTTTTTACTCACTTTATTTGTGAAGAGAATGGGGGATTTAAATATTATTGAAGAGGGTGAACAGAACTATTTTCGCATTTTACCACTGTTGTTGATATTGCTTCCACACTCATTCTCTTACAGTGTAAGAGCGAATCAAGAAGCATCGATTTTATTTTTTTTATCTTTGAGTATGTTTATAAGTCTCTATACATTCAACAAGTGGATTAAAATTTTAATACTTGCGATCTTTTCACTTGTACTTTTTTGGATTAAAGGAATATTTTTTATTTTTGTTCCATTGACTTATGTGATTTGCGATTTTTGTCTTACAGTAGAAGAGTTTTCATTAAGAAAAATTCAGCAAAAAATTCCTGAATATTGTTCACTTTTTTTTATTACGCTATGTTTAGTTTTTTTGTCGGCATATGCTTACGAGAGCTTTATACAAAAAAATTATCACGAAAGTTTTTTTTCTCATTACTTTAATACACAATATATAGAACGCGCTTATAGTTTAGGAAATGATGTTTCGGGTGGTTCTGTTTGGGGAACTAAGCTTAAAAAATTATGGATAAGTGGGATATATTATTCGAGAGTTTCACTTATTTATTCGGCGCCATGGTCACTGCTGTTTATTATCGCTCTCTTTTTTAAAAAAATAAGAATAAAAATTAAAAAAATCGATGCAGTCATTTTACTACTGACCTTTTGTTATTTAAGTGTCTTGATCTATTCTGGTCGGAATGCATCTAGATATGCAATCCCTGTTTATTATTGGCTTTCAATCTTTTTTTCTTTTCAACTTTTAAGAATGATTAAGCCTCAAATCGGTCCTAGATTGCTTTTCATGTATTTAGCTTTGTTGATTTGGTTGGGAGTAGTTGTTGTGAAAATTTATGTCCTTAAAGGTTAGGAATTTTTATTTCGAAAGTTGTATTAAGTGCATTTTCATCATAAGAAAATTGCCCCTTATGTTCTTCAATAATTCCCTTAGAGATACTAAGTCCAAGGCCAGTGCCTTTACCAATTTCTTTGGTGGTAAAGAATGGTTGCATTATTTTTTCAACTATGTGATGGGGAATACCATTTCCAGAGTCCGTAAATCTAATCATGATATACTGGTCTGGAGTAACCTCACTCTCAATCTTTATCCATGGATCAGGCAAATTCTCGATTGCGTCAATGGAATTATTAATTAGGTTCATAAAAACTTGTGACAGCTGAGTTGGCTTTACTAAAACTTGTAAGTTGGGATCAATGTTGTGCTCAATTTTAATTTGCTTAATTTTTATTTTTTCTAAGCATAATTCAAGGGTATCTTCAAAAATTTCAATTAATGGTGTTTTTATAAATGGATCTTGCTCAGAGTTTCTGGCAAATGTCTTAAGTCCTTTTATAATCTTCGATATACGTTTTGTGGTATGTTCAATTTTTAAAAGATCGGTCGCAATTTCATCATTACTCATGGCCCCATTTTCAATTTTTCTTTTAAGTTGTGATGTTTTGATCGCAATTATTGAAAGTGGATTATTAATTTCATGAGCGATACCTGATGCCATTTCACCAAGAGATGACATTTTCGCTGTTGCAATCATGGATGTTCTTTGTGCTCGAAGTTTTTCAACAAAAAAGACTATGTCTAACACTCCAATTGCATAGGCGCCAATAAAATTTAAAATTGAGAAAATTTTTGAATGGGAGGTGGGATAAACAAGTTCTTTGGGCAGAAAACTATTTCCAAATGCTACCATTAGTATCCAGAAGAAGAATGGAAGTATGCTAAAAAAAGCGATGGACTTTGTATCTTCAACTTCAATAAAAACAAGTGAAACTAAAATTGAAGGTAAAAAATAATACTCAATATGAGCATTCTCACCCAGTCCAATAGCAGTACCGTAAATGTAAATTTGACAACTAATTAAAAAAAGCCATTTAGCTATTTCTATCTTATCTTTTAAGATTAAATAGTAAGTCAAAGGGGAAAGGATGAATGTACCAAAGGCTACAACGATTGAAGCAAAATATGCACCGATATAAAAATAAAATACAGTGTAAAAACTTATAAAAAACCAGACATTAAAAAGGAATTTTTTAATCATTTTAGTTGATTTGTCTGTTGGTTCATATACGAGTTTTTGATGTGTTCCCATATCTTCTGTTATTTGGACTTTTTATATTGATATTGGATTAATTGTCGGTAATTTTTGAGAAAATCTTGAAATAAGAAAAAATAAAGATTATCAGGAAAGTATCAATTAATTTGTACTCATGGAAATAATTAGATTTAAAATTGTCTAAAAATTATACAGTAGTCTATGTTTACTTAATAATGGAGCAACTTTTTTTGAAAATTTTTTAATAAAATATAAAATGAGCATATGTTGGTTTTTAGAGTTAAAAATTTAGTTAAATTTGGATTGTTATTCCTAATGCTCTTGTTTGGGAGCTTTGTTTTTGCAGAGGATGAATCATTGTCTTTTGTTAAAAAGCAGTTAGGCATAAAATTTAATATTGAATTTTCTAACGACATGAAAATCATTTCTCCAAAATGTCTTGCCATGGGTTTTATTCCTGGAGCCTGGGTTGCAAATCAAAAAATTATCTATGTTAGCAAGGATTGTCAGAATGTGATTTTACAAACGGCTCAGGGGGAATTTAAGCTTCAAGCAGTCATTAGTCTCGAGCATAAAATTGAGCCACAAAGTACGGAATTTTTTTTAAAATTATTTAATTTAAATTTTTATGATGCAATTTGTATTAATTTTCATGCAAACGGAAGTATTGAAGTGGCAAGTTTTTCTTCTCGTTCAGGTTGTCATCATGATTGGCGAATTGCAAGGAATTTTCAAGATAGAGCTCCTAAAGTGTTATGGAGTGACTTGATTTTAACTTCTGTTCCATTAAGTTTTTTTGCAAATCATACTGAACCTCTAATTTCAAATAATGAAATACCATTTGTCATTAACGAACTTGAAAAGGTTCAGATCAATTTTACAAAAATGTTAGCACTATTGACTGATAAGCAAGGTAGAAAAGTGCTCATTTCATTTAAGTTTAAAGTAAACCCTATAAGTCTTGGGAATTTAGTTTATTATTATCATCCACAATATCAGCGTATTCTTCCTTACGTTGTGGATGAGGTGTTGCAGGATTTGTCTCTTGTTGCTTTGCGAATTAACTCTACTTATAGGAATCCTTATCGCGATAATGAGCCCCTTAGAATTTCAACTTCAGAGCTTTTTATTGCAGCTGGATCATTTCGAGAATTTCAAGTTGATAAGTTTGTAACTATTAGAGGCCAAACTTATTTAGTGAAAGCTATTAATTTTCAGCGGTCACAAATTTTATTAGAAAGTTTACAGAAAGTTAATGATGGGGTTACTGATCGCTATATATATTCACTTAATGATGAGAGCTTGAATCAATTGAATCGAATGATGGATCATTCTTTAAAAACGTATTGCCAAAAAATTTTAAATCAATTGATAAGAAAAGTTATAAACTAAAAGAAGCCAACCATTTTCATTGGCTTCTTTTAGTTGGTGTTTAAATTAAGATAATTTTTCGAGTGCTTTAATTCTTTCTTCTAAGGGGGGGTGGGAAGAAAATAATTTAGCAAAACCTGCTTTTGAAGAAATTTGCATCGAACGAAAGTTTTCGTTTGATTCTTGACTCTCGGCCATTTGAGGGTAGGCAAGTTGCAATGATTTTAATGCAGCAATCATTTTGTATTTACCGCCAATTCTAGCTGCATCATGATCAGCTCGGAATTCTCTATATCGAGAGAACCAAGCAATTATTGGCATGGCCAGAAAACCAAATAGAATATCTAGGACAAAAACGATGATAGTGTTCACCCATGGACTTACTGGTTGTTCGTCATCACTATCTTTTCTCAAGGCTTGAGAAATAAAAAATGCGATGACTCTGGAAAAGAACATAACAAATGCATTTACAATCCCTTGAACTAAAGTCATTGTGACCATGTCGCCATTTGCAATGTGGGCAACTTCATGAGCAATGACTCCCTCTGTTTCTTCATTATTCATGCGATTAAGCAGACCTGTTGATAAGGCTACAAGTGAGTTTGATTTGCTTGGTCCTGTCGCAAAAGCGTTGACTTCATCAGAGTGATAGATCCCTACTTCTGGCATTTTCGTTAAACCAGCTGCCGTTGAGAGCCGATGAACTGTTCTAACAATATTTTGATATTGAGGATCAGAGTCACTAATAATTTGAACTCCCATAGTCCACTTCGCGATAAATTTTGACAGCAAAAGTGAGATGAATGAACCTGTTAAACCCCAAACGAGGCAAAATGCCATAAGGGCTCCATAGTTCAGGGTATTTCCTGTAATGTATTTTCCAATTCCTAAAATTGAAAATAGGATGCTTACTGTAATTGATATCAATAATGATACCGCAAAAAAAATGGCTATTCTTTTAAACATGCTATACTCCTGTCGTCGCATTATGGGTCATATACTTATGACAAATTCTATATCAAATAATTGATAAAATTCAATAGCAGTAGGTGCTTTTTTCGAACCTACAAGTCTCTAAATAGACATGCCTTAAAGTTAATATCATTCTTTTGATTGTCAACTTGTGCTAGACAAATATTTACACTAATCTTTCTTGGTATACTAATGACATCTATTTAAATGAGGCTTGATAATGTCAGATATATTGAAAGTAAAATCTAAATTCTTATTTATGGGGATTCTCCTTATGCTTTGGTCGGGAGTGTTGACCGCGGCACCAGATAAAAAAATTGTTTTTCTAGGAGATTCACTAACCGAAGGCTACGGGATTGATCAAGAGAAAGCATTCCCCGCAATTTTGCAGAATGCCTGGAAAAAAGAAGGTCGAAATCTCACAGTTTTAAACTCAGGTATAAGTGGCTCAACGAGTTCAAGTCTAATGAATAGACTCAATTGGATATTAAAGTCTCCTCCCGATATTATCGTGTTAGAGCTAGGAGCTAATGACGGCTTAAGAGGAGTCAAGATAGAAGAAACGAAGAAAAATCTTTCTGCTGGAATAAAAAGCATGTTGGACAAAAGGGTGAAGGTAATCCTTCTTGGGGTTACTTTGCCTCCAAATTATGGTGGAAAGTATATAAATGAATTTGAACAAATGTTTAAAGACCTTAGTCGCCAATATAAAATTCCACTCGATCCTTTTTTTATTAAATCAGTGGCCGGTAAAAAAGATTTAAATTTACCAGATGGTATTCACCCGAACGAGAAGGGGCATCAATTAATTGCCATGGACTTAAAAAAATTTTTGGATAAAAACATATGAAACTTACAATTAACCACATTTCAAAATCTTTTAATGAAGCAAGTGAAGAAAGATTTATTTTAAAAGACATTCATTTTGAATTAAATTCCGGGCAAACAATGGCAATTGTTGGTAGGTCTGGAAGTGGTAAAACCACACTTCTAAATATTTTAGCTGGACTAGACAATGCGAGCAAGGGAACAATTTTGTTTGATGAGGTCGATGTAACACAATTTAAAGAGAAAGACTGGTTGAATTTTCGCAAAAATAATTTAGGTATAGTTTTTCAACAGTTTCATTTAATTAATTACTTAACGGCTTACGAAAATGTTTCTATGCCTATGATGATTAAATGGGAAAGTATAGATGATTCTTCAGTTAAAAACCTTTTAACTGAAGTACAATTAGATCATCGTATGGATCATTACCCTGGAATGCTTTCTGGTGGCGAGCAGCAACGAGTCGCGATTGCTCGTGCATTTGCCAACAAACCCAAACTCATTCTAGCGGATGAGCCTACTGGAAATTTGGATACAGAGACTGGAGATAAAATTATTAAGCTTTTGTTTGATTCAGCTTTAAACAATGGAACGAGTATGTTGATTGTGACTCACGATGAAAAATTAGCCTTTAGAGCCGATCGCGTTCTAAAAATCGAGCATGGTTTATGTCATTTTTTAAAATAAGTATAAATCATTTTAAATCAAGCCATTTTTTTAATTTTTTTTATGTCATATCGTTAGTAATTGGGCTTTTCTCTTTAGTTTTAGTTCAATCATTTAGAAATGCTATTGAAGATAATATCAATAAAAAATCTCAAAGTTTCATAGCATCTGATGTGGCGTTATCTGCTAGAAGAATTCTAATTGATGAAGATATTAAAAAGTGGTTGGAGCTGACAAAGGACCAAGCTTTAGAGCATTCAATAAAAATTGAAACATATTCTGTAGCGAGCTCGGAAGACCATTCACGAACTAGTCTGGTAAATGTTTTTTTTGTGGATGAAAAATTTCCATTTTATGGCGGAGTTAGTAATGATGCTCAAGTTTGGCAAACAGGATTTGGGCGAGATTTAGATAGTGAAGCCAGGGTCATTATTTCAAGAGAAACAGCCATCAAGTTATCAATTAAAGAAGGAATGAAGTTGCAATTGGGAGGGCGCTTATTTGAAGTGCACGGTATTTTTGATAAGGATGACTTTAGTTCATTCAGAGGATTTTCTCTTGCTCCTAAAATTTTCGTTGCCAAGAGATATATGCAGGATACAGGATTAGTGCAGCTTGGTTCAACTTTGACACATTCAATTTTATTTAAAGCCAAAGATTCTAAAAAACTTGAAACACAACTTAAAGATTTAATTAAAGATAAAACTGTTAAAATTGTCACCAAGGAAAATTCAAATCAGGCGTTGACTAGGTCGTTATCTCTGATAGCGGATTATCTTAATTTAATTTCATTGCTTACTTATGTCATAACCTGCATAGGTATTTTTTACTTTATTCAGCATATTTCCTTTATTCGCATGAAGGAAATAGCTTTATATAAGGTTTTTGGTTTAAACCAATTTCAGTTAATGCTGAGTATGTTGAGTCATATTGTCATTCTAACAATGATCGCTATCGGTATTGATATTGCATTTTTTGAATTTTTTAAGGTCGAAATCAATCAACAGGTTTTTGAGTTAACTGGCGAAAAATTAAATTTGTCACTTTATTTAAACGATTATTTCTTACTATTGGGGTTCGTTTTTTTAAGCATCGGAGTATTTATTTTTCCGACCTATATAAGTTTGGTTAGAGTAAAAGAAAAACAGCTGTTCGATGAAAGTTTTAAAAATGTTTTCAAAATAAAATTTATGAATATATTTACCTATGTCGTCTTGTTTTATGCTTTAAGTTTTATACTAACTTATTCTTTTAAGGTGAGTGCTGTTTTTGTCTTGCTCATTTGTTTTGTTCCTATCTTAGTCTTTGTGGGGTTGAAGTTACTTGAAAGTTTAAAACTTAAGATGTCGAATTTTTATTTTTTCATTGTATTTAAAAGCATCACTCGAAATAAAAAACAATCGCTAACGATCCTCACAGCATTGGTCATAGCTCTTAGTTTCTTTAATCTTATATATGGATTAAATCAAAGCCTCAAAAATGAATTTGATTTGGCCCAAAGCGGAAACCGTCCTTCTTTATTTATGTTTGATATTCAAGAAGATCAAATCAATACATTGAAAAGCTTTGTTGAAAAAATTAATGTTGAAAATTTTTTTTCAGCTCCGATTATTCGGGGCAAGTTACTTAAGATTAATGGCGTAGATCATTCATTAGTTAAAAGAAATCAAAATGTTCAGTTGACGAGAGAAGAGGAGTTTGAAAGGGCCACTCAGAGTCGCATGATTAACCTGACTTATCGCGATCACTTATTACCGTTTGAAAAAGTAATCAGTGGAAAATTTTCTCAGAGGGCATGCATTGATCCTAATCAAATATGTGAAATTTCCCTAGAAGAGCAATATGCAAAAAGAATGAATTTAAATATTAATGATGAAGTTATTTTTGACATAGCTGGTATGCAAGTTAAGACCAAGGTGACTTCGATTCGCAAAGTAAAATGGACAAGTTTTATGCCGAATTTTTTTATAGTAGTGGAAAAAGGTTTTTTGGTAGATGCACCAAAAGTTTTCTTGGCCAGTCTTCATACTAAGAAAAATTTAAGTGAATCAATTTCCATGATTAATGACCAATTTAAAACTATTTCAATCATCAATGTAAGTGAAATGACGCAAAAAATTTCTAAGTTACTAAGTAGTCTTTCCAGTGCAGTGAGTGCAATGGCTTTGCTAGCACTAATTTCAACATCAGTAATGATCCTTTCTGTATTTGTTAGTCACTTGCAAAGCAAGATTCAAGATTTTAGTTTGTTGAGTTTACTTGGTGTCTCTCACAAAAGTTTGAAGTCTCTTTTGTTGTTAGAATTTTTTCTACTAATTCTTTTAGGTATTGCAGTAGGGACCTCTACTGGAGAAGTCCTACTGGCAATAATATTAAAGAATGTTTTTATGATCGAAGTTTTTCATTTAAGTCAGGGCTATTTGTTTTTTGTTTTTACGTTTTCATTTTTCTTGATGTTAGTTTTGTTCATTTATACTTTAGTGAGATTTACTTTTAAGTCGAAGATTTAAAAATTCAACTAATAAAGAAAAGCCCATCGCAAAATAGATATACCCCTTAGAAATGTGTTGATTAAAGCTTTCTGCTATAAGAGTAAATCCGACAAGGATTAAAAAGCTTAAAGCTAACATTTTTAAGGTGGGATGACTTTCTACAAATTCAGAAATGCTTTTTGCCGACAAAACCATCACTGCAGTGGAAACACAAACAGCACCTATCATGATTAAAATATTATTGACCATTCCAACAGCAGTAATTACTGAATCAAATGAGAAAACAATGTCTAACAATAATATTTGCAAAATTATCATGGCAAACTGTGCTTTCTTTTTGCCCTGATTTTCTTCATGGTGTTCGTTCGAAAATTTGTGGTGAATTTCTTTAGTACTTTTAGCAATTAAAAATAATCCACCTAATAGCAAGATGAGATTTCTTCCACTCAATTCAAATGAAAAAATAGTTAGAAATGGTTTTGTAAGTCCTATAATCCATGAGATTGAAAGAAGTAAAATAATACGGGTCACTACGGCCAACATTAGTCCTAGCTTTCTAGCTTTTTCTTGTTGATTAACAGGTAGTTTAGATGCAATTATTGAAATAAAGATTACATTATCTATTCCCAGGACTAATTCTAGTCCACAAAGAGTGACAAATGAAATCAAGTTTTCGATAGTAAATAATTCGGTCATTTTTTCTCCTTATTTAATTGTATGCCTCTCTCTCAGTTGAATTTTCAATTATCTAAATTTAAAAAACTACCAACGAGTTTTCCGCCTAGATTTACTTTAAAAGCGATGCGATGGAGGCTTTTGTTCAAAAATTAATATAATTGAATTGACGAGATTTGCAACTTTTAACTCTATTATAGGCCGAGATCTTTTTTGAATCCTCATGAATCGCGCTATTTGCTTGATCGAAATCACAGAGCAAGTATAAAATAATATTTTAATGCCTAATTAAAGTTAAGGAGCAAAACTTATGGAAGAGTTGCAATACTACAAACGCTTTGGAGAGCGGACAAGTTCCTTAAATAGCTTTTACCAGCACTTTAAAACTTTTCAAGGCGAGCAATTAGATAGACTAGATGGTATTGCTCGATATTATGAAAACGAATCAGTGCGGGCAATGAGTGGAGAGCCATTTGCAGGGCTGGATGTTAAAATTAAACTAATGCAAAAATTCTTTGCAGATAAATCCAAGCGAAACTATGCTTTTCCAGTGACTGAAAAATTTATTCAAATCTTAAAGCAAAGCAAAAGTCTTAATTTGAATAATTATAGAATAATCCAAGTCGGAGTTGAGCCAATTTTTAATCTCGATCAGTATTTTAAAATGGAGCCACTTTTATTTTTACCCATAGCGCGTAGTCTGCATAAAAAAGGAGCTTATTTAAAGGAGCTTAATGCTAATGAAATTCAAAATATTGATGTAACACTACAAGAGTTTTTAGATGCCTTTCAAGATAAAAAGAAAATTCAATTGGGATTTTTAAACCAAATGTCTCCTACAAGTTTTAAAGACTATAAACGTTTTTTTGCTCTTTACGATCGCGGTGAATTAACAACTATTTGTATAACTAGCCCTATTTTCTACAATCATCAAATACTAGGATACTACCTTCAAGATGTTCTAAGAAATGATAAGGCGAGAAGCGGTTCAATCGAGTTACTAATGATTGAAACAATGCGAGTGTTCAATCAAGAAAAGGTTTTAGAGGCAAGACTTGGAATGTGTCCTCTCGCCCAACTTGAAAATATTAATCGACTTGAGAAGTTCTTCACTTTAGTTTTCCGTTGGTCTAAAAGTATTTATCATTTTGAAGGGCAATATCTTTTTAAAGAAAAACTCAACCCAACAAAATGGGAGAAGATGTATGTCGTTACGGATCAAAAAAGTGATCTAAAGATTGCATGGGATATATTAAAAATTCACGCTGGCCCGAAAGTGCTTTTAAAAGTTTTTTTGAATAAATTTTTAAACTTAGATAACTATTTAAAAATTAGATACCTAAATTACCCACAAACTTTTCACTTAAAAGATTACAAGTTTACATTGGGATTTTCAGGAGTATTTATTGCTTTACATTTTTTACGAATGGAAACGACCATGGTTCAAGAGTGGTATCAAATGTTTCCCTTTAAAACGGCGGAGCCTAATCTTTTAGGAACTTTAATTGGACCTTTTTTTCATAATCATGGAATGCATCTTTTTGGTGATCAGGTTTCTTTTGTGATTTTCGCTGGATTATTTGAAAGTTTTAAAAGAAAATCATTGTATTTTTCAATATTGTTGATGGGGTTATGGCTATCAAATCCTGTAACGTATTTGATACTTAAGCTGGGATTAGAAGCAAGCCATCCAATCATGTGGGGACAAATTTTAAAAGAAGTTGACTATGGATCAAGTAATGCCGTGTTTGCATTTGTGGGAGCTTTTTCAACATTGCTGTATAAGAAAAATTGGTTATTAATTCCTTTTATGTTCCATGCTTTATATGTCTGCCTACAACGAGAAAGTATGCTCGCAATTCACCATTTCGTAGGAATGATTTTGGGAGCTTTAGCCGTCCACATTTATTTTAACTTTATCGAGGTTGTGGAATCTTAAACAATTTATTTTGATTTTATTTTTGGATGACGATTTTTTATTGTTTGAATTTCATTTTGATCTATCGGATTATTTACAATGCTTAAGTAATCTATGTCTAAGTTGTTTGATAAAAAGTGACTAGGTAGATTTTTAATTTTATTGTTGTTCAGACTAATAGCTTTTAGTTTAACTGAATATTTAAATGTTCCTTCTTCTATTATCTCTATTTGATTTTGATCGAAGTTCACTTTTTCCAGCTGCGAGAGAGGAGCAAATGTTTTGGCCGAAAGTTTTTTAATTCGATTGTTGGATAATCCTAAAAATTTAATATTGGGATTTTCTAAAAATAGATCATCTTCGAGATGCTCTATTTGATTGGAGCCAAGTCTCAGCCAATTTAATTTGCTCAAGCCTTGGAGGTCATTTTTATTTAAAGTGGTCACTTTTTTCCCAATGAGATCTATCGTATCAATTTCGGCTAATTCTTTGACCGAAATGAGATGACATTTTTTCTTTGTTACTTTCTCAAGATAATTAAGAATTGCCTCATTGCGTTTACAGATATCGGCAAAGGTTAGGGTGGGGACTAAAAAAAGAATAATAAAGCATATTTTTTTCATAATTTTTCTATTTTTTGAATCGTGTAAGTTAATTTAATTTTAAATTTAGCTGTTAATTATATATAGTCTAGCAGTTTGAAAAAAAAATCAAGTTTAACTCTCGGCACTTACCTGTGCAAAGGTGATGCAACTAAATGATTCTTTTGAATCAAAAAATAACGACCATAATACTAATTCTTGTTAGTATTCAATTACATTCTGCTACTTGTTTTGATCGTCTAACATCAATGTTGCAATTGAAACAAGTTATATCAACTATTTCACGATCTCAAAGGTCGCCGATACTCCTTACCGATGAAAGAATTAACAACTATGTGAATCAAGCATTTGAAAGTGAAAGATTGAAATTGGATATCCCTCTAATAAATTTTAGAGAAAGATATTTTGCCGAGAAAGTGTTTCATGAAACTAGGGAGTTTATAAGATTTCATGGATTATTTTTAGACCCCAAATTAAGAGATTTTTATCCATTTGTTCCCGCCAATAAATCAAAAATTTTTATCGACATATTAGCTTATAATGCTGTGATAACTAATCGTCAGGGTTTTAATAATAAAAGACATTATGATGATTATCTCGGAGCTTTTAATGATTCCAAATTTCCCCAAACCTCATTATCAACTTCTCTGGCGCAATTGCCAGCAAGTGCACATGTTTTAGAGTTAGGGGCAGGATATTTAAATTTTACAAAAATATTGAGTGAAAATTCTCATTTAAAAGTAACTGCTATCGGACTTGAATCTATTTTAAATAAAGACGACTTTCCAAAACTTAATATTTTAGATAACCAAAATTTTGATAAATTAGATGTGCCAAATTTTTTAAGTCAATTTGGGAAAGTTGATCTTATTGTCGATTTATATGGAGTGCTAAGTTATTCCTATAATCTTCCACTTGCCCTAGATAAAATAATAGCAATCACTCGTGCAGGAAGTGAATTATGGATTTATGGGCCGAAAATTAAAATTTACGATCCAGTCAAAAAGCGCACACTTAGCTTTGCCCAATACTTGAAGTTATTAGGGTGCTTTGAAGTTCAGGTACTCGACGAGAACACTCAGAAAATGCGTCTTATTCGTAATTTTAATCGACCAATCTCTGTTCCTATTCAGCTCTCAAGTTTAAATTTTGCATGGCCTCCGGAAATCGTGTGGGAAATGATTTAAAGGATAAGTTCACATTCTCCTCACTGTTTAATTTTAAATATTGAAATATATAAATTACTAACGACTAATATGATTAGATTCAGCTTTTGAAATAAATCATTGTAGGTTAAGCTCATCAATTCACTCAGATTATTGACATTTTTTTGAGCCAACTTTTACCCATCATTTATTTATTTACAATTTAGGTTGCACTAGGAAGTCTTTGCCTTTGTTCAAAATAAGCATTTTTTTTAAAATGATCTTAAGGCTGTCCGATAATGGACTTATGAAATATCAATGGGCCTTAAATATTTTTATGATTTTGTTTGTCGCCACGACAACTCTCACGTCTTGTAACAAAATTTCCAAAATCGACGTCAATCTTAAAAATAAATCATCCGAAGTCTCGCGGGTTTATTTGCAAAATAATCAACTAGTGATCGAAGGAAAAAACCTTTCCAATATTAAAACGGTGAAAGTTAAAAATTCCGCCCCAACTCCGATGGATGAAACCTTCGATATCGAATCAAAATCTGCCACGCAAATTATCGCTAATTCTAGATCCAATCTTTCGATTGCACTTAAATTTTTAACCGAGCTAGTGCTTATTAATGAAGCAAATGCTGCGAGCAGTTTTCAAATTAATTTTTCACTTTGCGATACCACACTGGGTGGCAAAGCGATCGATTGCAGTTCAGCGCCTCTCAATCATTATGTTTTAGGTTTCGATGCAACTTCTGATAAGTGGAAGCCGCGCTCTTTTAACGGATTACATTTTGTCGGAGTGTGGAGCGATGCTACTAATCTTCCCACCGGTATGACCGATGGTGAATACTATGTGGCGGGATTAAATAGCACCAGCACTACGCCGAGTTTTATGCGCGGTGATTGGCTGGTTTCAAATGCTGGCTCGATTGAAATTATTCAGTCGGCGAGCACTGAGCTTAGACTGTTATCCGATGTGGATTTAACGACGACGGCCCCATCCAACGGCTCAGTGCTAACTTATAATGGATCAAAATGGGTTCCAGGCACTTCGGGGCTTGGGGCAGAAACAGACCCCACAGTTAAAAGTTTTGCCAAAGCTAATCTTCCCACCTGTGCGGCGGGAGAAGTGTTAAAAGGTAATGGCACCAGTTTAAGTTGTGTCGCTGTCGGATCGACATTTTCAGGAACGGCAAGCAGAGTTGTCACCACTGATTCAGCAGGCGAGCTTACAACGAGCAGTGTGAGCACGACGGCACTTTCTTATATCGCAAACATTACAAGCGATGTGCAAACTCAATTAAACGCGAAAGAGCCGGCGATCACGGCAGGAACAGCGGCGCAATATTTAAAAGGCGATAAAACACTTGGGACCTTTGCAAGCGATGTGCTCGCAGTCGCGCTTTCAGGTTTATCGACGGCGACAAATTCTGCTATCAGTGCCAGCGATACTATTTTAAGTGCGCTGGGAAAATTACAAGCGCAAATAACCAGTGTGAGTTCAACGACAACAACTGCACTTGCAGGAAAAGCAGATCTCACTAATTCTTCGCAAACGATTACAGCGGCGGCAGTGACGGGATTAACGACTCCCATGGCCGGATCGGATGCGGCCAATAAAACTTATGTGGATAGTGCAGTCTCAGGTGCAAGTACATGGACAACCAGTGGAAGTGATATTTATCGCTCGTCGGGGAATGTGGGGATTGGGACGAGTTCGCCAGCAGCCCTTATGCACGTCAATGGCACCCTTCAAGCAACAACAATAAATGCCATCACTGGTGGGTCCATCAATTATTGGGGAGGATCGGCAACTCCATATGCCTCAAGTAGTTCGAGCCTTGCCGAGCCGTCAAATGGATTGGCTGTTTCATCAAACAACACTGCGGGTGATGGAAGAGGAAGTTTTTTTAGAGCAACAACAAGAAACTCAGCAACGACAAATCAAAGCGCTTACTGGGGGACCATTTCAAACTCAACTGGTTATTCTCCAGACATAGTTATAGGGCATCAAACCGGAGCGACGGCCTACCAAGAGAGAATGCGAATTTCGAGTAATGGAAATGTGGGCCTTGGAACAAGTTCGCCAAATACACTCTTGGAAGTTAGAAAAGATAGTACAGCAAGTTCTGAAACTATCCTAGGTTTAGCTCTTACCAACGGAGCTGATCCCGCCAGTTATCCTTTTACGGGATCGCAATTACAATTTAGAGGATTTTCAAATAAAGTAATGTCATCCATCTCTACACAATGGGATGCAGGGATATCAAATAATGCAAACATTACTTTTAGAACCCGACATAATGATACATTAATTGAATCAATGTATTTGAGGTTCGATGGGCAAATTGGTATAGGTACAGTCATTCCTCTAGATAAATTAGATGTTAACGGTAGCGCCATTGTTCGAAGTAAACTTAGACTTAAAAGTTCAGGAGTCACAAATTATGTCGAGCTCATGGCGCCAGCATCGCTCGCATCAACGATCACTCTCACACTTCCATCGACTGTCGGAACTAATGGACAAACTTTGACAACAAATGGTGCAGGAGTTTTAACTTGGACCACACCATCAACTGGGTTTTCAGGAACAGCAAATCGCGCAGTCATCACAGATGGAAGTGGTGCACTTTCATCTAGCAGTGTAACTTCCACTGAACTTGGATATTTAAGTGGTGTGACTAGCAATCTTCAAACCCAACTAGATGCTAAAGAGCCCGCGATCACGGCAGGATCGACTGCACAATATCTTCGCGGCGATAAATCGCTTGCAACATTTGTAGACGATGTTTTAGCAAGTGTCCTTACTGGTCTATCTACTGCAACTGATGCAGCAATAACAGCGAGTGACTCTGTCTTAAGTGCCTTTGGAAAATTACAAGCCCAACTTACAAGTTTAAGTAGTAATGTTTCAGGAAAAGCAGATCTCACAAATTCATCACAAACGATAACTGCAGCGGCAGTGACAGGTTTAACTGCACCCATGGCCGGGTCGGATGCTGCCAATAAGACTTATGTGGATAGTTTCTGGACAGTTTCTTCGGGAAATATTTATCGCTCATCTGGCAATGTTGGAATTGGTACATCATCACCAAGTACACCACTTGCAATAAGTGGTGCTAACGGAAACTTAGTCACCCTTACTCCTGGAACAGGTGCTCAATCCGACAATGGTTACATCAATATCAACGGCCGGGCCAGATATGGTTATAACAATAATAATATTGTGATAGATGATAATGGCACGGCAAAAAACTTTACACTAAATCAAAATAATAAAAATACCATGTTCTCACAGGCTTCAAGTAATTCAGTAAGTTTTGGTGCAGAGGGGGCAGTTAGTAAGTTTTCGATTGCACCAATTAAATACAATGCAGGGACAGCTAGTCAAAGTGGAAATACAGTGACGGGTACATCAACTGCATGGCATTCAGGTATGGTGGGGCACTATTTTCTTTTTGCAGGAGGGGCAAGTGGAACAATAACAGCAGTTGCGAGTGCAACTTCATTAACACTAAATACCTCACAAACTTTGGGAGCACAAAATTATTCGATTCATTATCCGACGATGAACGTTAATTCACAAGGGAATGCCGCTTTTGGAGTGACATCACCAGCAACGACATCATTTTTTGAAGTAAATGGAGGCACGGCAGATACCAACGTAGCGGCAAAACATATTTACATCACCGGGCAAACGGCAAATACTTCGACAGGGGCAAGTGGTGGTAATATTTATTTAACTTCAGGGAACCCTTCTGGTGGCTGGGCGAGTGGCAATATTAGTCTCTATACAGGGTCAGGAAATCCTGGAGTTGTTGACATTGGTAGTAGTAAGTCGAGTGCTTATTCAAATTCATCTTCAACAAGTCCACTCCCATCCTACCATTTATCGATTTCCAATGGATGGTCGAACGATGGAAATTCAGCAATTACATCTTACATTATTAGAAATGCGGCAACTAATTTTCAACGAGCTTATTTTGGAGCCGTGTCTTTAAATGGTGCCGGTGTAGTTACTCCTGCATTGGTTTGGGGACAACAAACAGCAGCTGGCTACTCAGAAAGTATGCGCTTAAATCAAAATCGATATTTGGGTATTTGGAATACCAGCCCTGCTACGCAATTACACGTGGGGAGTTCTGCTATTGCATCAGCGACAGCTGTTGCAACATTTGAAAATGCGGACGGAGTCTGTTCAATAACGCCAGCTAGCTCGGGAAGTGGGATTGCTTGTTCCTCGGATGAAGAGTTGAAAGAAAATTTTGTGCGAGTGGAAAGCCAATTTGCTTTAGATAAAATTTTAAAGTTAAATGCCTTCACATATAATTTTAAAACGGCATCACCAGAACAAAGACGCACGGGGTATATCGCGCAACAAGTAAAAAAAGTGGCTCCTGAATTTGTAAGAAAAGGTGAAAATGGATATTTACAAATTTATTATGATGCCTTTATTCCTTGGATCACTGAAGCGTTTAAAGAGGTTGTGAATATACTTAATTCCTTTGAAAAGAAACTTGCATTTAAAGCAGATAAATCAGAATTGGAAAAATTAAAAAAAGAAAATGAAGACTTGAAAAAGAGAGTCGAACGTCTAGAAAAACTTATAAAATAATTATTCCATCAATTTAAACTTTTATGGTGCGAGAGTATTAAATTCTAAATTAAAACTAAAAACTTGGAACATCTTAGCCGATCGGCTAAGGGTTAAAAGTCGCGTATCTAAATAATGAATGTTCAAATTAATTGTGGGCGAGATTTCATAGGCTAGATTTAAATCGAGCTCACTCCAATTCTGATTTTTATGAAATTTAAAATGCGTCATGCCACCTAAAGAAAAAGACTTAAAGCTTGGCGAATGCATGCCCACAAAAAACGAAAAGGTTTGAAAGAGCATTTTAGATTCTGATTTGACTTCGCCACCATAGCTTATGTTTATTAATGGAAGATTTTTCAGATACATATTTTGCAAGCTATAGTTAAATTCTCCACTCCCCAGGATATTTGTTTGAAGTGGTTTTTGAGAACTGATTCGAGAATTTCCGGTAGGCAAAGTGAGAGTTAAAATTAAAAATCCGCGTGGGATAAAAGGAGAGTAGAAAGTTTCGGGAAGAAATTCAAAGGCAATATTCGTCGAAAGATCGCTCAGGCCCAAGCTTGATTCGGATCGATTGGCCATTTGGGCGAAGCGCTTTGAAAGTGGAAGAGCAATGCCCCACTGCCAATAATCGCGAATCATTTTTTGATAAGCGAATTGCTGAGTCCATAGTTGATCGTAAGTATTATGATTGAGTTGTAAATATTCACCCGATGAATTTGTTTGACCCAATTCATTTTTAAGACTGAGCGACCATAGCCATTTTGACTCCAGGTCGCCAGTTATAATACTGGCACTATTTCCTCCACCACCGCAACAACCAGCAGCCCAAGAATTTTTTGGCACTAATAACAAATAGATAAAGAGATATAGAGCAATTTTGATCATGACGTGAATAATAAGGGATAATTTTACTCTGTCAAAAAAATGAAAGCGAAGAAGAAACTTTTGGAAGAAATTACCCAGTTTAAGCCTACACACTTGAACCTTTTTGCCGATTCGTTGTATAATTTTTGACAGGTAATCATTTTAACCAGGATGGATAAAAAATGGCCGAAGAGATTAAAAATCAGGATGAAAATAAAGAAGCTCCTTCTGGAAAAAATCCCATACTATTGGTACTTGTTCTACTTAATACTGTCTCTATTGCAGGTGTTGGTTATTTTCAATTTCTCAATCACAAAAAATTAAATTCGCTACCCACTGTTCAAGATATTATGCAACAAGCAGCTAGTGGAGATCATGCAGCTCAGCCAGCTAGTGATGGGCATGGTGGTGATGCTAAAGCAGATCCTAAAGCTGCAGGGGCTGGCCATGATTCAAAAAATGATGGCATGCTTTACCCTCTAGATCCCTTTACTGCAAACCTTACGCAAGGTAGTGGTCCACAACGATTTATTCGCGTTGGAATGGTTTTAAAATTTAATAAAGAAGCTAAAAAAGAAGAGCTAGATGCGAGAAAGCCTCAAATCAATGACACAATTATAAGTATGCTCAACTCTAAAAAAGCAGAAGAATTACTAAAGAAAGAAGGTAAAGAATACTTAAAAGAGGAAATTAAAAGTGCCATTAATACATTCTTAACAGATGGACAAATGGTCGATATTTTTTACGTTAATTTTCAGATTAACTAATTTACACGATGTAAATGAACAAAGCTTTATGAATCCCAGGAGGGGAAGATTATGGCACAGGTACTCAGTCAAGACGAAGTTGATGCTTTATTAAATGCCGTAAACGATGGGGGGGGAGACTCTGGAGGCTCTTCTTCTGATACTGGATCATCAAATAGTAATGATGATGACGATAATATTCAGGCTTACGATCTTACAAACCAAGATAGGGTCATTCGCGGAAGAATGCCAATTTTGGAAATTATTTATGAGCGCTTTATTCGTCAGTTCAGAGTATCGCTATCAAACTCTTTACGTAAAATTTCAACGATCTCTATTATCTCAACTGACCTTCTAAAGTTTGGTGAATTTGTAAATACACTGCCAATCCCTTCTTGTATGTGCATTATGCGCTTTAATGAGTTGCGTGGGCCGGCACTTCTAGTTTTTGAATCCAAGTTAGCCTATGCCATTATCGATTCATTTTTTGGTGGAACGGATCGTCCATTTACAAAAATAGAAGGAAAAGAATTTACTCCTATTGAACTTTCCTTTATGCGTAAAATTATGGATATGGCGATTAATGATCTGGAAGAAGCATGGGCTCCCGTTCATCGCATCGATGCACAATATTTAAGAACAGAAATCAATCCTCAGTTTGTCGGCGTTGTACCTCCTTCTGATGTAATTATTGCTACGACCTTAGAAGTTGAATTTGAATCAGCATCTGGAACAATTATGATTGTTGTTCCTTATTCAACAATTGAACCAATTAAGCAAAAACTGTCTTCTAGTTTTCAAACTGATAATGAAATGGCCGATTCTATTTGGACTCAGGCCATGAATGAACATGTTCGCAATACTAAAGCGAATATTATTGTAAAGCTAGGCGAAGCTGAGATGACTCTCGGTGATTTACTCACTTTAGAAACTGGAGACATCATTCCTTTAAATCAAGATGCATCTGGAGAAGTGTCAGTGACCATCGAGGGAGTTGAGAAAATGAAATGCCTTATGGGTGTTTATAAAGGCAATAGGGCCGTTCAAATTACTCAAGTTTATGCACCTGTGAATATGGGCGATGATTAAAAAATGCAATCAAGGAGAAAGATATGAATAAAGTTTCAGTAGAAAGATTGGCAGATGAAGTTAAAGCTGGGGATGATTCACTTAATAAATTAAAAGTTCAAAACTTAGATTTTATTTTAGATATCCCCTTAAAAGTTTCAGTTGAATTAGGAAGAACGCAAATTATTGTTAAAGATTTATTGCAGTTAGGGCAAGGTTCGGTTTTAGAACTCGATAAATTAGCAGGTGAACCATTAGAAATTTTAGTTAATGGTAAACTTGTTGCGAAGGGAGAAGTTGTTGTTGTGAATGAAAAATTTGGTATCAGGCTGACAGATATCATAAGCCCGATCGAAAGAATTGAAACATTAAAATAATTTACGAGGTGGTAGTTTTATGAGCGCTAAATATATTTTCATTGCATTGTTATTTTCTACTATTAATCTTTCTGCTGCAATGAGCACTTTAAAAAATGTAGAAATGAATATTGCAGGTGATAAAAATATTATTTCACTGGTGGGCTTAAATAAAGGTTACGAAACTCCAGAGCTTAAAATTATTGATCAGGGGGTGGAAGTCATTTTACCCAATACAATGGTTAACTCTAAAATGGCGAAGAACCTAGGTTCATACCAAGTAATTGCAAATAAATACGATCGCAGTACGGTAAAAGTTTTTATAAAAAATAACTCGAATGAGAAAGTTAAGCTGGAAGGAATAGTTAGCCTCAATTTAAAAGATGAATCAGTAGAATTAGTTCTTCCCAAACTTAAAACTGTAAAGATGAACTCTTTAGTTGATAAAAAAAATGAAACAATAGAGTTTAGTGAAAAACTAGATGAAGCATACTTAGCGAAATTAGAAAGTGAAGAGACTAAAAATGATAAAGTTAAAAATGTTGAAGTAAACAAAGATGAAGTTGTACTGAGTACATCTGCAGTTGAGAAAGATCATATACCTAATAATAATTCATCTATAGACTCTAGAAGCAATGGCAAAGAAGATGTCAGTGAGTCTAAAGGGAACTTTTCGATTTTTCCCTACGTCGTAAAGTTTGCAGCTTTTTTAGGTGTAATTGTTTTGGGTTTTTATGCAGTTTTAACATTGTTCAAAAAAGGGGTGATTAAAAAATCATCATTAGGGTTTTTAAATAGTACTAAGTTGGTAGAAGTTTTAAATACGACTCACTTAGCACCTAAAAGAAGTTTGATGATGATTAAAGCTCATCGACAAGTATTTTTAATTTCATCAACTGAAAATGGTATACAGCTTATTTCAGAAATTTCAGATGTAACTGGACTTATTAAAACTGGTGAGAGGGAAATTTCAGGTACAAACTTTGATAGTAATTTAGATGATGCTCAAGTTGGTTCTGTAAGTTTTAATCTTAAAAATGAATCACTACAAAATACAACAAGCCTAGATAATTATTTATCCGCGAGCGATGAGGACTTTGAAGGGGGAGTGGATACTTATGCTATCAATGCAATGAAAAATAAACCGATTAAAGATAATGTGAAATTTTCAGATCAAATTAAAAGTAAAGTTAAAAACTTAAAGCCATTGGTTTAGGGAGTGATGATGAAGCGAGTTGTGTTGAATACTCTCTATTTAATAGGTCTTTTGGTATGGAATTTACCGCTTCTTGCTCAAGCGCAAAATTCCTCAAATTTAAACTTACCAGGTATGTCGATTAATTTTGGACAAGGAGTGAATCTAGTTGATTCGATTGAAATTCTTGTTCTTTTTACAATTATTACTCTAGCTCCATCGATAATTATCTTATGTACAAGTTTTACTAGAATATTAATTGTCCTTTCTTTTATGAGGCAAGCAATCGGTACTCAAAATATGCCACCAAATCAATTATTGGTGGGATTTGCCATCTTTTTGTCAATGTTTGTCATGCAGCCAACAGGAGAAAGAATTTATAATAAAGCAATTGTTCCATACATGAATAAAAGCATTACAACTACAGCTGCAGTTGATGAGATCACTCTGTCACTGCGAGCTTTTATGCAAAAGCAAGTTCGCAAAAATGATATTGGATTATTTTATGATGTGACTGGAAAAAGTGCTCCTCAAAATATTGATGAAGTGCCTATTCATTATTTAATTCCTGCATTTATTATTTCAGAGCTTAAAACCTCATTTCAAATTGGCTTTTTACTTTATATTCCTTTTTTAGTCCTTGATATGGTTGTAGCTTCAGTATTAATGGCCATGGGAATGATGATGCTTCCTCCAGTAGTTATTTCACTTCCATTTAAATTATTACTTTTTGTTCTCGTCGATGGTTGGCAGCTTGTGACAGGATCTCTATTGAGATCTTTTAATTAATATTTTGATAAATTGGAGTTAATATGCAATTTGATTCTTATGCTGATATCACTCACCAAGCAATAAAAGTAGGGTTGTTAGTATCAGCTCCAATGTTAATTGGTGCTTTGCTAGTGGGGATAGTGGTTTCACTTTTTCAAGCGGTCACTCAAATAAATGAACAAACGCTTTCTTTTATTCCAAAAATATTGGTTATCGTGGGGGCATTGGTTTTTTTTGCACCTTGGATGTCCGACACATTGACTACATTTACAAAAGATTTAGTTTTAAATATTCCTAAGATTGTAATGGAGAGATAATGTTGTCGATTCAGATAACGGATATGTCGGTGTTAATCTCATTCTGGTTAGTCTTTACTAGATGGTTTGCAGTGATGATGCAATTGCCTCTGTTTGATCAAGTCTCAATTCCTGTTGTAGTTAAAGTTCTTACAACTTTAATGCTAACTTTTGCATTTTTTCCATTGGTTCAAGGTGAAATGCTTAAAGATGTTCAACATGTGGGAGAAAATGCATTTTGGTATTTAACTATTTTTAATGCACTAGTGGGTTTAGTCATTGGTTACTTTGTGAAATCTATAATGTCTCTTTTTATATCGAGTGGTGCCATCATTACTCAACAAATTGGTTTCAATGCTCTCCATTATTTTGATCCAAATGCAGGAGGACAGGTGGGCCCGTTTGAGAAATTAATGGAATGGACAGTTTTGATGATGGTAATTACGTCGGGTGCGATTATACCTATGTTTAAAGGAGTTAATTCATCATTTTTTACAGTGCATGTTTATAGCTTGGGAAAAATGGCTCACTCATATGATTTTTTCATGGCCATGTTTAAAGGAATTTTTGTCGCTTCATTAATGCTATCAACTCCGATGATTTTTATAAATTTATTAATCAACGCTATCATGGGAGTAGTTTCTAGAGCCGTACCACAAATGAATGTTGTAGCAGTGAGTTTTGCAGTTAATATTGGTCTTGGACTTTTGGTCTTTTTGCTTGGTTCAGATGAATTTTTTCAAACATGTTTTAAGATGTATTCAGATAAATTAGGTGATTGGTTTCAACTACTCACTTAAAAGGAAAGTTTATAACTACAACGATTCACTTTTTAAGTGAGTCTAGGCATTCAAATCATTGGTAATTTTTAATTTTCAATACTTGAAAATTAAATTGTGTGGAGTTTAAGAGCTTATGTCAGAAGAAAGCGACAGCGAGAAAACGGAAGAGCCATCCCAGCATCGCATAGATGAATTTCGCAAGAAAGGGGATGTCGCGTCTTCAAAAGAACTAATTTCAGTTTTAGTTTTAGCTGCGTGTTTATTAACATTATCACTTTCAATTGTTTACATATATGAAGAAATGACTTTGTTTATTGAGTGGCTTTATTTGTTGGATATAAAAGCTGCATTTACCGACAAGTCTCTTAAGACGATTGCAGCGAAAGCAGTCATTTTAGGATTGGAATGTTCTGCGCCAGTAATGTTGGTTTCACTTTGTGTCGGGGTTATTAGTCAAGTTGCACAGATTGGATTTCTATACTCACCAGAAATTCTAGAATTAAATTTTGATCGTATTAATCCCATAAATGGAGCGCAAAAACTTTTTTCCAGTCGATCACTTTTTGAAACTGTGAAAGGGATATTTAAATTTGTCGTCATTTTAGCAATCGCTTATGCCTATTTAAAAAATGATATTGAGTCATACAATGGCTTTATGCATTTAGAACTTTACCAAAGTTTTGAATTTGGAAAAACCATTATTCTTAAATTGATATTTGCAATATTAATGGGCTTGGCCATCATTGCAGGCCTTGATTTTTTCTATCAGAAATTTACTTATCAAAAAAGAATCCGCCAAACAAAAGATGAGCTTAAAAGAGAATCGAAAGAGCAAGATGGAAATCCAGAAATAAAACAAAGAATTCGACAAATTCAAAGAGAGATGTCGAGAAAACGCATGATGAAGGATATTCAAACTGCCGATGTGATAGTGACTAATCCTACACATATTAGTGTGGTAATAAAATATGATTCTGAAAAAATGATATCTCCTACGGTGGTCGGAAAAGGTGCCGATCACTTAGCACTAAGAATTCGAGAAATTGCTAAGGAACACAATATTCCGATAGTCGAAAATGTTATGCTAGCACGAACTCTTTACAAAACTGTGAAAACGGGACAAAGCGTCCCTCGCAATCTCTATAAAACCGTGGCAGAGGTCTTAGCCTTTGTTTATAAATTAAAGAAAAAGCAAAAAGCACTTAGTTAGAAATTTAGAGGTAGTCAATGAATGACTTTTTTAAAAAATTAAGAATATTTTCTCAGAGCCCCGATCTCATTGCAGGAATTGGTATTTTAATCATTTTAATGGTTATGATTGTTCCAATTCACCCTTTTATCTTAGACTTGTTTCTAGCATTCTCATTGGCATTTTCAGTCATGGTTATGTTAGTTGCAATGTATACCAAAAAACCATTAGATTTCTCTACGTTTCCCTCAGTCCTCCTTATCTCAACACTATTTCGCTTGGCTTTAAACGTTGCATCTACTCGCAATATTCTATTACACGGAGGGACAGATGGAACAGAAGCCGCAGGTCACATTATTAAAAGTTTCGGGGAATTTGTCGTAGAAGGAAACTTTGTTGTTGGTATAATAATTTTTATTATTCTAGTCATAATTAACTTTATGGTTATCACTAAGGGTGCTGGTCGCGTTGCTGAAGTTGCTGCACGATTTACATTAGATGCAATGCCAGGAAAGCAAATGGCAATTGATGCTGATTTAAATGCCGGTTTAATCAATGAAGCAGAAGCTAAAAAAAGAAGAAAGGAAGTTGCAGAAGAAGCTGACTTTTATGGATCGATGGATGGTGCCTCAAAGTTTGTTCGCGGTGACGCGATTGCTGGTATTTTAATTACGGCAATAAATATCATAGGAGGTATTATTATTGGTGCCGCTCAAGCGGGAATGGAAATTGGACAAGCTGCTGAAACATTCACGTTGCTAACTATTGGTGATGGTTTGATCACGCAAATTCCGGCACTAATTATATCCACGGCAGCGGGTATTATCGTTACTCGAAATACCAACGAAGACAATATTGGGACACAGGTACAAAAGCAGTTTAAGATTCATCCTAAGGCCATCTATATTTCGGGAGGGGTCTTAGTCTTTTTTGGTCTCATTCCAGGACTTCCAAAAGTTCCGTTCTTTATTATGGGTGGTTTACTTGCTTTTGCAGCTTATAAAATTGAACAAGCTAATAAATTAGAACTAGAAGAAACAAAACAAAAGTCTGTTGAAGTTAAAAAAGCAAATCCTCAAAATTTGGAAGAGCTTTTGAATATGGAATTGGTCGAACTAGAGGTTGGATATGGATTAGTCCATTTAGTTGATACAGAACAAAATGGTGATTTGTTAGAGCGTATTACTCACATGAGAAAAATATTTGCACTTGATTGGGGAGTGATAATTCCTTCAGTGAAAATAAAAGACAACTTAGAATTAAGGCCAGGTGGTTATTCAATCAAGATAAAAGGTATCCAAGTTGCTAAAGGTGAATTGATGTCGGATTATTTTTTAGCAATGGATCCTGGCACCGTCATCGAAAAAATTGATGGAATTGAAACAGTCGAACCCGTATTTGGATTGTCGGCGGTCTGGATTTCTGAAGATCAAAAAGAAGACGCAAGTTATAACGGTTATACAGTAGTGGATTGTTCAACTATATTGGCAACGCATTTGACTGAGATCTTAAAATCAAATTTAAATGAACTCTTTGGACGACAAGAACTTGTAAGAGTCTTAGATAATTTTAAAGAGACAAATCCAAAACTTGTCACAGATTTAGTACCTGACATTTTAAATCTAGGAATTGTTTTAAAGGTGATGAAAAGTCTTTTGAAAGAAGGGATTTCAGTGCGCGACCTAAGAACAATTTTAGAGACTTTATCAGAGTATGGTCTTACAATTAAAGATGCTGAATCATTAACGGAAATTGTTCGTCAATCACTGTATCGAACAATAACAGAGAAAATAAGAAGCGATAGAGGGGATATTCCATTGTTTACTTTAGATCGTAATATTGAAGAGTCACTAGCTCAAAATATTATTCAAACTGATCAAGGTCACCAGCTTTCACTTGATCCAAAAGTCACCCAAATTATTCTCGCATCCTTGAATGAAAAAATTGAAGAAGCTACAAGTATGGGAGAGAAAATGGTCATCTTGTGCTCGCCAGTTATACGCCAGCATTTTAAAAAATTGACTGAAAAATTTATCCCGAATTTAATTGTAGTAAGTCATAATGAATTATCCCCTGATGCAAATATTAGATCTCTTGGAACAGTGAGGTTATAATTTATGTTCGTTAGAAAATTTGAAGCAGACAGTGTTGAAGAAGCTCTAAGTGACATTAAGCGAGAGTTAGGTCCTGAAGCTATTATTTTAAAAACGGTGACGAATAAAGGAATAAAGGGCGCGTTCAAGAAAAATCGTATTGAAGTGACAGCTGCCATTTCGGAAAAAAGCTACGTGAAAAAAGCAAGTGTCGATAAAGTTCTAAATGAAGATCAAAAAAACCAATTTTACAATGGGAGTGCAAGTTATATTGCCAATATGATTGATCAGCATGATCAAGCTAATGATAAATTAAAAGCAGGAAGCGAAACAATGAACAAAACTAATTATGGAAGTATCGGTTTAAACAAACAGGTGAATTCAACTAAGAATATTGCAAGTCAAATAAAAACCAGTTTGGATGATTTTTTAAGTCTAGGTGAAAAAGATAATGATTTTGATTTTGAAAGAGAATCAAATATGTCTAAGCAGCGCAGTCGTCAACAAGTTGAAGCACCCATCGCACACAGCAATAGAACAGAAGTTAAGAAAGCTGAAGTGAGAAGAAGTGAGGTTGCAGAGCCCGTGAGGTCGCCAGAGGTGGACAATAAAATCTTTATTCAGCAGAAGATCAAAATTGAAGAATTAGAGAAGAAATTGTTTGAACTTACAAAAAGTGTTGAAAGAATACAAAAAAAAGAACCACTTGGGATATATCAATTAAGAACTACTTTGCGCAGTTTAGATATCAACGAAGTTTTTATTCAAGACTTAATGAAGAAAGGGCTTTTTGAATTAACGGATAAAGATGCAGAAAATGCTGATGTGGTGTATGAGTTTGCGCTCCGAGAAATGATGAATAGTATAAAGGTAGCAATGCCTTTATTTTCTCAATCCAATATTAAGTCACCAGTGATTACTATTTTCATATCGGAACAAACTTCTGGACAAAGTAGTATCGTACAAAAGATTGCGTCAACTAAAGAACAAAGTTCAATAATTAAAAATGACTTAATGAAAAATAATCGTGCACAGTTTTCTGAGAAAATTCTTAATTTAAATATTGTTAAAACCTCAACGCTTTCTGAGATTGTTTCAGAAACACGCAAAACAATTGAAGATGGTAGAAGTGTATTTATTGATTATAAATGTTCTGAAATCGACTCTCATGATACTAAAAAGTTTATTGATGGGATGAGAAGAGCTTTTCCTCATGTGGAAGTATTGATCACTCTTTCTGCAATTCATTCTGAAATGTATAATAGAAAAATATTGGCGAGCTATAAGAAAATGGCGGATGGGATAGTACTTACTCACTTGGATCAGTGCCTAAACTATGGAGCTCTTTTTAATATAAATGCTGAAATTAAAGAGCTGCCATATAAGTTTTTTGGAACAGGTGAAGTTGTACCAACTGACCTTGAGCTCGCTTCTGCTGAGCGATTAATGGCCGGTATCTTTAAAATTTAAAATGAATTGTGCATGAATAGGATGTTCATACACATAAAATATCTTGATAAAAAACAAGGCCATGTCCTTCGTGATGTGGATCAAAATTTATAAGATTGAGGAGACAGGATGTCGATGCTAGATCTCAAAAAAACCAATCCTAGTGATTGGTTGGTTTCGTTAAACAAATACCAAACAAAAAAAACAACAAGAAAAGCAAAGACTATTTCTGTGACTGGTGGAAAGGGTGGAGTAGGCAAAACATCTGTCGCGGTTAAAATGTCTAAGATTTTAGCAGAAAACGGCTTTAAGGTTTTGCTCATTGATTGCGATTACAACTTGTCAAATACTGTCGTTAAGCTTGGCTTGCCCATAACCAATCACTTTTACGACCTGATATCATCACAAAAAGAATTTGAAGATTGTCTTTATCGCGATGGAAATTTTCATTTGTTAAGTGGCTGTAACGGAAGTGTAGAGCTTTTTAATAAAAGACTAGAAATCGATAAAATTATCATTGATATTTTGGTAAACCATGAAAAGGATTTTGATTTTATTCTCTTAGATTGCCCAGCAGGGATTAATAAAGAAAATCTCACTTTAAATGCTTACTCAGATTATAGAATGATAGTTGTGACACCTGATAAATCCTCAGTTACTGATTCTTATTCTTTGATCAAGATTTTAAATAAAGAATACGGCGTTAATGATCATCATCTGATTGTCAATAAAACTTCCTCTAGTGCTCAATTTCAAAGACTTGTTAAAACCTTGAGTGAAACAGTAGAGAGTTTCTTGAAGTGTCGTCTCCATATTATGGGGGGATTGGATAAAATTGATATTCCTCTGGACCAATTTGATGCGCAACTGTTGAGTGTGGAAAAAAACTCCCTCCATCAAATGTTTTCTAAAATCGTATTAAGATTTTTAGAGGATGTTCACGATGAAGGTGAAGAGCTTAGTGACTTAATGTCAGCTTCTTCTCTCTCATCAAGAATTTCAGACAATCAAAGATCGGCTTAAGGGGGACTAAATGTCGACACTTTCAAAAAGACTTAAAAATTTAAAAGACTACCGATCCACTGTCGATCCTAAAATAAAAGATGAGATAATCATTGAGTACGCGCCATTAGTTAAATATATAGCCCAAAAAATTGCGTCTAGACTTCCATCCAATGTGGAGCTTGATGATCTTGTTTCGTGTGGGGTCATTGGTCTTATGGATGCGATAGAAAAATTTGATCCAGGTCGCGATAATAAATTTAAAACATATGCAGAGTTCAGAATTCGCGGTGCAATTTTGGATGAATTACGAGCTCAAGACTGGGTTCCAAGATCGATTAGAGAAAAAGCTAAGATTGTTGAAAGAGCATATTCAAAGCTAGAGTCTCAACTTGGTCGACCAGCAACTGATGAGGAAATGTGTGAAGAGCTCAAAATGACTCAAGAAGAATTTCACGATCTTTTAAATAAATCAAAGTCGGTCTCGCTTTTAAATATTGATGATTCGGCCAGCTTTAATAAAGGCGATAAAAAGCTTATTTCCGAAGTAATGGAAGATCATCGAGCACTAAATCCTTATACAACCGTATCACTGCGCGATTCACGTGAGAAAATTAAAGAGGGAATAATGTCCCTTCCTGAAAAGCAAAGATTAGTTCTCTCACTTTATTATTATGAAGATCTTAATTTGAAAGAAATCGGACAAGTATTAGATGTAACAGAATCTAGAGTGTCCCAGCTACACACTCAAGCAATTTTAAAGTTAAAAGCAAAGTTAAGAACGCTTTTTGAATCTGTTGATGATTTAGCGAGCTAGTTGGATTATCGATGGAAAAAAATTTTCAACATGATTTTGAAAATAGTTTAAAAGCATTGGAAGATATTCAATATTTGTCAGAGTTTTCGATCTCTCCACTTATTGGTCAGATGTATTTTTATTTATCTGAAATGAAACGGAAGATGGATGCTGAATCCATAGATTCAATTAGAGCTTATAATCAAGTGGCTCGAGTACTCGACCAAAACTGTATACAGATAGTAGATGGTTTCTTTAGCGACAAAACTAAATTTAAAGAATATGACTTTATTAAGTCGACACAAAATATAAGTCTTAAAAAGTGGAATTTACTTTTAGATATAATTCCCGAGTGCTTAAGCGTCGTCAGCTTGTTTAATTATCATGGCAAAGTAGAGATCTACTTAAATGAAAATAGACTATTAATTAGTGGACACATAAGACAAGATTCAAAACTTGAGATGAGTAGAAAATTTGTATATGTGATTACGCGCAAATTATTAAAAAAGAAAGTCTTGCTTACCTTTAAATTAGAAGCATCGGGAAGAACTGGACTTTATCACTTGGATTTAAAGGTCGATATTTCACATGAAGATCAATTGAATTACAAAGTTCTTTTTAAATTGAATTCAAAGCAACATCATATAATATCATTTTCAAATGTCTTTTGTTCCTATCGTTCGCTGCTAGATGATTTGCAGCAAATTGGCTCTCATCATATTATTGAAATCAATAACGATTTATCGATTACTCATTCGAGTACAGTTCCCGACTTAAATCGTCGCGAATCAGCTAATAAAGAAATATTACATTTTCCCTTTTTATTTCGGCCAGTTTCCCTCATACTACCTATTAAGGGTCATTTATCTAATGATTCCTTTACGAGGTTGTTAGACCAAAATTCAATGAATGATTTGAGGTCAGTTAATCATGTTGCACCATTGACAGGTTTGCATGAGGATTTAGAGAGGAAACAGGATGTTTCAATTACTTATTCTTCAATCGATTTTTTCTCTTTGTTTAATAACTAATCTATTTTTTTATCTAAATTTATCGAGGAATGTATGAGATTTAATCCCAGTAAAATCTTACATGCTTATTATCTTGTGGCCATGATTGCCATCGCAACTCTTTTTGCGTTTGGTGTCAGTCATTATTATAAATCAGGAATTTTGAATATAGATTTTGTTAGTAGTGTCTATGATGGTACGAATAAGGTTAAAATAGTCAAAGACAGAGCCGATTTAGATGAAATTAAGAAATTTGTTGATGGCGATCGTTTAAAAGATGCTCTTAAAGTTATAAATAAATTGGAACAAGATATCAAAGATCTTCGACTTATAAAATCTACTAAAGATCAAGATCAGTTTGATGAAAACTTTAACTTACTCAAGCAGAACGTCACTCAATTGCAAAATGCAACTGAGTTGTCGACACTTTTAACGAGTATCGTGACAAAGATATCAACCTTTGAAGCATTTGTGACGCAAAATAAATGGCCTACTTTGACACGTATGTCAGTAAATTTACGCAACAAAGCTTCCCAAGCAAAGATTATCTCCAATGGTGTATATCATTCAGAACGCGTTCACAATCTATTGTCATCGATTAATAATGATTTAGAGGCAATGACAAATTTTGTAGAATCTTCTGGGTTAAAGCCAGATATTAAAACAGCCATCATAGCGAGAATGAAAGGAATTCGTTCAGAGTCTGAAAATCTTAAAAATTACGTGGAAGAAAGGAAAAAATTTTTAAATGCATATAAAAACTTTCAAACAGATTTTTCTAATTGGTTTAAACTAGTTGAACCAGAAATTGCTTTTAAGAAAATTGATTTTGAAAAAAGTTCTCAAACAATTATTTATTCAATCATGGCATTTTCATTTATCTTATTGTCCCTTATAGTGGTTGGAGGAGTTACAAGTAGCTATGTGTTAAAAATGCAAAAAGAGCATTTAGAAAATAGTATTCTTACAAGTATCAAAGAAGATTTAATTCCAGCAGAAAGAAAAAATAAAAATAATTGGAGTCATCAACTGAATGATGAAATTAGCAAGTACCATGATCACATACATCGTCGAATGAATTTTGGTACGATTTTTCAAGAAGCGATGCCACTTCCTACAATTTTATTAGATAATAACTTAAACCTAACTTGGGCAAATTTGCCATTTTATCAAGCATGGAAGCTTGAAAATTTTAAAGATGATAGTGACACTTTGAGCTGGGATTTTTTGCAACGTTTTACCAATTTAGAAGATCACACAAGTTTATTAAATGCATTAAGAATGAATCATTCTGGCACTTATACCATCATGGTAAAAACGGCTTCTATGGATGAGGCATTACCTTATGAAATGTACATTTCTCCGATCGAGCATTTAGGTCAAAAAAGAATTTTAATTATTTTTTATCCATCAAAAGAATTGCAAGAAAAATTAATCTTGCAACGAGGCGCAATCGTTGATCATATGTCCCAGCTCAACCTCGCGTTTAAAGATGTGAATGTGGATGTTGATCAAGTTATACAGTTAGAAAAAGTATCTGAAATGCTTGGAATACAAACTTACTTTAATGATACTCATGAACTCTTATTACACAAAAATCAAGAAATTGAAAAAAGAGATTTAGAAATTACTAAACTTGAAGATAAAAATCGCGATCTTCACAATCTTATCTCAAGCATGCGCTTAAATATTGTAGAGTCGTTTGAGCAAAATTCAAGTTCAATGAATGAGTTTAATCGATTTAAAAATCTGGTTTTAAATTTAATTGATTCGCGCGATCAAGTTGAAGAACAAGTTAAGTTTGTGATGAATGCATCAAAGGAGATGCATAAAGATCAAGCGAAAATTTTACACCTTGCCGATGCAGCAGAGTGTTCAGTGGATGAGTATATTAAAAGCTTAAAGAATATGACGGAGTTAAAAGGCCAGTTTAAGGATTTAAGAGGGTCTGTTCAGGACTTTAAGTCGAGAATCGTTCAGGTATTAGATCAATTGCTTATTTTTCAAAATCACGAAGGCGATAGTTTAAAAATAGATCAGTTTCTTGGCAAAATTAAAATTGAAATGAAAGGATTTGAAAAAATACTTTTTGATTTTAATCAAGTGATAACCACAATGGATGTAACAATAACAAAAATTGATCTCATGGCCAATGATCGAGTGAGAGTTGATACAAAGGATGCCTTAAGTAGGATGGAGTTAATTAAAAGTAACATTGATAACGTGCAATTCTCATTAAACAAAGTGATACAAGTGGCACATGCAAAAGATGATGACCTCATTAACAGTTTAAAAGTGTTAGTGACAAATTTAAAAGTAGAGATGAAACGTGTGGATGAAATGTGCAAGCTCTCTGGAATAACTGAAGAGCATCTTAGTATGCTAAGTAATCACAAGACTAGGAGTATGGAAAGTCAGATTTAAAAAGTTGTAGCATGTGATCGCTATGATTTTTTAGGTTGGGATGTTTTAAGGCTATTTCTTTGATGGGTGAAGCGAATACATCATTTAAAATATTTCCTACAAATGAAAAGCATATGATGTCGATAAATGAAATTTGATTTTCAGAAAAAAAATATTTTTTATCTCCTAGAAAATGAGCCAATGCCGTTATGTCCTCTTGTGCTTTTGAAAGTATTTCGGCTTTACTGTGGTCTGATAAAGCATGGGATTTAAATCTTTTTAAAAGTCTTCTCCTCATTATAGTTGGCACTATGTCTCGCATAATAAAGGGCATTTTTCCAAAAACTGCCTTTTTAAATTCTTTATAAGAATCATGGTCGATCCATCGGAAATAAGCATGAATATAGAATAGATGCTCTTCGATTAGTCTTTGAAGAGCTTTTGATTCGGCTTTTTCTTTGTCACCTAAATGTGGATCAATATTTAATTTATATTTATCTTTAAGATATTCAATGATCACAGTACTATCAGAAATCACTCGCTCATCATCCTTAATGAAAGGTAACTTTCCTCTCGGAGCGCGGTGAGCGCCAGGAATAATTTCAATTTCATATGGAATATGATGAAGCTTAAGAAAACTTTCAATTTTTACACAGTAAGGACTTAGGTTAGGGAAAAACCTTGGAGCTCTAAATTGACATAGTTTAATCATTGTTGTCTCCCGTATAATATGGCCGTAGCTTAGTAAAAAGTATTGTTAATAAAAGTTTCGATTTCAATTTTAAGATCATCGAGAGTCGCTTGATTCTTGATGATATAGTCTGCACATTTTGATTTACTTTCGATGTCTATTTGCCGCATGAGAATTTTTTGAATTGTTTCATCGGGACTATTGTCGCGTAGCTTGATGCGCTCTATTTGCTCTTCTCTTGAACAGTAAACGACCACTTTGTAATCGACCAGTGGGTCAAGTTTTTTTTCATAAAGCAATGGTACGTCATAGATAATAAAGTTTGGCTGAGAGAAATTATTAAACTCATTTAGAAATTCAATTTTTAACAAAGGATATAGAAACTCTTCAACGATACTCAGTTGATCAGGTTGATCGAAGAGTATTTTTCTTAATGCAGGGAAGTTAATTTCTTCATCGTGGTTTTTAACTTGAGGGTAGTGTTGAAAAATAAAGGCTTTAGTTTGTGTATGTTGATAAATCTTGTGAATTAAACGATCGGCATCAATAATGGGAAAGTTAGCTTGTTTTAAAATTTGACTGACGGTCGATTTTCCTGTGGCGATTCCTCCTGTCAGTGCAATGATCGGCACCTCCAATTGGTGTAACCTATTGTCCCTCTGTAACCTTGGAAGAAATTTAAAGTTCCAGTTTTTCATGGGAGCTTTTTTTCCATTTGTTTGGCTTGATTCCAATACTCATCCATTTCATGTTGATTCATTTGCTCAATCTTTTTCCCAGAGCGATTAATTAAATCTTCTGTTTGATAAAATCGTCGCATGAATTTTTGATTGGCTTTTTTAAGGGCGATTTCTGGATCGACATTTAAGTGACGACTTAGTTGGGCCATGGAAAAAAGCAAATCACCCATTTCCTCTTCTATGCGATCTTGATTTAGTTTGGAAGCCATGATTTCTTCTTTTAGTTCTTGCCATTCCTCTTCAACTTTATAGGCAACTTGTTGATAATTATCCCAGTCAAACTTAATCTCTTGGGTTTTTTTTCCAATATTTAAACTAGAGGTAAGTGCCGGTGCATGTAAAAGAGATTTTTTAATCGCTCGACCATAGTCAGATCTCTCGCGATCTTTTTCTTTTTCTTCTTCTTTTATTTTCTGCCAATTTAATACCACTGTTTCAGCATCGATTGGAGGTGCATCTTTCTCAAAAACATGAGGATGTCTTCGCACGAGTTTTTCTGCTAATGTCTTCGCCACTGACTCCAAGTCAAACATTTTACTTTCACTTGCGATTTGGCAATGCAGAAGTACTTGAAGTAACACATCGCCGATTTCCTCTTGCATTTTTTGGGGATCATTGAGTTCGACGGCTTCAATAAATTCATAGGACTCTTCTAGGAGATACTTTAATAAGCTGAAATGGGATTGCTTTAAATCCCAAGGGCAACCATGAACAGGATCTCTCAGTCTTTCGACCACTTTTATTACATTTTCTATTTCTATTTTTTGCATCTTATTCCTTTTGGGTGATAGTCACGGCCTTAAAATTTTGCTAATCTATATTGAGCTATGAAATTAAAATTAAACCTTCACAAACATCATAAATCACTTCAATTGAATTTTGCAAAGATTGAAAAAGTTTTGAATGATTATTTATCGACTCATCGTCATCTTAAAAAAGCGAAGCTGATGTTTTTAGAGCTGCACTTTATTGGCAATCCTCAAATGAGAAAAATAAACTCAAAACACCGAGGAATAGATAAGTCCACAGATGTGCTTTCCTTTCCAATGTTGGATCATTTACGCGCTAAATCGCTCGATCGTGAAATATCAAGAGAATTGAAGGCACCAGAAGTTTCACTTGGAGATATACTCATTTGTCTTCCAGTGGCGCGCGCACAAAGTAAGAAGTTTGATGTAAGTTTAGAGCAAGAAGTATTGCATTTATTATCTCACGGATTATTGCATTTGTTGGGCTACGATCATGATATTTCTGAAAAAGAAGCTGCCATTATGCAAGCTAAAGAAGATGAATTGGTTAAGTTACTTTATAAAAAATTAGGTATTGAATAATGAATGAACAAATTAAAATTGCACTTAATGAAAGACGAATTGAATTAAAATCCTTCACGGAAAAACTGGAACTTTTGCGGAGGTCGCTTTGAAATTGATAGGAAAAAAAATCGCCTAAGTGAAATTGAACAAATAGAAGCAATGGATGGATTTTGGGATGATGCCCAAAATGCTTCTAAAATACAAAAAGAAAAGTCAGTCCTGACTGAAGTCTGTGAGACTTACGACCACCTTAAAAGTTGTTACGATGATTTTGAAACGCTTGCAGAGTTATCACTGGCTGAGAGTGATCAGGATTCGGGGGAAGAGGCGCTCAATTTATTTAAAGAGTTTTTAAAAGATTTTCAAAGTGCTGAACAAAAAGTTTTACTTTCTGGTGAAGTGGATCCCAATAATGCCATTGTTATGATAAATGCCGGCGCTGGAGGAACGGAGTCGTGTGATTGGGCTTATATGTTGTTGCGTATGGTGATTCGTTGGTCAGAGTCGCACAAATTTAAAGTTCAAATTTTAGATACTCAAGAAGGTGATTCTGCAGGGATTAAGTCAGCTACTCTAAACATAGCAGGAAATTATGCTTATGGATTTTTAAAATCTGAGTCGGGAGTGCATCGACTTGTTCGAATTTCTCCTTTTGATTCGGCTGGAAGAAGACATACTTCTTTTGCTTCCATTTTTGTTTCGCCAGAAATAGACGATAATATAGAAATTGATATTCAAGATAAAGATTTGCGCATTGATGTCTATCGCTCTGGAGGTTCTGGAGGGCAAGGGGTCAATACGACGGACTCCGCGGTGCGAATCACTCATTTGCCTACAAATATTGTGGTGGTCTGTCAGAATGAAAGATCGCAATTACAAAACAAGGCACAAGCAATGAAAGTTTTGCGCTCGCGACTTTATGAACTTGAAATGGATAAACGCCGAGCAGCGGAAGCTAAAATAGAAGCTGAGAAAAAGGACATTGCTTGGGGAGCACAAATTCGCTCTTATGTCTTACACCCTTACAAGCTTGTTAAAGATCATCGCACTAACTTTGAAGTATCTACAGCAGAGAAAGTTTTAGATGGGGATCTCGATGATTTTATGGATGCTTATTTAAGAAATGCTGTCAACGTTGCTCACTACGAGGACTCATTCGAGAATTGATATGAAACATTTTTCGGCCATGTTTAATATACTTCGAAGTGATCGATCCATGTTCAAATTTTTATGGGGGGTCGTACTTGGCTTAAGTTTTTCTATGGCCGTTATTCTATCGGCGATGGGACTAATGGAAGGGTTTGAAAAAACGTTCTTGTTGGGGTTGCGCAAAGCTAGCGGTGATTTAAGTATCGGCCATACTAATGGATTTTTTTTGAATAATGTGGAACTCGATCAATTTTTAAGTGAAGCAAGAAAAATAGATGCTCTTCAGAAATTTCCCAATGTGAATTTTCAAAAAATGATTCAATCGGAAAGTTTTTTAGTGGCAAGTGAAGAGTCAAAGGCTGTGTTGATCAAAGGACTAGAGCATTTATCGACTAATTTAATTGATTCAAAAGTTCACAACCAAGAAATATTAAAGGGTGAAATTCTAATTGGTTCAAGCCTGGCTGAATTTTTACATATTAAAAAAGGTGATGATGTCAATCTAGCGTTCCCCAAGGGGAATGCTGTAGCAGATCAATTGCCTAGTTTTTATCGTTTTAAAGTTAAAGATATTATTCATCACGGGATTTATCAAAAAGATATGCGTCTCGTATATATGCAAATGGATGAATTAAAATCTATTTTGAACATTGAGAATAAAATAAATATGATTATCCTCGAACTAAACGTACCCGATATTCAAAATACCCGAGTTCTCGATGATATAAAAAACATTGAAAAAGCGCTAAACCACCTTTTGCCTAGAGGCTTTTATGCTCGAGCTTTTTGGCGTGATTTTTCAAGCCTTATTGAAGCAGTGAGAGTGGAAAAAAAAATGATGGCAATTATTCTCCAAATTGTTGTTGTGGTTGCTATCTTTAATTTACTTGCTTTTATAATTTATCTAACAGAAAAAAAACGGAGGGACTTTTTTCTACTTAGAGCCTTGGGTTTATCTCAAAAATCGAATAAGCATTTTTGGTATCTGCTTATGACGGGCATTTGGATGTTGTCTGCAATTTGCTCTCTTGTTTTGGTATATGTATTTAGTCTATCTTTAAAGCATTTAGATTTATTAAAAATGCCTGAGCAAATTTATTTCATGCCTAGATTAAGTCTTTCACTTAAATTGATAGATTACTCGATGGTCTTTTCAACTTCACTATTTTTAATTTTTCTTATGAGTTTTATTTTGCTTAAAAAAATGGAAAATCAGTCCCCCATCGAAAGTCTTAAGAAAGATTTTCATTAATAGGATGATGCAAGAGATGGCGATGAAACAAGCACAGGAACAAATGGATATAATTAAAGTTAAAAACCTTAAAAAGATTTATGGCAAGTCCGCAGCCCTTCGAGGAGTTAACTTCCATTTTAAAAAAGGTGAACATTACTCCATCGTTGGGGCTTCGGGATCGGGCAAATCCACTTTGCTTTATTTAATTGGTGGATTAGAAAAGCCGACTGAAGGTGAGGTGTTAATTAGAGAGAGCAGTTTAAATCAGTTAAACGAAGAACAATTGGCCCATTTTCGAAATCGCGAGTTGGGATTTATATTTCAATTTCATTTTTTACTTCCTGGAATGACGGCCAAAGAAAATATTTTACTCCCCTTGCAATTGAATCAAAAATCGAAAATTGAATCGAAAGAAGTACATCAACGTGTTCAACTACTCGCGAATCGATTAAAGGTTCAACATTTGTTGAATAAATTTCCCTATGAATTATCCGGTGGAGAGCAGCAACGAATTAATATTATCAGAGCTCTATCGCTCGCTCCTAAAATTCTACTGTGTGATGAACCAACAGGAAATCTGGATTCGCAGAATTCATGGAATGTGGTGGCGACTCTCAAAGAGCTGGCGCATGAATTTCAGTCGACACTCATATTAGTGACACACGATAATGAGATTGCTCGTAGTTTTACTTCGCAATTAAAAATGCAAGACGGATTGTTAGTCCCAATTTAGGACAAAGTTGAGCGTTTTGAATTTACTTTGCACATTAGGACACTCTTGATAACTTTTAATACCCAAGTGTTTTATTTTTATCGGGAGTCACAATGTCCTTAAAGTACTTTTTTAAGCAATTTATTTTTTGCCTTGCTTTAATGTCGGCTCTGAGTCTTCGTGGTTTAAATGCAAATGTTTCAGTCGGTAATCAATTAGGTCAAAGAGTTGAGTTGTTTAAGATCGATAAAATAACGATCAAAGGACTTAAAAAAGTTGAGAAAGAAGCCGTTCTTGAAAAAATGCAGATGAAAATCGGGGACACGGTCGATAATTATTCTGTCAAAAGAGACATAGAACGAATTTACTCTATGAAGTATTTTGATGGAGTTGAAATTCACCATGAAGTAAATGAAAAGAAAAATGAGCTCATCATTCAAGTTAAAGAAAAGCCTATCATTACCAAAATCACTTTTGATGGTAATGATGGATTGAGCGAAGAAGACTTAAAAGGACAAGTCAAAACTCGCCTATTTTCTATTCTCGATTTAAATTCAGTCAAAAATGATGTGCAAAGTCTCCTTAAGCACTATGAAGAAAAAGGCTACTACCTAGCGAGTGTCGAGCAGTCGACGAAGAAAATTAATGATGAAAATGTAGAGCTTGTTTTTTCAATTAAAGAATTTGAAAAAGTTAAAGTAAAGCAAGTGAGCTTTTTGGGCAATAAAGCTTTTAGCGATAATGAGCTCAAAAGTATTTTAAGCACCCAAGAAGATTCGCTATTTTCTTTTATGTCAGGTGCAGGAAATTTTAAAGAAATTAATTTTCAAACTGACATAGAAAAATTGAAATATTTTTATCGCATAAAGGGGTATTTGCAAATAAATATCGGAGCACCTGAAATTACAGTTTCTGAGGACAAAAGATGGGTCTTTATTTCACTTAAAATTAATGAGGGGCCACAATTTTCTGTAAATCGCATTAAATATTCGGGCGAAATTTTATTTACGACGGATCAATTATCAGAGAAAACTTTATTAAAAGAAGGCGAAACTTACTCCGAAGAATTTATGCGCAAAGATATTCAAGCGCTGACAGAAATGTATCAAGATGAAGGCTATGCCTTTGCCAACGTCATTCGTAATTTAGAGATAGTCCCAGGAGAAAATAAAGTTGATATTGATTTTTCATTTGAAAAAGGAAAGATGGCTTATTTTGGGAAATTTAAAATCAAAGGCAATTCAAAAAGCCGAGATAAAGTGATTCGTCGCGAGTTAACCATTCGCGAAGGTGAAAAATTTAATGGTACCAAGCTAAGAGTTTCGAGAGAAAATGTACAGAGACTTGGTTTTTTTGAACCAGAGTCAGTCGTGTTTAACACGGTTTCTCCAGCGGATCAGGAAGATATCATCGATGTTGAAATTTCAGTAAAAGAAAAAAATACTGGTCAATTGAATTTGGGAGCAGGTTACTCTACTCAATCGGGAATGTTTTTTAATGCATCAATTGCCCAAAACAATTTTCGTGGTTTGGGACAAGTGCTTTCGTTCTCGACTAATTTGGGAAAGCTTTCCAACCAATTTAGCGTCGATTTTACCGAACCTTATTTAAACGATACGAAATGGTCATTAGGTGGAGGCATTTACGTTCAAGAGAATGAAGCTTCAAATTCTTACAAAGATAAAAAGAAAGGATTTAATTTAAGACTGGGTTATCCCATTTTTGAAAATACAACTTATTTGGCTTCTTATAAATTAGAAGACACCCAAATTAAGTTCGCAGCAGATCCATCACTTAATCTGAATGTTGAAAATGGATTAGCGAGCTCAATTCAAAACTCAATTATCTATGACAAGCGGGATGATCGCTCTGACCCCAGAAAAGGCATTTATTTTAATTATTCAATTGAATATACAGGGCTTGGAGGAGATAAAAAATGGTTGAAAAATGAAGCAGAGTTTAGAGGTTTTTATCCTGTATGGTCTGATCTAATTTTTCGCTCTAGATTTTACCTCGGCCGTTTAGATGAGATAAATGGTCAAGACATTCCTCGCACGGAAAAGTTTAGCCTTGGGGGATCACGCAACATGCGTGGATATATGTACGAAGCTATTGGAGAATTGGCAACTCGTCAGAGTACAACGAATCAGTTGGTCACGTTTAATACTGGAGCCAATTTTATGACCTTCACCAATTTAGAATTACAGCACCCGCTTTCACGTGAAGCTGGGCTTAAGTGGGTCATCTTTTTCGATGCGGGTCATGCAGGAAGGCTTAAAAATAAAATAAAAATTTATAGCGATTATGGGTTTGGATTTCGTTGGTTCTCTCCACTTGGTGTCTTGCGCTTTGAATACGGTATACCGATCGTCAAACCAGCCGTCGGAGATGGTGGACAATTTTATTTTGATATTGGACAATTTTTCTAATAACATTACTTGAGAACATAAAAGGGAGTTTATATGAAAATGTTAGCATTGGTTTTAAGTTTAATAATTGCACTACCCACTTTGGCAAAATCAGTTTTGGGAAAAGTGGATGTTCAAAAAGTTTTACTTTCTGTTAATCAAGGAACAGCTGTTCGCGATCAATTAAAAAAATCATTTGATGAAAAACAAAAAATCTTAAAAGACGATGAAGATAAAATTAAAAAGTTACAAGATGATTATCAAAAAAAATCATCGGTCATTAACGAAAAAGAAAAATTAAAAAAAGAAAAAGAAATCCAAGATAAGATTGCAGCGATTCAACAAAAGACCATGACTTTCCAAAAGGAAATTCAAGATATGGAACAAAAAATGAAAGCTCCAATCTTAGAAAGAGTGAAGCAAATTGTGGATGAAGTGAGTAAAAGTGCAGATGTTGATTTTACTTACGAAGCGACGACAGCTCCTATTCTTTACGCCAAAGAAGAAAAAGATCTTACTGATGATGTAGTTAAAGCCTACAACAAAAAATTTCCTAAATAGGACTCTTTTGTAAGTTTAAAAAAATTTTATTAAGGGGGCTTCTGGCCCCTTTTTTATTATGGGATTTGGAGAGTGCATGATTGACTTTAATCTATTAAAAAATGCCGATGCGAGCTTAGAAACGGTACAAGTTAACTCCGAGATTGCAGAGTGCTGGACGACCATTTCAGATTTTAAAAGGCCTCTTTCAAATAGTTTAATGTTTATTAAGAATAAATATTTTTTGGAAGAATGGTTTTTATTATCGTCTTCCACCGATAAGCTAGAAAAAATTCATTTGGTGATAGATAAAAAATTTTATGCCAGTCTCGCGGAAGACGCTCGCTCAAAAATTTTCCGGCAAGAAGTACAAATGATTTCGACGGTGGAGTCGGTGGATATGGCCATTTCTTATTTTTCTAAAGTTGTGCACGAGCTGACTCCCACAAAAAATGATTTTGTCGACGGCAGAATTATGATGACGGTCGATATTCATCCCAATGCCACAATCGCACAAAATGTTTTTTTAGGAGAGGGTGTCTCGATCGCTAGTGGAGTTAAAATTCATTCGGGAGTGGTGATTCATTCCGGTGTGAAAATAGATGAAGAAGTCGAAATTTTTCCCAATGTTGTTGTTTATAAAAATGTAAAAATTGGAGCGCGCACCAGGATTCACGCCGGTTCAGTGATAGGTTCCGATGGATTTGGGTACAATCACCACCGCGGTATTCATCACAAAGTTTATCATTTTGGATCTGTGGAAATTGGTGCAGATGTAGAGATTGGCTCCAATGTCAGCGTCGATCAAGGAACATTCTCACCGACCATCATCGGCGACGGGACAAAAATTGATAATCTCGTGCAAGTGGGACATAATGTCCGCGTGGGTAAAGGCGTTCTTCTCTGTGGAAATGTGGCGCTCGCCGGTAGTTCGGAACTTGGTGATTACGTCGTAGTCGGTGGACACTCTGCTGTCTCAAACGGAATCAAAGTGGGCTCTGCCACGCAAGTTGCGGCCATGTCTGGAGTCACTCACCATGTCGAAGCAAAACAAGTCGTGGGAGGTTTTCCCGCTCGAGATATTAAAGAGTGGATGCGCTCAATGGCGACACTCAGAAAGTTGGCTTTAAAAAATACCAGCGGAAAAAAAGAAGAAAACGAAAATTGATTGGAGTTCCCTATGTTATTAGATTTAAGCGGCGTAAAAAAAATTCTTCCCCATCGCGATCCCTTTTTATTTATCGACAGTGTGGAGCAAATTGAAGTTCCAGAAAAGATGTTGTTGCGAGATTTAAATCCCGATCGACAAATTTTTGAACTGAAAGAAATTCAAGAGGCGAGTGTGACTTGTCACTACCGAACAAAGAAAGATCATCCTATTTTTGCAGGTCATTTTCCCGACTACCCCATTTTACCGGGAGTGGTGCAAGTGGAAATGATGGCCCAAGCGACGAGCTTTATCGTTTTGCTCCTGCATGCAAATTGCGAGCAAATGAAAATGGAAGTAGCTCTCTTAGGGATCGATCATACGCGCTTTAGAAAACCAATTTTTCCCGAAATGGATTTAAAAATTGTCACCAAGACGATTAAAATTAGAGGACCCATTTTAACCAGCAGTGCGCAAGTTTTTTGTGGCGATCAATTGATGAGCGAGACTGAAGTTTTAGCAACATTAAAAATGTCTTAAAAAATAGTAACTTTTTTATTCTAGAGGTTTTTATGGCCAACATTCATCCTAGTAGTATTATTCATCCCGGCGCAAGTATTCACGAAACGGCGACCATTGGTCCTTTTTGTATTATTGGTGCCAATGTAAAAATTGGTGCTCACACTCATTTACATTCTCACGTGGTGGTCGATGGCCACACAGAAATTGGTGAATCCAATCAATTTTTTCAAGGTTGTTCAATAGGCGCTCCTCCGCAAGATTTTTCTTATAAAGGGGAACCGACGAGGACAGTTATTGGCAATAACAATATTTTTCGCGAATACGTTACAGTTCATCGAGGAACGATGAAAGAAAATCAATTGACCCAAATTGGCAACAATTGTTTATTGATGGCTTATGTTCACGCCGGACACGATGTGGTGATTGGAAATAATTGCGTAATCGCCAACTCCACTAACTTTGCAGGCCATGTAAAAATTGGCGATCGGGTGAGCATTGGTGGTGGTACCAATATTTCTCAGTTTGTCACCTTGGGAAGAGGAGCCTATATTGGCGGAGCTACAGCTATCGACCGCGACATTCCACTTTTTTGTACGGCCATGGGAAATCGCGCTTATTTAAAAGGCATCAATATTATTGGACTCAGAAGACAAGGTTACAGCAAGCAAGAAATTTCAGAAGTCGTTGATTTTTACCGAACGATGGAAGCATCAGCGCTCTCGCCGCGTGCCTTTGTAGATCACCCTGAACACATGAGCGAGTACAAAGAAAATAGATTGATTATTGAAATGGCGGAACAAATTAGAGCTTCGGAAATTGGCATCGCTCCATTTCATTCTTAATTTTAAAATAGGTGTTTTTATGACGATCAAAGTTGCAGTCATTGGTTATGGCCACTTGGGAAAGTGGCATTGTCAAAAAGTTGATTTGTTTCATTCTGAAGAAAAAGGAAAGCAAGCAGTCTTAGCTTATATTGTCGATCCAGTGGAAAAAAATCGCGAGTTGGCGAAAGCCAATCACCCCCAGACAAAAGTTGTCGCACATTTATCCGAATGTTTGCACGACATCGATGCTGGAGTGGTGGTGACTCCCACTAGTTTTCACTTTGAAATCGTGAAAATTCTTTTGGAAAATAATAAGCATGTTTTTTGTGAAAAGCCGCTAACTGAAAATCAAAAGCAAGCACTTGAATTAAAATATATTCACCAACAAAAAAATCTCGTTTTGCAAGTGGGTCACTCGGAGCGTTTTCACAACGCTTGGGAAATGAAAGAAGCCTACGCCGATTATTTTAAAGCTCCCGCTCATATTAATTTGCGTCGAGTGGCTCCCTTTAAAGGTCGTGCAACCGATGTGGACGTGGTTTCAGATTTGATGATTCACGATCTCGACCTTTTGGTCTTTTTATTTAAAGAAGTTCCACTGACCGTCGATTCCATTGGATACAAAATGCGGACTAATAAGTTTGATTATATGTCTTCGCATTTTAAATTTAAATCCGGCCATCGCGCTCAAATTACAGTGGGACGAAATCAAACTAAGGAAGTGCGCGAATTGGAAATTTCTAATACCACGGGAACACTGATGATCGATCTGATGAAAAATGAAATCATCGAAGCGCGTGGATCGTTTGATGGGCCGGAATTTACCAAAACGATTCCCTATGAAAAACGCGATCATTTACTTTTAGAGCACCAATATTTTTATCAATCGATAAAAAATCACACCCCACCAATCGTTAATATTGATGATGGAATTATGGCCGTTAAATTAATTGATAAGGTCATTGAAAGTGCAGTGCTTGGAACTGAGGTTTTAATTTGAAACATCAGTGCTTAATAATTGCAGGTGAAAAATCTGGCGAAGAACACGGATTGAGTTTTTTAAAAAAACTTAAAGAAATATCGCCGGAAACTCATTTCTTTGGTGTGGGAGGAAGCGAGTTTAAAAAACTACAAGTGGAGTGTTTGTACGATATCGCCGATTTTTCATCCTGGGGTTATTCGGGAGTTTTTAAAAAAATTCCATTTTACAAACAGGCGATGCAAAAATTGCTCGAAGAAGTGGATCGTCGAAAATGCCAAACAGCTATCTTAATCGATTTTCAATCTTTTAATTTGCGGCTCGCTTTAAAACTGAAAACGCGAGGGGTGCGCGTGCTGTACTTTGTCGCTCCACAAGCTTGGGCCTGGAAAGAGTATCGAGTTAAAAGTTTGGCCAGCGCTGTGCACACACTTTTTACCATTATTCCTTTTGAAAAAAATTGGTTTCAAATTCGCGGTGTTCAAAAAATAATTAGTGTCGAGCACCCGCAGTGGACACTTTATCGCCAGCAGATTTTATCATGGCAAAAAATCGCACCTAAGAAAATTGATTTGGCAGAAAGCAAGACCATCAAGATTTTACTGCTCCCGGGATCGAGAGATTTTGAATTTTTAGAAATGATGCCGGAATTTATCGATGCCATCGAGCGACTTAAAAATCAATATCCCGAGCATCTTTTTAAGTTAAGTATCGTCGAAGCAGACAGTCTCCCAGAATCGTTATTTATTCCTTATCGCCAACATATAGATGTGGTTTATCCTAACGAACAATTAACTGAAGCTTTAAAAGATGCCGACCTTTGTTTTGCGGCGAGTGGAACAGTGACTTTAACATGTGCTTTATTTAAAGTTCCCACCATCGTTTGTTATCGCGGGTCGCTCTTTAATTATTTTATTTACGAACAATTTGTGCCTTATCGCGGGCCGATGAGCCTCGCTAATATTGTACTAAATGATTCAGTTTTTCCCGAATTGCCACAAGACCGCGTGAGTGGATTTAATATCGCAGCTCATTTTAAAGTTTGGTATAATAATCCTAATTTACTGCGCGAATTGCGCCAAAAACTGCAACATATCGATCGCATGGTGCAAGGTGAAGAGTGCGATATTTCTGCTTATATGAAAACAGTGATTGAAAACACGGATGCATTCCATGAATGAAGTTCAGCGTCTTAAAAAACCAAAAAATATTCTCAAGGTGATTTTTTTTTCGCCCATCGCGAAACTTGTTAAATGGGTTTATTTTTTGCGCCGAGCTTTTTACGATTATGGAATTTTTCGCCAATATTCATTTTATGTGCCCATTATTTCCGTGGGAAATTTAAACTTGGGCGGAACAGGGAAAACTCCCTTTACTCTTTGGTTATCGCAATATCTAAATGCCAGAAGAAAAAAAGTAATGATTCTCACCCGCGGATACAAAGGCAAGCTCGAACATAAAAGTGGTATTTTGTTCGCTGGAAAAAAAATTAATCCCAATCCTGAAGATTATGGCGATGAACCGCTGATGTTAGCGCGACGATTGGAAGATGCCAGCATCGTGGTGGGAAAAAAACGCGCTCTCAATTTAAAATACTATTTCCCCAAAGTCGAACCCGATGTGGTGATTTTAGACGATGGCCATCAGCACTTGAGCTTAAAAAGAAAACTTAATATTGTGCTATTTGATGCGACCATGCCGATCCATCTTTATGAATTGGCGCCTTTAGGATATATGCGCGAAGGATTTTCTGGATTAAAAGATGCCGATTTGATTGTTATTGGTCGAGCTGATCTCGCCGGTCCCTTGCAAACTGAAAAACTAAAAATGTTGCTTCGTCCACATTTGCCCTATTCGGTCGAAATGGTGGAAACGGGCTATCGCCCCACGGGTTTTTATAATTCAACCAACGACTTGGTTTTTAATCTCTCCGGCATTGAAGGAAAAAAAGTTATCTTAATCGCCGGCATTGCCGATCCAAAATCTTTTTTTCAAATGGTAGAAGATCTTGGAGCATTGGTGCTCGTGACGGAAGCATTTCCCGATCATCATTACTTTAAAAAAGAAGAAATCGAAGCTCTATTGTCCTATGCTAAAAACGAAGATGCTTTTATTGTGACGACGGAAAAAGATATTGTCCGCATGAGAAATGTAATTGAAGACGAGAGCATTCTTTATATGCAGATCGAACTTTTTTTTATCAACGGAGAGGATAAAGCTTCGGCCATCATTGACCAAGCTTGCATGCTCGGGCATGAAGAAATGAGTCCACATCCATGGAACTAAAATGAAGAACAGAATAACTTTATGGCTCTTTTGCCTGGTTTTTACATCTTGTGCTACTAATTTTGACGACGTTAAAAAGTTTTTACTACAAGAGCCTGAAAAAAAAAGTATTGAAGATAATTTTGAACTCGATCAAAATATGGCGAGAGAGTTTGCGACGAATGAAAATGAAAATATAAATCCTATTTCAAGTAAAGATAATACTAATAATGAGACGACTTTGATGAATGATTTAAAGGTGGTTAAAGAAAAGCCATCCAAAACATCGCAAGTCTCAAAAAAGAAAGGAAAGAAAATTGATCTTGCGATGACCAAAACGGCGCCTGCACTTTCCGAAGTTCAGGAAAGTGCAAACGATAAAAATATTCCCGAGGACTATCCTGCACATTTTAAAAAATACGATGAGAATTCTAAAAAGTTATGGCCACAATTTAAGGCCATCTATTTAAATGGAGAGAGAAGTATTTTTTCTATTTCCTACCTGGGAGTTACAGCTGGCTATATAACCATAAGTTCTAAGGGGATTAAAAAAGTAGCAGGTAAGGAAGCCTTTCACTATTTTGCACGTTTTAAGTCTGAAGAAGCCTACCGATATTTCTACTGGCTGGATGACTACTTAGAAACATTTGTGGAAAAAGAAAATTTTTTACCTATTAAATACTCATTAATTCAAAGAGAGAAAAAGCAAAACGTTGATGATTTGCAACTTTTTGATCGCAGTAAATTGAAAAATTTTACTTGGTACAAAAGGACAAAAGAAGGTTCAAATCGCAATGAGAAAAAGGAAGTTTACATTCCTTATTATCTTCAGGATTCTTTTTCTGCTTTGCAGTTTGTGCGAGGCCTTCCATTAAAGCCAGGCGACCGTTTTGAATTTCCCGTAGCGACGCGAGCTGATACATGGATTTTAAAAGCGGAAGTCTCAAAAATAGAAAATATAAAAATTATGGGTCGAGATATTTCTGCAATTAAGGTTAATGCTGAAACACATTTTCCTGGAGTATTGCAAAAAAGTGGAGACATCTATTTTTGGTATGCGAACGATGAAGATCGACGCTTGCTCAAGTTTCAGGCGAAAATCAAATTAGGATCTATTTATGGAGATTTGGTAGAGTATCAAAGAGGAGACAAGGTGAGTCCGTGAAGAAAATTCTCTTTATTATTTCAAGTCATTCATGGAGTACCAAAGAAAGAATGCTCTTGCGAGACATGTTACTTGCGCGCGAACAAGGAAAAGATATCTTGCTAGTTGCACCTCTAAATTCCTATATAAGTAAAGAAGCACGCGATCGTCATATTCAAGTTTATTCTTTTGAAAAAAGTTTTTTCAATCGGCTTAATTTTTATCACAAGCATTTTTCTATTAAGAAGATTTTGCAACAAAATAAAATTGAAGTGATCCATTGTTACGATTTCAATTTGCTATTTTCATTATCATTTCAACTGCGACGATACCCATTAATTTCGCTCATACTTACTCAGGAACATGCCATCGATAAACCTCTTCAGCGATTTTGGTATCGACCTCTAATTTCTCGTATTGATTATCTAATACTTTCTAATAAAGAGCTCATGCAAGATGCTCTTGGAAATTTGGGGTTACCGCCTAAGAAAATTGAATATTTTGGCATGGGGCTTTCGACATCATTGGTTAAAATGTCTGATGATGTAGAAGAAAAATTTCAACTTTATAAAGAGTATTTTCTCGTCGGTACTCATCTGTCGCCTGAATTAGAATCGGTCAGTTCCTTGGAACCACTTTTTTATGCTCTTCATGTGCTCAATGAAGATCGCGCTTATTCCCAAAAAAAAACCAAGCTCATCTTAGCGACCGCTACAGAGTTAAAGAATTTTCCTTTACTTAAGGATTTAAGGCTTAAAATTGATGAATTGCATCTGAGTGAGGATGTCTTATTTGTATCAACTCCAAACCTAGAAGCAGTCATTCCCAAAGTGAATCTTTGGGTTTCAAACTGCCATACCGAACTGTTGGAAGATTATAGCTTGGTAGCACTTATGAGTGATGTGCCCATTATTGTCGGAAGAAATTTGTGCACGATGCACTTATTAAAAAATTATGAGGGAGTTGGGGAGTGCTATAAACTCTCTGATTCTCGAGAGTTAAGGGAAGCTTGGCGCAAAGTAATGTTGGCGGAAAATGTCTACATTTCAAAAATACGCTTGTATAAATACTTTATTGAGAAAGAGCACGACTATAAAAGTTACAAAAGGGAGCTGCGGGAGCTCTATATGCGCGTTCATGAACGTAGAATGCGTCTTTTTACACCCTAAATTTCCAAAAATTCTATAAGTATTCTTTACAATTTAAGGAAGCGAAAAGATCCCATAGTGGTGGTCTTTTAAGAATTTTATTGCGAGTAAATGAAAATGTGTGGAGTCTCCAAGGTTTCTAGGGTATAAGTTAGCTTCAAATCAAATGACACTTTTTTAAAGTTAAGTTTGGGCCTTAAGGGTCGCAGTAGGTTCGTCGCAAAACTTACTTTGAGACTTGAGGTAAATCAAAATTTTCGAGGTTTCTCATGGTACAAAAACAAGATTTAAAACAAAGCTGGATGAAAGGTTACGACGTCGTCGTTGGTGAAGACGTAGAAACTGTTTCAGAAACAGAGTTCTCAAAACTATTGAACTCTGACGCTGGCAAAAACTTTGAAGAAGGCGAAGTCTTCAAAGGGAAAGTTATTTCAGTTGGTGCGGATTACGTAACAATTGACATCGGTTACAAGCAAGAAGGATTGGTTTCGGTAAAAGAATTCCAAAACTTTGACGGTTCACTAAAAGTAAAAGTGGACGACGAGATTGAAGTTTATCTCGAGAGATTAGAGTCCACTATGGGCAATCTCATTCTTTCTAAAGATAAAGCTGAAATTCTTAAAGCTTGGGACAAAATTTCTCTCGCTTGCGAATCAGGTGAGCCTGTTACAGGAACAGTTATCGCAAAAGTTAAAGGTGGTTTATCAGTTGATATCGGGGTTAAGGCTTTCTTACCTGGATCGCAAATTGATATCCGTCCAACTCGTTTCCTAGATAAATTCATTGGTAAAACAATGGAATTTAAAGTGATTAAATTTAACAAAAAACGCGGAAACATTGTTCTTTCAAGAAGAGCTATCTTAGCTGAAGAAAGAGGAAAGATGAGAGGCGAAATTCTTTCTCAAATCGAAGAAGGAATGGTTGTTAAAGGGATCGTTAAAAACATCACAGACTACGGTGCTTTCATCGATCTTGGTGGAATTGACGGTCTATTGCACATTACGGATATGTCTTGGGGCCGCGTAAAGCATCCTTCAAATATCTTAAACATTGCGGATGAAATTGAAGTTAAGATCTTAAAATTTGACACTGATAAAGAAAGAGTCTCTTTAGGTTTAAAACAAGTTCAAGCTAATCCTTGGGAAGAAGCTAAGACAAAATATGTTGCCGGTGCAAAAGTTGGCGGCGAAATTGTTTCAGTTAAAGACTACGGTGTTTTCATTGAATTAGATGACGGAATCGAAGGCTTAATCCACGTTTCAGAAATGAGCTGGACAAACAAAATTAAAAATCCAACAAAACACTTTAATGCAGGTGAAAGAGTTGAAGCTCTTGTTCTCGACGTCGATGTTGAAAACAAGCGTATTTCTCTAGGTATTAAGCAATTAACACCTAACCCATGGGATGCTTTAGTAGCTAAGTACAAAGTTGGTGACAAGGTTAAAGGTAAAGTGAAGTCGATTGTTGATTTCGGTGTTTTCGTTGACATCGGAGAAGACGTCGATGCCCTTATCCACGTTTCAGATTTTTCTTGGACTAAGAAAAACGTAAGTCCTGCTGATGAATACAAAGAAGGACAAACGGTTGAAGCGATGGTTATGGCCGTCGATAAAGAAAACCAAAAATTCTCTCTCGGTATTAAACAACTCGAGGAAGATCCATGGAAAAAAATTGAAACAAGATTTCCAGTGGGAACTGTGGTTGAAGCAGAAGTTGTCCGCGTAACTGACTTTGGTGCCTTTGTTGAACTCGAAACAGGAATCGAAGGATTAATCCATATTTCTGAGCTATCTGAAGAGAGAGTCGAGAAGCCAGCTGATGTTATCAAAAAAGGTGAAATGGCGCGCTCAATGGTTATCTCAGTTGATAAAGAAGCAAAGAAAATTGCACTTTCTATGAAAGCTGTAGCAACTGGTGTTGATTACAAAGCTGACAGAGTAAGATCGGCAACTCTTGGCGACAAGTTTAAAGACCTTAAGAACTAATTTAAGTTTTTAAATACTTAAATAAAAGAAGGGAAGGCTCTATGCCTTCCCTTTTTTTTGAAGGGGCTAGTTATGATTTTAAAACTTAAAGTGTTTTTAGTTATCTTGTTTTCATTGAATGTTTTTGCCGTAAACAAGCAAGAGATTGGAAAAATACAAAGGCAAAAATCAGCGGAATGGATCGTCATAAAAGATCAGAAAAAATTCCTACAATTAAAAGCGACAAGTTTCTCATCGAGTTATACAGAGTCTGAATATGTTGCGGTCGATATTGCTCATCAATCAGCTGCAGTGTTTGCCAAAAACCGAAAGCTCTACTTAGTCGATCTTTCTGATCTCAAACGTATATATGGTGAGGATTTCGCCTTTAAGATGAGTCAATTTAAAAATATCGCTAGTTCAAACAGGAGATTTTTTTTAGATCCCGAAGATTGGAGTTTAATTTTTATGATGGATTTAGGTAATAGATCGATGCAGGCTGTTCGTACACCGCACTCATATTTTTACCAAACGGCAACATTTGTTTCAGCAAGTAGTATGATATGTGTAAGCTTTTTGCGACAGATGTGGAAATAATAAATTTATTTTTTTTCAGGGAGACAAATCGCACAGCTCGATAGATCTCCATCATGATCCTCGATTTCAGCATCTAATTCTAGCGAAAAATTTTCAATATCGTCCAATGAAGCTCCCAGACTTTGCATTAGCGTTGTGGCGAGACCTGGAGCATGGATAGAGATATCAAGGCCCATTTCTTCGAATTCTAGAGCTTTTTGTTGGGCCAATTCGTAGTTTGATATGTCTGTTTCAAAAAGACATGTTTGACTTAAGTTATCTTTAATGGTGATTTTGGATTCCATATGAAGATCATTTCATAGCTCGATCTTGTTCGTAAAGTTAAAGTTTTTTAGAGAAAGCATTGAAATCCAGTGACGGTATACTTGTTAGTATTTTGGCAATTTTTGATATTGCTGGTTTGAGTAGTGAAAGTGTTTTGATCACAAAATGGCATTTGGTCAAATGCCTTGTCATTTATTTGTATCTTGTCAGGTGAAGAAAAAAAAGTATTATTTTGAAGGTTGATACCTTGTTGATAGATGCCATAGTTACCGGCCCGGATTTGTGAAAAACGAGAGTTTTTAAAAGTGTTATTAGCTATATGTATATCACGAATATATAACACCTCTTCAGCCCCAATGAATTCGTTATCACCTAAACTTAATTGAGCAAAAATTTCCATCGCACCATGATGGGTATATTGCTTATTCTCTAGATACATATTTACTTTTTCTTTATACTCAGGGCCTTGAGGTAAAAATGATGGAAGGTCAGATTGTATGTTCGAAATTTTATTATTGGTAAAGAGAACATTAATTACACCTGCTGTATGATATGAAAGTTCTTGGCTAAAATAGATGCCTGCTGCAGATGGTATATTTTGAACAACGTTATTATTCATAGTAATTTTTTCACCACCCACAATACTCATCCCGCGTCCCCAGTACATACCATCGACAAAATTATTTTCTACAAGGATATTTGAATTCAGATTATTAACTTTGTATTTGCTTAAAAATTGAGGATCATCAGCAATTTTCTCTCTCCAGTTTTTACCAAGATAACTAACAATGGCGATCCCGTCGTCACCCGTTTCAATAACATAATTATTTAGTACTCTTCCATTTACCGTGTGGCCATTTTGATGAATACCGTCGGCATAGTTTCTAACAACTAAATTTTGCGAGACGAGATAATTCTTTGTATTGTAAACAAATATACCTCCTCCCATTTCAAAGCTTAGGTCATTATTATGTGTGATCAAAGGAGTGAGAATGTTTTGATGTATGTTTATATTTGTTAAAATATTTTTACCAGAATTCCAGGCGTAAGATGAAATGCCTCCATTCCAGGGAGCAAATTTCCGTCCTTTTGTTTTTTGAGTAATGATAAAATTTTTTAGAGTGATATTAGAAACTTTTATCCATATTGCTTGATCATCAGGATTTAAACCTCGAAGTTCAGCAGCTTGTCCTTCAATTGTTACATTTTCCACGGTTAAGTTTAAACTTTTACTATGAGAGTAAATTCCTGGTGGGAAAAGAAGTCTATCACCACTTTTTAATTGATCGAGAGCTTTTTGAATCAATTCGGTTTGATCACTGATAGTGTTGGGGTTTACACCAAAGTCGGTTATTAATTTTGTATTTACGTATTGATTTGGTGGAGTTAATTCTCTACACGAGTCTTCCGCTATTTTAGTTGCGATGGGTTCAAAAACTTTTACAATGAAGTTAACATCTTTTGTTCCAGCTTTATTATAAAGGCGCAAGGTCAACTGTTTAGACTCATCTAGCGATATTTCTGTATTGCCATTAAGATTAATATCTTTTTGTAATGGGAGTAAGGTTGCTTTTTCTGCACTTAAAGAATTTAGTCGCAATATAAATGGTTTATTTTTATACACATGTGAGGGAAGACTAAGGTATGTCACTTGAGGTAGTAATTCATTAATAGAACTTATTTGACCGTCTGGTTTTACATCTATTGCACCACTTAGGTTTTTCAAATTAAATTTACAAGCGGATAAGAGAAATAGAGTCAGAATGATTATAAAAAGTAATGGTGTAGAAAAGCTAAACTTAGTAGTATGTCTATTTAAAAAAGTTTTATGTGGTCTAAAATTAATATTCATATAATGAATCTTATCGTTAAATTTGATAATTTTTTAAAATCACGAAGTTTTGGTTAAAATGGAGGAAAATTTGGTCAAGTTAGGCTAAATTTCTATTTTAGCACTGCCAATAAAATTGGGCAATTATATATCTCCCCTTCAAAATGAAAAAAGTCTTCTTATAATTGATAAGTTATTTTTTCACTCATTTTAAGAAATGTGTCATTTTTCCTTGAAATAAATACTGATTTGTCTAGAATGGCCACATTTAGGGAGAATGCTATGTTAAAAACTATAATCAGTTTATTAAATGTAATTATGGTGAGTTTTATAATTGCAACTTATGGGCATGCTCAATCCATTTTAATTGTCGACAATCATGAATATGTTACTAGCTGGATAGAGACGCATAATACTGGCAGCCAAGGAAAAAGTTACTTAAGTAACGAAGAGCTTAGCCTGGGGGCTAAACCAGATAATTTTACAAGTATTTCTAGATTCTTACTTCCGACTAGTGGACGTATGATTCCCACTTATTATTTAAAGCCGAAGGGATTTAGTCTTAAATCTGGGGAAGTTTTGATGGTGGATAAGAATACACTCGAATTTTTTGCTGTTAAGTTTAGTGTTAATGGTGTTGTTAATTTTAGGAAAATAAACTTTGGTAAATTACATAGCCAATTGAGGGGGCAAAATTTAACTTATGCTCTTAAAGATGGTCGAAGGGGATTATCAATTAACCGAGAAGTTGTGGGAGAAAATTATATTATATTGAAAGATAATAATGTAGTGGGCGATGAATTGATAAGTGTTTCTAAAAGTGAACTTTTTGTGGAAGCAGGACATTATGATGGCTTGTTAAAAGGACAGCAGGTGAAGCTAAATAATAAAGACTATATTGTGAGTGCTTTTAATTTTTCTACCGGGGAAATCTTGTTAGTTAATATGGATGGTGAAGTTCTTACGACACATTATTCAGTTTTGATTAAAAAGAGATTGGATTTTTTAAAATCAGGCTGTATTAAAATGTTAAGGTATTTCAATCTCAATTGATATGCTTGAAAGTTAAGTTTGAAAAAACTGAATTTGATTCATTGGACATGGCATGAAAAAAACATTACTCGTTATAGACACTAATATACAAGTTTTAAAAATTTTTGAAATGGTACTAAAAGATTCAATGATAAGTGTTTTTACTCAACAAGATCTTAAGAACCATCTCTACTTAATAACCGATCTAAACCCTCAGATCGTGATATTTGATAGCTTTTGTTTTGATTTAGATTTTCAAGATGAGCTTTTTCAATTACCCCAGTCCAAGGATATTTTATGGATTGGAATGATTAAAAGTGAAGACTCAATCCTTACCTTGAATCCCATGGTTAAAAATTTTATAAAAAAGCCAATAAATGTAGGACAATTAAAAATACAAGTAGAGCAATTATTCGAGGGTCTTTAGACAATCCTGAACAGTTGATATTGTACGTTGAACAACATCATTAATGTCACCGTTTATTAATGTCGCTGCCGAGTGATCGTGACCACCACCACCTAGAACTTTGGCAATTTTTCCCACATCTACAATACCCAATGATCGCAAAGAGACTTTGACAGTCGATCCCATTTCTTTAAACATGATCGCCACTTGAATATTATCAAGAATAAGTAAATTATTGATAAATGCATGAGTGTCCTCATGGTCAACATTGAATTCTTGCAATTTTTTTTCCCGCAAGATAATCCATGCTATTTCGCCATTCGGAGTTGCATTTGCTGAGGAGAGTACCTCGCCAAGTAATTTCATATAGGTTATTTTTTTTGTACCATAAATTTTATTATATGCATGTGGAGGTGCAACACCTGCATCCATAAGCGCTCCAATTAACCGGTGAGTATTACCACTAACCGTTGGATAGCGAAAACTACTCGTATCGATCAATATGGCCGTATAAAGTGGGAGTGCCATCTCGTAATTTAAACTCACGCCGATCGACCGAATAAGTTCACCGACGAGCTCTCCTGTCGCGGCTTTCGTTGTGTCGATACAATGTTTTAGCATGACATCTTTGGAGCAAGGGTGATGGTCTATGTACAAAATTTCTGGAATACCGCTAGCAAATTTCTGAACTTTTTCTCCGGTACGATGAAGTGAATTGGTATCGACTACAATGAGTAGGTCGGGAAGAGTATTGTTTTGATTTAAGAGATATTCATCAACGGAAATAATATGCTTATCTGGATCTAGATAAGCGTATCTTGATAGAAGTGATTCTTCATTAACGCAAGTGACTTTTTTCCCTTGCGTTTCTAATGCGAGTGCAAGTGCAACAGCGCTACCTAATCCATCTGCATCTGGCATCAGATGTGTGGTTATGACAATTGTTTTTGCTTTCAGTGTAGCTTTTTTAAATTTCTCATAAACATTCATTACTCTATTGAAACATTTTGAAGTGTTTTTTTCAATCGCAAATCAAAAGAAGTTTTGCTAGGATTTTTCCATGGAAAATGCAATATCACTTGTTAATGTTAATAAAGACTACGCAGGACGCAGGATTCTTCACCAGTTTTCTATGCACGTGAGAAAAGGTGCTATTCATGGATTCTTAGGTCCAAACGGAGCTGGTAAGACTACTACACTTAAAATCCTCAATCAGCTATTGCAGCTTGATAGTGGCGATTGTCATTTGAGTGGAGTTGTCGGTTTTTTACCCGAAGAAGCGCCTTTATATAAAGATATGTTGGTTAGAGATTATCTCATGTTTTGTTATGAAATAAAAACTCTCAACCAATTAACTAAGATGGAAATCTTAGAAAAAGTAGAGGACGTCATTAATCGGTGCGGATTAAATCATTTTGAAAAAAGGCTGATTCGTCATCTTTCTAAGGGGCAAAAGCAAAAAGTAGGAATAGCACAAGCAATAGTTGCAGATGCCGATATCATAATTCTCGATGAGCCAATGGTCGGTCTTGATCCCATTGCTTTAATTGAATTGCGTCAGCTATTAAAGTCCCTCGTACCTGAAAAAACGATCTTGCTTTCTTCGCATCAGCTGCATGAAGTGGAGTTGTTGTGTGACGAAGTTACTTTTATCAAAGATGGTAGAGCTATTGCATCTGGAACTTTGGCACAAGTTCAAGCTCAATTCTCCCAATGGAATCGAAGAAAATGGATTGCACGAGTAGGTGATTTTAGCGAGCAATTTAAACAAGAGCTCATAGATAATAAAATGATTTCTAGTCTCGAATACAAAACAATCATTAATGATCCTTGGGCAAAATTTGAATTGGAAATTTTTTTAGCAAATACGGAAAATAATGGCTTTAATTTAAGCCGATTTTTAGCTCAAGAAAAAATTGGATTGATCTCATTCAAGGAAGAAGAAGTCGATTTAGAAACTATGTTTAATTATCTCAACCAAACCAAGGCAGAAGAGTGCAATTAAAAGCGATTAAAATATTAGTAAAAAAAGAAATTAAAGATTCTATAATGAATCCATTTTTATACATAGTATGTGGATTATTTTCCTTAGTCATGGGGTGGTTATTTTTTAATTATTTGTTGAGTTCGCGAGATTTGTCCACCGTGAATATCAGAGAGCAAGTGATCACTCCATTCTTCGGCAACCTCAATTTTGTATTTTTGTTTATTTGCCCACTCATTACAATGCAAAGTTTTTCAGAAGAAAGTAAAAGTGGAACTCTCGATCAATTAATAAGCTCGAAGCTTTCGTTGTCAGATATTATTTGGGGCAAAATAATTTCATCGATGTTTGTAGTACTAATGCTAGTTTTTTTGACTCTGATTCATTTAACTATTTTGTTTAATTCTGGTTTTAATGATTGGGGGATTGTATTTACAGCCTATGTTGGAATTATCCTCTCGACTCTTTCCTATGTATTTGTTGGATGTTTTTTTTCATCCCTAACTGAAAATATGTTCGTGGCAAGTTTAATGACCTTTACTTTTTTAATGGGAAGTATGTTGTTGGTGATCTCAGTTAATTCTACACAAAACGTAATGCTAGGGATGATGATTCAATATTTAAGTATTCCTATTCACTATGAGCCTTTTGCAAAGGGTGTCTTGCGATCTTACGACTTAGTATTTTTTATGAGTTTTTATTTATTATTTTTTTTAATGATAAAAAAATCTCTGGAAGCGAGAAAGTGGTAGATGAAAAATAATTATACGATCCTTTTAAAAATAGTTATAATGTTGCTTTTGTTATTAGCAATTTTTTGTTGGGTGGTTCTAACTGAGTATGTTCTTTTTAATGCATTGCTTAGCTCTACAATTATCTTATTGCTTGCAGCATATATTTATTATTATCGCGAATATTACAAGAAAATTTATGCGAGTAGAAAATTTAATCGGATGCTGGATGTAAGCATTACTCTCGTACTCTTATTTTTAGTCTTATCGCTTTTAAATTATTGGAGTTTCAAGCATCCTTTGCAGAAAGATTTTTCACTTTTTAGAAGTAATGAGATAACAGATCAAAGTAAGAAAGTTCTTAAAAATATCGATAGAGAATTAAATGCGATTATCGTAGGGCGCAAAATTGAAATTCTCCAATGGAAAGAATTGTTAGAGGTTTATCGAGTTGAAAAAAGTTCGATCAATATATCTATTTATGACAGCGATGCTCGACCAGATATTTTACAAAAATATAATCTGCAACAATCACATGCACTCATTTTAGAGTACAATGGACTAAGCCAAGTCGTTTATAAGACCGATGAACTCAATCTGACCAATGCCATTATTAAACTTACGCGCACTAGCGAGCCTGTCGTTTATTTTGTAACAGGCCATGGAGAAGCAGATTTAAATTCTGTGAAAAATGATGGAATGAAATATGCCTTTGAAATGATTAAGCAAGCAGCAATTAATGTTAGATCCATCAATTTATCGAGTATTGAATCCATACCTTTTGATGCAAAACTTGTTGTGATTTTAGGCCCTAAAACTAAGTTTATGAAAAGAGAGTTAAGCTTATTAAAGAATTATCTAGATCAACAAGGCAACCTTTTACTTGCGCTAGATCCAAATTTAAATGGAGACGTGCATTCTGAATTACGAGAATTAATGTATAAGTTTGGAATAAATATTCGCAATGATCTGGTGATTGATTTAAAAAGTTATATCAGCGGTTCTAATGGAACAATTCCACTTTTTGAAAGTCTAAATCCCGAACACCCCATTGGGGCAGAAGTTAAAGGCCAAGTTTTTTTCCCTTTGACATCTTCGGTTGATAAATTAAAGCAGGATTTAGATTCAAGTAATCATGATGCATCAATTCAATTTTTATCTAGCACCAATGATTTTCCTGAATCTTGGGGCGAAAGTAGTGCTCAAGAGGTTTTGCAATCAAAAATGATATATACACCAACTGTCGATATTGCTGGACCAATGCACACTTCACTTACTTATCAAAAAGGTCGACATAAAATGGCCGTTTTTGGAAATTCAACTTTTGCCATCAATGCCTATCAAAAATATGGAGTCAATTTTCTTCTACTTTTAAACACGATTCACTGGTTAACTGATGAGGATAAGCTCATGTCCTTTGATTTACCTATAATTCAAAGCGAGAAAATGTTTGTTTCTAAATATCAATTGAGCAGTATTTTCTTTTTCTCAGTATTAATTATACCATTGTTATGCTTTGGATTGGCTTTTGTTGTCTACCGTAAAAAGCAATTGGGATAATTTCATGAGTAGTTTGATCAATCTCTTATTGAAATACAAAAAAATTACTCTAAGTGCAATTTTATTGCTGGGGCTCACGTTAACTTATATTTATGAAGAAAAATGGCAAGTTCATCAAGATTTTTTACAAATTTCTCAAACAGAAATCTTTCATCAATTAAATATTGATAACCTGGAACAGGTTCAGGCCATCAAATTTAATATTTTAGTCCGTAATAGCGTTTTTTATACGAAGTCAGATCGGGAAATTAAGGCATCTCGTTCAAAAGTTTTAGAATTAGTAGATGTTTTAAAAAAACTAAAAGTAGATCGAGTCATGTCGAATGATAAAGCTAGTTTTAATTGGCATGCAGATTTAAAAATGACTATTGCATTTGCCGGAAGAAAACTAGAAATACAATTAGGTGATAAGCAAGTGTTTTCCAGAAAATTTTACATGCTTGTAAAAGAAGGCGGAAAAGAATCGGTTTATTTAATAAGTGATCTCTCAGCTGATCCGATGGCGTACCAGACGGATGAAGAATATCAAAAATCCGACTATCATTACAAAAGACTCCAAATGATATTTTATTTAACGAATATCTTTTTTTATGAAACAAAAGTATTTTCTGATGAAGGATACGTCGAAGATAAAATCAACTTTAATCTTGTTGAAGTAGCGACGTTTAGAAATACAAAGTTTTCTCTAAATTTTGAAACATCTCAAACGTCACCAGCGCCTTTTAAAGGAATCGAGTACTTTGATGATAATTGGTTGGCCTTGCATAGAACGCTGAGTTTTCTCCAAGGTAAAAACTTAATCACTCCTTATAATGAGTCTTTATTGTCCGAGCCACTTTCAATTATGACGATTGTAGATCGGAGGAAAAAGTTTTTTGAATTGCAACTTTTTAAGTCCTATGGTTCCTTAAAGGGCTATTTTTTAAAAGTGCGAACTGAAGTACAAGGTGTAAGTCATTTATGGGAACATCTTTATGAATTAAGCCCTGAAGTTGCTCAGCATTTCTTTGTAAATGTTCAAGACTTTTGGGATAAAAGAATCATTAAAAACTCATCAGAGATTTCGATTTCATTTTCGTCTTTAAATAAAAATTCTAAAAATCAGCAGACAGATCAGTTTAAGATTTCTAATAAAGATCTCTTTAATGTTTACGCAATAAGCACTCACTTGCAAAATCACAAACTCAACATTAATCAATTTAAGAAACTATTTGATTTACTTAATTCTCAAGCAGATCACGTAGAAGAGTATAAATTACCGATCGATGGGCAGCGATTGATGATCATCGGGATAAATGATAATACCTATCAATTTTATAAAGTTTACAATACACTTTCAATTCTGGATGAAAAAAATAAAATTGTCTGGAGCTATTACTTAGGAAGCGAGCTTCCTTTTGGTGTGATGAATAAGGATTATTATGGACCACAACAACAAAAGTAGAAATACTTTATTCAATCGTTTGCTGGAAACGATGCGCTTTCCGTGGACTATCGATAAAGATGTAAATCGAGAATTCACAAGTGGACTGACTTATTTTGAAGTACTTGCATTTAGTTGGATTTTTCATTTTATTTTGGGTTTTTACCAGATTTTGACGACAAAATTGGGCATTATTACTTATCAAAAAGCACTTGATGATGGAGCATTCTCAAAAATATTATTTTCTCAATTCGAATTATCGTGGCAAAAATTAAGCCTTTTTATTGGATTGACTGAGATTGTAATTTATCCCATCTTTTTTATATTTATTTATGCATTTTTTAAAAAAATGATTGAATTTTTTGATTTATTCCTCAATTTTCATTTTACAGAAATTGAAAGTAATAATAGAAAAATTTTGATTGAAAAGTTGCTGGCCAGCTTTTTTCTCAGTTCGATTTTATTTATTATACCGATCATTGGCGGAGTGCTTTGTACAATTTATCAAATTATAATTTGTTTTTTAGTTTTATACAGAAAATTAAATTATACAAAAATACAAGCCATATTTATTCTCTTTTCTCCTGTGATTGTTTGTGGATTATGGATTCTCCTAATCATTTCGTATTTTGCCTTTCTCATCAGTTTAATTTTTTAAATGGCCTTAAGCATCATCATTTACAGTGAGTTTTGAATTTGTCATCATTATTCAATAAGAGCCGTATCTCGCTCTTAATGGTTTAGCCGTTCCTATCAAATTTCGGAGTCTTTATGTCTATGTTAGGTTTTAATTCATCTGGTGTTGGTTCGATTGAAGTGATTGCTGGGCCAATGTTCTCGGGTAAAACAGAAGAACTAATCAGAAGATTAAAACGTTCCCAAATCGCCAAACAAAAAGTACAAATTTTCAAGCCAGCGATCGATAATCGCTATCACGAAACGGAAGTCGTTTCACATTCTGCTCATTCGATTGAGGCGACCCCTGTACACTCTTCAGTTGAAATTTTGCAAAAAGTTTTTGATTCAACTCGAGTTGTCGGTATTGATGAAGTGCAATTTTTTGATGACAACATTTCTCGCATTGTCGAAAAACTTGCTCGTCGAGGAATTCGTGTGATTTTGGCAGGACTTGATCAAGATTATATGGGAAGGCCTTTTGGGCCAATGGCCAATTTGCTCGCTATCGCTGATGATGTTTATAAAATTCAGGCAATTTGCACGCAATGTGGGGCGCCAGCTTCCAAAACATTTAGAAAAAATCCAGAACATAGCGAACAGGTATTAGTTGGAGAATCTGATTTATATGAAGCTCGTTGCCGTCAACACGCTGATTATTTTGGTGAGGAAACAGAGCAGTTAGCATTTTTTGTAAATTTTCATAACAACCAAGCAATGACTGGAGAGCTGAACAAAGAAGAATAATTTTATTCGCTCGAGATCAGTTATTGATACATTTTTCAAGGGGCTTTGAAATGAATTCTATCGAGCAGTATCTTTCCTCTGAACAAATTGAAAATCGCATCACTGAATTGGCTGGACTCATTAATCGCGACTACGAAGGAAAAGATATTGTGATTGTATCTGTTCTTAAAGGCTCTTTTATCTTTTGTGCCGACCTCATTCGTAAAATTAAAATACCATTACAAGTTGAATTTATCGCTGTTTCTTCCTATGAAGGAAGCCATAGCTCTGGTCAATTAAGTTTTAAGCATGACGTGAGTATGTGTCTGGAAAATAAACACGTCATTCTCCTCGAAGATATCATCGACACCGGATTGACTATGAGTTTTTTATTGAAGCATTTTAAACTTAAAAATCCTGCCAGTTTAAAACTTTGCTCTTTGTTATTTAAACCAGCTAGATTGAAAACGCCTGTTGAGATTGATTACTTAGGTTTTGAAATTGAAGACAAATTTGTCATCGGCATGGGCCTGGATTACAATGGTTGCTTTAGAGAATTGCCTTACATTGGAGTTTATAATGGCCATTGAAGCACAGGGGAGTGTGCGCGTCGACCTTTTAGGAGGAACGCTTGATTTAAATCCCATTAATGTTATTTTACCAAATGTTTATACCATTAATCTCGCGACCTCACTAAAGGCTGTTGTGCGCATAGATCACACTCAAGAAGATGGTGTGAGAATTAAATCTCTCGATTACAAGTCGGAGCATTTTTTTTCGCGCGAACAATTTATACATTCATTACAAGCTGAAACTTTTAAAGAACTTTATTTTGTTGCTCTGATTTTAGATTATTTTCGTTTGCATTCAAAAGTAGTTATTGAGCTTGTTTCGGGCTCTCCAACAGGAGCTGGTTTAGGTGGTTCGAGCGCCATGGGGGTGACTCTCTTTAAGGCAGTCTGTTTATTTTTAAATAAGGAATGTGATCGCGAAGAAGCTATTCGCGTTGTCAATAATATTGAAGCCCGCATGCTCGATTGTGGACCTGCTGGTTATCAAGATTATTACCCCGCACTTTACGGTGGTGTGTTGGCGCTCTCCCCAGACTTTGGAAAGGTAAAAGTAGAACAGCTCTTTTCAAAAGAATTAAAAGCTTTTCTCGAAAGTCATTTAACTCTTGTATACAGTGGAGAGACACGCTTGTCGGGTATAAACAATTGGGAAGTCTATAAAGCATTTTTTAATAAAGATGAAAAGGTTCGACAGGGACTTTCAAAAATTTCTGAACATGCACTTGTTGCTTATCAATCCATTGTTAAAAATGATCTTCCACTTTTGTTAAAAAGCTTGTGTCGCGAGGGAGAGGAAAGAGTGAAACTTTTTCCAGGAATTATGACTCCCAATATGCTTGCGCTAAAAGAAAAATTACTTGAGCTGAATTTAGCCTATGGATTAAAAGTCTGTGGCGCAGGTGGAGGGGGGTGCTTCCTCATTGCACACCATCAGGATCACGGACAGAAAATTAAAAATTTTATCGAAGACTTTAATAAGGTTCATCATATCGAGATGCGTGTTTTAAATTTTGAAGTAGAGGGAAGTCTTTGATTCAACAAATACAAAATATAGCTAGTCTTAGTATGCGCGGTGGTAGAAATGATAATTTTTACTTCACGTTGATTGAATATTATCCCGAAAGTGATCGTTGGTTTTTAAAATCGTTATTGCCCGTAAAGGAAGAAGAAGCTGTTAATCAAGACGAAGCTATCCGCGCGTGGATCGATAGTTTTCAAATCACTGATCTCGTATTAGACATCCCTCAATCAAGGCCGGCTTGCTATCACTGTGAGTTAGATTGTCCGGGCGCTGAGTCGTGTGAAGTGACTTCAGTGAAAGAGACCAGACGCCAAATTAAAAATCTACTTAATGAAGATCAAAAACTGCTCGCAAGCAATCCTAAAAAATATGAACAAGAAAGAAACCTTGCCGACGAGATTGTGTTTAACCGCAGTCTCTTTGACAAAGAAACGCATACCCATTTGCTCTCGCGCTCTTTTAAGCGTCGTTTAAAAAAAGGATTTATCCCTTATTGGAATCGCCCCATTGATTTCTATCTTTGGAAATATTATTACGATCCAATTTTAGAGTTATTTAAAACTTCCTACGATTCATTTGGCAACACTTCACTGATGACTCTGTCGCGATTTAATTATATCAAGCGACACTTTCCAAAAAGTGTTCATTTACACGAAGCCAATCAACAAATTGTTTTGCTTGAATTGCTGCGCTCGAAGCATTTACTTCGCAAAGATATCGAACTCATCAATGACATAGAACTCGGGTTTGAAACGCGATTGGAACTAATTAAAAAAATTGAATCGCATCTCAATATTTTTATCTATAGTCACGATTTAGAAATCCTAGTTAAAAAACCCCAAGCTTTTGATTCTTTTTTATTGGCCTTAGCGGGACAAAACTATTTACTCAATAAAAATATAATCATGCCTCAATGGGCTTATCCCGATGAGACACGATTTATTATTCCACAATTTTAATTTTATACTGGCGCTGGGGGATCGATTTTTGGAAAGAGTGGAGTGGGGTCCGACAGTTGGTAGCTTTCTCCAAAAATAAAAGTTTCAAATGAATGCAACTTTTTTCCAAGCGGGATTAAAGCGTTGGTCGCCGTATCTGGAAGGAAAGCAGTCATTAATAAGGCAATCGCATGAATGGAGTAGAGGCAATTGTAGACAACTTGCTTTAATTCCCTTTTATTTTCTTTAAGCTTCCACGGCTCTTTCGTATTAACATACTGATTCATAGAGTTAATACTTTCTAGTAAGACTTCAAGTGCTTTATTGTGTTCTCGCGCGTCCATATGGGCAGACATTTTTTCGTAGTATTCTTGAAAGAAAACATCTTGAGTGACATCAGTAGCATCCACCGCGGGATCGTTATTTTTTAAATAGAGTTTAATCACTCGCATGATTAAATTTCCAAAACTATTTCCCAATTCTGCATTGTGCTTATCAACTAATTCTTTTTCGGAAAACTTACCATCGCTTTGCGCGGGGATTGCACGTAAAAGATAATAACGAAAACTATCTAAAGGATATTTTTCTAACATGGTAAATGGATCGATAACGTTTCCTAAACTCTTGCTCATCTTTTTTCCATCTTCTGCAAGAATCATCCCGTGCACGTAGACTTGCTTTGGAAGCGCGAGATTCATGCCCTTAAGCATAATCGGCCATATGATGGTGTGAAACCAAGCAATATCTTTACCAATCACATGGACATCGGCAGGCCAAAAACGAGCTTCATCATCCTTGTTAAGAGCAGAGTAATAATTGATGAGGGCATCAAACCAAGTGTACATGACAAATTTTTGTTCGTGTTCGTGACCTTTTGGAGTAGGAACGACAATTCCCCAACCTTCATTAGGCCTAGAGATGGGAAGATCGCGCAATTCTTCGGATTCTAATCGCGAGAGCATTTCATTGTAAGATGATCGCGGAACGATAAAATCTGGATGGGCCTTAAAGTGATCGAGAATAAAATCGCGATACTTTGAAAGTTTTAAAAAGTATCCAGCCTCTTCTTTTTTTGTAAGCTGTGTGTGGTGAGCGGGACAGGTTCCATCGGGTGCTTGAGTTTCGGTGTAGAATGATTCGCACTGCAAACAATAATTTCCAGAGTAAACCCCAAAGTAAATATCTCCACTGAGACTAAGCTTATTCCAAAACTCCACGCATTTTTCGGCATGTCTTTTTTCCGTCGTGCGAATAAAATCACTGTAATGAATATTTAACTTTTGACATAACTCTTTAAACACCATGACGTTTTGATCGACAAAAGTTTGTGTCTCTAGATTTTCTTTTTTAGCGGACTCGATTAATTTTTGTCCATTCTCATCAGTACCAGTTAAGAGCTTTGATTGATGGCCTTTAAATTGATACCAGCGAGCATAACAATCCGAGACTACTTTTTCTAGTGCATGGCCCATATGTGGACGTCCATTGGGGTAATCAATGGCAGTGGTGATATAAAATTTTTTCTGTTGTAGTGCTGACATTTTTTATTCCTCAATTTTTACGACAAAGTTGACAATTTTTTTAGGAACGTAAATTTCTTTCACAATAGTTCCTTGTAAATATTTGGTCACACCTTCTTCATTTTTTGCCATTTGGATGACTTGCTCGCTATCTATTTCTGCATCGATATTGAGAGTGCCGCGCAGCTTGCCGTTAACTTGAATGGCGACAGTGATTAAATCATCGCGGGCCCACTCTTCATTAAAACTAGGCCATGTAGAGTAAGCTAAACTTTGATTCTCGCCGTGCATTTGCCAAAGCTCTTCTCCTAAGTGAGGCGCCAATGGAGAAATGAGTTGAGCGTAAATTTTCGCAGTATCGACAGAAACACTTTTTACTTTGTAACAGTGGTTGACAAAAATCATTAAAGCCGAGATCGCAGTATTAAAGCGCATGTGTTCAATATCGTCAGTGACTTTCTTAATTGTTTTATGAAGCGCTTTTAAAGTGTCTTGGCTTTCATTCTCTCGATGGATATTTTTTGGATCGCCAAAAAAGCGGTAAGAGCGATGGAGAAAATTGGACACTCCTCGCACGCCATCTTCTTTCCACGGTTTTACTTTTTCCAACGGTCCCATAAACATTTCATACAAGCGCAAAGAGTCGGCACCAAATTCACCGACGACGTGATCGGGGTTGACCACATTGCCGCGAGACTTACTCATTTTTTCGCCGTCTGTTCCAAGGATCAAACCTTGATTCACTAATTTTTTAAACGGTTCTTTGGTGGAAACAAATCCCAAATCGTAAAGCACCTTGTGCCAAAAGCGAGCATAGAGCAAGTGAAGGACTGCGTGCTCGACTCCACCGACGTAAAGGTCCACTGGAAGCCAATATTTCTCCGCTTCTTTGTCCCAAGGATTTTGCGTATTTTTTGGATCGATAAAACGAAGATAATACCAACAACTGCCGGCCCAGTTTGGCATGGTGTTGGTTTCGCGCGTGGCTTTTTTTCCCGTAAGCGGATCGATGACGTGCAACCATTCAGTCGCATTGTATAGCGGCGACTCACCATTGCCCGACGGTTCAAATTTTTCCAATTCGGGAAGGGCCACAGGAAGCTCGTGATCTTGTAAAATTCGCACGGAACCATCTTCAAATTTTAAGAGGGGAAATGGTTCGCCCCAATAACGTTGGCGAGAAAAAATCCAATCGCGCAATTTATAATTTACTTTCTTTTCACCGCGATTATTTTGAACTAACCATTCAATCATTTTTGCACTAGCGGCATCGCGATCGAGTCCATTTATAAAATCGGAATTAATGTGGGCACCATCGCCCGTGAAAGCGGCATTTGTATCAGTGCGGCCTTCGATGACATCGATGATTTCTAGTTTCATTTGCTGCGCAAATTCAAAATCTCTTTCATCGTGCGCGGGAACGGCCATAATTGCCCCCGTGCCGTAGCTCATAAGCACATAGTCGGCGATCCAGATTGGAAGTTTCTTTTGTGTGACGGGGTGTAAGGCATAGGCTCCAGTAAAGACACCTGTTTTTTCTTTGGAGAGTTCCGTTCTCTCCAAGTCATTTTTGGAAAGACAAATTTTTTGATATTTTTCAATCTCGGGTTTTTGTTCTGGAGTGCAGATACTGTTTAGAAGTGGATGCTCGGGAGAAAGCACCATGTAAGTGGCTCCAAACAAAGTATCGGGTCGCGTTGTGAAAATATCGAATTGATTTTTTGTTCCAATTAAGTGATTTTCTGCGGCGATATCAAAAGTAATTTTTGCACCCACCGATTTTCCAATCCAATTGCGTTGCATTTCTTTAATATTTGTCGGCCAATCGAGATCGTCTAAATCCTCCAAAAGTTTTTCGGCGTAGTCGGTAATTTTAAGCATCCATTGCTTCATCTTTTTTTGCACGACAGGGTGGCCACCGACTTCACTTTTCCCATCGATGACTTCTTCGTTGGCCAAAACTGTTTTTAAGTGCGGGCACCAGTTGACATTAATTTCATCTTCGTAAGCGAGCCCTTTATTGTAGAGTTGAACAAAAATCCATTGAGTCCATTTGTAATAATCCACATTGCTGGTGGCGATTTCTCTATCCCAGTCATAGGAGAAACCTAAACTTTTAAGTTGGCGTGTGAAGTTAGCAATATTTTTTTTGGTGGTCAGGTCGGGATGCGTGCCAGTTTTCATCGCATAGTTTTCAGCGGGAAGACCAAAAGAGTCCCAACCCATCGGATGTAAAACGTTGAAGCCCTTCATGCGTTTGTAGCGGCTCATAATATCGGTGGCTGTGTATCCTTCCGGATGCCCAACGTGCAACCCTTCTCCGGATGGAAATGGAAACATATCGAGGGCGTAGTACTTAGGCTTAGAGGAAAATGTATCGGTTCTAAATGTTTTATTTTCTTCCCAATATTTTTGCCATTTGGCTTCGATATTTTTGAAGTCGTAGACAACTTCATTTTGTCCTTCGATGCAAGGGCTTTTTTGATCAGAACTCATAGGATTTTCCTTCTTAATTTTAAGGTCAATAAAGTGGAAAAATAGTATCATTTAATGTCAGTTTTATAAAGCACAACTTAGTGTTAAGATAAGAGATGAGAGGTCTTTTTTGAGAGGTAAAAATGACTAAGAAAACAATTATCTATCCCATCAGTGCCAACCCACCAACTTGGGGCCATGCAGATATTATGATGCGCGCTTCAAAGCTTTTTGACGAAGTTTATTGGGTCGCTGCGATCAACCCGAATAAAACATATATGTTCAGCTTGGATGAAAGATTGGAAATGATGCAGGCCTATGTCGATTATTATAAATTAAAAAATGTCTACGTGACTTCGCACACCGGAACGATCGCGCGATATGCAGAGTCTGTCGAAGCACAATTTTTACTGCGCGGACTTAGAAATTCTTCCGACTATCAAATGGAATTAGAGCTCTCCGTTGGAAATCGCGGGATCAGTAAAAATGTCGAAACGATCTGCATGTTTTCCAAGCCGCATTTTGCAACGATCTCTTCCTCGCTCATTCGCGAATTAGCACTTTTAAACGAACGCATCGATCAGTACGTCATGCCCTCCATTGCCAAAAAAATATTACAAAAGTTACACGGGGATAAAGCGATTCATTTCTAACCTGAGAGTTATCTATGAAAACACTGGTGATCATGGCCGATCCAAAAAGTGACTCTTTTTGTTCTACTGTCACGGAATCCTACTTGAAAGGAGCGGTAGAAAAAAAAGCGGATGTCGATTTAATTAATCTGCATCAACTCAAATTTAACTATAACTTAATCGACCAAACCGAGCAAAATAGTCCAGATAATTTATGCTTGCAACCAGAAGAAGAAGATATCAAACGACTCAAAGATAAGATTTTATGGTGCCAAAATATTGTCTTTGTTTATCCCATCTGGTTTTCATTTCCTCCGGCCATTGTGAAAGCATTTTTTGATCGAGTGTTTCACTTAGGATTTTCCTATAAATTCCGAGAAAGTACTGGAGAGTTGGAGCATCTGTTGAAAAAGAAGCGAGTGAGGGTGATTTCAATTTGTCATTGTTCACCATATTTGAGCTTTTTGATGCAGTATAATTTTGCCAATATCATGGTGAAAAAACTTTTTTCAGATCTCGCAGGCTTTAATTCGGTGACCGTTAATGTTGTGAATGAAGGAAGCAAAGATCATGAAAAATCGTTGGAAGGAGTGCTCTATAGAATGTACCGACTCGGCCTGGATGATAACTAAATTAATGATTAAGACGATAATTTAAAATGAAAGTTTGCGACAAGAAAATAGGGAGTCGTATTTTTTAGACAAGGGAAAAAATTTATGTCGAATTTAAAAAAGATATTTAATTCCAAAATTCTACTGTCTTCTAAAAAACTGATAGTCTCCACTTTTGCAGGAGCCGTGATTTACGCTCTATGGGCGTTGGTGTATCCTTTGATTTATTCACAAGCAAACGATTCAGTATGGGAAAGATTTCTCATTCAAGTGCCTTTTATCTTGCCCGTATTACTCCATCAAAAATTAAAAATTACCCTCGATCGCATTCAGTATTTTTCAGTGAGCTGGGTCTCGGTGATTACAGGTTACCATTTGTACCTCGCTTATATTAATAATTCTCATCCTATTTACATCGCCGGGACAATTCTCGCAGTGACGGCGATTCAATTTCAGGTTTCAAGTTTTGTAGCAACTCTGCTAGTGAGTGCAACTTGTATTATTGGATCGGGAATTATTTTAATGATTCATCCCATTGCGGAAAATGTTTTTTTGTTTCTGGCGATGGCGACAGTCAATTTATTTGGAACCATGATGCTCTACTATCGATTGAAGTTAACTTACGAATTACTTGAATCAAAAGAGCTGATTGAAAATCAATTACTAACTTTGAAACAAACGCAGTCGGAACTCGAAAATCAAAAAGAAAAAAGCTTGGTAGCTTCGAGGCTTGCGGCGATGGGGGAAATGTCCTCAACTCTTGCCCACGAACTCAATAATCCGTTGCAAATTATTCAAAGTAACGCTCAAATGATTGAGAAAAATTTAAAGAGTGAAGATATAAACTTAGAGCGAATTATCGATTCAAATTATAAAATAAAACGAACGGTGGAGCGAATTGGTGTGATCATCTCCAGTTTAAAAACGTTTAACTTTGAAGAACTAAAAATGCCAAAAGAATCCATATTGGTTTCGGAATTAATAAAACATATCGAGGACATTTGCCTAGCGCGATTACAAGTTAAAAATATTAAGCTTAAAATTGAGTGTCGGGCCGGAGATCAATTTTTAAGTATAAAGAAATCTCAAATTATTCAAGTTCTACTTCATTTAATAAATAACGCTTTAGATGCTGTGGAAAATGAAAATGATCCGGTGATTATTTTAAAAGTTAGTAAAAATGACCAAAAGATAGAATTTAAAGTAAGTAATTCGGGAAAAATACTCAATCAAGAAATTAAAAATAAACTTTTCACGCCTTTTTTTACCACCAAAGAGCATCAAAAGAGCTCGGGTCTAGGGTTGTCTGTATCTAAAGGATATATCGAAGAACACGGGGGAGTGATGTATCTCGATGAACAAGATTCACTCACCACCTTTGTTTTTAAATTGCCCATTCAAGAACATACTTTAAGTCTCAAGGCTTCGGCTTAAAATTTATTGATTGATAGTGTAATTTCGATAGAGATAATAAATTTGTTGTAGGAAAAAATTCATGCCCCCCATCCAGGCCAAGGACTGGGCAAAAGAAAGCATTTGATTATTTTGTCCAAAACATAATATTTTGTAATTGATGTCGTTTCTTAAAAGTATGAGTGGAACGAGACCTAAATTTAGAAGTGTTCCCGAGACATAGCGATCACTTCCCAAGTCGCCCATCTTTATTTTAGAAACATGCATTTTTTGTTCGTACACTTCCTGCATAATTGCATTGGCCAATTTTTCTCGAACCTCCCATCGGTCGAGATCTTCCACTTTGAGTGTTTTCCAGTCGAAATATTTCAATTCAACTTTTTCACCACTTTGAAGTAGTTCTTTTGCTTTGAAAATAAGTGCATCTTTGGTAGCGGTGACGATATTTCTTTGTTCAAAGGCATTCGATAAAGAATTCATTCGCGCAGTAAAGGCAACTTTATCTTCAATCTGTTTAATCTCTTCGATGCGCTTTTCAACTTCTTTATTAGAGACCAAAGGAAAAAAAGTTGGAAATGCGAGAAAATCAACAATGCCAGCCGTGCGCATCGACATAAAATAGTAAAATGATTTTTTAGTCAAAGATGAAAAGGGATTGGTTTGAATTCTAACGGCGAAAAAAGCATTGATATAAGTAAAGGCGATGTCGTAGAAAAGCTCTTCAAACCATCGCTCGTTTTTTTCTTTTTTGTGTTGGTAAGCTACGTAGCCTGCACCGGCGACTATTAAACTGCTGGGGATAAAGTACTTGGCAAAAAGTTGATTCCCTTTGGTGTTGTAAGTATTAAGTGTATTGGCACGGCAACCAAAAAAAATATTCATAAATTCTTCGCGCGTCGCTTGCGATTGATAAAGGGCGTAGAGATGCTGGGCCATTTTTTTTTGGGCGTAAAATTGCGCGAGACTTGAAGACTGATGAGGGTTTGTTTGATTTAAAAACTTCATTTCGACAATCGCTTTTTCTTTCGCCTTGCCTTTTAGGGATTGAATAAAAGCTAAGTAGAGTGTGAAGTCGGGATGGTCAAGTAGATCAGATTGTTCAGAAACGATAAGATTTATTTGCGAAATTTCGCTGGGATTAAAAGACTGCTTTTTAAGTAATTCATCTAGATTAATTCCCATTTTTGTCAGGGCAAGTTGGGCGAGATCTTGAGGGCAGGAGGATTGAGCTTGAATATTAAAACCTAGAAACAGTTGGAGGATAATTAAATTGGCGATGATACTACGAAAATAGGTTGGAAAACAGGACATAGTAAATCCTTCTTATAGTTTGGATTGAATATAGGTTATCCTTGGTAGCCAATTTTCGATCCAATGGGAAGATATATTTTTAATATCTAAGAATTCTTCGAATGATTTAGGAGGATTTGAGTTAAGTTCGTAAAAAATTTCTACCTCCTCCCTAGTTAGTTTTTCCACCTGAATGAGAGTCGTTTGATGGTAGGGAGTCATGAATAAAAGATGAGTGGATTCGGTCAAAACTTCCGGCCTATGCTGGATTAAAAAATCTTGAATGTGTTTGTGTCGATAAGGATATAAGTGATGCACACTTTTAATCGGCCCAAGGAGGCGAAAATTACTTTTAAAGTGGATGACGAATTGTTCATTTTCAAAGCTTCGATGAACTGCCTCTTTATCCGCGTTAAAAAAATCCCAATAATGTTTTTCGAAATTCACAAGGTCCCTTAAAAAAGGATACTCGTCACTAAGCTCTCGGACGTCTGGGTGATTGGGATAATGATCTAGCAGCCATAATAAATTTTCTCCAAATTGATTGAGATTGGAAAAAACCATCTTGTTGTGTTGAAGATAAAAGTGAAATAGTGCCTGAAACTCAGCTTCTTCTAAGAGCATATGTAGACATGGATAAAAATGTTTAAAAGCTTCGAGATGTCGAAAAAAATAATCGTTTTGGTAGATTTCGAGTGCGCTTTCGGGGGAAAGTTTAGGATTGGGTTTAATCGCCGCGATAATTTCTTGCAGCGATTGCTCCATGGCAACACCTGTGCCTGGAGAGTGTATATAACGAAGTAGCGATGTTTGAAAATCTTTTTCATTCATTTGAAAGTGATTCCTTTGCATGGGATAATTTTTTTTCAATCGATTTCAATTCATCCATCAGGTCCTGCAAGTTTGGAATATTTTCGTCTCTTTCTAGAGTAATTGGAATGTGAGGTTGTCGATCGATTACCGATTTTAGTAAAGCAATGACCGCTTCACACACACTGCTTCCGTGGTTGTCGAATAAAAATTGTGCTTGTTTTAAATGTCCAGCAACATGAATCGCACGAACAGAGTTCAAATCGATTTCGCGCAAATAATCGTGCGGATCGAAATTTAAATTTTGGCCATTGATAAAAATATTATTCAGATCTAACAACAATCCACAAGATGTTTCGCGACACAAGGCTTGTAAAAATTGGGCTTCGCTCATACTACTTTTTTTTAATTCGAAATAGGCGGAAAGATTTTCTAAACTGAGACTGCACTCTAAAAAATCTTGCACCTGATTTACCTTGCATGAAAGTCTTTTTAGATTTTCTTCTGTATAAAGTATGGGGAGCAAGGCATGCGAGTGATGTGAAGCCGACTGGGCAAAACAAAGATGATCGGAAACAAGCTTGGCGCCACAGGATTTTTTAAGCAGTTTTATTTTTTTTAAATATTCAAAATCAATTTCAAGATGACTTCCAATAGAAAGAGAGACGCCGTGCATGTGAATGGGATAAAGCTCAGCTAATTGTTGAAGTAGATAAAAAGGACGACCTTTTGTATCCATAAAATTTTCACTGATAATTTCTAGAAAAGCTAAATCGCGAAGTGGGTTAAGTTCAAAATCGCGATAATGCTCCACCCTTAAACCCAGTCCCATTTTAAGATTGTTCCTTAGATTTATCCTGTACGGTGTCGTTTCTAGTTGGGAGTTGATTGGCATTTCTTGACCTCATCTCAAAAGCGGAGGAGAATAGTGAGCATAGAATATGACAGGGAAGTTTTCATATGCAAGTTTATTTTAAGCAGAAATTAATTATTCTTTTAGCAATTTTTATTTTTTTAGGAGCGGCCAGTATGAACTTATTTGGAGCCAATAAAACTGAGGCATTTGTAAAACCATCGAAAGATGAACTTAAAAAAATTCTTACTCCCGAGCAATATTCTTGTACGCAAGAAGAGGGGACAGAAGCTCCATTTAAAAATGCCTACTGGAATCATTACGCCGATGGGATTTATGTAGATTTAGTCAGCGGTGAAGCGCTATTTAGCTCGCTCGATAAATTCGATTCGAAAAGTGGATGGCCTAGTTTTACTAAACCGATCGATGAACAGTCGCTCACGCAAAAAGTCGATCGCAAACTTTCTATGCCCAGAATTGAAATTCGCTCGAAGCTTGCTGATTCGCACTTAGGCCATGTCTTTGACGATGGGCCTAAGCCCACGGGCAAAAGATTTTGCATTAACTCAGCAGCGCTTAAATTTATTCCATTAAATGAAATGGGCGAAAAAGGTTATGGGAAATATTATTTTCTTTTTAAAGAAAAATTTGGTTGGGATGAGATTGTCCTTGCAGGTGGATGTTTTTGGGGGATGCAAGAATTGTATCGCTCGCAACCAGGTGTCGTTACAAGTGAAGTGGGTTACTCGGGAGATAGTGCGAAAACTGCTTCTTACGAAATGATAAAAAAAGGACAAACGAATCACGCCGAAGCGGTGAGAGTTCTTTTTGATCCAAAGAAAACGTCGCTTAAAAATATTTTATTTTACTTTTTTAAAATTCACGATCCCACCACTAAAAATCGCCAAGGCAACGATATCGGTGCGCAATACCGCTCGGAAATTTTTTACGCAAGCGAGCAACAAAAGAAAGTTGTACTTGATGTGATTAAAATCGTCGATCAATCCAAAAAATGGCCTGCACCAGTTGTGACTGCGGTGAATCCACTGCGCGGTTTTTATCGCGGGGAAGAAAATCACCAGGATTATTTGCAAAAACATCCGGGGGGATACACTTGTCATTTTCCGAGAAAAATCGATTTCGAACACTAAGCAAGTTGGCTTAAGTGTTTAAGAGCTGCACTGGCGGCAAATAATCCAAAAGTAGCTGTCACGTGTGTCACCGAGCCATATTTATTTTCACACAGCTTTGATCCAGCGATACTTAAATCCAAACCAAGATCGAGATCGATAACTTGCTCGCAGGAATTATTTTCTAATTTTGACTGGGGGATTTCTTGTGAGTAAACGCAAGGAATGTGCAGCTTTTTAGCTTTAGCTTTGAGACTGCCTTGTGCTTTGTGATAGGCAAAATCTCGTCGCAATTTTTTTCTCACGTGCATTAAAAGTTGATCGTAGGTTGCTAATCCTAAATCGCAAAGACGAATTTCTGTGGGATCAATTTTTCCCGCAGCGCCCCCCGTTACAATTATAGGAATTTGATGAGAAAAACAATGGTGAATCAAGTGACATTTGTCGGAAACTGAATCGATGGCATCGATCACATAATCGGGTTGAAATTGAGAAAAGATAGCTTCAATGTTTTGAGCGCTGAGAAATTGATCGACAATTTCAATTCGACAAAGAGGTTGAATCAGCGACATGCGTTCTTTTAAAGCGAGTGATTTTTTTTTACCGATATTATCGAGGGTGGCACACAGTTGCCGATTTAAATTACTGCTGCAGACTTCGTCGAAGTCGATTAAAACGATGCAACCAACTCCGGAGCGGCATAAACTTTCTACAGCCCATGATCCCACGCCGCCTAGTCCCACCACCATGATAGTTGATGCTTGAAATTTGGCCAATGCATTTTTTCCGTAGAGTTGTTCGATTCCTCGAAGACTTAAATTTTCAATTTCATTCATCGGCCATTCTTCTCAATTTTGAAGTCATTTTTCAAGCAGAAAGTCGACAGTGATGAATATAAATATGTAGTAGAAATGCCACTTAATCGTGTATGTTAATGCTCTCATTAATTTTTATTATACCTACAACGATTCACTTTAAGTGAATCTAGGCATACAAGCCATTGGTATTTTTTAATTTTCAATATTTGAAAATTAAACGGTTTGGAGTTTAAAGGAATTTTATGACTATTCAAAAATTATCGATCTATTTAACGTGCATATTATTAAGTTTTAATGTGGGCATCAATGTATGGGCAAAGCCAACTAAAACAAATCGATGTATTGAAAATCGCGCTCGCTTTGACATAGGTTCCGGTCAATCTAAATTAGTGTTGGCCAAAGTTGATCGCTGTAAAAATATAATTTTAGAAATACTTTTAGAAGATGCAGTTAAAATTAGTATTAAAGAAAATGTCGATCTAAACAGTAATAAGATCAGCGACGAGATGATGCTGGAAGGTTTAAGCAAGTTAAAAAGCTTGAAAGACAAACTCAGTTCATTCTCAGTTAAAGATTATAAAGGTGTGGCGACGGAAGTTTATCGTCGTGCTTTAAATGGTCAAAACTATCTAGACAAAATTAATCGCGAGTTAGGTCTCAATGTCGAACTGATCGATCAAAGTAAAGAAACGATACTGGGAAAAAAAGCGGTGCGAGATATCGCCAAAATTAAAAACAATGCCATCGTATGGGATATTGGCGGTGGCAGTATGCAAATTTCTCAGCTAACGAGTGATCCCACTATTTCAGAGTACGGTGGTAGGCTCGCTTCAGTTTCATTTAAAGAAAAAATTTTGGGAGAAGTGAAAAAAAATAAATCTTTAAAATCTCCCAATCCCATGACGACAGCTGAAATTGAGGCTTCTATTCTTCTCGCTAAAAATCTCGCGACAGAAGAACTAAAAAATTATCGCCCGCTTTTAATGTCATCGCCAAAAATTATTGGGATCGGTGGCTTACATAAGGGGCTGATGAACAAAGTCAAAACGAGTTACATCACGACTGATCTCCTCAAAGGTTATATCGAAAAGCTTGCGGGACTTTCAGATAGTGACTTCGGTGGGGATTATGCGTCTTCTGAGATTTCTAATGCCGTGCTCGTTTACGGTTTTATGCAAGCAGCCAATTGGCAGAGTTACGAAGTTTTAGTCGTTAACTTGGCCCATGGACTCATATTGTGATTAAAATCATAAAAATAATTAATTTCATCTTTTAGCTTTTCAATTCCTTCTGTATTATTTAAATAAGAAATATTGGAGCTTGAAAAATGAAAATTGTAGTGATCGATGATCAGTTGGCCAATTTAGAATTTTTTAAATCAATCTTAATGCCTCGTTATGAAGTTGAAGCTTTTGTCGATCACGAAAAAGCGCTGGCGTCTATTAGGGACAATGCTCCTGATTTAGTCATTCTTGATTGTGTTATGCCCAATGTAAGCGGCCATCAAGTTTTAAAAAATATTAAAAATCTAGACCCCATCCTTCCCGTTGTGATGATTTCAGGTTATCGCATCGAAGACAATTTATTGCAATCGATGGACCAAATGGTTGATGATTTTATCTACAAGCCTGTTTCGCCCGAAGAGTTATTGGCGAGAGTCCAAAATAAAATGATGAAAGCGCGCGAAAAAAAGCAGCGTAATCAGTTTTTTGATTTATGCGATGGAATCATTTTTGACGATATTAACGAGGTCGTCGCAATCGATCATCATTTTTTTGAATTAAAGGGCAAGGAGTATCAACTCTTTAAATTTCTGGTAAATCGCCAAAATCAACTCGTTTCGCGCGAAGATATTTTTAATGAATTATGGGGAGAGACTTTTGTCACTTCGGCGACCCTCGATACTCACCTCTGCCAATTGAGAAAAAAATTAGCCCAATACGGCGATCGGATAATTACCAGAAAAAATGCTGGTTTTCTTTATTCAAGAACTTTGATGGAAGTTTAGAATTCAAATTCGATGGAGAAATATTTTTAATAAATGGCCAAAAGATTTTTTTTGATGAGTTTAATGGCCATGGCAATCAGAATAACGCCAAAAAACTTTCTTAAAATTCCAGCTCCACTCGTTCCAAGTTTATTTCCCAAATAGCGCGAACTCTTTAAAGTAAAATACATCACAAATAAATTGAGAACGATTCCTGCGACGATATTGATGCGTTTAAATTCTGCATTGAGCGAAATAAGTGTGGTCATCGATCCCGCTCCAGCGAGAAGTGGAAAGGCGAGGGGCACGATGGGAGATTTATCGGCAGCGAGCGGATCGTGTTTGAAAATTTCCACATTCAAAACCATTTCCAAGCCGAGAATAAGCATGATCACCCCTCCGGCTACGGCAAAGGATTCAAAGTCGACTCCAAAAAGTTTAAGAATCGATTCGCCGACAAATAAAAATAAAAAGAGAATGATTCCAGCGATGGCCGTGATCTTTAAACTCTCTATTCTTCCATATTTATTTTGGATGGAAATCATGACTGGTATGGCACCCACCACGTCGATAACTGAAAACAAGATCAGTGTGACAGAAAAAAGCTCTTTAAAGTTGAGTAAGTCAAAGCTCACAAATTACCTCGTTTATTTTTAGGCCGGTGTTAAATGTTCAGGAGTAAACGAAAGAGGCATCAATTCTTTAAATGCTATTTCATGAATCGTTTGATCTTTATTGCCAATGACAATTTTTAATTCTGGGTGGGCAAACTCACTGATCACTTGGCGACAAAAGCCGCAGGGAGGCCAACCTGCTTCGGTGTAGACATAGACTTTTTTAAGCTGCTTCTCACCTTCAAAAACTGCTTTAAAAATGGCCACGCGTTCGGCGCAAACTGTTCCACCGTAACTGGCATTTTCAATATTCGCGCCGGTAAAAACCTGTCCTGACTGAGTGAGAACGGCACTGCCGACACAGGCTTTCGAGTAGGGCGAGTATGCTTTTTTTGCAGACAACATGGCCTGCTCTCTTAAGAGTTCATTGATTTGATCAGAAGTTAAATGGGGTGCAATTTTTAAGCTCAAAATAGTTCCTTAGTGATTATAAAATTTTTCCAAATTCTTGGATCGAAGAAGAGAGGAGTTGAGTGAAGGAATTCATCGCCTTCATCGCTTCGTCTTTAACATCTTCGTGTTTTAATTTTTGTTCGATCATGCCCGCACCGTAATTAGTGATGCAAGAAATTCCACAAACCTTTACTCCAAAGTGGTGAGCGGCAATGCACTCGGGAATGGTGCTCATACCCACCATGT
>Ga0255184_1000019_pt1 | contig 93171 bp, 87 predicted proteins | sample Miss_Cont_RepA_0_FD_189954 | JGI IMG/M metagenome (GOLD analysis project Ga0255184, IMG submission 189954) | Freshwater microbial communities from Mississippi River, Louisiana, United States - Miss_Cont_RepA_0h | ecosystem: Environmental > Aquatic > Freshwater > River | place: USA: Louisiana...
ATCTCGACGAAAATAAAAGCCAATTTTAATTACGGCATGATTAGATTGAAAATTTGAACATGAATTATTTGGACAAGGTAAATGCATATTAAAATCTATGCAAGTGATGCCCTTAGTTTAAAATTTTTAAGTCATTAAATTTTAAGACATAGCTCGATTCAATATTTTTAAAAAAATTATTTCTTTAAAAATTTTCCTCATCAACATTGTTGTCGCAAACACACTGAAGTAGGTCAGTTTTTACCGAATATTGGGTAACACATTTCCAACATCCGCAATTAAGTCCTTGTATCTTAAATTACGACTAAGATTGGAAGATTCAGAAATTCCATAGCCTTTTTTACCATTTCTTTCGTAATCAGATGGAGACATCCCCATACTTTGCAAAATAGTATTTAATAATTGATTATAAGGCCTACCTATGTGCTGATTATCTCCCATATTATTTGAAGGAACAGGTGGAACTCCATACTGAGAGTAATCGAGAATTTGTCCGGGCTTTATAAAACCTTGTGCACTTCCAGCGAGTACTGCAGGCATATTTTCATGCACATGTCCCGCCCCTTGGCTCATTTCACCTCCCCAAAAAACGAGAGAGTTATCGAGCATTGATCGACCGTTAGCTTCAGTGATCTCAGACATTTTCTGGACAACTCTAAGGAAAACTTTCTGCGCAGCCCAGTAGCTCCCCTTGTAATGCATTGGTGAAGGTTGAGTTTCAGAGTCGTGGGAAGCGGCATGCCATGATGATGAATCAACACCATCTGCGGCTTCAATATTAATTACTAAAATTTTGGAGAGATTATTAAAAAGGGTAAGAATGCCTACATCTATATAGGCTTCATACAATTGAGTGTAGCTTAAGTTTCCAGAAGGGATTGGATTGGTTGGTGTCGCAACGGATTTTATGGTTTTAAACTTATTACCCATTTCACTTAATAAGTACATTTGAGTATCTAGAATTTTTTTATCTTCTACAGACAACCTAGGGTTCGTTTTAAGTAATTGGTAACGCTTAAGAGCAGATTCAATCGCAGTCGAATTTCGCGCCAGGTTAGATGACTTGGTTAAATTAAAAAACAGATCAAATGCTGCTCGCGGATCAGAATAACCTGTGCGTGGTTTGAGTTCGCCATTTTGGTTGATATATGAACAAAAACCTTGGGGGGAAAAAATTAGTGAATCGACAACTGGAGTGAAACCTTGATAAAACTTAGCCGATCTGGCCAGGTATTGATCGATAGTCTCAAAGCCATCATCATATGCAAAGTGACCAAATGCTCCACCAGCATTATGTCCCATACCGACTAAAATATCTAGGCCCTTAATAAATGTTAATTGATTTAAATAAGGAACAAAATTAGCGTCGAGAAGTTTATTTATACCATTCGATTGGTATAGGGTCTGTAGTTGACCTACTCTCACATCATTTGCCACTTGTGTCGGCGCGGCAATTAATGGCTCCCAATTCTCCTTTCTTGTTCCATGAGCAGTACGAATAAGCACGAGTCGCTTGGGAATGGAGAGACTTTGTCCCTTTGCATCGAGACTCAATAAGCTGGGTAAAAATGAGAAAGAAGCTCCCAATGCTCCAAAAGCTTTTAAAAAATCTCTTCTAGAATTTTGATCATGTTTTTTACTCACACTATTCTCCAATTCTTCTCATTTTAAATTCTTTTGTATGGGGAATATGTAAGATCATTTTCTTTATGGTTCCTGAACTATCCACTGTCATTTTTGTATAAAGTTCATTTAACCCACAAACGTCTTTTTGACCTTCATATCGCCCCATCGTGTGCCTAAAAACTTGTCGAACAAAACACATATTACCTTTAAAGCTCTTCGCGATTATATCGCTAAATTCAATACCACTTCTAGAGGATTCCCCACTAATAAAGTCAATTTTTAAATCATCTACACTGGCATTTACAGGTTCTCTTCGCACAACTTTATAGTACAATTGATTGTAGCTATTTACAGCAGATTGAACGATTGGTTCAAAAGTTCTATATCTAGACATCGAGTCATAATCATCGAGTGCAAACCCAAGAGCATTAAATTGCGAGTGGCATCCCATACAACTCGCACCACTTACCTTGCTTTCATAAATATGACGTTTAGTATTTAATGAACTAGAATCTGTTGAAAGTGAACGATCGGGAAGAGCGTCTGCTTTGGGGGAGGCAAGCGGATCACACAAAATATTTCTTCGAATGAAAGCTCCTCTTAAAAAAGGATGAGTGTCATCTGAAAGACTATCTTTAAAAGTGACCACCGCTCTTGTAAGTAAGCCTGTTCGATCTGTAAAATTAATTTTGGCATGTCCATAGTCATAAGTCACAGAAGGATGTGGGACATTATAAAAACTCCTCACATTTCCTTCGGATATAGATGAACGATCATTCATTAAATCAGCGTATCTTTTGTTTTCAGAAAATGTTAAGCGCAAAACAAAGTTTTGAGTCTCAGCGATTAAAGAGTTTTTTATCCCACTACTCACATTTGAATTTGCATAATAGCGGTCATTTCCATATTCGCGATCAATTACACTTATAAAATCGGTTGGCTCTACGTAGGGAATATCTTCAATTTTAAGCCACTCATTATAAAAATTCATATAAGTTCTTTCTAATGGATTAAGTGCAACTTGGCTTACTTCAAACAAATTCTTAAAAGTGTTGGGAGAAGTTGGGTATGCGAGAGGCTTAAGAATTTTTTCAACTTCCGCTTGATAACTTTCTGGACTTGCCGTTAACTTTCCGAGAGAAGCTGCCTCCATCAATGATTGCGAAGGAACAGTTTGTAAAAATCGATAGGATAATCTTTGCGCTATTTCATAGTCATTTAGGGCGAGCAATTTCTCATCACCAACCTGTGGAGTCCCATCTATTTCAAGCATATTTAAAAAACGCGGATCGAGCAGAATCGTTTGCAACATAACTGCAAAACCATCTTGCGGTGTTGCTTGAGTATCGTATAATAAAAACAAAAAATCTTCATAGTCTAAAGGAACCTTAAATCTCAAAGCGCGACCAGCAAATGATTTAATATATCCTCGCACACAGCTTTCTGGTGGTTTTGTATTTTCGGCAATAGATTTCATGCAATAATGACCGGAGACATTTGTAAAATACCACGAATTTTTTGATAATTTATCGGCTACCACTGAGGAAATAATTGTATAAGCAAAAAAATGATCGATTGATAAGCTTTGATCTAAGTTCTTGTATTGATAAATTTTAGCATTATCTTGGGGAAGAATTTGTATGATCGTTTCTAATTCACCACGAAAACCAAATGTATCATAGAGTCTATCTGGTAAACGCATCAAATTTGAATCACCAATGAGATCCATTAAGGAATTTAAATATTGAAGACGACTCAATCTATTTATATTGCTTGCTTGAACTCTACTATCACCAACATTGCATTGATAATTAAGTGAACTCGGGGCACTGGGAACACTACTTATTACCCGTGGCAATGAAGTCGACTTTACAGTCGATTGCGACGATTTATTATCGACTAAAAATACTTCTGTTTGAAGGTTCTTAAAATTTGGAATACAGGCATTAAAAAAAACCAGATTAAACAGTAACAAAATAAACAGTGACTGATATTTCATTTTGTAACCTTGATAAAAAATCATTATCTCTAATTGATATTATCAACTAATCGACATCTAATAAGATTGTCTTAAGCAAATAAAAAAAAATTGATAAACTTTCAACGAGTTGTGAGTCTAAAATAATTATAAAGAGAAAATTAAAATAGTGCATAATGACCATTATTCAAGGCAGCTTACTTAAACGAGGAGCTGTAAACATTTTAAACGATGAACTGTCGAGTAAAAATACGACTACAAATTATTTTATCGCATGATTAATTTTCGATTGTTGAATCAGCAACTCTAACGAATTAATTTTTTTTTGGAGACGTTCTCTTTCAATTGCTTCTTCATGAAGTTTTTTTTCTAACAGAATCACTTTTTCATATAACGACAACAATTGACTCCGCCAATGACCTAGGGACTGCTCGAGGATATCAATTCTCTCTTTTTTATTTAGAGAGGCATTATCCAGAGATTTAATTTCTACAAGTTCAAGTCCTGATGCCATTTTTAGAAAAAAGAAGCTGAAAAAAATTATTTTTGTCATCGATTGTCTCCAATATTTAGGCCATTTTTTTATATTTGAACATTTTACACTGACAAATTCAGAATACTTATGCTATGTTAACCCAAATTTAACACGTATTATGCACCTAGTTAATAATTTATTTTTTGACTAGATAAGCAAGGGGTGAATCTATGAATTCGATTTTTCGTTTAATTCTCAGTGCCTTTATTTTAGTTACGAGTTTTTATGTAGCAAACACGGCCCGCGCAGAGGACCCAATTGGTTCAAGAAACAATCCCATAAAATTATTTTTTACTCCTTCCGTCGATCAAAACAAAATTGCAGTAAATTCAGAAAGTTTTATCAAATTCATGGAAAAGGAAACTGGTTATTACATGAAGTCAGCCATTCCAGCTTCATACATAGCTGTTGTTGAGGCACTCGGATCAAATCGAGCTGACGTGGCTGTCATGAACTCTTTTGGCTATCTCCTGGCCAATAGCAAATATGGAGCCGTAGCAAAATTAAAAACACTTCGCCATGGAAAAGATTTTTACTCAGGCGCCATTTTTGTGAATAATAAGTCGGGCATAAAATCAGTAAAAGACTTAAATGGTAAAAAATTTGCCTTTACTGATTCCTCTTCTACATCTGGATATCTTTTCCCCCTTAAAATTTTAAATGATCATAAAATTAAATTGGGTAATACCATGTTTGCGATTAAACACGACAACGTCATCACTATGGTTTACCAAGGACAAGTTGATGCTGGAGCTGCTTTTTATGACGAACCATTTGAAGGCAAGATCCAAGATGCAAGAGATCGAGTCCGTACTCAATTTCCCGACGTTGAATCAAAAGTTTCTGTGATAAAAGTCACTGATAAAATTACAAACGACCCCTTTGTGTTTAGAAAAGGACTTCCTGAAGCAGTCACTCAAAAATTTATTAAAGCGCTTTTAAAATACATCACGACAGAAGAAGGAAAAGCTACATTTAAAAATATCTATGGCATTGATGGCATTGTTCCAGCAAGCGACAAAGATTATGAAAGTTTAAGAAAAGTTATAAAAGCGACAAATACAGATGTTGGCTCACTCGTAAAATAAGTGAAAATCTTGCTCTATATAAAGGAAAAACATGTTAGACATTAAAAATTTAAATAAAATTTACCCCAATGGATACCACGCTCTATCTAATATCAGCTTTAGTGTACCGAAGGGTGAATTTTTAGTGGTTATTGGTCTCTCTGGTTCAGGGAAATCTACAATGCTGAGAACCTTTAATCGTTTGCACGATGTCACCAGTGGAGAAATTCTTTTTAATGGAGTAGATACTACAAAACTAAAGGGATCAGCGTTAAGAAAAATGCGCTCCGAGATTGGAATGATTTTCCAACACTTCAACCTCATTCCTAGAAAAACAGTGCTCGAAAATGTTTTATCTGGAAACTTATCTCGAACTGGTATTTTTAAATCTATTCTTGGAATTTATGCCAAAGAAGATAAAGAAAAGGCAATGCGGTATATTGAAATTGTAGGTCTAAAAGGGAAAGAGAAAAATAGAGCTGATAATTTATCTGGAGGGCAGCAACAACGCGTGGCCATCGCTCGCGCCTTGATGCAAAATCCTAAAATTCTACTTGCGGATGAACCAGTGGCTTCACTCGACCCATCGACTTCAAATTCAGTGATGCAATATCTTAAAAAAGTTAATGAGGAGCTGGGTGTTACAGTTATATGCAACCTTCACTTTCTATCTCTCGTACGTCAATATGCCCATCGAGTTGTCGCGCTTAAGGCCGGAAAACTTATTTACGATGGCAAACCAACAGAAATAAATGAAGAATGGTTTAAGACAATCTACGGCGAAGATGCTGTCGAAGTTACCATCAACTAAAACAAAATTTAATTTTAAGGAAAGAAGAATATATGTCGCAAATCATCGCAAAAAAACCCTCTCATCCGGCCATTCTTTACACCAAGGCCATTCTCCTCGATGCATTCCTATGGAGCTACATCGCGCTAGTCGCATATAAAGTTATTTACGACCGGATAATATTAGATAATCGGTATCCTGAATTTACTTGGTCTCAACCACTCAATGCGCTCCTTTTAGGTCTTGCCATATCCCTGCTCTTTATTTTCACTTCATTTTCTGTCGGTAAATCAACGATGGGTCTTTTGAAAAAGAAAAATGAAGATGACGTATCAGGATTTAAAATTAACCATCTCATTTTCTATACCGCACTCATTTTAACTTTTGTCACTGGATATATTGTTTCACAAATATCAGTGCGCGAATTTTTTTCGGAAAGTGGAATTGAGGGTGCTAAGCGAATTTTTACAGCACTTTTAAATCCGAATTTTCAAATCTTTGAACAGGGACTCTTTGCGGCGATTGAAACTATTTACATGGCCTTTATTGCAACAGTTGTCGCTATCCCAATTGCTTTTATTCTCGGATTCTTTGCTGCTAGAAATCTTATGAATGGCAATCCATTTAACTTTTTTATCTACAATACGATTCGCGCAATCCTAAATATTTCACGATCAATCGAACCACTAGTGTGGGCGATTATTTTTTCTGTTTGGGTTGGAATTGGGCCATTTTCTGGTATGCTCGCTCTCTGTTTACATAGTATTGCATCGCTAACAAAACAATATTCGGAGCAAATTGAATCTATCGATAATGGTCCGATCGAAGCCATTACAGCAACCGGAGCACACCCTATTCAAATAGTTTGGTTTGGAGTCGTCCCTCAAATCGTTCTTCCCTATCTCAGTTACACCATTTATCGCTGGGACATCAACGTGCGTATGGCCACTATTATTGGTCTTGTTGGTGGAGGTGGTATTGGTAACCTTCTGATGCAATATCAAGGTCAAGCACGCTGGAATGAAGTAGGTATGCTGGTTATCATCATTGCATCGATCGTATGGGTGATGGATTGGGCATCTTCTAAATTGCGCGAAGCTCTAAAGTAATATAAACTTTTCTTCATTAACATTTTTCTGGAGAAGAATATGTCTTTTAAGAAGTTATCTCTTATTGCTGTTCTCGCATGCAGTTTTAATGCTGTCGAATCTAAGACTTTTGTCTATTGTAGTGAAGGAAGCCCTAGCTCTTTTAATCCCCAATTAGTTACTGATGGCCCATCGATTAACGCCAGTGCTGAAACGATCTACAGTCGATTGGTTGATTTTGTTCCTGGAACAACAAAGATCAGACCACTTTTAGCTGAGAAATATGATATTTCAAAAAATCAACTCGTCTACACTTTTACTTTAAAAAAAAATGTCGAGTTTCACACGACCAAAAATTTTGCTCCCACCCGCCCGCTGAATGCTGATGATGTCGTTTTCTCCATCATGCGCCAATGGGATAAAACCCATCCTTACAATAAAATTGGTGGTGGAAACTACGAATACTTTGATGGAATGGGGATGCGCGATTTGATTAAATCTGTCAAAGCTCTCGCACCTGATAAAGTAGAAATCACACTTTCTAAACCAAATGCTCCTTTCCTCGCGAATATGGCCATGGGATTTATGAGTATTCTTTCGAAAGAATATGCTGATAAATTATTAAAAGAGAACAAGGCTGAAATGTTGGATAAAGATCCAGTGGGAACTGGACCTTTTGTTTTTAATAGCTATCAAAAAGACAATTCTATTCGTTACAGTGCCCATCCCAAATATTTCGGAAAAAAAGGAAATATTGAAAAGCTAATTTTTGCCATCACAGCTGACCCTAGTGTACGGGCCCAAAAATTAAAAGTTGGTGAATGCCATCTGATCAGTGAACCTACACCCAACGATTTAGTAGAACTCAAAAAAAATAATAAAATTTCGGTGCTAGAAGCAGAAGGGATGAATACAGGTTATCTCGCATTTAATACTAGCAAAAAACCTTTTGATCAGTTAAAAGTTCGCAAAGCAATTTATCATGCTCTCGCCAAAAAATCATATATCGAAAATGTCTACTTAGGACAAGCTGTAAATGCAAAGTCTCCTTTCCCTCAAACTGTTTGGTCATACAACAAAACGATTAAAGACTATGAGTACGATGTAACACTCGCGAAAAAACTCATGACAGAAGCCAATTTAGCGAATGGATTTGATACCGAAATTTGGTATTTACCTGTGACACGGCCTTATATGCCAAATGGAAAAAAACTAGCTGAATTAATGCAAGCAGATCTGGCCAAAATAAACATTCGTGCCAAAATTACAACCTTCGATTGGCCGACATATCTCAAAAAATCAAAAGAAGGTGCCCATCAAATGATTCAATTTGGATGGTCGGGAGATAATGGAGATCCAGACAACTTCCTCAATATGCTTCTTTCATGTCAGGCGAAAAAAGAAGGAAGTAACTTTGCTCAATTTTGTCACAAAGAATTTGATGATTTAATCAACAAAGCTGCGGCGACATCAGACCTTAAAACTAGAACAAAACTCTATGAAGCTGCTCAAGTTGTTTTCCATCGCGAAATCCCTTGGGTTCCCATAGCACACGGCACGAGCAAAAGGGCCATGTTAAACAAAGTTAAAAATTATACCCTCGACCCACTAGGAAGAGACTCATTTACTGAAGTGAATATCGATTAGTTTTAAGAAATATTTTAGAAAGGTGACCCCATGTTATTTATCTTAAAAAAATTTAAAGATTTTTTTCCGACCTTACTGGGCGTCGCCTTTTGTATTTTTTTTCTGATTCGATCAATCCCCGGCGATCCGGTGCTTATTATGATTGGAGAAAGAGGAGTCGATGAACAAACCTATTTAGAGATGAAAAGAAACTTGGGACTAGATGCTCCACTTCCTTTACAGTTTATACAGTTCATTAAAAACACTGCAACTCTCGACTTAGGTACTTCCATCGTTTCTAAAAACCTTGTTTGGGTCGAATTTAAGGAGCGCTTCCCTGCAACGCTTGAACTTGGCTTGGTATCACTTTCGCTCGCCACTATAATCGGCATTCCCGCCGGCATTTTTGCAGCACTTAGGCGCAATACTTTTTTTGATTATTCACTAATGGGTTCAACTCTAATTGGCTACTCCATGCCAATTTTTTGGTGGGGTCTTTTACTGATTTTATTTTTTAGTGTGAAATTAGGCTTAACACCCGTCTCAGGTAGAATCGCTCTGGAGTTTGAAATACCGATGTTAACGGGGCTCTACCTTATCGACACACTTCAACCTGAAGTCTTGCAAAATTATGGCCTCAAAGCTTTTTTAAGTGCACTCAGACATCTGATCTTACCGAGCATCGCTCTGGGTACGATTCCACTTGCGGTCATTTCTCGCATGACTCGTTCTTCAATGCTCGAAGTTTTAGGTGAAGACTATATGAGAACTGCGAAGGCCAAAGGTCTTTCCACCTTTCGTCGCATTTACATTCATGCTCTAAGATCTGCTACCATTCCAATTGTCACAACAATAGCTTTACTTTTTGGCTCTATCATAACTGGTGCCATTTTAACTGAAACTATTTTTAGTTGGCCCGGCATTGGAAAATGGATTGTCCAAAGTATCACAGCGAGAGATTATCCGGTTATCCAAAGCGGAGTGATGATAATTGCAACCATTATCATTTTAACTAATATTTTTATTGATATCATTTATTATTTCTTAAATCCCAAAATGAAAAATCATCAATAGCTCCAAGGAATCACGAGGTTCAATCGCATGCGCAATTTATTTAAAGAACTCAAAAAAAATAGAGGTGCTTTTATCTCTCTCATTATTATTGCAAGCCTACTATTTATTGCAATTTTAGCCGATATCCTAGCACTACATTCCCCCTACACAATTTATGAAAATGCCTCACAATTAAAACCTCAATTTTCCGCTTATCAATTGAATAATCAAAATCAATATTTTTTTCTCGGAACTGATGATCTAGGCCGGGATTTAATGAGTAGAATCATGCATGGTGCGCGAGTCTCACTCATGGTTGGATTTACTGTCGTGTTTATCTCGGCGAGCATCGGAACTTTTCTTGGGGCCATCGCGGGATATTTTGGTGGACTAATAGATCGAATCATTATGCGCTTAACGGACATAATAATGTCGATTCCATCTATTCTTTTTGCAATAGTAATTGTTGCAGTAATTGGACAGGGAATTAAAAATGCTATTTTTGCAGTGAGTTTTGTCGCAATTCCAAACTTTATTCGTATCGTGCGAGCACAAGTCTTGGTTGAAAAAAATAAACAGTATGTTTATGCAGCACAGTTATTTGGTGCTCATCATTGGCGCATAATATTTAAGGAAATTCTTCCTAATTGTATGGCGCCAATTATCGTTCAATGCACACTGGGATTTTCTGATGGAATTTTAAATTGTGCAGCTTTGGGATTTTTAGGTCTCGGTGCTGAAGCCCCCATTCCAGAATGGGGAGTTATGTTAAGTGACGCTAGAAGTTTTATCGAATCATCTCCTTACATGGTGACTCTGCCAGGATTTTTTATTTTTCTATCTGTCATTTCATTTAATTTATTGGGCGATGGTCTACGAGACGCTCTCGATCCTAAAATGAAAAAATCTCACTAAAGACAAGGTAACTAAGATCTCCAAGAGAATCGAAAGGAAAACAATGAATTTACTCGATGTTAAAAATCTTCATCTTAATTTTAATACTGAACACCAACAAACTCTTTCGGCACTTCGCAATGTGAGCTTTCATCTGAATATGGGTGAAACACTTGGAATCGTTGGTGAATCTGGTTCGGGAAAAAGTCTCACTAATCTAGCGATCATGGGACTTTTACCAGATAATGCAAAAGTCATGGCCGATCAACTGACGTTTGAAGGCAGAGATTTGTTGTCTATGAACGAAGCGCAAAAAAATCAAATCCGTGGAAAAAAAATAAGTATGATTTTCCAAGACCCCATGTCTTCACTCCACCCCTACTTAACCATTGAAACTCAATTAACTGAAACGATGTTGGCTCACTTAGATATAAGTGCTAAAGATGCTTCACTTCATGCTATAGAGCTGCTTGAAAAAGTGGGAATCAAAGATCCTCTTAAAAAACTAAAAACATACCCATTTGAATTATCAGGTGGTATGGCCCAACGAGTGATGATTGCGATGGCCATCTCAACCCAACCAAAACTCTTAATTGCCGACGAACCAACCACTGCTCTCGATGTTACAATTCAAAAGCAAATTCTTGATCTCTTAAAAGAATTGCAAATTAAAAACAATATGGCCTTAATGTTAGTCAGTCATGACTTAGGTTTAATTGCCGAATATAGCGAGCGCATTCAAGTGATGTATGCGGGAGAAATCGTCGAAGCAAGATCCAAACAAGACATGCTTAATAAGGCACTTCATCCCTACACTGAAGGCTTACTCAAATCTCGACCAACACTTTATTCTGATAAATCCAAAGCCGAGCTTTATTCCATAAGTGGGATTGTTCCGACTCTCAGTAACAGACCTCAAGGATGTCAATTTGCTCCTCGTTGTCACCTTAAAAAAGATCATTGTGAAAAGACAAGTTTTGCACAAACTATGCATAACAAACTTAGTCGAGAGCAAGACATTGATAAAATTGCAGGACATGTTTTCTGTTTAGAAAGAACATTACGAAATGAAGTATAAATTGTGAGAAGTATAAATGGAAATTTTAAAAATTGAACATCTTAAAAAATCATATCTTATCGAGCGAGCTTTTGAGAAACCTAGCGAAGTTGAAGCTATAAAAGATTTAAGCTTTACGCTTCATAAAGGGAAAACTCTCGGTCTCGTCGGTGAATCTGGCTGCGGGAAATCGACCCTAGCAAAAATACTAACTGGACTAGAAACAAAAAGTGCAGGAAATATTTTGTTCCGTGGTAAAGAACTTGCTCATTACTCTAAAGCTGAGCGAATTAAATTAATTCAAATGGTTTTTCAAGATCCCTATCAATCTCTTAATCCGCGCAAGTCGGCATTTGAAATTATTGCTGATCCACTTTTTATCAATGAACCAAATTTAAAAAATTCAGAAATCAAAGAGCGCGTTTATTCCACTATGCAGGATGTGGGACTCGATCAAACACTATCTCATCGCTACCCTCATCAATTTTCTGGTGGCCAAAGGCAAAGATTAGGAATTGCTAGAGCTTTAATGCTTAGACCTGAATTGTTAATTTTAGATGAACCTGTCTCTGCCTTAGATGTCTCTATTCAGGCACAAGTATTAAACCTACTTGTTGACTTGCAACGAAAATTTAATCTGACATATCTGTTTATCACTCACGATTTATCAGTCGTCTCCTTTATGAGTGACGACATATTAGTGATGAATCGCGGCCTTTGTGCAGAGTACGGATCAAAGGAAAATATCATTTTTAATCCTCAAAATGAATACACTAAACTCTTATTAAAGAGTTCACCAGGTGCAAACTGAGAAAGGAAATTTAGATGGGACTTTTATATATAATGCCTAAAAGTGAAACTGAAATTGATCGAGTTAATATTGAAGGTCATAAAATTATTCTTAAAAGTTATGGACTCCCTTTACTCTTTTGGGGTTATCTCCTGGCCATCTTGGCACTCATTCTCATTATGGGATTATCCAGTCAATCGATCATTTTAAAAATGTTAAATTATGATGACCCAGTCCTAAACTTTCTCGGCTACATGACAGCAGCTACTTTAATTTTAATTCCTCTTATTTTAGTCGCTGCATTTTTTTATGAAAAATTCATTATAAAAGAAAAGAACTCGCTAGAAGTTTGGCATCGACTTTTTTTTATATGTTTCATTAAAAAAAAGTATCAATTAAATGAAAATGATCAATTCTCGGTAGATCATTTTATGGACTCCCCAAATGTGGCAAAAATAAAAGGTGATAAATCATCGCGTGGATTTTATAATCGCGGTTATTATATTTTAAGTTTGAAAAGTTCTTCTCGACCAGAAGTAATCCTCGATCGCCACTCTCACCAAGAGGATCTCGAGGATTTAAAAAAATTGCTATTAAAATATTAAGTAACCAATTCCGAAATTTAAGTTAAATCCGGAAATACTTGAAGTAGCAGTCACATTTTCAACTGTTGTTTTTGCAGAAAGCGTATCATAAATTAAACTTGCTTTAAATGAAAGTCGTGATGTCATATAACTTTCAAGCATAAAGCCGGCGCCAAAATTAAATACAGAAGTACTCGAATTTTCTACAGTCGTTGAAGAACTCGCACTACCAAAACCTATTTTTGCTTGTACTGAATAAGATAGTTCCCCAACTGTCATTGGTGCTTTATTTAAAAAAAACCGCGGGGCAACTCCTACTACAATCAACGATTCACTCTCAGATGTCTTGATCGTATCAAATCCTAGAAATCCCGCAAGGGCCACGCGATTTAATATTCCGAATTGATGAACAAATCTTTTTTCTAAAAAGGTGAGTGTTTGAATTTCGGTGGTCGTCACATTTGAAGTGGAAGTGGTTTTAAAATCTATCATGGAATAAAGATCAAAACTTAATGGTCTCACTCTTTGCATTGATGAATCATTATTTCTTAAATAATCCCCTCCTGACTTCTGCATCGAATTGGTGCGATTTAACTTAGTTGTTGAAGGCCGTACTTGAACATCTTCCAAGAGTTCGTCCGATTCTTCATTTGGTTGTGAGTTAGCTTTACTTTTTGTATTCAATGACATTTTTTCATTCATTGGCACTTCAGAACTTGGTGAACTTTCTAAACTCTTACTTGCATCCGTGCTGACTTTAAGTGGAGTGGCAATTTTAAGATTTATCACAGTATCTTCTATCAATTGTTCAGGATTTACCATGCGATAAATGGACCAAATCGATCGGCTTGGAGAAACTTTTTCAACTAAGCCGCGTGCAATGACTCCCTCAGTTGTAAAAAACTTTGCATGATCACCTGCAACTAATCCATCCTCACTCCCCCTATTAATCAACATAGTTTTTTTGGTATCAGAAAGCTTTAAAATTCTTAGCGTAAGCTTTTCATCTAAATCTAATGAATGTCCTTTCACAGACCAGATAAGTGATATTGCAACTAAAACAATTTTAAACATTAGAAATCTCCTCAAAAATTTTAATTATATTCCTCTCAGTTAAATTTTTAAATATTGTAAATTAAAAATAAAATGAACTCCCCAAGACAAATTGGGCATTTTTAATTTTAAATTGACCTGCGATTGCATCTTGATTTTTATCTTTTAAATGAAATTCTCGATAGCTTAATTCGTACCCTAAAAATAAGGCCATTCCCACTTTTATCGTTTCCGCGTTTAAATCACCGACTCTAAAACGATACTTTAATTGCGAGCGAAGAATCGGTAAATGAAACATTTGATATTGATAAGATGCCGCTAAATTTTCACCAGACATATATGCTGCCCCAAACTTTAGTCCTACACCAATATCCCATATGATTGACTTTAAAGTAGCAGGACGATTAATGAGGGAATAATTTAAAATGATACCATAGCTACCTTCTTCACTTTTGGCATTGGAAGGCCCTAAATTGTAATAATTTAAACCGCGATCGATTACGAATTCTAAAGATAAATCATCAAACGGAGAAATTTTTTCAAGAAATAAATTATAGGCAAAAGAGAGATTATAACCAATAGAATTGGCGTAAGTGTCGGTCCTTTCACTTAGTGTAAAGGATTGCAAATTTTGAGCGTAAGTTATTTTAAATTCATGAGATGATTTTTCATTAAAAATGCGATCTCGTCTTTTTATTTCGGTTTCTAATCCATGTTGGATAAATATTTGTCGCAAACTATAATCATCAATTCCTTTTGTCCAACGACCACCACGATCTTCAAATTTTTCCAAAGCTTTAGAAGAACTTTCAGATTCTTCCTTTTCATTTTCTAAGTTTTTTATGTAAGAATTCTCTTGGAAACTTAAAGCATCTGAAATTTCGCGATCGCCGGACTTTTTGTGCTTTAAGTAAAAACCTCGATCGAGCGAAAGCCCTTCATTTGAATTGAAATCAATTTTATATTGACCAAATTTTGCTTGGAGTGAAAAGCAAAGCAAATCTAAATCCTTAAAACTCGCTAATTGGTAGTGCCAAACTTGTTGCGGATTAACTTCGGCCCTTAACTTAGTAAAGCGATCATTTAAAAAATCATTACGATTGGATTTTCGATTATTTTTACTAACAACATTATTAGTAGAAGCTAGAATAAAAATGAATTTACTTTGTTCCTTTAATGCTTTTTCTAAAGCAGTTTTTCCCAAAAAGGTTTTTTCAATCTGCCAAGCTTGTATTCTTTGCTTTGAATTGATCAATTTTGCCCTAAAAGCATAAACAGGAGTTGAGCGGGACTTCTCTTGATCGATATAAAAAAAACCGGCCTGAATGTCTCCCAGTTGACTCAATGAACTTAATTCTAGATGTGAATTGATTTTAATTTTTTGTTTATCGGTCTCTATTAACTTTGCGGAAAAAAGCTCTTGAGCACTCGTGCTAAAACTAATGAATAGCAAGAAGTGGATCAGAACGCCCCAAAAATAATGGGCCCATTTTGATCGATAACCATTTATAAGGCAAATATTACAAGTTGCAACAATATCCATACTTTAAAACTAGCATGAGTCGCGAAGTTTCAAAATAAGAGGAATTATACTCCACACTGTTAGTGAAAATTTAAAATTACCAATGACTTGTATGCCTAGATTTAGCTTTTAAAGTGAATCATTGTAGGGATAGTTGCGACATTTACACCCAACACCCTCTGAATTTTAGGAGAAATTAGCTTATGAGAGCTTTAAATCTTGCAGGTATATGCTCAATTTATTAAAATGCAGCTAGAATTAAATCTAAAAATGACAAGTCTTATAAAGACAAATGAAGGACAAAAAATGAGCTTCCATGCTAGAAAAAAAATGAAAAAAATCTATAAATACGACTGCACTATTACTGGCGAGTCTTTCAAAACAACCGAAGAAGCCCCCCGCCCAGATGAACTTATGACGGTGCAAGCCTTTTATCAAATGCACCCTGAAAAAGACGACCGTCCTGCAGAAATCAAGCTGAAAATCAAAAATCTTGAAGAAGAAATCAAACTTTAATCATCATAATAGAAGTTATATTTACTGATTTAAATTTTAATGGAGTAAAAATGTCAACACAAGCTGTGATTATCATTGGTTCAGGCCCAAGTGGTCATACCGCTGCTATTTATGCTTCGCGAGCTGGTCTCAATCCACTTATGATTGAGGGTCACGAACCCGGCGGTCAATTAACAACGACTACAGATGTCGAAAATTTTCCTGGTTTTCCAGAGGGAATTACTGGCCCTGAATTAATGGCCAATATGAAAAAACAAAGTCAAAGATTTGGGACAACTTATTTAACAACACATGTGACCGATGTCGATTTATCCAAACGCCCTTTTAAGGTTTCATGTGAAAATGGGGATACATACTTTGCAGAAACACTTATCATCTCTACTGGTGCTTCGGCAAAATACCTTGGACTTCCTCACGAAAAGGAACTCATTGGAAAAGGTGTCTCTGCTTGTGCAACATGCGACGGATTTTTTTATCGCAATCAAGTAGTTCACGTTGTGGGTGGGGGTGATACCGCTTTAGAAGAAGCCAATTTCCTGACTCGTTTTGCATCAAAGGTTTTTCTCCTTCATCGAAGAGATAGCTTTAGGGCCAGTAAGCCAATGCAAGACCGAACATTTAACAATCCCAAGATTGAGGTGATTTGGAACACTGAAGTTAAGGAACTGATTCACGACGAAACGGGTCTTAAGTCGCTTAAAGTTTTTAACCACGCTACAGGTGAAACGAGCTTTAGGGATACCCACGGTTTTTTCCTAGGTATAGGACATGCACCTAATACAGGATTTTTAAAAGGACAACTAAAGCTTTCCAATGAAGGCTATATTCAAACCAATAACGGACACCCTGATACATCAATTCCAGGTGTATTTGCTTGTGGAGATGTCCAAGATTCTTACTATAGACAGGCCATTTCAGCTGCGGGCTCAGGATGCATGGCCGCCATCCGTGCTGAAAGATTTTTAGAAGAACAACACTCCAAATAATTATTAATTGACGGCCAAACATTCTTCATTAAGTGGGTCAATTACCAATTATTTTAGTCGCCTAATAAAAGCAATATTTTCAGACTCTCAAATAATTTTTGACAATCAGTTTTTAAATTTGCGAACATTTAAGAAAGCTTAGAATGATTCTTTGCTTTTATTTCAAAATAACCGCACACCAAGGAAGGTCCAATGGTTTTTATTCGTCCCAGAAAAATTCGTGCATTTAACTATCAACAATTTACTCTTTTTCTTCTTCTCGACACAAAATCTATTGAAGTATTAATTAATCCAAATTTAATTACAAATTCAGAAACATCGCTTAAAGATGAGTTGGAAGATTTAAAAATATGGCTAAGTCAGCACCTAGAAGTTAAATGCGTGGTTATTAATCTGCAAAAAGTTTCTAGTGATTCCCTACAATCGAATCATAGTCTCATTAATGATCTAAATATTTTTCTACACCAGCAAAAACAAATTACATTGCTTAATTCCTGCTTAACTGAAAATTTGCACTATGATCAAATTGAATGTGATTTTAAATTTGATGATTCTGAAAAATTAGATGCAGCTCTACAATTTTTCCATATAAATTGTGAGCGCACATTAGAAGTAAAAAATGAATTTTTAATAAGTCTATTTCATACACAACATAAGCACGTGTATGCACAGAAAAAAGAATTCGATTTGCAGTTAGAAACTATTTCTTAAATTGTAAGGATTTTAATAGTTTTTGTTGATCGAGAATATTTTTAAGATCAGTTTTGAGTGACTCTCTTAAATTTTCTTTTCCTTGATCCTTTAGATAGGCATCGAGGTCGGAAAATTGATACAACATATAATTGATACTTTTTTGCAATAGATGTGCAGTTTGAACTTTTAAGAATGCGTTCTCGCAAATACTTTTTAAATAAACTTCATTAAAAGGTTTTTCAATAAATCCGTAAGCTCCAGCATCTAGAGCGTCCATCATGATTTCTTTTGAAATATAACCAGAAATAAAAATAACAGGAGCTTCCACTTCATTTTTATGAAGCTCTTTAAGCAAATCAAGACCAGAAACATCAGGCATATTAATATCCGACAAAATAACATCTGGTGTTTCAATTTCTATACTTTCAAGCACCTCTTTGGCACTCATAAATGTTTTAACTTTAAAACCTAATTCACTTACAAGATCAGACAAAATAGAAAGAATCCCATCTTCGTCGTCTACGATATAAAACAATCCTCTTTTCTTCTCTTCTACAATTGTGGCAGGTTTTCTCTTGGCCATTTGCTCTATATTTTCAGATGTATTGCCTGATTGAATAGTTTTAAACTCTTCTATAGAATAATATTTAAAGCTAATTGATCCACCATCAATTAAAACTTTGGCACCATCAATGCCAGTGAGAAAATAATCTATTTGCGCCTTATCAAGTTTTCCATTATTCTTCTGCGCTTCAAAGAGTGACTCCAATTTGTGCATATGTGCTTGGAGATCTTCCAATCCAAACATTCCAGCGGCACCTTTCAAAGAGTGAAAGGCGCGAAAAATAAGATTGTAATTTTCGATAAAGTTGTCGCCCTTTTCAATATTTAAAAATCCATTTTCCGAATTTTCAAACATTTCCTGAGCTTCAATCTTAAACTCTTCAATCATTGAGTCATCAATCATGTCAAACTATCCTACCATTTTAAAATGGCCGTTGTGATTACTTTTTTTAAGTTTAAACTTTCTCACCATTAAATTCAATCTTTCACTCGTTTCATTTAAATCGCGAGAGATTTTTGAATTCTCTTTTACAATTTCATTGGTCGAAAGAGCTGACTTATTGACACTCATTGTTTCAGACGAAACATCTTCTACTTCTTTTACTGAATGACCAATAAGATTTAAAAATTGCTCAGTTGTTGCAAACTGCTCTTCTGTAGCACTAGCAACGATTTTTGAAGAATGATTGATACTCTCCATTAGCTCCGTCACTTTTAAAATGGAATTCATAATGTCAGTCGAATTTAATTTAATATTCCCAACCTTTTGAGTAATTTCATCAGAAGCTTCTGCTGATTGGCGCGCCAATTCCTTAACTTCATTGGCAACTACAGCAAACCCCTTACCAGCTTCACCCGCACGAGCTGCTTCAATCGTTGCGTTCAGTGCAAGGAGATTGGTTTGTCTGGCAATTGAACTTATCACAGATAAGAAACGAGCAATATCTTCTGAGTTTTCCTCTAGCTTCACTCCTAAGTTTCTTACTTCAGTAACATGTGAAACGGCATCAGAGGAATATCGATTCGATTCATTTGCCTGTCTAGAAATTTCGGTAACTGCTTGTTTCATTTCAAGTGTCGAATGATTTAAATTTTTAATATTTGATAAAACATGCTCCGCTTTATCGCGCATTGAATTTGATTTAGCATAAGTCACATCGGCATTATCACTTAATGATCCATTCTTTGTTGAAAGAATTTCTCCTTGATTGGCAAGTTCATTTGCAATTCTATCAATTAATAAAAGGTCATCTGAAAGCTTGATAAAGAATTTACTAAGAGCCTGGGCCAGCATGCCAATAGCATCGCTCCCATCAATCGATAGTTCGCGAGTAAGATCTCCCGCTTCAGCAGACCTGACGACGTCTAAAATAACATCGACCTTGTTTTGTAAATCAATGGCACGATCTTTTTCTTTAATTGCTAATTCTTCGGCTTTTTTCTTTTCATGAGCCGCTTCAAGCATGGCATCTTCAGCTTTTTTCTTTTCATCGTCAGCTAATTTTTTAGCTGATAAAGCTTCTGCCTTTTCCATTTCTGCAGTGGCCAAGGCGTCTGCAACTGCACGCTTTGCCTCTTCTTCTCTTTCTTTTTGCTGAGAGACTTCTCCCCAATCAACTTTACTGGCCTTAAAAATATTTTGCATTTTTTCCATTGTCTGATCAAATGCAGAAGACATATCTCCAATTTCATCCTTTGATTTAATTTCTACTCGCGCTTCTAGCTCCCCATCGCCAAACAGAGCTAAAGACTTCGCAACTTTAATAATCGGACTGGAAATCATATTACCGATATAAAAAGCAGCGCCACCCACAACAATAAAAGAAACCAACAGGATGGCGAGCGAGATATAAAATACCTTTTGAATATCCTCTTTAACTTCATATTCACTTACTTTAGAAACCATAATCATTCGATAACCTAAGATCTCAAATAACTCTGCAGTTTGCTTAGAACGCTCTCCTAAGTAGTCCGCCGTTGTCATCATTGGAATTTTCCCAAGATTGGCTTCCTTTATAACATCAGAACGATACTTTAAAGCATATGAAACCGATTTCATGGCTTTCATAAAATCTAACTGCTCTTTGCCTTCTTTATCGAGTTTCTTTTCAAACTCGACTTGATTTTCTACAAATGCGCGTGAATTGGTGAGAATCATTTCGCTTTGAGAGTCAACTAAAAGAGTTTCTATTGACTTTCCTAAACCAAACTCCATCCATTGTTTATTATTTGTCATAATTCCATCGAGCTTAGTAAATGGAATTTGAAAAGCTACATATGCGATGACTTTACCATTTTCTAAAATGGGTGCTCCAATAAACTGTGCTGAAGCTTCATAACTTTGAAAATACTTTGAAATTTTGGATAAAACGACTTTTGGACCTTTCTCAAAATCACCTTTCGCATTTAGTTCTTCTAATTTTTTATAAAGATCGACGAGGCCAGTTTTCTCCGATGTCTTATTTAAATTCATCCCAAAGTCTGTTTCTTTAAATGCGGAATAAACAATATCACCAGTTTTGGCATTTATAAGAAAAACGTCATAATAAGAATATCTTTCGACGAAACTTTTAAAGAAAGAGTGTTCACTGGCATGAATTTTTGAAAATGCACTTCCATCATTGGCTTGATTAAGTTTTATTTTTTCACCAATAGGATGGGTATTTTTAGCTATATAGTGGTATTGTAGTTGAATTCCTTGTGGTGAAAATTCGCTTAAATATAAATCCAGATCCTTAATTTGCTTTCCACCGGAGTTTTTCTCATAAGCTGGTGTAAATTGATTGAGATAATAGTCTTTTAATTCTAGTTTATTTTTTTCAACTTGGGCCAGATCAATCGCTTGAAAAGACTGATTGATATTCTTATAAAAATTAACGATATCATCTCGCGAAGCCATTTCTAAGACTTGCAACTCCATTTGATGGTAAAGCTCAGAAATTTCTAATTTTTTTGTTTCTTTTAAAAATGTCAACTGCTTAGCAAAATTCAGTTCAACTGACTGGCTCATTTGATAAGTTAAAATCCCCCACAAGACTAAAAGTGGAATGATTCCTACTAACAGAAAACTTAAAATCATTTTACTTTTTAACTTCATAAACCTTCTCTTTAAATTTAAACTTTCAAAAATAATTAACTTTGAAAGTGTCCTATTAAATTAATTACAAACTTAATTGTTAATCTACTTTTTTAAACTTATCGAAGATTTTTAATAAAAATTTAGGAATAACCAGAATTATTTTTGATAAAAAAGAGACTCTCTTTCACTTAGGAACTTGGCATCTTTTAATAAATTACTTTCACCTTGGTCTTGATGAACTTTCATTCTTGCCAACCATAAAAAATCAATAACTTGATCTAACTTCTTTAAGTGCTTATGACACCAGCTCTTCATAAAATCATTGTTTTCTTTTAGTGCTTTTTCTATTTCATCTTCCCATGAACTTACAAGCGTGTTCATAGAACTTAAGCTAGCTAGAACGATGGCACCTTTTAAAATATGCAAATCGCGGAAAAGTGAATTGTAATAATTAGAAATGTCCGCATTGGAATTATTTTCCGACATCATAATTGAAATTAATTTTTTTATCTTATTCTTAAATTTTTCAGAAAAAACTTGTTCAAACTGATCAAGCATCGGATTAATATCTTGCACATCTACTGGTGGTTGAATAACTGTATCCATAACATTCATAGTTGTTTGATTAGTTGAACCACCTAAATCACCTAAATCCATTCCTAGCTCTCTTAACGATTCAAGCGCTGCTTGATTCATTTCGACTCTCTCTGAACTAGCATTTGATAAATTAACTGCAACATTTTCGTGCTCGTATTTCTGACCAAAATAATCACCAACTATTGAATTAAGTTGATCTACAGTGAGAATTCCTTTTTTAATTAGGACTTGCCCCAATGGTAGGCGGCGTGACATTTGCTCCATATAAAAATCATTCGCTTCCTGTTGAGAAAGTTTTTTCTTGTCTATTAAAGCTTGAACTAAATCAAATGAGTCTCTAAATTGTGATGACAAGTCAAATAACTCATGTGGTGATATCTTGCTCTTCTCAATTAAAAGTCTTAATATCGATGGCATCGACTCTGACTGAAAGGCAAGTGCTTCGAGTAGATCACTTTCAGAAATAATTTTATTTTTAATTAAAAATTCACCAAAATACATACGGCCACCTTGATATAAACTATATTCTAAAAAACTAACTGCAAAATTTTTGTACCACCATCGCAATGTCTTCTAAGGGAATGACTTTGGCAGTGTCCACATGCTTTTTAACTGATCCAGGCATTCCCCAAACTACGCTTGTTTCTTTATCTTGAATAAAAATATCGGCGCTTTTATTTTGCAATAACTTTGCACCTTGGGCGCCATCTTCCCCCATTCCGGTTAGTATAAATGCAAGCGTGTGACCTCTAAAATTTTCAAAGACCGATTGAAACATCACATCGACTGAAGGCCTTACATAGCAAACCTTCTCAGACTGCGTGAGAGCGATACTTCCCTCTTTGGTCACCAACATATGAAAATCTCCAGGGGCAATTAGACATAAACCAGGTCTTAATCTATCGCCCTCTTTTGCTTCTCGGACTTCTATCGGAGAAAGTTTATCTAACATTTCAGCTAATTTTTGAGTGAACATGGGTGGCATGTGCTGAACAATTAAAATTGGGATGTTTACATTCTTTTTTATTGCGCGAAAAATTTGTGACAGGGCTTCTGGCCCCCCTGTGGAGCAACCTATCAGTAAAATTTGAGGAGGAAGATTGACTTGATATGAAACCGGGCTCCCTGCTAAATCAGAGGGAGTCTTTAAACTTTTAACTTCATTAAAAGATTTCTTAAGACTGAGCCTTTCTTTGAAAGCTAAAATTTTAGGTAATAGATCGTCTTTAATCGCCTTAATTCCATCCTCGGAGCCTCCACCTGCAACTTCAGGTTTCGTCACAAAATCATTGGCTCCGGCATTTAAAGCCTCAATCGTTTTCTCGGCTCCCTTTTGAGTATAAGCAGAAAAAACAATGATCACCACCGTTTTGTTAAATTTTCTAATCTCTCTAATGGCTTCCATACCATCCATTACGGGCATTTCCATATCGAGTGTTATAAGATCAATATTGGGATTCTGCTTTAAAAAATCAACTGCAAGTTTTCCATTAACTAACGATCGTTCGACCGTAATTTCTGGAGTAGTTGAAAGAGCTGAAACGATAGATGATCTAAAAACGATTGAGTCATCGACAACCACTATCTTCATTTATCTTCCTGTTTTAAAACTTTATCGAGATTTAACTTAATGAGTAATTTACCATCGAGCTTAAAGACGCCTGAAATATACTGGCGAACTCGATCATCTAAATTATCTGGCGTTTTTTCATAACGAAACTGCTCTACATCCATCACATCTAATATTTCATCGACCATTAATGCATAAAGAGATTCTTCCGATTTTACAATAATATTCATATAAGTCTCATTTTGAGACTCAGGTAAACCAAACAAATTTCTAAGTGATAAGGCTGTCACAATTTGACCGCGTAAATTAATAAGTCCTTTAATATGTCCGGGCGCACATGGAATAATCGTGAGATCTTGTTTTCTAATCACTTCTTGTACATCGAGAACAGAAATGGCATAAAAATCCTTTTCAATGCGAAAACCGCATAATTGTGAAATGGCTTCTACAGTTACTGTATCATCTATTAAAACTTCTGCTTCATTCATATCTACTCCATTAAGCGATGTAGCTTAAAATTGATTTTAATAATTCTTCTTTATTTAATTTTTCCAGATGCTCTTTAAAGCCGGACAATTTACTTTTTTCGCGATCTTTTGGGGTGACCTTCGCCGAAACGGCGATAATGGGTGCAAGGTTAGAATCTTTCGATTTGGTACATTCTTCAGCAAAAGACCATCCATCCATGACAGGCATTTCGAGATCGGAAATTATTAAATTAAATTTTTTATCTGACTGTAAAATATCCAAAGCATTTTTTCCATGATTAGCAGTTATAACTTCATAACCATTTTCTTCTAAGAACTCTGTTTGAACTTTTCTAAAAAGCGGTGAGTCTTCAACCAATAAAATTCTTCCTTTATTTTTTGTTTTAAAAGTCACAACACTTTTCCCTATCTTTAAATCTTCCAAAATGGAGTGGACGTCGAGCATAGTAATAGTGCGATCATTTAAAAAGATGGTTCCAAGTAAACCTTTCCTATCTACAGACTCAGAGTGGATTTCACTATTTGTAACCGCAATATCTCTAATTTCACTCACTAAAAAACCAAATAAATGTCCACGAATCTTAACAACTACACATGGAATAAGAGCTTCTTTATCTAAATGTGCCTTTTCCAATACTGAGACACCTTTTAAATGTAAGACATCTTCAACATTTATAAGCGGCATCGGATAATCGCCATATTTAACGACTGCTTGATCTCCAGTCCATTCAATTTGTGATGCTTTAAACTCTTCTAATCGATTTACTAAAATAAGTGGAATTGCATAAGAGCGATGATCACCTAATTCACAAATAAGCAACTCTTGAGAATCACCAGTGCTGTTTTCAAGTGTGCTAGAGAGATCTTGATTCATTTTTTCCAATTTATGGCCATGTCCTTTGTCTGCAAAATTATAAAATCCTAGGGCATCTAAGATCAGTGCCACTTTTCCATCGCCCATAATTGTCGCGCCAGCAAAAAATGACAATGTCTTGAGCTCTGGACTTAATGGCTTAACGACAATCTCTTCTGTATCAGATATTGAATCAACCACTACACCATAAATTCGGCCCTCGGCATTTAAGACAACAACATTTATAAATCCATCATCTATCTCATCAATAACTGACTTAGATTTATCTAGCCTAAGGGTGTCCGAGAGTCTAAAAATTGGAATTAGATCGCCTCTCAATCTAAAAAATTCTGAATCATATAACTTTTCAATTGTGTTTTGTTCATTGGAAGCATCAAGACGCACCAACTCAACTAAACTAATTTGAGGAATTGCAAAAGTTTCACCTTTATCTAAAACAACTAAGGCAGGAACAATCGCGAGCGTTAATGGAATTTTAAGTTTAAAAGTTGTGCCTTCACCGAGGTTAGATTGGATATCAACTGTTCCACCAATTTTTTCAATATTACTTTTTACCACATCCATTCCAACACCACGGCCGGAAATATTTGTGACCTGATCTGCTGTTGAAAATCCTGGCATAAAAATTATATTTTGTATTTGTTTTGTCGACATTGCTTTAGCCTGCTCGGCCGAGACAATTCCTTTCTGCAGGGCTTTCGCCAAAACTTTCTGTGAATCAATTCCATTTCCGTCGTCTTTAATTTCAATACTAACTTGTCCACCTTCGTGGTACGAACGTATGATAATTTTACCTTCTTCATTTTTTCCGCGAGCTCGTCTTGTCTCAGGCAACTCAACTCCATGATCGACGGAATTTCTAATTAAGTGAGTAAGAGGATCGCGAATCGCTTCCAATAAAGTTTTATCGAGTTCCGTATCTTTACCAATAATTTCTAATTTTATTTTTTTATTTTGCGATCGAGCTAAATCGCGAACAATGCGTTCAAACTTTGATAGCACACTCCCCACTGGCTGCATACGCGTGGTCATAATGTCGCCTTGAAGCTCACTCGTTATGATATTGAGCTGTTGTGATAAACGATTTAACTCCGTTGCATTAACTGAATTAGCATATTGTAAAATTTGATTTCGATTTAAAACTAACTCACCGACGACATTCATAATCTTATCAAGTAGCTGTACGTTTACGCGAACAACTGAGTCGGCAACATTATTTGATTTGTTCATCGATGAATCAGAATTCTCATCTTGAACAGTAGCAATTTTAATCGTTTTTTCTTCTACAATGGAATTCTCATGTTTGATATTTTCAACTTTGGCTACCTCAAGTGAATCTTTTTTGTTTTCCATTTTAACCTCTATCGATATTTTTTTATCTTCAATTTTTCCAATTTTATCGAGAATAATATTTTCAAACTTATCTTCTTTTTTGACATCATTAACTTGCTCTCGTGAAAAACGCTCTGTTTTAAGCATCGGAATCTCGCGAACTTGAGAAACCCTTTCATCAATTTTTGTAGAATTTTCTTGGGTTAATGCTTGTGTTTGATTCGATGAACTTGGATTAATAAAATAATTTAACTTGTTTTTAATAATGCTTGAATCATAAGACATCTCAGCCCCATGATCTTCCACCGATTTTAAGAGTTTGATACAAATATCAAACGTCTCTAAGAGGACATCGATCATTTCACTATTAATAGAAATCGATCCCTCGCGAATTAGATCGAGTAATGTTTCAGCACAATGAGTCACCTCTTGTAATTTTTGAAAACCTAGAAAACCTGCTGAACCTTTTAATGTGTGAACTTTTCTAAAGATTGAATTTACAAGCTCTTTATCACTAGGATTTTTTTCATAAGTCGTGAGCTCTGTACTAATACTAGAAAGATTTTCAAAGGATTCTAGTAAAAATTCTTGAATAATTGGTGAATTCATTTATCTATCCTTGCAATGAGCATTTTAAAAATTAAACTTTCTTGTAAACAGCCCCACCATCAAATGAAATTCTTTCAAACTTAGATTGAATTCCAATCAGGCTCTCTCCTGTTCCCAGAAACATATAACCACCAGGTTTTAGAGAATCGTAAATTTTATCTAAGATATTTTTTTTGTTATCGTTATCTTGATATATTAAAACATTGCGACAAAACACAATGTGGTACTGATCTTTTGGATAATGCCCGGTGAGAAGATTAAATTCATAAAACTTAACTTTACTCGTTAGACTTTGATCTATTTTCCAAAGCTCTGGGCCTGTCTGATTAAAAAATTTCATTAAAAGTTGGATGGGAAGTCCGCGCTGAACTTCTAATCCTGTGTACACTCCATCAGTCGCCTTCTTTAAGGCTTGAGTTGAAATGTCAGATCCAGAAATAAAAATACGTTGAAAAACATCTTCAGGCAGGGAGTTTTTAATACTCATTAATATCGAATAAGCCTCTTGCCCTGTTGAACTTGCAGCACTCCAAATATTTAAACTACCCGTTGGATAGAGAGTCACTAGCTCTGTAAGTACGTTCTTACAAAGAATGGTGAAAGGTTTTCCATCTCTAAAAAAATATGTTTCGTTATTCGTTGAAATATTAATTAAAATTGCGCGCATATCGGGAGAGATTGCCCCCCTATACATCTGATAAACTTCATCCACTGTTTTGACATTTAAAAACTTAACTAAATCATTGATACGTGAATCCAAGCGATAGTACTCGTTTGGAGCGTACACCATACCAGTATTTTGATAAATATACTGAGCAAAAAATTTGTAAACTTCATCCTTGATGATCGACATAATGATTTCTCCTAAATCATCATTTCGATGAGGGATAATTTGTTAAAGAGGATATCGCTTGTAAAAGGCTTCATAATATATTCGGCAGCATTAAGACTTAATGCTTTTTTAATATACTCTGGCGAATTTTCAGTGGTCATCATGACAATTGGAGCAAGTGTAAATTTATCTTTTAAATTTGCTTCTAAAAACTCCGGGCCATTCATATTCGGCATGTTCCAGTCGAGTAAGATCACATCAATTTTAAGCGCGGGATTTTTAAGCACTTCAATTGCTTTTAAACCATCTTCTGCCCATACACTTTTATGGCCACCAGTTTCAAGCATTTGAGAAACCATTGCATAAATTGCTCTTGAATCATCCACAACCAAAATGTTCATTAATACCTTCTTCGTTTAAATTTAAACTCAATATCTAGACAATAATATTTATTCTAACGGCAAATTCAGTTGATTACTTAAAGATTTAATTAATTTTTAAGATTTATTATATTAGGATTTTTTTGCTAAATTTTTAATTTTAATCAACCGAATGGATTCTAGTAATTACCAGAGGTTCAAATTATGTTAGAAATCCTAGTTATTGGAAATAATCATAAAGCACAAGAAAAGTTGTCAACTTTCCTACTCTCCATGGGGCATCATTTGACCTTTGCTAAATTTGACCAAAACACTTTAGATGTCGTGGCACAATCTAAACCACATATTGCTTTTATTCTTGAAGACGAGTCTCATCAAGAGATTCAAGATTTTATAATTAAAGTGAGTCAACTTAAAATTTTTAATCAAACCAGTTTTTCGATGGTATCAGATAAAGAAATGTCTAGTGATACAAAGATGAAATTTATGTGTTTGGGATTTGGATCATTTTTTAATCTTCAAGATGAAAATACATTTCCACAGCTTTCTCACTATTTAAATGCCGAACTAAAATATTATAAAATCTCAGCTTAAAAAAAATTAAAAAGAAAAAAGTAGTTTTAAATCCAAATCGGGATGCAGGCGTTTAAAATGCTGGAAATCAAATGTCATCCCCATTAAAAATCCTCCCCCACCGGCGCCACATAGCTTAAAATAAAAATGATTAGTTTTTAATCCCTCGGTCCAAACGTCGCGGTAAAGCATAGGAATCATGGGTTGAAAATGCTCCAATTGAAAGGCAGAAATATTTTTAAATGAGGAAAAGAGATCGGATAATTTTGCTTCGAGGAAGTATTTAACACATTGATTGGTGGAAACAATTAATTCTTCTTCGCACTTTTGATTAAAATCTTCATTGCGACATTTCTCTAAAAATAAATTCATCAAAGGCTCAGTCTTTCTCGAACGTTTAGTGTTAAGTAAAAAAATTCCTCCCGGGCTTTTTTCAAATTTAGGAAGTGTCACAAGTTCGATATCATTTTTTGAATTAATTAACATTGGTGAATTAAGGTAACTTATAAGTGGATCAATCCCAGAGCTCGATCCGTGAAAGTGCGATTCCATTTTCGCTAAGACTTCTTTCAAATGAAAGACATCTGTATTTAAATTAAAGTCGGGGTAATAACGATCAAAAACTGAAGCGACCAGAGCTCCAGAACTACCAGCTCCATAACCTTGAGGAATTGATGAATCAAAGAAAAGCCCCTGAGAGACATCAAAGGCAAAAGAGCTAATGTCAAATTGAGAAAGCAATGCATCTTTCTCCACACATTTTTTAAGATATAAAGAAAAAGCTTTAAGTTCAGGATCGATGGATTGCGCGTTGTCGCGCGGAAAAGTAAGCCTCCCTTCAAACTGAGGATAAGGAATCGATAATGCTTTCGAATTTTTAATAATGGAGTACTCTCCAAAAAGGAGAATTTTAGAATAAAAGGATTTATTTTTCATGCTACTAATCCATCCAATGGAGTTTGTGGATCATGGGGCCAGTTCCTTGATGATCAAAAATAATATTGTTAAATATCGCATCCATCTTTTTAGCTTGCTCCGCCTTTAAAAGTTCTAAAACTTTTTCGCGATCTTTATCGAGATAAATAAGATGAATATTGGGGCCGGCATCGATCGTAAAGCTTATATTAATTTTTTCTTGTTCGCGAGTGCGTCTTACCCAGTCAATAACTTTTAATGAATTGGGCTTTAGTAAAATCACCGAGGGAGACGACGTCATCATCATGGCGTGTAGATCGAGGGCTTCTCGCTCTAAAATGTCGGCAAATTCTAAAAAATTTCCCGCAACCATGGCCTCGATTATTTGTTCAAAATGTAAATTAGCAAGAGCAATGCGCGATTCTCGATGAGGATGACGATCCATGAGTGCATGACCGTCGCTAGAAGAGACACTTTTAACACCTGCATCGACTATCACGATGGCATCGTGCATATTTTTAAAGTCGGGATGAACTTTTTGCTGCTCTAAAATATTGTCTAAATTTAGCGCATAATCATCTTTAAGTTGAAAATATTTTTGATGAATCCCCCAGGCCATAAATGGAGCATCGACCGACCTGCTGGCCGAGCCCGATAGCTGGCGCGCAAGAGAACTCCATTCGTTTCGATTTGTTTCAATCTTATAAAATTGTTCGAGCACGCATTTAAAAACAAAACTTAAGGCGGCCATAGAAGAAGCACTGGAAGCTATTCCCGATGAGTGAGGGAAAGAATTGTAACTTTTAATTGTATATTTAAGATTTGAAAAAGCAGGTAACCATTTTTCAAACTCTGGACCTAGCTTGGAAATTTTATGAAGAATTTTCTGACGAAATTTTTCATTGGGGATGGATTCAAACTCAATACTTAAATCGAAGAAATCGCTCTTTTCAATCACGACCTCCATATGAGTTTGACAATTATTTAAAGTTAAACTTAGCGAAGGATTAATCGGTTTTTGGCCGTTTTTCTTACCCCAATATTTAACCAACGCAATATTAGATGGAGCACTGAGATTTATATACAGTTTACTATTATTCATTTTAGTGAAGCTTGTAGTTTGAATGATGATGAGTCATTTTGGGATTGTCTTTTATAAAAAATTCTTGCGGGATGATGGGGTTTATCAAATCATCGTAACTTAAAACTACATCTAAACCTTTTTCTAAAAAATATTTTTTGACCGCATGAGGTTCCAAGTGTGTTGCGGCCATCATAAAATCTCCCCCCCAAGCACCGAGGGATTTAATTTCACCTGAAAAATCTTGAAACATTTCTTCTTTAATGGGCGTGTAGTTTAAAGTTTTAGCGACAATCGCTTCGTGTTCCTTCATACATTGTTGAAAAGTTTCTAAGTCCCGCGCCTTTAAAAACTCCGAGGAAAGTCTCGAAACTTCTTGAATGACTTTGGCATCGAACGGCCGCTTTTTTTGATAATCTTTCACAGCATCGCGAGAATTCTTTTTATGACCGCGATAGATAAAATAAATTGAATCTTTAAAACTGGGGTTAAACTGAGCAAAACTCCAATGGGGTCCGGTGGTTTGCTTTTTATATAAAATAGGTGCTTCCGACTGCGCACAAGCTATATCGTAGCCCGATCCGCCGTGAGTTTTAAAAAGTAATTCGAAGGGTGAAATATAGGCCCATTGAGCGACATTGTAGATAAGAGTTGATGAACTTCCCAATCCCCAATTAAGTGGAAAACCCAGTCTCGTTTCTACTTGAACATCCACTTCATCGCGAAGAAAGTGAGGATTTTCTTTGCGCACTTGTTGCAAAATTTTTTGCAGAAAGATGGCTTCTTCCGAAGGATTTTTACTTAAACATTTAAAATGCCAAAATTCAAACTCTTGATCAAACCAACATCGACCATCGACGTCGTAAGACTTCCAAGAAAGTTTAGGTGAAAACGATGGAGAATACTTTACAGAAAGTGACTGCCCATGCCGCGTGGGAAGCGCCAATGATTGGGCGCCATCGAGGACAAAATACTCACCCGATATTAAAAGTTTTCCATGCCCAAAAAAATACTGATCATTTTCTGGACAAGATTTTGTTTTAAGATCTTGATTCAGTTGAGATAAATTGGTGTTCGACATGTTTATTCCTTAGCTGGGTTAAAAATTCTCTCACGGCATTAAACGAAATCACTTCGTTGGCAAAATACTCTTTACACAAACGAACTTCATCTTCGCTCGCTTCATAGTGATTCAGAATATTCATCAAGTGCATTTTCATATGCCCTTTTTGAATTCCCGAAGTCACTAGTGAACGAAGTGCCGCAAAATTTTGCGCGAGACCAACTGATGCCACAATCATCATGAGCTCATCGCTCGAAGGTCTGCCTAAAATATCTAAACTTAATTTGGCCAGAGGGTGGAGTGCCGTCAGTCCCCCCACTGTTCCTAAGGCCATGGGTATTTCAAGTTTAAAGGTAAAAATACTATCGTCGATCGATTGGTGGTTCCAATCAATCGTAGCATCGCTTAAACCGCGATAGACTCCATCGCGACTGGCATAGGTGTGAACGCATGCTTCGACCGCTCTAAAATCATTTCCAGTGGCAATCACGACAGCATCGATGCCGTTCATTATTCCTTTATTATGTGTGGTCGCACGATATTTATCGACCTTGGAAATTTTAATCGCTTCTAAAATTTTCACGGCAAAATCTTTGCCACTCATTTGAAAACTGGGATCGTTTAATTCTTTAAGCGTGCAACTTACTTCAGTAAGAACTCTTGAATCGGGAGTGTAGTTGGATAAGATGCACATGATCACTTTAGATTGTGCAAAGTGGGCCGTGATTTTTTTTCCTAAAAATTCCAAGACAGTGTTTATAAAATTGGCCCCCATAGCGTCACAGGTTTCAAATTCTGCCCATAGTTGAAAGTAATCAGCTTCCAGTTCTGTTTTATCGAGAAGAGAGAGCGACTTTAACCCCCCTCCTCTTTTTTCCATGTTGGAAATGATGGGTTTTAACTCTTCCAACCAACTTGGCTTTAATGATTCAAATTGTTCAAACAGTAAAAACTTGTCGCCAAAAAATTTAAAATGAACTTGGCCTAGTTTAGTGCGGCCTAAAATTTTTGCTTTGATTCCGCCGCGTTCATACCAGAAATTAAATGAGCGAGCGGAAGCAGCCACCACCGATGATTCTTCGATCACCATGGGGACAAAATAATTTTTTTGATTAATAAGAGCATTGGGAATGATACCAAAAGGTAAATGAAAATTTGAAAGCGCATTTTCGGTAAACTCATCGATTACTTTTTGAGTCGCGGGATCGACGTGCCAAAAGGATTTTAAGAGGTCTTCCTTGATCTTTGTTTGAGCGTCGGATAAATCCAATTTACTTAACAGTAATTGAATTTTTTGCAACTTAGTTAATTTTGAGAAGCCTTCTATTTTTTCATTCATATCGACCTTCAATTGACTCTTTCACCTAGCCTATTTTTTACTATGGGTGATCGAGCAGTTGATAACACATATTTAATTCATTTATGACTTGAGCGGTGTAATTAAAAAGCTGATTTTTATCTTTCGCATGAATGATAAAATCGTGAGCTTTTCCAATGATGGCAGGAAAAGGGCAGGATTCCATTAATTCATAAGCACTGACCAAATGATTCATTCCCCCCGACACAATCACTTCCATTTTAAGATCGCGATAGGCTTGGTTTGAAGCAATAATTTCATTTAAAAACTGATTCATTTCCGTTGCCGTATGACCAATTTCGTGGAGAGCATAGGGATATTTTTCGCCATCGTTTGCTCGATCTTTTTCTCTTCTTAATTGTTCGATGCGACTAAAGCTGGTGCCTCCAAAGGAAGCAAACTCGATACCATCAACCTGCATATCCATGAGTGCCTGCAGGGATTTTTTTCCCATTCCCTGCCCAACTTCCTTGATAAAAATTGGATATTTTTTAAGCGGCATATAGTCTTGTAAAATCGCAAGCGGGCTAGTCTTAAACATATCGCCTTCGGGTTGATAAAACTCTTGTAGCGGATTGATGTGAATAAAAAGACCATCGACTCGAAGAAAGTCGAGAATTTGGTGTAACTTTTCTCCTCGGTCAATTTTAAGTTGTTCTTCTAATTGAAAGATTCCGAGGTTGGCAAAAAATGGACGATCGTCGCCTATAATATCGCGCAGTAAAAATTGCTTTTGTATTTTCTCATCTTTGGGGTGATCGAGGAGCGGCCGAATTGAACCAAGCCCCATACCCAAACCAAATTCGCGAGTCAGTAGGGCCAAATTTTGATTGATGAGTAAAACATCGTCATTTTCTTTGAGACTCCCGCCTGTCATGGAAGAAATCCATAAGGGTGCTCGTAGCGTTTTCCCCAAAAAAGATCGTTGCATTTTAGGATGTGTCTGGTGAGTCGCAAATAAAGGCTCGTAAGAAAAAGTATTTTTCTTAACTGTTGATTTTATTTGGGCCTGTGAAGCATTATTGATGTGATCAGCTTTTCGATTAATCGATAACTGATGCACGGATTCCCTACTATTCATGGCCCAAATTTATCACGGTGCACGCAAAACTTACAGCAAATTCCTAAATCGGTTGCTAGACTCTTCTTCTACCTTTTGGTGTAAAGAATTTCCGTGGGCATCCATCGTAACAACTACTGGAAATTCTGTGACTGAAAGTTCCCAAATAGCTTCCGGTGAACCAAGATCTAACCAATGCACAGAGTCCACTGATTCAATGCGAGTCGCAAGCACTTGCGCAGCTCCACCGATGGCGTGAAAGTAAACACAACCATAATCGGAGCAACCTTTAAGAGTCTTGGCACCCATACCGCCTTTTCCGATCACACCGAGAATGCCGTAATCGCGCATCACTTGCCATTGATAGGGTTCTTCGCGGATAGAGGTTGTCGGGCCTGCAGCTTTGACCTCGTATTTTTTTGTTTTTGGGTCTTGCATAACGACCGGGCCGCAGTGATATATAATTTGATTTTTTAAATCCACGGGAGGCTTTACTCCATCGTGCAATCGTTTATGAACAGCATCGCGTCCGGTGAAAAGCTTGCCGGTAATGAGTACCATATCGCCCACTTTGAGATCGAGAATTTGTTCTTTAGTAAATGGATAATTTATTTTTTTCATCGTTTGATTTGCCTGCATAAGTTCCCCTTAAATTAGTAAAGCCATTTTGTAATCTTGCCCGCATGACCTAGTTTTACCCCTTGTCTGCGATAGGCCCAGCACATATAGGAAATTGACACAAAAAAGGAAGCTGGAAGGCGATTGAGATGGCCAATTTTACAACCAAGTAAAGTCGTCTTACCGCCAAAACCCATGGGGCCGATGCCTAGTTTGTTGGCCGTTTCCACAATCTCCTCTTCTAATTGAGCTAATTCTTTATTGGGATTTTTATCATCTAAATAACGAAGGAGTTGTTCCTTAGAGTCCATATAACCTGCACCGCGATCGCCTCCAATCGTAACGCCTAAAACGCCCGGGCCACACCCCTTTCCTTGCGCCTTAAGAACTGCATCTAAAATCACTTTTCTCACACCGGAAAGATCGCGGCCTGCTTCGAGCGGTGTATGCGGGAGAGAATATTGAGCACCCACGTTTTCACACCCTCCGCCTTTAAGCATCAGCTTCACTGAAAAAGAATTGCTGTGACTTTGATGAAAATGAATGGATGGGTGACCTGGGCCTATATTTAAACCGGCATTTTCACCAGTAAGTGAATCGACCGAATTTTGACGGAGGTATCCTTTCTTCGTCGCTTCGATCACGGCGCGATGAATGATTTTAGTAAAGGCCAACTGATCAAAATTTTGCGGATGCTCGACGAAAAATAAAACTGTTCCCGTATCCTGGCATAATGGCTGCGATTTTTTCTTCGCGAGATCGATATTCGCCTTGATAATATTCATAGCGTATTCCGCCGTTGTATTTTTCTCCTCGCGATGGAGAGCTTCTAGAATGACTTTTTGTACATCGTCGGGAAGTTCCGCCGAAGTTTTTCTAATTAATTCTAAAAGAGAATCAAAAAGTTGATTTTCAATTTGCACATTATTTTTAGATGAAACCTTTTGAGTGCTGATTTTTTTTGACTTTGCTACTTTTAAACGAGCTATTTTTTTTGTTGTCGCTTTTTTTGCTGTTACTTTTTTTGTTGCTACTTTTTTCTTACTGACTTTATTGGTCGTTGTTTTTTTAGTCGTTGTTTTTTTAGTTTTCGATTTTTTCTGAGTTACTTTTTTTGATTTTTTTGCCATAACTTTTTTGGGGGTGGCCATAGGGAAACTCCTTTATCGGATAGAATATTCTTTGGTTTAAAAATGGTTTCATCATCTCGCGGATGAAAATGATTATACTCCTCACTGATTAATTTTCAAGTCTTGATCATTAAACATTGAGGTGAGCAGAACTGCGAACATTAGTTATCGTAAAAAATTTTTTGGGCACAAATAGTCTGAAACATCATTTGATTGATGCCTTCATCTTCGCTAGAATTTGGGACTCGTAAATAAAAATAAAACTTAAAAAAAGCCAAACATGATTTCACTATCTGGACTTAATGAAAAACAAAGAGAAGCAGCAGAGACCATCGAAGGCCCTGTGCTTATTTTGGCCGGCGCAGGATCGGGTAAAACCCGCACGATTACTTATCGCATTGCTCATATGGTCGATAATCTCTCTATTCGAGGTGAAAATATTTTGGGACTAAGTTTTACCAATAAAGCGGCGAAAGAAATGCGCGAGCGCGTGCATATGCTCTTGGGTTCTAAAAGAGCGCGCGGAGTTTCGCTTTTAACTTTTCACTCTCTGGGGGTGAAAATTTTAAAAAAGGAAATTCAACTTTTAGGTTACGAACCCCAATTTTCAATTTACGATACCAGCGATCAGCAATCCATTGTCCGCGAAGCTTTAAAAAATTACCACGCGGATAAAAAGTTTGATTTAAAAGATCTGCTCTCCAAAATTTCCTTCCTTAAAAACGCAGGTATTAGTTGCGATCACTATGCCGATAGCGCCCATTTTAATCCAGAAGATCCCTACTCCCACGCGACTGATTACGTTTATCGCTACTACCAAGAAAAATTGAAATTTTATAACGCCATCGACTTTGACGATATTTTATTTTTAAATCTCAAGCTGTTTCGACAATTTCCGGAGCGCGCCGATTTTTATTCCACAAAATTTAAATACATCATGGTCGATGAATATCAAGACACCAATCCATTGCAATTTGAACTCATCACTCACCTCACGAGAAAGCACCACAATCTTTGCGTCGTAGGCGATGACGACCAATCCATCTACGCTTTTCGAGGGGCCGACATCCAAAATATTTTAAGTTTCGAACATCACTTCCCCAACTCAAAAGTAATAAAGCTTGAAGAGAATTACCGCTCGACAAAATCCATTTTAAACTTGGCAAATTTAGTAATTAAAGAAAATAAAAAACGCCGCGATAAAACACTTTTTGGCCATAAAGAGTCGGAACATAGGCCCACCCTTTGGGCCTGTGGCAATACCGATCACGAGTCGGAAATTATTGTAGAAGATATCGTCCATCATCAAGGTTCCGGCGGGCATTTGGGCGACATCGCAATTTTATATCGCTCCAATACGCAAGTGATGCCGATAGAAGACGCTTTGCGCTTATCCAATGTTCCCTACAAAATTCTAGGCGGACAAAAGTTTTACGACAAAAAAGAAATTAAAGACCTCATTTGTTACCTCTCGCTTTTGTTAAACCCCTTCGACACCTTGGCTCTACGAAGAATTTTAAACATCCCCCACCGCGGGATCGGTACGGCAACATTAGAAAAATTTTTGGCGATCAGCGAGCGGGAAAAAGTTTCGCTCTACGACGCCTTAAAAAATTTCTCCCATCAAGAAAAAACCAAAGAAGTTCCCATTAACGAATTTATTCAATTAATAGAAAACTACAAAAAAATATTTCAAGAAAAAACATTGAGTGAAGCCATTGCCTCTTTAGTTGAAGATATTTCCTTTCATAAATTTATCGAAAAATCCTACGAGTCAAAAGGGCAAGTGGAAAGAAGACAAAAAGATGTCGAACATTTTATTGAAAGTGCCAATCGCTTTACCCATTACTTTAAAGAACGCGCCACTTTAAAAAACTTTGTTGAAAAACTTCTCTTACAAGACGGCCAAGATCGCGAAGATGGTGAAGAAGAAGCTGACGATGTGAGAAAAAATGAAGTGACTCTCATGACTCTCCACTCCTCGAAGGGACTAGAATTTAAAACAGTGTACCTCGTTGGTGTTGAGGAAGAAACGCTTCCGCATAAAAAAACCATCTTACAAGGTGAAGATATTTCCGAAGAGCGCCGGCTTTGTTATGTGGGCATCACCCGGGCCCAAGAAAAACTCATCATGACTTACTGTAAAAATCGCAAACTTTATGGCAAAGATGTCCCGCGACACCGTTCGCGCTTTTTAAATGACCTTACATCATCGGACGCATTTATAGAAAAAGACCGCACAAAGTTTGAGCAATTTGATACGCCGGAAGAAGTCGAACAATACAAGAAAAGTTTTTTTTCAAACTTATTTGATAGCCTAGATAAGGATTGAATCATATTATTTTAGTTATACCTACAACGATTCACTTTTCATGTGAATCTAGGCATACAAGTCATTGGTCATTTTTAATTTTCAATACTTGAAAATTAAACTGTGTGGAGTATATATTCTTCAATAAAAATCCTACAATCTAGGGTTACATTTTTAACATATGCCCATAATTTAGGTCATTTTCTTGACACCTATTTTTAAGAATTCATCAAATTTCAATAAAGTAATCAACTCCTAGTACATTTTCTATAAAAGTAACCGATAATAGTCATATGAATACGACGATTTTAAATTCCCCTTTTGCACTATACGATGCCCTTCCGGTGGAAGTTGTCGTGCTCGATTCAAAACTTCAAATTAGGTATCTCAATCAACGTTTTTTGCAAACTTTTGATCTCCAACTAGGTAAAGTTCTAGGCTTACATTTTTCCGAAATTTTTGACACTTACACGCTCATTACTCAAATCTCTCAATTTCATAAGCAAGCTGAATTAAGTTTTGAAATGAATCATCTACTGATGAAAAAAAGAAAACTCGTTCCCTATAAATTTCAATTTCAAAAATTTCAAGATGACACTATTATTACTTTAACTTCACAAGAGCACCTTCTTGAAAAAATACAAGAGTTAGAAGTGTATAAAGATCGCGCTTACGCTCATTCAAAGATGACTCTTATTGGTGAAATGTCCAAAGAATTGGGACTTGAAATGAGTGCGCCTTTAATGGTGATTTTAAATTCTTGCAACCAACTCCAAAGAGAATGGCAATTATCCAAAACGAAGGCCGAAGAAAATTTTGGAGTCAATCATCAAAGTGTCGATAGAAGATTAGGCAAGATTAAACAAAGTGCACTTAAAATAAAACAAATGGTCGATGGAATAGAAGCTTTATCCAGAGATCATAGCAAAGACCCCATCGTTTCCTCTTCGGTCAAAGATCTGATTCGAGCTGGCGTTGATTTATGGGGACAGAAAATTAAAAATCAAGAAATCAATCTTATTATTGATGAGATCGACCCTCACCTCTCCATCGATTGTAAACTCGGTCAAGTGACTCAAGTGCTTATGAACCTGGTACAAAACTCAAAAGATGCGATTGTGGGGATGGAAAACCCTTGGATAAAAATAAGCACTGAAGATCACCAAGACTTTGTACGATTTAATGTCACTGATTCCGGCCATGGAATTAATAAAGATCTCGAGTCTCAAATTTTTAGGCCATTTTATACTACAAAAAATAATCCCCTGCGCACGGGACTCGGTTTATCGCGTTCCAAAGATTTAATCGAATCGCATTTTGGTTCTTTTTATATCGACCAATCTCAAAAAAACACCACTTTTGTTTTTGAAATTCCGAAGAACTTAAAAGAGATCATGCAGAATTAAAAGGCCATCCTTGGCCCTTTTTCTTCGTCAATAAAATTGAAAAAAAAATCCCCTGATCCATGGGTGTAGAAAAAAAATTAAAGTAAAATTGAGATTTTATTTTACGAAGTTATCGTTTTTATTGTCAAATAATAGTGTGTTTTAAATTCTTACTTAGTTTGACATGTGCCAAACGAAATCAAATAAAAAAGATCAAGGTGCGATCTTATGGAACAAAATTATCCAAGAAATAATTTCAATGATGCCATTAAAGGTGTCGCTGTTTTGTTGATGATTTTTTTTCATTTGTGTTTTGACCTTAATTTATATGGTCTTATTAAGGTCGATATTTTAAACCATCCCTTTTGGTACTTTCTCCCACGTCTCATAGTTTTTTTGTTTTTTTTCTCTGTGGGCTTCTCCCTACTCACTGTTCATCATAGCAAAATAAAATGGTCGTTATTTTTTCGCCGCCAATTAAAATTATTCGTATTAAGTCTGCTTATAAGTGTTATCACCTATGTCACTTTTCCCCAAAATTGGATTTATTTTGGAACGCTTCACTGCATTTTTTTTAATTCCTTTTTGCTCCTTTTCTTTTGTCTAAAACCGGAAAAAACGAAATATCTCGCTCTTATATTGGGACTCCTACTTTTTATCATGAGTGCGCTTTTTAAAATCGACTTGCCCTTTTTTAAATTAGATCACGCTTCATTTGATTATATTTCACCTTTTCCCTGGATTGGCGCTTCTCTCTTGGGACTCTTTTGTAAAGAATGGCTCGATCATTTATCAAATAAAAGTTTTCCATTGGGACATATATTCCACCAAAATCATCATTTTATGTTGGGTCTAACTTATTTAGGCCGTCACTCTCTTTTGATTTATCTTGGACACCAATTAGTTTTAATGTCTCTGGTTTACATTATTAAGAAATTGATATTTTAAAAGGAATAAGAGCGGAGTATACTGCAGAAAAACCATTTATACTTGGATATACTCTATGTTCTCTCTTCCTAAAAATATGCATGAGATCGAAAAATCAATCGGCAGTTTAAAATTTGCTGTTTTTATTATTAGTTTATTTACGATTGCCATGATTGTGGGAACATTTTTTGAAAGCTATTATGGCACGGATTTCGCCAACCGCACCATTTATAAATCTTACTGGTTTATGGGCATTCAAGCGATGATGTTTTTATCGATCATCTTTGCTGCCTCTTTAAGATTGCCTCCCAAAAAAAGATTGTATGGATTTTATACTATTCATGCTGGCCTCATCATTATCGGAATAGGTTCAATCGTGACTTACCTGTTTGGGGTGGACGGTCAGATCTATCTTCCACCCAATGAAACAAATCGCACAGTCGTTTTGTCCAAAGATGTACTCAAAATAACCTATCCCGACGAAGGGAAGCAGTTCATTTATCATTTGCCAACTACTGCCTGGGAGAGAACATTAAATATTGTTCAAGGAGACTTGGAGTTTAAAAAATTTATCCCCTATGCTGAAGGCAAGGTTACTTTTATCCCAAGTGTAAATGACCACGACACTGTTGGAAATCATCAAAGCTCTCAATACTATTTTAAAAATGCCTTCGCTTCCCAGGAGATGACTTTTACTTTACACCCCGAAGCTTCGAGTGATTTTACACACCAATTACAATTGGGACCTTTGAAAGTTGATTATTTACCCGTTAAAATTGCAAATTGTTTTAAACTTGCAATAGAAAAATCTCATTATTTTATTTGGAATAAGGAAAACAATTCCTGCCATTTTATAGGTACAGAGGCAAAGTTGAAATTTGATAGTGCACAACAAGCCTATTATACAACCATGCAATTGCCCAATGCTAGCAATGTAATGCAGTCTTACTTATTTTATCCCGAATTAACTCCTAATCCCATTGATCCTCAGACAAAAAAAGAGCTTAAATCTTCACTCGTGATGTTTAACTTAAAAAAATTTACTTCGCGTCCACATTTATTTTTATTTGGAACATCAATTGCCTACTTCAATAAAAATACGAGTGCTTGGGAATGGTTTGAATTTAAGAGCAAATCGGATACAGCGACCTTGCCTTGGATGAATGCCGAACTCAATCTGATCCGACATGAAACAAATTACGTCCCCTTCAAATTTCCCGAATCCGTATTACCTATTCAAAAAAATGGACAACTCATCAAAGGCGATATGCGATCAGTTTACTTTGAAGTACTGACTAAAAAATACTGGGTGAATTCATCTGCACCTTTAAATCTACTTATTAAAGGCAAGAGAGTCGTCGTAGAAGTAACGAAGGAATCGGTCACACTCCCTTTTGAACTCACCCTTAAAAAATTTAAAATGGACACCGACCCTGGAACTAACAATCCGGCAAGCTACGAGTCATTTGTGGCCCTATTTGATGGAGTATCAAATGAAACAAAGCACATCTTTATGAATAATCCATTTAAAAAAGATGGCTATACATTTTACCAAGCCTCATACGCTGATGATGGAGCTGGAAATTATTCTTCCGTTCTTGCCGTCAACGTAGATCAAGGAAGAATCCTAAAATACTTGGGTTCACTTATGCTCGTCCTTGGATCTATTTGGCATTTTTATTTAAATAAAAAGAAAACACAAACAACCTAGACAAATGAAAGATCGAGGGATCTTGTCATAAGGAGTTCTAATGAAGTTAATATGTTTAGTCGCGAGTCTCATCGGAGCTTTGACTTGGGGAACTACTGCCAAAGCTGAAAATTATTTTTGTACTAAAAAATTAGACTCCTTGCCTATATTGCAAAATGGTCGAATAAAACCACTCTATGTTCACGCCAGTGAAACTCTGAAAAATTTAACCGGTTCAAGTAAGTACGACAAATTAAGCGCCGTTGAAACTTACTGCCTTCTATCCAGTAAAAGACTAGGACTCCCTTCAACTATCAACCTCGTCAGTAAAATAGAGCACGTTGAACTACAAAAATTTCTTCGAGTCGAAGAACAAAAGAAAATAGACTATGAGTCGCTACTCACCCAGTTTGATGCGCTTAATATGGAAATGAGATCCATTAAAAATAACGAGTCATACCAAAAAGCAATTAGTAAACTTCTCAACAATATTTTGCTCTATAACGACATTTTAAATGGAGAGAACTGGAAAGTTTACTCTCCTCAAACGTCACTCCAGGCAAATAAAGAGTTGGCCCTCAGTGAGTCGTTTCAATCATTTGCTGAATACTTCACTGAAGATAAAGTAATTGCCCAAAAAAATGTCACTCCACTAGACCCCTTTGGCCCAATTCTAGAAAGAACTAAGAATGAATTTATACGCGACCATGGTGATCATTATTTAATTGAACTCACATACGCCAAACTAAACCTCGTCAGTTACTCTCTAATGGTTACATGTCTGGCACTCGCATCTTTTGTGCTTTTAAGAAATTATTTTAAAGTAACTCTCGCCCTTTCATTCCTAACTCTTATCATGCAAATCGTCTTAATGACTTTACGTATTTTAGTTTCACAAAGGGCCCCCATCACAAACATGTATGAAACGGTAATGTTCTCCGGAAGCTTTGCGCTGCTTATGTCTCTTATATTAGGCCATTTAAAGCAAGCAAATCTGTTAGTCTTTTTTGGACTCATTTATAACTTTTTAAGCTTAATGATGCTCAACTTTGCCAATGGAATGTTGTCGGCTACCATTGGCCCTTTAGTTCCAGTTCTTAGGGATAATTTTTGGCTCTCCACACATGTTACGACCGTCATTGCATCCTATGGTGCATTTGCATTAAGTTGGATTTTATCAAATTATGTTTTAATCAAGAAGAAATGGTTTAAGCATCTCTATCAAATAAAGGAAGAACAAGAAATCGTGCAATTAAATTACACCACACTAAAATGGGGTACTGTCACACTGGCACTTGGTATTATCTTAGGGGGAGTGTGGGCCGATTATTCTTGGGGAAGATTTTGGGGTTGGGATCCAAAAGAAACATGGTCATTAATTGTTTTGTGTATTTATATGGCCATATTACATGGTCGATATACCAGCTGGATTAAAAACGATCGTTTTATTACATTTACTGCCGCAGCATTCCTATCTGTTATGATGGCTTGGTTTGGAGTAAATTATATTTTGGCCACCGGACTTCACTCCTACGGTTTTTCAGAAGGTGGCGCTATTTTCCTCGGAAGTTTTTTCGCCATACAAATTGCGATAATAATTTTAACTTATAAAAAAGAAAAAATTACGACGGCCTAGTTAAATTGATTCATCATTTTATCTACATAATGGGGATCTCGCATCCCCATCAAAACTATATCTACACCTTGAGAAAGATACATTTCCAAAAGCGAATGAGGTAGATTCTCTTTTTTTTCAATAGAGAGAATATTTTTTGAAACATAATATTGAAAGACTTTTTCCAAGCGAACATTAAGCGCTCGCTTTGCGCACTCAACTCTAACTTCAAATAGTTGATAATATTTTTGTGATTCTTGTGATGTTAAATCTCTTCCAAATAACTGAGCGACAAAGGGAAAGAAATCTTTAAAGAAAAAAGTTTCAACGGCATCAATTGTTTCACAATATTCGATCTTATTCTTCAGAAAATCGACCATTGGAAGCTCTTCAAAAGAGTTTGATGTATCTATAACCTCTTGAGATAAAAGTTTTAAATACCGCTCTTTTAACTCGATTAAAACCTCACTTAAAAGAGTCGGCCACAACTTTATTTGATCTTCTTTTACATCATAAAATGCCAGACGTAGGAGTTTTTCATTTGCTATGGCATTGAGTGGACGATTGGACATTACTGTATAACCATCTTGATGGGCTTTATCAAAAGTATTTAACCCACCATAAATTGGTCGAGATAAAAGAGCATCATTTTCGATCAAATTAAAAGGCATTTGAACATACTTAAAAGCAATTTTCCGACCGCACTTTGCTTCAACATTCTTCACACATTCATTTAAAATATGTAAATTAAAACGATCATCGGCGAGAGGAAAGAGATTTGAACTTATTCCAAAAAACTCTATTCTTCCCTGATCAACTTCATTCTGAAGTTGAAATAAAGCATCACAAAGTAATTTAAAAAAATGTTCCTTTGAAATTTTCTCTAAAAGATATTCAGGGTTATGTAGTAGATAAGCATGAATTTTATTTCTCTTCATTCTCTCTAAAGATTGAGAAAGGCAATATGAAATAAAGTGAGCATTGATCGAATGAGCATGATGCTCTGAAAACTCATAAACTTCATGGGCCATTTTATTATAATCAGGAAGACTTCTAATTTCATCGAGCAAATCGCCTTGAACATAGCCTACTTTGCTGATAATTTTCAAATCATTCTTTGAGTACACATCGCGACCACTACCTTCTTTAAGCTGTCCTAAAAGTTTTTCACTCTCTCCTCCCATATAATTTACAGAAGTATCAATATAGATCACACCAGAAGATATCGCTTGATTTAATGCCTTCGCATGTTTTTGAGAACGAGAACTCATCCGATACATTCCCAATCCAAGACTTTCTTTCATTTAAACTTCTCCTCATTAAATTTATTTTTGCTCTATTATTAAGATAAACTCGCCTTTTATATTTTTAGTTTTATTTAACAACTCAGCAATCGAACCCCGAAGTAAAAACTCTGTAGGTTTATTCAAGTCTATTGCTAAGAAATATGTTCTCATTTTTAAATGATCAAAAGATTCAATCTCGGCCAGTAACTTATGCATGCGATAGCTGGTATCAATCAAAATTGTAGTCGATTGACAGAACTCCAACTTTTTAAAAAACTCAACGCGCTCATCATTTTTCTGTGGGACAAAACCCGCAAAGAAAAATTGACGATGATAAAACCCACTTAGGGCCAATGCCAAAATAACAGAATTTGAAAAATATAATGATGTCACACATATGTGATGATGATGACATGCCTGTACAAGTTCGCGCCCCGGATCTAAAAAGGCAGGCATTCCAGCATCACTCATTAAGTAGATATGCTCACCTTTTAACAGCATCTCGGTCAACTTCTTAGTCATTTCCCGAGCATTGTGCTCATTTAATTGCAGAAAGTTTTCTATCTCTGCTCGATCGAGTCCGTGTCGCAACCAGTTTCTTCTCGCAGGCTTCAAATCTTCTACGACAAAGGTTCTATCCTTTGATAAAATTGCGTTACGCAAGATATCCAGTGAACTTTCAGACATTTTTGAATTTTCATCAATGGGCATAGGTACTAAAATAAGCTTACCTGTAGACATATCTTGGAACTCCTCACAACGTATTTTCAACCAATCAAAAAGTATAAATATCTAGCTAAGATATGCCTTGAATCGCATAAAATGTGAATAATTTTAGAGTCATCTTCTTTAAAAAACTACATCACTCAAGAATAACCTTTGAATAATTTATTAATAAAAATGATTAATCAGCATCTATTTTTAAAACAATTGCTCAAATCTTTCTGAAAATCACCGATGATGATTTTATCTGAAGATGGAGAAAACTATGTCAATTTTACTAATTGTAGATGATTCGAAAACTATTCAAAAACAAATTACACATTTTACGGCGCAACACTTCCCAGAATTAAAAGTAGTAACAGCATCAAGTGCTGAAGAAGCCCTAACTCTAATTCCAGGGATCATCAAAGATTTAAGAGTTGCCATTTTTGATTTCAATATGGATGGAATGACCGGACTTGAGCTCATTGAAAAAGTAAAAGACATCATCCCCACCAACAAAATTATACTTTGCACCGCCAATATACAAGAGGCGATCAAAGCAAAAGCTCATGGTCATGGAGTCAACTTTAAAGAGAAACCTCTCACGATGGATAATTTTAAAGAGACTATTAATATCGTATTAAAAAAATAACAAATCATAAAAATAACAGAGGACTGAAAAAAAATGAGTTTACAATTAACTGATGATCAATTGGATCTCTTGAAAGAAGTATTTAATTTGGGTGTAGGGCGTGCAGCAGCTTCTCTTTCCAAGCTTGCTAATAACAAATATGAAGTTGTCCTATCACTACCCAAATTACAAATTCTCCCATTGAGAGACATGGTTTCTATTTTAGAAACAGAATCAAATAATAATATAACTTGTGTTTCACAAAACTATACCGGTCCATTTAACGGTACGGCCCACATGATCTACTCTCATGCCGCAAGTTTAAGGCTGGTCACAATGATGTTAGATTCTAATGTTCCATCGGAAAGGCTTTCAGAGCTAGAGTCAGATGCATTAATGGAAATTGGAAATGTACTAATCAATGCCTGTCTAGGTGCCTTAAGCCGCATGTTTAAAGCCGAAATTGAAACAGAACTACCACAAATTCTATCTGGAACACCTGAAAATGTATTTAAAAAAGGGCATCCAAATTTTGATCTACCAGTCACATTTATTCGCTCAGAATTTCAAATCAAAGAAGAAAACTTAAAGGGCTATATATCACTATTTTTAGAAACAGATAAGATTCAAAAGCTATTAGAAATGATAGACCAATACAACCAAGAGCTGATGGGGATGTAATGCTAAAACGAATTGAAGTTTTAAATTTAATCGACTCAGGATTTATACTTGTTAATGCTCATTTAGAAATTGTGCATTGGAATAAATGGCTTGAAAAGCATTCCAATTTTAAATCTGAACAAGTCATTGGGAAAAAAATAGATGATATTTTTCCTAAAACAAAACTTCGTCTATTAGAAATTATAGAAGATAGTATTCTTCTTGGTTCTTCATCAATTATATCGGATCGATTTTCACAAAACATCTTTCCTCTCTTTCACAATATTTTCTCCGAAGGGGAAATGATTCAAAAAATACAAACATCTCGACTAAAAGATGATGAAGGACACAAATATTGTTTAATACAAATCACTGATACAACGATATCTCATCAAAGAGAAAATTTCTTAATGATGCAAGCAAAAGAAATTAAAATAAAAACAGAAGAACTAGAAAACCAAACTAAAATGGCTTCACTAGGTAGAATGGCTTCAGGGATCGTCCATGAAATCAATAATCCCATTACCATTATTAAAGGTTATGAATACACCTATAATTCAATGAAGAAGAAAGAAGTCTTTGATCTAGAAAAAATGGATGAAATGTTTTCGAAAATCCAAAAAATGGCCGATCGTATCACTTCCATAATTAAAGGACTTAAAATTATCGCCCACAAAGATACATTTGAATTTAATCAACTTGCTAATATTAAGCAAATCGTTGATGAAGCGGTAGAACTCTCTCGGCCAAAACTGGAAAAGACATCCGTTTATATCGACTATGAGAACATTGCTGACAATTTAGAAATCTGGTGTGATCCAGTCCAAATTTCACAAATCATCATTAATCTTATATCAAACGCTATCGATGCCATAGAAGACCAAACCTCTCCTTGGATTTTTATTTCTGCAAGAAGTTATGATAAGTGGTACGAAATAAGCATTATTGACTCGGGAAAAGGTATACCGGCCAATATTGTCAAACAGATGTTTGATCCTTTCTACACTTCTAAAAAAGTTGGAAAGGGTACTGGATTGGGTCTTTCTATTTCTCAAAAAATTGCCGAAGCACATAAGGGTGAGTTGTATGTAGATCAAAAAATGCCAAATACAACTTTTGTTTTAAAGTTGATTCAATCTAAATACTGGGGTCTCTAATTGAAAATTAAAAAAATGATGATTTTAGATGACTCGCGCTTTATGCAAAAAATTTTAGAAGATAAAATAAAACACATTGATCCAAAAATCCAAATAGAATTTTTCTCTCACCCTCTAAGTTTTATAGAAACAATTAAAAATAGTTTATCTGATTCAAACTCGCGGCAACTTATTGATGCACTAATCATCGATTACAACATGCCTGAAATGAATGGTCTCGAGGTTTTAGAAATCGTTCGTAAAAACTCAGCTTTTGATCATTGCAAATTTCTACTTCTCTCCGCCAGTTCTAAATTTAGTTCTGTTGAAGGATTTAGCTTTGATCGAATTTCCTTTGCAATAAAACCGATCAGTGATAATGATTTAAAAATTTTTATCGATTCAATATAAGATTATTTTTAATAAAATATTTAGGTCAATTCACTTGGAAATGGTGAGGAGTCTATTTCACATGATCATTCCTACAAATAATTCAACCGAAGAACATACATCGAATATTTTTATTATTTGTCCACCGGGATTAGAAAAAATTTTAAAAAATGAATTAATTGAGAAAAATCTAATATATAAACTCAATCCTTTTGAAATCATCCAAGAAGATGTTGGAGGGATTGAAATCAAAGTTCCTTCAGCGGAATGGCCTTACTATAACTATATCCTTAAGTCGGCTACACGTATCTTACTTCGAGTCAAAACTTTTAAATGTCGCGATCTACCAAAACTCTTTGACCGCAGCTCAAAAATAAACTGGAAAGAATATTTAGCTCATCACCGAATAAATATAGAATCTACATCTCACAAAAGTAGAGTATTTGATTCTAGAAAAATTGAGTCCGCTGTTTTAGAAGGCATCGAACTTTACTTTAGAAGGAATGTTCCCAAAGACAAGTACATCCAACTGAAAGAAAACAACTCCATCAAAGATACGCTATTTATTAGATTTTTAAATGATGAATGCACCATTAGTGTCGACACCTCGGGAGAGCTCCTCTACAAAAGAGGGTTAAAGCACACAACCGGTAAGGCACCCATTAGAGAAAACATGGCCTACGCTCTCATCTATCAAGTGACCAAACATCTTAAATTAAATACGCCTGATCATGAACGACATTTATTAGATCCAATGTGTGGTTCTGGGACAATTTTATGGGAAGCGGCTCATTTTCATCATCTCAACATTAAAAGAAAATTCCATTTTGAATTTTTTCCAATTCTACAAGATCAATTAGACAAAATAAAAAAAACACTATCGGCTTGGAATGAAATCGCCACTTTACAACCTTCACCTTTTCAATATTTAAGCGGTGCAGACCTTAATTTAAATCTGATAGAACATATGAATCAATTCGATCACTCCAGAATCACTTTTCAACAAGGTGACTTTTTTAACGAGACTCACCCCTTTTTAAAAATCTCTTCCAAGGATCAAAAACTAATGATCATAAACCCTCCCTATGGCAAGCGGGTGCAATCAAACAATCCAATTAATCATGAGTTTTATAGGAAAATAATAAGTCGAGCGATTGAGAGATTCAAGGTTGAGATCATTGGGATTATTATTCCCTTAGATAAATATAAAATGTCTCAAAAAGATCTTCAGATTCTTCAAGTAAAAAAGTTAGAAGAATGGCATTTTACAAATGGTGGAATACCTGTTTGTTTTTTAATTTTGCAAGTAGATTTGAGTCTTAAAAACGACCCCGCTTAAATAACTCATTTGATAAAGCTGGTCTTTATTTAATTCTTTAACTTGAAGTTCATTTTGATTTTCATTGATATGCAATTGATTCAAGAGGTGTAACTTTGTAACTGAAACTTCCTTGCGCTTACCTTCAGGAGTCACGAGTATTAATTTTGACTTGAGAGTAACATTCAGTTTATTTTTTATTAGAATCGTAATATTTTTTTCACGAACGACATCGACGACTTCTCCCAAGTAATTTTCATCAAAACGCAACGTCCTTTGATTTTTAAGTTTTTTAAAAAGCGATGATGTTTTATTAGTTTTAAAAAAGCCACTAATCGTTTGTCTATCTGCGCTCTGATAATCCAGCCCACGAGTAAATGATTCTAAGAGCGAAATTGCGATCATTTTAAATTCATTTTCTTTTTCTGATTTTGAAGCAAGATGACGAAAGTCAAATCTTATTGCCTGTATTATATTAGAAACTCTCAATTTCTCATCTTGAAGTACTTTAAACAAGCAAATGTCTTTTACATTAAACATAAATGTTCCATGCTGATTTTCCATTAAAGGAAATCCGGTATGGGGGCTCTCTTCAGAACTTGCATAATATTGAATAAAACGATCTGATTGATAGTCTTGCAATTTTTGAGGAGCGAGCAAGTGGCGAGCACTATAAAATAAAAGTAATGGCCCGAAGGCTAGAATTTCTAATTCTACTTCATGTGGTACATGAAGTTTGATTTCGCGATGGATACTTTCAATCATTTCGACGCTACATTCATTAGAAAGGATCAATCGATCAAGCTGTCCACCGAGATAGTTGCTTAACATCACAGGGCCTAATGAATTATGATGACCATTTTCTAAGATGACTTGCAATTTAAGCCAGGAATAATGATCTTTAATAAATTGCATGACCCCCATATCAAGAACTCTTACTTTATTGAAAGCAAAACTGGGAAATGCTTTAAATTTTTCCACTAGCTTTCTTAATTTAGTTTCTTCACAAAGTGCATCCCACTCAAAAACCAAACTAATATTATGCTTAAGAGCATATTGTACAATAGAGTCAAACTCAGCATCATCGAGATCAGAAAATCTCGAAAAATCCCTATGCCCTACAATCAATTCCTCAAATCCCAAATGATTTAAGAGTTCACATTCTATAACATTTCTTACATAACTAATTTTTTTCATAAGCTCTTTCTTACTAATGAGAATTTTTCAACATTCGACATTTTTTTTATCGAAACTAATGTTCCAGGCTTTGTTCTTTCTACCTTCTGTAAGGCCATATCAAATATTTCATCTACGATCATGGTAAAATTTGGCCCAGCAATTGGGATTATTTCTAACTTATCTCCTGGTGAAAAAGCAGATTTTACACTTAAATAAATCCTATCTTGATTAGTTTCTAAAACTTGACCGCAGACGACTGTATCACTTTGTTCGTGCTCTCGATCGTGATAAATCGATGCATCACTGGCCGGACTTATTAAACTTGCATCAGTATAATCTCGGTGAGGAATTTTTTTCAATTCTCTTTCCCAGGTCATTAATGCATCGGAAAGAAAATGGCCGTGCTTGCGGTAAAAGGCAAGTGCCTCTGCATATACCTTCGTTACGGTACCTGCATAGTGCTCACTTTTATTGCGTCCTTCGACTTTTAAAGAGTCGATACCAGCTTTAATAAATTCTTCTAATGCCCTCAATCCACTAAGATCTTTTGAACTCATAAAAAATGATTTCTTGGCTGCTTCATTTTTCAGTTTATCGGCATCAGCATGCAAACTATATTCGAAGCGACAAGAGTGTGCACAACCACCGCGATTGCTATCTCGACCTTGGGTGTAATTTGAAATCACACAATGGCCGGAGTAAGACATACACATCGCTCCATGAATAAACATTTCAACCTCAAGCCCCGTGGCTTCCTTGATTGATTTAGCTTCTTGAATACTCGTCTCACGCCCGAGTACAACACGCGTAACGCCCATATTTTTCCAAAACATTGCACTGTAAGCATTCAAACAACTGGCTTGAGTCGAAAGATGAATTGGAATAGATGTAAATTCTTTTACTTTTTCAATGACACCTAAGTCTGAAACAATCACAGCATCAACTTTAAGAACTTCAATTTCTTGTAGAAACGATGGGAGTTCTTGCAAGTCACTATCATGCAAAAAACCATTTAGAACGACATAAACTAAAACATTTCTTTGGTGACAGAACTCCACAGCTTCTTTTAATTCAAGTGAAGTGAAATTGTCAGAGGCTTCGCGCAGTCCAAATTTAAGTCCGGCCAAATACACAGCATTGGCGCCATATAAAACGGCAGTTTTGCACTTTTCAAAATTTCCAGCTGGACTTAAAAGCTCTGGTACCCAGTTTGACATAATCCCTCACAAAAAGCTTTTAGATACCAGAGATTTCAAATACAATCAAAATATATCCATGAAAAAAGTAGTTAAACTGATATTTTTTACGCTTCTTATTTGTATCCTGGCCGTAGGAGTTCTGTTTGGATTTCTTGCCTATAGAATCAAAGATCGAGATGTGTTCGAAGGCTTCCCCTATCCCTACGTGGTGTTGCCAGTAAAAGATCAAATTCCAAATTACGTAAAACAAAAAGAAGACATTCAAATTTTGATCGTTGGAGATCGCGCTGCGCTCACCTTGGCCAAGTATCGCGAAGACTTAGAAAAGAACTTAAAAATGTCTTATGATTTAAATTTAAAGACTGCCGAATTCGCAAATGAACATGACAGTTTGCGAAGGACTCTGGCGAAAATGAAAAGTTTACCTTCCCTTCCTCCAATCATTATTTATCACGGAGGATACTCAGAAGAGAGTGAACGTCGCTTTCACCAAAAGGATCTAAAAAAAGTTAATTATAATATCGAAAATTTTAAAATTCCCGAGCTTCGTCAATTAATACAGAGTATCCCTATTCTCTCAAAATTTTACTATGAGCAAATTGATCGCATAGAAATCACAAATATTATCAAATTAAGAGACAATGAACCGCATTACCCCCTCATTGAAAGTGATGAAAGGGAACTAAATATTAAAATTTTTGAAGCAGAATTTTTAGAGTTTGCAAAATTCATTGAGAAATCTCAATCAAAACTAATTGTATTAAATTCTCCTTATAACTACTATCTACCGCCAACAAAAAATTGCCCTGAGACGCAAACAGAACTTACAGAAAAAATGGAAAATGATATTATCATTCTTCAAGAAAAAGGTAATGATAAGGAAGCTTTAAACAAAGCTAAAATACTGATTGAAGCTAACCCAAACCGCGCTTCTGCCCATTATTTATTGGCAAAAAGTGCCCTTAAGCTCAATCTCATAAAAGAAACACATCAAAGTTTTTTAAATGCAAACTTGTTTGATTGTGGCATAAATAAGACGCAAGCATTCACCAACAAAATAATTTCAAGCATTGCTCCTTTACATCATGTTGACATCGTTGACTTTGCAGGGGATGTAGCTGGAAGTATGGCCCGAGGAACAGATGCATTCTACCAAGAAGCATTACCCCAACCTACTCTTTATCATGAAATTATTCCCTATATATCTCATAGAGTATTTCAACACCTTTCAACCAAAAAAGGAAAGCTATGAATACAACACTTCCTTCCAAGTTAGATAAAGATCAGATCCTCATGTTGGCCGGGGATATTTCACAAGAGCTTTACATTGTAGTGAAAGGGAAAATTTTAATTTTTGTCCAAAAAGGTTCACAAATTATTCCACTTACCTACGTTGGCCCCGGAGAATTCATTGGGGAACTTTCCTTCTTTGATCAAAGTGAAAGATCGGCAAGTGCTATTGCTCTTGTCGATTCAGATATATTAAAAATTAACAGCAATGAGCTTCACCAAACTTTACCATTATGGATGAAAACCTTAGGTTCAAAAATCACTAAGAAAATTCGCGATAAAGACGACATCATCAAGAAAACTGGAATGAGAAAAAAATCTACTGAAACTATTGGAGCATTAGAGATAAGCGAACAAGCGAGAATTTACAAGTTAGTTGAAAGCTATAAAGCCTCGCTTAAAACCAAATAAGTTTTAAGCGAGACTCCCTTTATAAAACTCTTAAATCAGACCTAATTCTTTAACCGCGTCTCTCTCGCTTTTTAATTCATCGTGCGTGATTTTAAATTTTTCTTTGGAAAAATCATTGAGCTCGATGCCTTCTACCACTTTTACTTTTCCATTTTCAGTGCGACATGGATAAGAAAAAATTAATCCTTTATCGACACCATACTCTCCGTTTGAGCATAAGCACATGGAATAAGTATCGCCTGATTTTGTCTCGTGAGTCAGGTTATAAATTCCATCCACCACGGCATTGGCGGCAGAAGCTGCCGAAGATGATCCGCGGGCCTTAATGACAGCAGCACCTCTTTTTTGAACAGTTTCAAGAAAAGTTGTCTGAAGCCAAGCTTGATCGGTGATAACTTTACTCGCCGATGTACCATTAATTTTTGCCGAGTAAAAATCTGGATACTGAGTGGCCGAGTGATTTCCCCAAATCGTCATGTTAGAAATAGCATCCACATCGACTGAAGCCTTAGCTGCCAATTGAGATTTAGCGCGATTTTCATCGAGCGACGTCATGGCAAAAAAGCGATCCTGAGGAACATTTTTCGCTGCATTCATACATATAAGTGCATTAGTGTTGCATGGATTTCCTACGACAAAAACGCGAACGTCTTTTGCCGCGTAATCAGATATGGCCTGACCTTGTTTCGTAAAAATTCCGCCGTTGATTTTTAAAAGATCGGATCTTTCCATTCCATCTTTGCGCGGCACTGAACCAACTAAAATGGCCCAATTAACGTCTTTAAATCCTTCTTCGTATGAACTCGTACAAGTTACTTTTTTAAGTAATGGAAAAGCGCAATCTTGTAGTTCCATCGCCACGCCGTTTAAGGCAGGTACGGCTGCTTCTAATTCAATTAATTGTAATTCAACTTGAGTATCGGCTCCAAACATTTGTCCCGAAGCAATTCGAAATAATAAAGCATAACCGATTTGTCCTGCGGCACCTGTAACCGCAACTTTCACGCGTTTTGTGTTGGCCATATTTCTCTCCTAAATTTTGTGAATGACTCATTTTAACCCTTTCTGGTTTCACTTATCAAGAGAATCAATCAGATGAAATTTTAATTTGCTTTAAAATCTATGAAGCATAGATTACACTGGAGCGGTATTATTTTATGACAATCAAAAAAAGGAAAAGATCGTGCAAGATCGTTCGCCAAAACCTAGACCATCATCACCCAATAAAAATAACCATCGCCATCAAGGCCCGCGCCCGCAACAAGCCGGTGGCCAGTCTTCTCAAAACGGACATGGACAACAAGGCTCGGGACAAAATCACAATCCTAACCACAGAAGGAAAAAATTTTTTCGCCACCGCAATCATCAAGATCAGCAAGCGCGACGAGAGGGCGGATCTTCACAATCGGCGAACTCTCCTCAAACCCAACAACAAAATCAAAAGCGTTTCCTAGAGAGAAGTTACGAAAAATATATCAATTTGTTGGACCAACATTTAATTGCGCGCAAAAAATTTCACGATCTTTACTATCGCGCCGATCATCAGCAACTAAACCGCCTCGAGAGAATTTTTGATCAAACGCTTAAAGACTTACGCACCTATGAAGAGAGCTTAAGCCCGGAACTTAAAGAGTATGTGGAATCGAGAGTTAACGGCCTAAAACTCGATCAGACTTATACTTTAAATCATCCCAGTACCGTGCAAGAGCACATTGAGTCTGTGGAAAGTTTGAATGTGGAAGTGATCTTTCAAGATCCGCACCTTCTTCAGTCGCAAATTCAATGTAACTTTGAAAATGATACCGAAGAAAGTGTGGGAACAATGGACGATTATTTGCGCTACAAAGGTTAATTTTGTTTTAAAGGTAAAGATCTTTTTGCGAAGATTTAAGGGCCTGACCTTTGTTAAAAAAATTGGTCAATGTTTCTTCGTGATCTTTTAAAATTGCTTCCTTGATCTCATCGGGATGAATATCTAGGACTTCGGAAATTTTTCTCATCATTTTAAGCGGAACATTGCAAAGTCCTCGCTCGACGTTTGAAATAAATTGGCCATTTTTATAACCGAGCATTAGGGATAAATCAGATTGCGAATAGTTCTTTGGATGCCCAATGCGCTTCGTTCTAATTAATTTTGCAATATGGTTAAATGATCTCATTTTATTTAGCCTCCGGTGTCATCTGTATGTGTTTTTAAGTGTTTAAAGTACTAATCTTGATGTAATCTTAACATTGTTTTAAATTATGTGAAACTTAATTTTATAAGAAATTGAAGGGAAAAATAAAAATTAATATGCGAACGCTTAGTACTTGGAATGTGAATGGCCTAAGGGCCGTATTTAAGAAAAATTTACAACACTATCTTCGAGACTCAAGCCCCGATCTGCTGTGCTTGCAAGAAATTAAGGCGATGCCTGAAGATGTCCAAGAGGAATTGTCCATATTAGAAACGACCTACCACGTTTATTTAAACTCTGCGACCATTAAAGGCTACTCCGGCACGGCGATCTTGGTTAAAAAATCCACCGCACCAAATTCCTTTAGAGTACAAAATGTAGAAACAATGGAAGGTCGTTTGATGGTTTATGAAGACGATCATTGCATTGTTATAAATGGCTACTATCCCAACGGTCGTCGCGATCATTCTCGCGTGGGCGATAAAATTGAAATGACTTTTAGGGCCCTCGATTTAGCTTTAAATTATAAACTAAACCATCCAGATAAAACGCTTATCATGACAGGGGATTTTAATACCGCTCATCGAGAAATAGATTTAAAAAATCCATCCACTAATAAATTCACCACGGGATTTTTAAACATCGAGCGCGCGGCCATCGATCTAGTGCTTGAATCTCGCATGGTCGATGTTTTTCGTTACTTTAATCCAAATCAAGTTGATGCCTACACTTGGTGGAGTTATCGCAATTTTTCCCGGGAAAAAAATATAGGTTGGAGACTCGACTACAACTTTTGTCACGAAAGCGATATAAAAAAAATGATTCGCATGGAGCATCACACGCAGGTAACCGGCAGCGATCATTGCCCATTGTGGTTGCAGTTTATATGAGGTTTCTACCGCGATAAAATGTCGCTTCCACTAAGCTTGCATACATTGATCGTTTTTTTACCCGCTTTAAGATTTCGAGCAAGACACTTTCAGCATTCCATTTTCCTTTTGCGATTAATTTCGATGAATCTGTTGCTTGAAATTTCGATCCATCCAGCACTAAAAAATTGGCCCATTTTCCCTTTTCTAAACTTCCACAATAGCGGTCGAGCTGCAAAATTTCTGCCCCTGCTAAAGTAGCGCGATAGAAAGCTTCCGACACAAGCTTTGGATTTTTATTTTGGGAAATAAAACTCTCCATCACATCAAACATCGAAAGATACGGCCCGCCACCGATGTCTGAACCTAAGGCCCAGGCAACTCCGTGGCGGTTAACTTTTTTATAGGGAAAAAGGCCCGAGCCTAATCCTAATTGTTCGATGGGAGCATTGCTAGTTGGACAATGGCAAAGTGAAGTTTTGGTTTTTTTAAGCAATTTAAGTTCTTCACTGCTTAAGTAAATTCCATGCCCCATAATTGTTTTAGAGCCTAAAATATTCGATCGATGATAGATGTCGGTATAAGTTTGTACATCGGAAAATTCTTTAAATTGCGACCGATAAAGATCGAGTACAAAGGAAATTTCATTTTGTGTTTCGCTCAAGTGAGTTTGGATAAAACTGTGATGAGGAGCAATTTCTTTTTGACCATGGCGCATCAGTTTGGGAGTTGTGGTGATGGCAAAACGCGGAGTAAGGGCGTAGCGTTTTTTATATTTTTTGGCCAGCTCTCGCACTGCTTTTAATGAGTCGCGCGTGCTCATGGTGAGATATTCGGGCGACTGCATATCCATAAGCACATTGCCCACGATAAAATCGCCGACAAAATTTTCCATGGCGTGATCAACTGTGTGCGGGTAAATCGCACTATAGCAGGCTCCCCCCAGAGTCCCATTTTTAATTAATGCTTTTTTAAATTCGATTGCTTTTTTCTTGGAATAAGAAAGCGATTTAAAGCGCGCTTCAGTAGGCCATGTGTATTTTGAAAGCCAAGTTAATAAATTATCTTTTTTCATCATGCGCACGTCATCTTGCACCCAATGAAAATGCATATCAAAAAAACTCGGCATGATGATTTTGTCGCTGTAATCTGAAATCGCCACTTTTTTCCATGTAGGGGAATTCTTAACAAAGGTTTTAAATGCCTTGGGTGATTTTAAAACTTCGACAATTTTTCCGTCTTTTAAAAGAAGATAAGCCTTTTTTATATATTGGCATTTTTTAAGCTTGCGAGCATTTTTATTTTTTATGGGCGATTTTTCTGCTGTTAAAATTTGAGTCAAGTAAATGTGACGCATAGAATCCTATCGGTTATTTTCATTTAGTTTTAAAAATAATATGTGACATTGTTTTAAAAGAGAGACAAGAGATTAAAATTAGCTAAAAATTAGAAGACATTTTTCAGGCAATTGTAAGTCAAATTTGCTCGAGAGTTGTTGTGGGTCACTTTATCATTGTACAAAGCTAAATTTAATGAGCATTGGTTTTTTTCGAGTGCTTTGCTTAAATTTATTTGATCGCTATTTTTATTAGAGAGGCCTGTCACATTGAATCCGTTATTTTGATATCCCACTTTCGCTTGCCCGCTCCGATCGAAGCTCAAGTGAGCGTGATCAAGATGCAGCGATAATTGACCTTTAGTACTCGCTTCAACAGAGAGATCTTGTTCAAAATTTAAGCGCGCAATAATTTCGGCAGGGAGATCGCAATTAGTCTTGGTCAGAAAATTTTTACACACTTCTTGCAAGGGTCTTATATATTTCGTTTCGATGACTGCTTGGGCACTTCCTACGTTGCCAAGAGAAACTAAGCTGGAAGATCGCTTTTGGACTTTTGTTTCTGGTGCGACATAAGCGACATAAGAATCAACGGCAATTTGAGGTTGGGCCACTTGATCATTCGAACTTTGATGCTCTTGATCGCTCATTGGCATAGCTTTAATCTCAGGAAGTCTTTTTGCGTCCTTACTTTCGTAATCGTAAAGAAAGATTCGCGATCTTCCATCTTTATAGACAATCAATTGCACCAGTTTTGTTTTATCTTTGGATAAAAAATATTGTTCGTAGTAATCGCCATTTCCAATTTTTAGAGTCGCGACGACATGAGACTGATCGTTAAAGGTTGGCATAACGTAATCTCTCATAAATTTAGCGCGACCGTTAAAAACTTCTCCGGGAATGATATCGATTGCTTCATCTAATTCAGACCGCGATCCACATGCACTTAAATTGTTAATTAAAGTTTTATTTACTCCCTGAGCAAATAAAACTTCCGGATCGACTTCCACTCCCACTATTTTTCCTATTTCGCAGGCAAGTTTATCGATCTCATCAGTGATTAATTTACAACGATCTTGTTTTAGATTTTTATTTTTGACTGCCTCGCGAATCTGATTCATGGCATTTTTTATAACTGTTGAAACAGACTGCGCCTTAAGCTCCATCGATGCGAGCAAAAAAACGAAAACAAAAATTGACCTAAGAAGAGCTTCTTTCATGCTATCATTATGGCATACTAAAAAATAATTCTCTATGGAGTTTATTGATGGGTGAATTTTACCTCCTTCCTATTAAAAGTGATCATTCCTATTGTCAGTCTAATGGACAAAATTTTAAATGCACTTTTAAATGTCACCTTGATTCCGATTATATTTATTTGCATTTTAGATTAGATGACCCCCATCAACTGATCGATTTAGGCAACTACTCTCCACGACACCAGCGGGTCATTGGGCTATGGGAAAAAACTTGCTTTGAATTTTTTTTACGCCAGCAAAATAGTGAGTCTTATTTAGAGTTTAATTTTTCGCCACAATTTTCCTGGAATGCCTTTTCATTTCAAAGCTACCGCGGACCACTTCATGAATGGGAAGCGATTAAGCAATGTGAGATAGATATTTTGCGAGAATTAGGACGATTACAGTTGATGATTAGAATTAGAAAAAACGAGATTAATGCTTTTTTCAAACCCAATGAAGGGCTTCTTTTTTCCGCCACGGCCGTGCTAAAAAATAGAGATGGAAGTTTTCATTATATGGCAATTAAGCATGCCGATCAAAAACCAAATTTTCATCACCCAGACAGTTTTATTCCATTAAGTGAATAAAAGGTCTGAGTGATCAAATAGATTTATAAATATGTTTTAATTGTGATCGTGGATTCTTTTTCCGAAACCTTGGCAATCACGCCGGTCACTAAAAGTTCTTGATAAAGAAAAGATTTTAATTTTTCCCCCATGGCATCCATGACCACGGTATAAACTTTTTGATCGTTTGCTGATTTAAACTGTAGCTCAGTCACTACACCTGCTGCCGAACGCGCTTTAGGTGAAATGGTTCCGGAAAGTTGGATCAATTTATCTTTGTAGAGGTAATAGCTGTCGCGATCAAAACTGGATTCAGATTTATCTTTGGCAGATTTACTTCCGCGTTCTTCGTCATCACCGTCTTCGTCGTCAAACGAATAATCGTCCGAAGAATCCTCTGATTTCTCATCATCGGCTAAAATCTCATCATCAAAATCTTCTAAATCGTCTCGTCCCGGGGCCATTAAACATCCTTTGTAAATATTACAGTCAATAAAAACTCAAATGATATACCTTAAAATAATAAAAAAGTAGCACAGAAAATCAATCATTATTAATTTTTATATTCTTTTTTTTGGGCCAGATGATATACTGCCGAATATTCGTGAAAGGAAGTAGTCCTGCGGGATATATTTTAGTCACAATAAAAACAAATCAAGGAATCTACAAATGAAAATTCTGAACATTTTTTTATTTCTAATTATGCTAAGTTCATTAATGCCTACCCTTCATACCCGTGGTCAACCATCAGTAGGAATAAATAACTTCAGTATAAAGCTTAATATGCAAAATTTAATTGCTTACGAAAATGAAGAGGAAGAAAGTGATGAAGAGATGAATTCAAATCTACCAATTGTAAACTCTCTCCCAACTCCTCCCTTAAGCGATGATGAAAATGCTGAACAAACATTCAATTCCATGAATGATGAAGACTAATTATTTAAAAGTACCCTTTAATTTTTTACATTCGACGTTTGTCATTTTTTTAATCCCCTGACCTTTGCATGCATTTGTGCCAGCGCATGAAGTTGAGGCTGTATGACAATCAGACTGTCCTTTGCAGGCATTAATACCATAACAATCACCATGAATTACTTTTTCCACATTTGAATTTTCCTGCTTTACCTTAGCTGGGACCGCACCATTTTGAGCAGTCGTTGCTGAAAGCGACCCTGATGTCACAAGGCTTGCAAGGAATAATGATTCAATTAACATTTGTTTCTTACCCATTTGTATGTTCTCCTTCATCCCAAAAAAATTGTTGTTACATTGAGCATAAAGCATTAACAAAAAATAGCCTATCCCTTTTTCTTACAAATCGAAAGTCCGAGAGTGTCCCATCTCATTTTTTTAAAAAATTAAATTGTGGATTATCTCTGAGCTAATAAGCGAAGTTTTTTTGACAAAGACTTTACAAATTAATTTGTGGACTAGACTTTCAAAGATCATCATTATTAAATATATTACATTTTTATAATATACAGGATTTTGAATTTGGCAGTTAAAGCAGAACTCAAAAAAGAAATTGCACATTACGAAAACTTTTTTTCGCGCATGGGGTTTAAATCCATCGACGGAGCAGTCTTTGGCCTGCTTTCTTTTAGCGAAGAACCGTTAAGTTCCGACGAAATCGAAAAAGAACTCAGTTTATCTCAAGCTGCAGTTTCGCTCTCGCTCAAAAGCTTGACCCAAATGGGGGCCATTGAAACCCTCACTTTGCGCGACCTAATCGAACACGATAAAGATTCGTTTGATCAAGGTGAAAATAAATTTGAAGGAAGTGACTTAAGAAGAAAATTCCATCGTGCGAAAGTCGATTCGCTCAACATCGTCGCGTCTGTTTTTCGCAAAAGAGAGGAAGAGTACATTCGCGAATTAAAAAAAATGGCAATCAGAGTCTTGCATCACGAAAACCAATCGGCATCGATCGTCGCCAAAAGAATGCAGTCGATTATCTCTACTAGCGATTTGGCCTTAAAAGTTCTGCATTATATTTTTGAATTAAGTCATATCGACTCTCGCACGCCGGAGGATTTTGGACGATTCACCAAACGCGCCTTTCAACAGGACTTTATCAAAGACACTGTCACTGATTTAAAAAATAAATTAAATCCTATTCAAATTCTTAAAAATAAATCAACATCACCACTTAAAAAAATGAGTGAGAAGGAATTTCATGACTCAATTAAAAACTAAATCCTTGCACGAAAGAATAGTGATTACTGGAATAGGACTCACCAGTCCGCTGGGAAATAATCTGGCAGAGCTGAGAGAAAATTTATTGCTCGGTAAAAGCGGAATCACCCACGGAGAAATTCGACATATGGGCATTCAAGCGCTGGGGAAATGTCACTTCGATGAACAAGCTTACCAGTCAAAAAAAATGCGCAAACGCGGAACGCGCGCCGGTGCGATTTCTATTTACTGTGCCCACGAAGCATTAAAAGATGGTTTTTACGATTTAAAAAATATTGCTTCCGATCGCGTGGGAGTATACCTCGGTATTACAGAACACGGGAACGTCGAAACAGAACAAGAAATTCACGAGCTCTATAATAGCCACGATAAAAATGTCGAATTTTGGTCGCACCATCACAATCCCAGAACTGTGGCAAATAATCCCGCAGGAGAAGTGACATTAAATCTTTCCATCACAGGCCCGCACTATACAATAGGCGCCGCCTGTGCCGCGGGAAACTTAGGCATCATTCAAGGGGTGCAACAACTTCTACTGGGCGAAGTTGATTTAGCTTTGGCCGGAGGAATTTCTGAGTCGACAGAAACTTTTGGGATCTTTGCCGCTTTTATGGCCCAAGGGGCGTTGGGAAAAAATATCGATCCGACGAAAGCTTCAAAGCCACTAGACAAAGATCGCAATGGAATTGTCGTTAGCGAAGGCGGGGCGATTTATTTATTAGAAAGATTGAGCGATGCTTTGGCGAGAAATGCAAAGATCTACGGCGAGATAGTCGGTTATCACTCTAACTCCGATGCCAGCGACTTTGTTTTACCCAACGATATAAGACAAGCGGAGTGTATGCAAAAAGCGATTGCAAAAGCAGGTCTTAAGCCGAGCGATATTCACTTGGTTAATATGCACGCAACTGGAACACATTTAGGCGATATTCAAGAATGCAAGGCCGTGCAAAAAGTATTTCACGATTGCCCGCACACCTATGTCAACGCCACCAAAGGTTTTATCGGCCACGCCATGGGAGCAGCTGGAGCTTTGGAACTCGCCGGCAATATCCCCAGTTTTTTTGATCACCAAATTCATCCATGTAAAAATATCGATCAACTCGATCCGGAATGCGCCATCACCAACCTAGTGATCAGCGAAAAAAAAGAAGCCGTCGTGGAAACAATTTTAAATAATTCCTTCGGTATGTTGGGAATTAATTCATCGCTTATCGTTAAAAAATATAAAGAATAAAAAGATTTTGTCCTCAAAATCAAACATTAAAAAAGGAGACCCTATGTTATCAAATGAACAAGTAAGAGAAAAAGTTATCGACATTATTGCCGACATCGCTCTCGACAGCGACCTTTCTGGCCTCAACGATCAAGAGGCTCTGCGCGATCAATTAGATCTCGACTCTATGGATTTTTTAGATATCGTAATGGAGCTTAAAAAAAGACACAAGATTGAAGTACCGCAAGAAGACTACCCTCAATTAAGAAGCATGAGTTCTTGTGTCGAATATCTCGCTCCTAAATTTAATGTATAAGTAAAATCATGAATCAAAATAGACATTGCGATGTCATTATCATTGGAGCGGGAATGAGTGGACTGGCTTCTGCCATTCGCGCTTCCATGTTTGATAGAAAAGTTATTTTAATCGAAGCCCATAGTATTCCCGGCGGACTTAACTCCTACTACCAAAGAGGAAAAAGAGAGTTGGATGTAGGGCTACATGCCCTGACCAATATGCTTCCTGAAAAACTTTCAAGTGCCGACAAAAAAAAGCCTTTTTTTAAAATGCTCAAACAGCTAAGAATGAGTGTAGATGATTTTAAGCTTCGTTATCAGGCCGGGTCTAAAATTGTCTACCCTGAAAAATCACTCGCCTTTACCAACGACATTGAAGATTTAAAAAATCAAATACGTGCCAACTTTCCATTGGAGTACGATGCCTTCCTCCATTTTCTACAGCAGATAGAATCATTTAATGAAGTCAGTCTCGATCATTCGCTCTCACGACCGTCTCGCGAAGTCTTGCAAGATTATTTTCGCGATGAAGAGTTGATCGATATGCTTTTGTGTCCGCTTCTAATCTACGGAAGCTCCTGGGAAAACGATCTTGAATTTTATCAATTCATTATCATGTTTAAAAGTATTTACCTGGAGGGATTTGGTCGTCCCCACGGCGGTGTACGGGTTATCATCGACTTGCTTTTAAAAAAATTTCTCGAACATAGCGAGCGCACCCAATCGCAAATATTGTACAAAAAAAGAGTTAAGAAAATTCTGCAAAAAATAACATCTGATACAAAAGATCCATCGATCGAACATGTGGATCGAGAAGCGTATGGTGTAGAACTAGAAAGTGGCGAAGTCATCACCGCTGCAAAAATAATTTCGACCATTGGTTTGATCGAAACAGATCGATTGTTACAACCAAATGATGGCGAAAAAAATGGTCAAGATAACATCGATCAAACGCGGATAAATTTTTTAACACGCGATCGTCCAAGCATTCAGTCCGCAGAGGGAAAACTTTCCTTTTGCGAAACTATTTTTTTCACCGATCGACTTCCCCGAGACTACAACATTAAAGAAAGCATCATTTTTTACAATAAAAATAAGCGCTATCAGTATAAAAATCCCATTCATGCCTTCGATGATCAAAGCGCCGTACTTTGTTTTTCAAATAATTTTAGCAGTCGAACTTATTTCCAAGAGGAGTTTCGTGAGGGAGTGATGCGCGTGACTTTTATGGCCAATGCCCTAGAGTGTATTCGATTAAGAGAACACGATCGCGATGGCTATCGAGCGTTAAAGCAAGATATCGCTTTAAAAGCGCGCTCTGTCTTAGAAGATGTTTGTGGCGAAAAAATTAATATTCTGTATCAAGACGTCTTTACTCCTGCCACAATTAAGCGATACACCGATCACCATAAAGGATTAGTATATGGCGCTGAACTAAAACTAAAAGATGGCAAAACCCTCGTAAAAAATTTATTTATCGCTGGAACGGATCAAGGCTTTCTTGGAATTGTGGGTTCCATTCTCTCCGGAATTTCTATGACCAACTTACACGTGCTCATGGGAGATGACTAAAATGCGATATCAAAATGTCTACATAGAAAGTATGGGACAATACCTCCCGGAAACCTCCACCACATCTTTATACTTAGAAGATCAATTAAAAGATCTTTACGACCGCTTAAAAATTCATCCCGGTCGAATAGAACTAATGACCGGTATTTGGGAAAGAAGATTGTGGCCTAGTTCGACGAGACCTTCTGATCTCGCCTTTAAGGCGATTCAGGACATTTACGATGAAGACGCAAATAATGATGCAAGCGTTGATTTAAGTCAGGTGGATTTACTTATACACGCCTCCGTTTGTCGCGACTTTTTAGAGCCGGCCACCGCAACAGTGGTTGCCGATAAATTAAAATTAAAAAATGGGGCGCAATGTTTCGACCTCTCCAATGCTTGCTTGGGTGCTATACAAGCCACTTGTCTTGCAGCTTCACTGATTGAATCGGGACAAATTAAAAATGCCCTGATTGTAACAGGAGAAAATGCCGGGCCATTGGTTGAGTCGACCCTACAACTCTTAAAAACTAACTCTCAAATTGATCGTCGCGAGTTAAAAAAATACTTTGCTAATTTAACCCTCGGTTCGGGTGCCACTGCCCTATATTTAGTCGCTGAAAAAATGGCCAAAAATCCTTGGGCAAAACTGGAAGCAAGTTTTTTTATGAACGATGTAAGCTCCAACCATCTCTGTCGCGGCGATGGAAATATTCACCAATTAAGTATGCAAACTGATTCGGAAAAATTACTTGAAATGGGACTACTTTTGGGTAAACAATCTCTCCCGCCCTTTTTTAAAATTTGGGAAAGGGATCAAAAAAATATCGATGTGGTTCTCACTCACCAAGTTGGCAAGGCCCACGAGGAATTGTCACTTAAAACTTTTGAACTCAATTCGCTCATCACTCACCGAACTTACCCTTTCTTGGGCAATACTGGCTCGAGTGCTCTGCCACTTACTATGATCGATGCTTATCAAAAAAACGTTTTAAAACAAAATCAGAGCGTCTTGTTGCTGGGAATCGGATCGGGCTTAGTGAACCAAAATGTTGGACTCAAGTGGCTTAGGAATGCTCCTTAATATATAAATAGACCACAAGAAAAATTAGGATAAAAAAATGTCTTCACAACTTTTAGACTCTGATGACCAAAAAAGACTTAATCATGAACTATTTCCCCTACCCGAGGATTTAAAACATGAATATCCTTTTGATGCCCATTTTTTTACGACCGGTCGTGGACATACTTTGCATTATATCGACGAAGGATTAAATCGCGAGGAAAGACCTTGCATCCTACTTTTACACGGAAACCCCACCTGGAGTTTTTATTTTCGAAGTATCATTAGAAATCTATCACAAAATTTTCGCGTAATCGCTCTCGACCACATAAATTGTGGATTATCGCAGAGACTTTCCCCCAAGGTTGAAACGACTTTAAGCGAACATATTGAGAACGCCCACGAACTCATCGCTTTCTTGCAGCTTAAAAATATTTCTCTCATTCTTCACGATTGGGGAGGGGCCATCGGCATGGGCCTGGCCCAAAAAAATCCCGAAAAAATAAAATCAATCATCGCCATGAATACCGCTGCATTTTTAAGCCGGGACATTCCATGGCAAATAAATATGCTCAAAAATTCTGTGGGATTATTTTTAATTAAAAAATACAATCTCTTTGCCTACCCTGCGCTTTTTATGGCCAGTCAAAAAGGTCTCAAGCCTCTGGTCAAAAAAGGAATGATTTATCCTTACCTAAAAGAAAAGAATCGCGCGCAGACCGCACATTTTGTGTTGGATATACCACTAAAAAAAGAACATCAAAGTTTTGAAAAACTTCAAAAAATTGAAATCTCACTACAACATTTTGCCCAAAGTGAAATCCCCATAAAACTCATCTGGGGAAAAAAAGATTTTTGCTTTTCTATGAAATTTTACCAAAAGTGGTTGTCCTTTTTTCCCAACGCCGAGACCTTTGTTTTGGATAATGCTGGACACTATTTAATTGAAGATGAAACGGAAATCGTAAATCGCGAGATAGAGTGTTTTTTAAATAAACATTTTTTAAAACAAGATTGAGAGATGTATGAATATCGCCCAACACTTAACTGATCAAGCAAAAAAGCACGGAAATAAAAAGGCCATTATCGTAGCTAAAAAAATCTCATTTTTTAAAAAATGGTTCTCCAATGCTAAAAAAAACAGTATTTATCCATCAATCACTTTTAAAGACTTAGAAATTCTTGCATCAAAATATGCTTATGGACTAAAAGATTTAAATGCAGAAAAAGGCGATCGAGTCATTTTATTTTTACGACCAGGACCAGAGTTTATCGCAGCCACATTTGCCCTCTTTAAATGTGGACTAGTTCCCGTTTTTATAGATCCAGGAATGGGTCTTAAGAATGCATTAACATGTATTGAAAATGTATCTCCTAAAATCCTGATTTGTGAAAATGAAATTCACTATTTGCTGCCCTTCCTGATAAAAAAATTTCGTCACTTAGAATTAATTATCTCTAAAACTAGAACATTTTCTCCAATTCATTTTTATCCAGGCCTAACCAAATCGCACTTAAAAAAAATGACTCAAATTAAAAATATAAGCTTTGATGCCATATCAATGCAGGAGAATGAATGTGCCGCAATTTTATTCACATCTGGAGGAACTGGTAAACCAAAGGGAGTTGAATACAGTCACTCCATTTTCGATTTACAAATAAAAACATTACAAGAAATGTTTCGGCTCACTGATAATGATGTCGATCTTGCCGCCTTCCCTTTGTTTGCACTATTTACTCTCTCAATGGGAATGACATCGATCGTCCCTGATATGGATCCAAGCAAGCCTAAAAAATCTAATCCAAAAAAACTTTATCATAATATCGAGCAACTCAAACCTACTTTTGTTGCTGGTTCACCAGCTATCTGGGAAGACTTATCCGATTTCTGTCTACAAAATAAATTAACTTGTGATTCGGTTAAATCACTCGTCATGTTTGGCGCCCCTATTCCCATAAGATTGCACCAAAAATTTCAAAGTATTTTAACTAGTGGAACAACCTACACTCCTTACGGAGCGACAGAATGTCTCCCCATTTCAAATTTTTCTGGGAGCGAGATTCTTAAATCAACTAAAGATTTAACAATAAACGGACGAGGAATTTGTGTCGGACGAATTTCACCTCATTTAGAAATTAAAATCATAAAACAACAAAATAATCAAATTCTAAGCTTCGATCAAATTGAAGAGATGATGCCCCTTGCTCCAGGTGAAATCATTGTTGCAGGAGGAACTGTCACACATAAATATTTTCAAATGGAAAACGAAACCCGTTTAGCTAAAATTCACGACCCTAAAAATAATAAACTTTGGCATCGAATGGGAGATGTCGGATATTTAGATGATGATGGAAGGCTATGGTTTCTAGGTCGAGCCCATCATGTTGTCCAAACAAAATTTGAGACTTATTACCCCATCGCGGTTGAGGCCATATTTAATCAACATCCTGAGGTTTACAGATCGGCACTCATACCAATTAAGAATAATGCAAATGAAGTTACAGAAGCTGCGATAGTGATTGAAAGAAAAGATCGCGAATATTTACGTGGCCAGGACAAGAGCTTTTTTGAAAGCGAATTAATTAAAATTGCAACTAAGTATCCACATACAAAAAATATTAAACAAATATTTTATTCGCTAGAGTTCCCCGTAGATGTTAGACATAATATAAAAATTGACCGCCAAAAACTGGCGAGAGAAGTCCAAGCCCACTTGGATAAATTTAAACCTTTAACCTAGATCAATCACATGACAGATCAAAATAAGTTTGAACAATTAAAAATACAGCTCAAAGAATTTCTTGAAGCAAAATGTAACTTGTTAAAGAATAAAAATATTTTAGTGACAGGGGGAAGTGGCTTACTTGGGTTTGAAATCATAACCCAACTAAAATTATTAAAGGTAAATGTAATTAGTCTACAACGACATCACTCCGTTGAATGTGAGGAACTTTGCGTCCCGCAATTACTCATTGATCTTCAAGAAGCAAACAATATACAAAAACTAGAAATATTGCTTAAAAATGAATCAATTGATGCCGTCATTCATACAGCTTCTCTAGTAAAAATGTTTGCTCCCTATCAATTATTTTATGATGCCAATTTCAAAGCAACTCAAAATCTAATACAAGCCTGTAAAACAGCTAGAGTTCAATATTTTATTTATACAAGTACACCAAGTGTCGTTTTTGAACGCTCTTCGCTTCACGGAGTGGACGAATCACAAGCCTACACAAAGAGTCGACTTTCATACTATGCATATACAAAAATGCTCACTGAAAAAATGGTACTCAACGAAAACCTTGCATCTTTTAAAACACTATGTTTAAGACCACATTTAATTCTTGGCCCGCGAGATAAAAATATTGTCCCACGATTACTTAAAGCATCAGATCAAAATAAGCTAAGAATAATTGGAACAGGTGAAAACTTAGTTGATATCTCACACGTTACAAATATGGCCTATGCACACTTGTTAGCTCTAACAAATTTGTCGAAAGAATGTGCACACCACTCGCCAACGCTCTCTGGACAAGCATTTTTTTTAGGACAAGGCCCAGTAAAATTGTGGGAAATCATCAATGAAATACTGGTCATACATAAACGGCCAATTATTACTAAGAAAATTCCTTTTAAAATCGTCTATGGAATGGCCTTTATTTTGGAATATACTTATAAATTTTTTAACTATCTTAGTTCACAAAATCACGAGCCTTCAATGACTCGATTTACAACATTACAATTTAGCTGCTCTCATACTTATAATCATCAAAAGAGCAAAGATGCTTTGGGGGATTATGAAATTATCCCCACAGATAAAATAGTTCATTATTTGAAATGAGAATCGATGAAGTATAATTATTCAACTTCAAACTCTAAACTCGCTGGAGCTCGCATTCCATTGTTATTTTTAAACTGATCTAAGCTTGAGTGATAGGATCCATTTCCATAGTTAAAATAATCAGTTTTCTTTGCATTATATTCTGTATACTCAAATCTACCATGGGATTTAATATTTTGAACTTGAAACAATTGATCCAAGACTGTTCGTGATGAATTTTTTTCAGCTATTTTTTCTAATAAGTTTTTTAAACTGTGCATAGGTATTAAAGAAAAACTGCGATTTTCATCAAAACTTATACTTTGCATACATCGTCTCAAGACGGCCCTCTTCTTGCCAGGAAAAAGAAAATATTTTCTAGCCTTCTTCTGACATGCAAGTATGTGTTGTGAATAAACATCACTGTGACTTAAATCTTGCATATAGTTTGCATATTTATTAATTAAATCGTTTTTACAATTTACAAATAAGTCAGAAAAATCAACAAAAACTTTAAGCGGTCGATTTTTACATATTTCTTCCATTAAATAAAAAACTGAATTTGAATGTAAGTGATTAAAATAAAGCAATCCGTATTTTGAAATTACGGTTGTATTTTTAAAAAAATAAGGAGGTGACATTTTAACTGTCCCTAAAGAATTCATACGATTTTGATCAAACACGACTTCATGAGAAAGATGATGTCTTACTTTTTCATTAAACTGCGACAATCGCTCCCCAGCATTAAAAGAAGAAAATAATTCATGATCAATTTTCAGCGAAAAATTTTCATCTTTTAACGACAAATCAAGATCACCATTTTGGGAAAATAAATCTTGCGAATGAGCATACTCAAAATGAATTGATTTTGATTCAAACGCTGTTAATGTATTTTTTAACTTTAACAAGATGAACTTAGATAAGATGTTTTTAAATAGATGCCCCAAAATATTATCTTCAAGTTGTGCTTTAAGAAAAGAATGTTCAAAAAAAGTTTTCTTCACTCCATCTTTTATAATTTCTGTTTTTTGAAAACCTGACTCTTTTACTCCTCCCGACAAAAACATTGAGTACTTAAGTTTCTTTTTTTCGCTCTCTATATATTCTTCACTGGTAATATATTGAGCAATTTTTTTAATGTTAAATGCTTTAAATTTAAGTAATGAGCGAAGAGCTTCTTCAATTTCAATATTTTTAGACAAATTATCTACTTCATCTTGAGGAAAAAATAAGTAAGTACTTCGCTTAATTTCTTTAATCGACTCTGATTCTACTTTAAATAAGGATAAGCTTATTAAGCGCGAAAGAAAAAGCTCTAATTCTAAACTTATTCCAGCTTGTTGCATGTCTGTTTTTTCACTAATTAAAACCAATCCTGGTTTAGAAAACAAGTCAGACTTGTGAACTTCTGTTTTAGAATACCGAACATCGCGATAACTAATGCCTCCTTTCACTTTTAAATTATTAGCAATCGGCGACTCTTTTAAAAATGCGGCCTTAAAAGTAAATTGATCGAGACGCAAAAATGAATCATTTTGACTTAAATGCACAAAAGAATCGATATTTTCATTTAGAAATGGAAAAAATAAATGCTCTAGCTTTCCCATCAATGCAGTCCTTAGATCTTTTTCACTGCGAGTAAATTGAAACTTTCTTTTAAACGTCATTCCAACAAAATAGGCCATCTGGGATTCTGTTATTTTTAAATCATTACTAGCCTTAAGTTTATTGAGATACTTATGCAAATCTACTTCAATCGTAAAACTATCAATCACAATATAGCCGCGATCCGAAAAAAGGTCAGGTGAAACATTGCGATTTATTTCAATATTAAAGTCGACAAATGGTCGAATGAGTCGAACGGCCATCTGCTGGCCATTAATGGGATTATTAAATTGATTTAAAACATCTTGATAATCTCTTAAAGCATATTCATTCATTGAAATTCTTAAATCTTGGAACATTTCATCATAAAGATTTCGCTCTTCTAAAGAACCTTGTATTCTACTGAAGTCGATGGACTCACCCCTTAAAATCATTGGAGTAAGTGGAGCTAAAATCAAGAGAAAGATGGGGATTATTCTTCTCATTTTGATCTCATTTAAAAAGATTACTTAAGTCCATTTTAGGGAAATAAAGGAGGATCATTGAGAGAATTCTTGACGCTCGTCCTTCCGATCACTTAGCATATTAAGGACAGATTACAGGCTGACATTTTTTTGAGGCACTCAGCTATAAGTAACTATTTTAAAATAATTTAAAACGGATCACTTCATTATGCTTAGCAAACCATACAAGCTTATTACTTTTTTTGGAATTTCCATCATTATGATTTTAGCAGGTGCTCTGCTTTTTTTTAATAAAATGATGGTTAAAGAATTTTCTTCAACATCTAGTACGCTTCAAATAAATATTGAAGAAATTTATACCACTGATTTAATGATTAACGCAGACCTCTTTGAGTTAAAATCAAACTATACAACGAATACAACTGAACTAAAAAAGCGAAGAGAGCGATTAAATGAAATAGTGAGTTTACTTAAAGGTATCGAAAACACAGATGATGAAATTACAAACGCAGTAAGTTTTTTAAAAAGATATGTTGAAGAAAAAATGACAAACATTGATATATTTCTCAATCTTCACCACCGTAACAAAAGTATTTTTAATGAATTGCAACTAGCACAACAAAACTTAAATAAGAATAATATTAAATATAGTTTAGATGGAAGAGATTTTTATCGAGAAAGTCTTTTTAACATTCACATGTATTTGCACTACCCGACAAAAGATAATGAATGGCGAGTGAATGAAGACTTAAAAATTCTGCACCAAATTTACACTTATTCTAAAACCCCCATTAATCATATCGAAGTTTTCATGAATTTATACGAAGAGTTGCGAGACAATAATATTAAAATGAATAAAATATTATCCAAAAATAAAGATGAAAAAGTGAGCACATATATCTCCCTGATTCAAAAACTGACCCGCGATCACAGTGATGAAAAAAATCGACTGGCCAGATATTTTTTAGGTTCGGGTGGAGCTATTTTAAGCCTGTTGGTCGTTTTTCTATTTTTTTTCATCAAAAAACTTTGAATATCGCTTAATAATTTCTTCATCAAAAGCATTTACGGCCATACCAGCATCAATTAAAAGTGTGGATGCATTGATTCCGCTGGAAGCATTGGAAAGCAAAAAAACGATACTGTTGGCAACCTCTTGAGTTTTAAGTGCACTATGCCGCAAAGTCATTTGCTCTGAAAATAAATAGGCATCAATATATCCTGGAATGCCGGCCGATGCCGATGTCTTAAGCGGGCCTGCTGCCACAGTATTAAAACGGACTTCAGAAAAGCTCGCAAAAGATTTTGCCAAGAAATGAGTCACCGATTCGAGCATCGCTTTAATTGGCCCCAGATAGCCATAATTAGTTGCTTTAGTGTTTGAAATAGAAATTGTTACCACCGAAGCACGATGATTAAAAAAATCTTTTAAATCGCCACACATTTCCACCAAAGAAAAAGCCGATATTTGGGCCGCATTTAAAAAGTCGTCGCGCTTCGTTTCGTGAAAAGGCTTAAAACCCTCGGAGTAATTGGCAAAGGCCATAGAGTGCAAAAAACCGTCTAGCTTTAACTGATGATTGCTTAAGTAATTTTTAAGCTCAGTCATACTGTGATGATGATTGACGTCGTGAATAAATATTAAATCATCGGGGAAAAGTTGCTGGCACGCTTTTTTATTGGCTTCATTTTGAACGGTAAAAATGATCTTTCCACCGTGCTTTTGAATTAACTGCGCCACAAAGTAGGCAATAGATTTTTTATTGGCCACTCCACTTAATAAAAATAACTTCTGATTAAAATTTAAAAAATCAGCAGATGACATAACTTAACCTTCAACTTCGGTAACAGTAAATTCAAGCTGACAAATCACTTTTCCAGCTTCTTCTATTTTCCCGCGGCAATAAAGTGCGTTGGACACCTGCTCCACTACTTCAACATGCATATTAATTGTAGTGGGAGGAATAATCATTTTTTTAAACTTAGCATTTTGAACTCGGGTGACAACCCCCAATTTACCACTTTCTTTATTCTCAGGTTGCGACAATAAAATCGCAGCCGATTGAAAAAGTGCCTCTTGCATCAAAACCGCCGGCATAGTCGGTCTTCCGGGAAAATGTCCTTTAAAAAAATCTTCTTCTCCAGATAAATTCAGCGACGTTAGAATTGTTCTCTTCTCGCGATCCTCGGAAAGAATTTTATCGACAAATAAAAATGGTTCTCGTTGTGGAATTCTTGCTTTGATAAGTTCTAGATCATGATCATTTTTTAACATCGGGAGTTTCCTTGAAACATAAAATAGGGAATCAATTTTATAAACAAGATAATGAATTATTGGAAGTGTTTCTGCAAGTCGTGGGCCGCAAAATCGATAAATTGTCGAACTCGCGCAGGCATTTTTTTATTGGGCATCACAAAGTGCACGGGAACACCGGGAGTCACATAGGATTTAAAAATATGCGTAAGCTCTCCCGACTCGAGGGATTTTTGTACCAAAATCGAGGGAAGTAATGCAACCCCGAGTCCATCGATGGCGCATTTTATAATACCATCCATCACATTTGTGGTGATGAGATAATCGGTTTTAAAATGGACGTATTCGTGTTCGTTATAGAGCACCCAATCTTTCACCTTCCCCAATTCTCCAAAACCAATTATCGGCAATGTGGCAAGATCATCAAACGTCTCTATTTTTTTATACTTCAAAAGTAACTTTGGCGAGGCCACAATAATATTTTTAATCTCGCCAAGTTTTTTTGAGATAAGAGAAGAGTCGGAAAGTTTTCCCACGCGCAAGCCTAAATCAATGGGCTCTTTATAAAAATCTACTTTGCGGCCGGTGCTATAGACATCGAATTTAATTTTGGGATTGAGGTCCATAAAGCGCGAAATAATATCTATAAGGAAAAAACGACTCAAGTCTTCCGGCGCGGTCAAACGAATCGTACCAATCAACTCTTTTTGAAAATCGATCATTTCCCGTTGGGAATCTTCCAAGGCCTTTATCGGCGCCGTAATTTTTTTATACAGATCGAGCCCGGCCGGAGTCAGTTTAAAACTTCTCGTGGAGCGATGGATTAATTGTACGCCAAGTTTATTCTCTAGTTCTGATACTCTTCGACTGAGAAGTGATTTTGGAACATTGAGATACTCTGAAGCTTTGGAATAACTAGAATTCTCAACTACTTTGGAGAAAAAATAAAAATCGTCAAAAACCATTTATAACCTCCAAAACTAAATGAAACTATCCCCTTATAATTGTTCTAATTATAGAACAATGTGTTGCTCCTTTAAAAGCATCATTTCTCTTTTTTTCAAAAAAAAATTGGCCATAATAAATTTAGCAATCACGCTCAAAACAAAATGGAGAAAATGATGAAACAAATCACTCTTGCAACAATGTTATTTTTAAGCTTAGGCCAAATTCAAGCTGAAACAACCAAAACCTATCAACTGGATGCAGGTCATGCCAAAGTAGGCTTTGAAGTGAGTCACATGATGATTTCCAATGTCGATGGAAGATTTACCAAATTCACTGGAACAATAGTAAAAGGTGCCAAATTATCCGATATGAAAATTGAAACGGAAATCGATGTTGCATCTATTAAAACTGATGACACAGATCGCGATAAGCATTTACTCGAAGGAGATTTTTTTGATGTTCAAAAATTTCCTAAAATCACTTTTAAATCGACAAAAATTTCTGGCACGGAAAAAAAACTAGTGATTGAAGGACTTCTCACGATTAAAGACAAAACTGAAAAAGTTACTTTAAAGGGAAGCATGACAAAAGAGATCGTGGATCCATGGGGCAATACCCGCTTTGGTATTAATGGTTCATCGGAAATTGACCGCAAGAAATTTAACTTAACTTTTAATAAGGTAGCCGAGTTCGGCCCAGTTGTTGGCGACAAGGTAAAACTTAATATTTCTTCTGAAGCTATTCTAAAAAAATAATCTAGTTTTTTTTAAATTTAATCGGGAGACATGATCGATGAATACGCTTTATGAGTCCCCTCTCTTATTTGTCGGTCATGGCTCTCCTCTTAATATCCTCGATCATCAATTTCAAAAAGAAATCGCACAAATTTTTGAGCGCATTTTATCGCAACAAAAAATCGATGAAATCGTAGCCGTCTCAGCACATTTTGTGCGGCCTTTGTTTCAAATCGCCCTCAAAAAAAACCTAGATCAAATTTATGACTTTTATGGTTTTCCCCAAGAACTCTACGACATCAAATTTGCTTTAGAAGGAAACGAAAAACTTAGTCATAAACTATTAAACGATCAAAACCTAGGATTAAAAGCTGATGAAACATGGGGAATTGATCATGGCCTTTGGTGCGTCTTAAAGACAGTTGAATCAGATTTAAAACATTGCAAACTCACCCATCTTTCGGTCAGCACTCTTTTAAGCGATCGCGAGCATTTTGAGCAAGGGGTAAAGCTTCATCAGTATGCTCACTCAAAAAATAGACTCTTTCTTTTTTCTGGAGATATAATTCACGACTTAAGAAACTTAAATCCCGATCCATATGGCGATGCAATTAAAACTTACCTAGAATTTGAAAACGACATCCTTTATTCTCTCGTGCAAAAAAATTGGAATTTTCTTTTAAATCTTCAAACCGAAAGATCTTTAATATATCAGGAGGCCATCAATTCAAGAGAGCATTTCCTGCCTTTTCTTATGTTTTTGGGAATGTTAAAAAACAAACAGAATCAAGAACATTTGATTTTTAACCAACGTTTTCAACACTCAACGATTTCACTAACATCTATTTTAAATATTTAAAATTAGAAACGAAACCTCGTAAAAAATCACTACACTTTTGTTTTAGGGTCAATGTCGTTCTTTGATTTAACTCATCGATTAAAACTTTAGCTTCGCGAGGTAGATCTTTTCTAAGGTAAATTCTAGGATGTTTGATAATCTCTGCCTTTATCAGACGATCCCACTCGCTCAAGTGAATTTTGGTATGAGTGAGATAAATTTGTGTTTTGGATCTAATCGAAGCATCGGGATGGCCCAATAAACTGATGATAAATGGCATCTCATCGATCAGGACAAATTCATGTTTCGCTAAAGTGTTCAGGATTAAATTTACGACATCTTTAAACATTTTGCCATCCTTTGAAAAGTTTCTATTCATTGAAACAACACTCTTTAATTGATTAACCAAATCAAAACTAAGAAACTTGGTAGTGGAAAACTCGAGGTGAGGTAAATGAAATAAAATCAATAAAGCTTCACGAACTTGATCTAATTGCTCACTAACTAATCCTTTTCGAACTTTCTCCAAAAGATGACTTGAACTTAAGATATTAATTTTTCCTTTTTCAACCAATATCCTCATTTTTTTTAAATCGAGGGAATCCAAAACCGTTTCATCAGGAGAGACTGCGAGTAAGTCAAAAACAGCTGGGGATACAAGGGGATCTGAATCCGACCATATTTGATTGATTTCATGAAGTCTTTTTATGCCACTTGGTAATTGAATTAAATCGCGTAAAAATTCTTCATAGTGAGGTGCATTGATGGGATAAAAGTCCCCTTGATGAAAATCAATCAGCATGGATAAACCTTGAACAATTCTTTTTCTATTTTGAAGCACCAGTGCATCACCGGAGTGTAACTGATAAAGATTTTTAAGTAGTACTAACCAATAATTAAAATGAAAATCATTGACTCTTAAAGTATGATTTAATCGAAAAAACAAATGGTCAATTTCTTTATAGGTAGCTTTATTTTTATGGGCCCTATTAATTTCCAGCAGTAAATTAAGTACAAGTTGAACTTGTTGATCGTTTAAAGAAAAAAAATTTTTAAGAATTAACTCCTTTTCTGCTAGATGTGGAAACTTCAAAAGCACTAAAATGACTTTGGATTCATCAGCTTTACTATCTGCCGGCTTCATTTCGTCTAAAAATATATTTTTTTTACGATCCTGTGAAAAATACTGATTGAGCTTTTGCTTTAAATCCTGGGGACTAAACGAAAATAAATTTAAACAAATAAAAATATTAACGATTAGAAAAAAAAGAAGCTTCACAAGTCTAATCATATCCCCCCACTCTTCATGCGATGCAAGAGGGCATTCAATTCATCAGGACATGAATTTGGTAATTGATGAGAGTCATCTATTCCTGGAAGTTTTTTTGGAAATAAGTTGTTAATTAAATCCTTTTGATCTTGAGCGAGATGATTGCTGCCTAAAATAATTTCTTCTCTAAATTTAGTAAATTCAGATGGAGTGGATTGTAATATTTGAAACACTCTTTCGCGAACACTTTTACTTCTTGATGCTAAAGACATTGCGATATACTTATGCATCTTTTGCTGTTGAAAATACTCCACCTCTAATTCTCTCAAATCATTATTCACGATCATACTTCGTACAACTTCATCAAGCATTTCATTTTTTTTAACCGTCATGGGCTTTACTGCTGTTAAGTTAAAAAAATCCTCCAGCGAACCATCGAGATTTACATAAACCTTAAACAACTTTCGTACTAAAAAATCTTTTAAATGAACATCTTTTGTATCACGTGCCAAATCGAGTAATCGCGCCACAAGCAAAGTTAAACCACGATGGTGCAAAACGTACTCTCGATGAACGATTGTTATTTTATCGAGGAACTGAATAAAGCTTTTAGTAAGAAGTTTTTGAAGATCCAAATGTGAATAGTCACCATAAAAAAATAAATCCAAAAAAAGAGGGACATGCAAGCGAAGAAAAGTATTTTGAAAATATGCCTGATCATTTTTGGCAAGCGCTAAAAGTGCCGTTTTTTGGTATTGAATCATGTCGGAATTATTTGTAAATAACAATGATACCCAGGAAACAAAAGACCGCTGTGCATAGTGATTAATCATATCATAAGAATATTTCATTGAGTAAGTGATAACCGACACGAGGTTTTCCAGAATGAATTGATTATTGTCACTATTTCGATTACTAGACTTAAGATAAAGTGGGAGAAAAACACGCATTAAATAGATTTGTTTCATTTTAAAAAATGGTGTCCCAACCACTTCCCGATCTGGAAAGACCACCCTATCAAATTCTTTAAACATTGAATCAACGTCTTGAAAGCTTAGATCTTGGCTTGAACTAAGAGCACTTTTAAGTTTCATTACCAATTTAATTTTCTCTGAATCTGGTGGAAAAATTTCTTTTAAAACCTCATCATTTCTTACGTTAAAATAATCTTGTAAGAACATTTCAATAAGTGACATTTGAATATGTGGGGAAAGCTGACTCTCTTCTTTCCATAAAAATCTGGTTGTGAAATTTGTGATTGTATCAAGCTTTGATTTGCGATCGACGATGATGGGGCCATGATTAATCTTCGCCCAAGTCTGGTTTATTTCATCTGGTGACAGGGAAAAAAAATTCAACAAATCGTCATTTTTATTCTGACTACGAAGGGTCATCTTTATTTTGATCAAAAAATCTCGATCAACTTCATAAATGCGATAAAGTATTTGCAACCGGGAAGCAAGAGAAGAATATTGATCTGGACTTAGATCAAATACAAAGTAAGTGGCCTTTATATTCAAGGTTAAGATAAGGGTGAATAAAAATACAAAATGCCTCTTTAAATTCATGCTGAAGAATATATCATAGAAGGGTTTGTTTTGGATAAATTATGGGATTATTGATGTCTAAATTACAGAGTGTTTAAGTTTTAGATAGAGGCAAAAAAAAGGGAGTCTACTGACCCCCCTTTTAGGATTTTTATTGCTTTGAAGCTTTGTTACCACCAAATATTTTTTTTAATAATCCTATTTTAGGCGTAGCTGGTTTTTGAGTATCACTTCTTAAAGCATCAGAGATGGAAGTATTCGTAACAACTTACTTATCCTCTGCGCGACATTCTTTTGGCAATAATAATTCAGTCATTTCTTCTAGAGAAACATAATTTTCAGGAAAATGCTCATAGATCCCATCATTATTAAAGATAGTTGTTTTGAATACAACTGATAGTTTACCTGTCGCAAAATCCAAAGTTGACATCACGTTCCCAGCTATGTCGACTACATCTTGTGAAGTTCGATTCTTTATAAGCAGTCCAAAATCACTCCATGTTTTTCTGGTACTCAATGCAAAATCTTTTAAAAATTTATTTAACTCATTTTCGCTTCTCAATGACAGAGGAGACAAGTAAACATCTAAAGATTTACCGTTACTGTAGATCTGGAAAATTCTATCAATATCACTTTCTCCAACTGAACTATTACGAACATATTTAATAATAAAAGGGTTTGAAAAATATCCATATACATCTCTACGTATTTCTTTCTGGTCAAAATCATCTTTAAAAATATCAATGTTAACATTTTGACTTTTAAGATTGTACATTGTTCCTATTTTATCAGATTTAATCGTTGTTACTTCAGGATTACTGGAAACTTTTCTAAGGATTTCAGAACGAATATAATTATTTAAATTCTGTTCTGCTTGAGCTGCATTTTTGCTACGTCTTAAATGTTCATCGAACTTTTTAATTAATATAGTGAGTTCTCTTTTTTCTGCCTCACTCATTGGCATAATACCATTATCTGTAGCATATTGAATTTTACTTGATAACGCTTGCAATTCTTTTCGATCACTTTCTGAAGCATCTGTCTTGAATTTAAGCTCTGCATGTCTAGAAATTTCTTGAATTGTGGGAAGTCTCGAGCTTTCAAGTTCTTTATTCTGAAGTTCTTTAAGTCTCTCTTTTTCATTAAAACTAATGACGACATTTTTATAATCAAATTCATTATCTTTAATATCTAAAAGAAAGCCTGAGAACTTTCTTTGATCAATTTGCGGCGATAACATCATAAGCATTTCTTTTTCTGCTTTGCGAATACTTAGAGTCTTCTGATTTAAAGCGTCTTTAATCTGACTTCTTCTAATCTCACAGGTGGAAGAGACATCTAAGGCATATGCCTGAGAAAAAGAGATCACCGATAAAAATGCTAGGGTTGAAACTTTCATTTAATATCTCCAAACTGTGATTAACATGATCAAGTATTTACAAAATCAATACCAAATCTGGTCGTCTAAATTTAAATTTAACTCATTAAGATTATAGTTAACAAAAAAAAACTGATATGACTCATGATTTGATCCATCGTATAGTTTTTAGACATTTAAAACATTATTAAATCTTATCACAAGAAGTGCTCAGTAGACTTAGCTACCTACTGAGCTTGAATGCGATTCTTTTTTAGTTATTTTAGGGTTTCAACTAAGTCTAATAAACTCCACTGATAATTGGCTCATTTTTAGTTCTTTATATCAACTAACAATTCATCAATTTCTTTTAAGTCTACTATTAAACTATTTGAAGTATAAAAAAGAGCATTAGAATTAATGATTGCGCCATTTCTTCTCTCGCTAGAAATTATTTTAATGTTATCTTGTGAAATCTTTATTGAAAGCTTTACTTGAGGGCCATTCTTTGAAGTAAACAAATACTCTGAACTATTTTTTGAAATATTATAATTGCTTAATTCATCAAATGACTCTAGATCACCTTTATCATGATAAGATACTGAAGTATCATTTTCAATTTCACCATTACATTTAACTTTCTTTTCTTTCTTTAGAACAATGTATTTTTTATCTTTTGACGAAAAGCCGATAATTTGACTAACCGATGAATAAATTGTTCCATCTTCTTCAGCGCCTTGTGAACATAACTCACTTCTATCTGTTCTAGATACTGTAATTCTACCAACCTTTGCTTCGTACAATTTGTTTTGAATTAATTCATTTTTAAACTCTTGCAGTAGATCTTGTGCAAATAAACTCATGGACATCAATGTTGATAATGCTAAAATAATTTTCATTAGTTACTCCTTTGGTTTAGAAAACATTTTTTAGATAGTGTCCCGTTTCATGTGGGATTCCATATCCGTGTTGTTATTAATAAAGTCAATTTATCAGGCTTAGAAAAATTTTAAAGGGTTATTGAAAAAGTTTTAGAGTCTTTAAGATATTGTATAGTTTTTAGACAGCATGAATTTAATATAGACAACGAAAAAGAAAGCTACAAACCACCATCAATATGAATTGATGCTCCTGTGATATAAGCGGCTTCTTTAGAAGCTAAAAAGAGAACTGTTTTGGCCACTTCTTGAGGCTTCCCAAAACGTTTCATGGGAACACTGAAGGCGTACTCTTTTTTTAGTTCTGGTGAAAGTGTCTCAGTCAGTTCTGTTTCAATAAAACCGGGAAGTACATTGTTTACGGTGATGCCTTTTTTAGCGACCTCTTTGGAGAGAACTTGAGAGATGGCCACTTGACCTGCTTTCGATGCGGCGTAATTAGCTTGGCCAGATAAACCCAACTCTCCACCGACGGAGGAAATATTTATAATGCGTCCATATTTATTTTTTAGCATTTCAGTCACCACAAACTTACTCATTAAAAAACTGCCTTTAAGATTTGTATCGAGTACATCGTTCCAATCTTGAAGCGACATCAGAGGAAGAATTTGATCTTTGCGAATGCCTGAATTGTTGACCAAAATATCAATTTTTTGAAATGTTGTGGCAATACTTTCAACCAAGGTTTTCACTTGATCTTCATCTCGAACATCGACGCGTTTTAAAATCAAATGGCTTTCAATCCATGCCGCACTTTCGGATGATGATGTGACTTTTTCTCTTTCTACAATCATCGATTGTTTAAAACGAAGGGCCTTTTCTTCGTCTCGAACATAAGTGGCGATCACTGTGGCACCGCTTTTTAAAAACTCTGCCGCAATCGCAGCTCCAATTCCGCGAGTTCCGCCAGTAACGAGAACCACACTTTGGTTAAAATGAAATTGCATTTGTTCGTTCATTTGATTTCCTATTTTATTTTTTAATTGTCGCGATTTAGATAATTTAAAACATCGTAGGCCTTGATTACGCCGTAATTTGCGGCGCCTAACCAACCACTCATTATAATCCCCACGGAACCCGCGTGAAACAATCCATCAACTTCTTTATTTATATTCATGGAGACTTCGAGACCTTCAAACTTAGTTCCAAAACTTGCACCCATTTGATGGTGAGTGAATTTTTCCACCGTAAGGGGAGTAGCCGCCTCCACAAAGTCAATTTTATCCCGCACACCTGGGAGCAATTTTTCTAACTCAACTAAGGCCCTTTCGATTAAAAATGCTTTTTTTGCTTCGTATTCTGCTTCAGTTAGGTGGGCCCAGTCGCTATACTTTGCGTTTGAAGAAGAGACGATCGTGTAACGACCTCCACGCTCTGGGCGCATATCGGGATAGTATATGGAGAATGTTTGCGAATAAATTTCAGGTGAAAGCAATCGCTCGGATGAAAAATAGTCATCGGTGCTGGTAAAAACTAAATCACCTATAAAGGGAATTTCAGCACCACTTTTAATACCTAGATAGACCTGACAAGAAGATGAGTTCAAACGAGTACTCTGCATTTTTTGAAAATACTCGGGTGAGAAAAAAGACTCGCCCACCATTTTTTCAATTGTCGTTTTTAAATTAGCATTGGAGACGACAGTTTGAGACAAAATGATTTCATCCCCACAACGAACGCCGTAAGCTTTGCGATGTTCATCGACTAATATTTGATCGACTTTGGAATGCAATCTTATATCCACTCCATTTTTTAAAAGCTCGGCTTTCATCATGGAGATCATCAAATCTGTTCCGCCTTCAAATACATACACGCCCTTCTGCATAAAATTAGAAAAGACGATGCCGTAACTGATGGCCGGATCGCTTAGATTTGAACCGTTGGCATAAACAATCGGCTCTAATAAAAAACGCAAAACATCGTTTCGACCGGGAAAATATTTTTCAAATAAGTCTTTATTGGTCGTTGATTGATCGTCGTAAAAATTCATGGTGGCAAGTTCGTTAAAAAATCCTTCGACGAGTTCAACGTTTAAATGAAATTTTTGTTGTAAAATTTTTTTATAATCTTCTTTGGTAAAATCGGTTTCAATATCAAAACTGGGATTGACAAAACGTACGCTTCTAATGGGTCTTATATGTGCGGCAATTTCTGGCGACCAATATTTTTTGCAAGTCTTAAGCATGCCAAAGGGAAAACCATGGAGAGAGACATCAAAAATATGATCGCCACTGGCGCGTTTAAACCACGTGGCAAAGCCACCTAATTTATTGTGGGCTTCCAATAATAAAACCGATTTATTTTGCTTTGCGAGTGTATTGGCGAGCGTGAGCCCACCCAATCCACCACCAATCACAATCGTATCGTATTTTTTAGTAATCTTATCGCGCTTAGAATATTGCATAACTTTCTCGGTTACTGTGGGATGACATCTTTAAGAGGTGATAATTTAAAAACTCCCTGTCCCCATTCTTCAATGGGATTTTTAGCGTTGACTAAAACGGCGCTAAAAACAATTTCATCTTGATCATTAATGTCTATTTCACCGGAAAATCCAGGGTAAAATTGATTATGTAAAATCATTCCACTTCCTTTATCCGTATCAATAGTTTCCCCTTCCGAAATGATTCTTTTAATGGAGGTACCGTTATAAAAAAAGATAGAACGCTTTCCATCTTTTGCCACTCCTCTAAATATAATATGACCTAGTCCATTTACCTTTACAGGAAACTTTTCGATATTCGTTAAATCTCCTTCACCTTCTAAAACCACTTTTTGAGTTTTAGTGATTGTATTTGATTCTTGAGATGAAATGGTTGTCATAAAAATTCCACTCCTACCATCATCTAAAAGTGCTTGATAGACCACTTGATTTTTATTAGACAACCCAACAAAATTTGTGAGTGAGACACTTTTAACTTGAGAATCGAAATCGCGATCAACAGCAACAATCTTCATTTTCTTTTCTTTTTTAAATGGATCTAGAAAAGCAATGACATCTGGATTAGATTCATTCCATTCACCCTTATTACCCAATCTCATTTTTAAGGCCAATTGACCATCATCATTAAAACCAGGACGAAATAAATAGCTCGCCTTGAGTTCGTCTGAAAAACTTTCACCTTCTTCAATAATTTTAACGAGAGATGTCTTTAATCGATACAAAGCCCTAACGTCTGAGCGATCTGTTCCTCGAAAGAACACATCTCCTTTGTTTGTAATCGTAGGGTAAGTAAAAAATTCGATATTATTTTTTTTATCAGGAGCTAACAATTTTTTATATTTATTTGCTTTTGTATCTAATAAAAAAAGCCCCAGACTCTCATTTTCATCAAAAACCGTAAAAGCAACTTTTCCATCATCATTCAAAGAAGGATCTGAAAGGTAAAATTCTTCAGGTGATAAAATTGCAACTCTTCCTAATTGATCACTTAAAGCTTCTTTAAACCATAAACCTTGCTGAGGCTTGTCTCCTACTCTTAAAACCTTAAAGCACACATCGCCGCGATTATTGATTAAAGGGTTCACATTATTTAAAATTGCTTTATCTGGAAGTGCAAAGGAATCAAGATGAGAGGCTCGAGCTAAAAGTTCTGCTTTAAATCGAGTTGGCCCAAATCCTGATCCATCATTTACTTCGTTCGCAGTTAAACTTGAAAAATTTAAAAGTAAAAAAAAGAACAAAATAAATGTTTGTAATAAATTTATATATAAGTAACTCATTTCTATACTCCTTCAAATCTAACCATATCGACCTTACTGGCCATACTGATCTTTGTAGTTTTTTTCTTGAGCAATTATCGACATTGCTACTTTTACACCATCCACTGCTGCCGAAGTTATACCACCAGCGTGTCCGGCGCCTTCACCGCAAGGATAAAGACCGAGATGACTAAGCGACTGCAAACTATATTTGTCTCGCATAATACTGACTGGAGAAGACGTTCTGGTTTCCGGTGCTAAAAGCAAAGCTTCGTTAGAAATAAAACCTTTCATCTGCTCATCAAATTTTAATAAAGCATCTGTTAAATGTCCGACGATAAATTTTGGTAATAATGAATCGAGATCTTGAGAAAAAATACCCGACGGTGTAGATGTTTTGGTTAAACTCAAATCACTCTTTTTTTGATCCAGAAAATCCTTCAATCTTTGTGCAGGAATTTCTTTTCCCGATGCTTTTTCCATGCTTAACTGAAATGCTTTTTTCTCAATATTTTCTATAAATTTTAATCCCTCAAGAACGTGAACCGAACTAAAATCTTTTTCCTTTTGAACACTCACGACAAGGGCTGCATTAGACCAAGGTGAATTGCGTTTATAATTACTCATTCCATTCACGACAATTCCATCAGCATCGGTTCCGGAAGACAGTACATAACCACCAGGGCACATACAAAAACTATAGGTCCCTTTATGACTGGATGGATTCTCATAGGAAAGTCGATATCTAGCTGAACCTAAGATCGGCCCACAAAACTCCCCCAATTGCAACTTGTCAATTAATCGACGAGGATGCTCGATGCGCACCCCCACTGCAAAATCCTTTTGAGACATTGCTACTTTTTTTTCATGTAAATGATAAAACATTTCTTTTGCAGAGTGACCAACGGCAAGAATGACATAATCAGAAAAATATTTTTCTCCAGTAGATAACTCTACTCCAATGACCCGCGTTTCATCTTCACTAAACAGTAATCGATCGACTCTCGCATTATAAAAAACTTTACTACCAACAGATTCAATATAGGAGGTCATTTTTGAAATGAGCCCACGTATCTTGTTTGAGCCTAGGTGAGGATTGGATTGATAAGCCGTTTCTTTCGGTGCTCCAAAATCGACAAAGCGATTCATCACATATTGCACATAGGGAGACTTCACTCGAGTAATTAATTTTCCATCTGAAAATAAACCAGCGCCACCTTCACCGTAGCAAACATTATTTTCAGGATCAAAAGCTCCATAGCGCCAAAACTTCGCAATATGAATCATACGATTTTGTGCGCGATCACCTCTTTCAAAGAGATAAACAGGAATGCCATAGTCCGCAAAACGAAGCGCAGAAAATAAACCACAAGGGCCAGCGCCAATAATAATCGGTGGGTTTTTAAATGCCCCAAGATGAGGAAAAGATTCCCGATGAGGGTTAAAATCTTCACCAGGTTTAATTGCATCAATGATGGCGTGATACTTCGGAACTTTTCCTCGAGGAGCCCCTCTTGCATCCAGAGATAGAGAGATTATTCGATAATCGAACACATGGGGATAGTTTGATTTAATATAGGAATCTATATCTTCATCGTAATTGATAATGAAATTTATTTTTTCAGACATAATGACTGATTATAACCCCCACACAGTTTAATTTTCAAGCATTGAAAATTAATAATGACCAATGACATGTATACTTGATTCAGCTTTTTTAAATTAATTGATGCAGGATCTATTTTAACAATGGAGATTTAACAAGATCTGACTTATTCAACTTCCACTGAGTTAATCACTAATCATGGACCAATCTTCCACCACTAATCATCAAGGAGATTTATATTTTCTCAAGGATTATCAAACTTGATTTTCTTGAAATGTGAAAGCTTTTAGGTATATACCTACAACGATTCAATTCTCAAGTGAATCTAGACATACAAGTCATTGGTCAATTTTAATTTTCAATGCTTGAAAATTAAATTGTGTGGAGTATAACTATTATTAAATTAATTTTTAAATTGAAACAAAACATTTCATTCATCAAATTTAAAGGATCAATATTATGACAACGTGTCATACGCAATTAACAGCTAGTGTTACGCCCATCGATGTTTGCATGATCGTTATTGGAGACGAAATATTAAACGGGCGCACGATTGATGCGAATGCGGCATGGTGTGCAAAGTTTTTGGCCAGCAAAGGTTTAAATTTTAAACAATGCTTTATCATCCGTGACGATGAAAAAACAATGAAAGAAACGATCGAAGCTGCCACAAAGATAGCCGACGTTGTGATTACTTCGGGAGGAGTGGGGCCGACCCTCGATGACCTCACAAAAAAAGTGCTGGCCGACTATTTTTCAAAGCCCATTGAAGAGAATTCCTATGTCGCTCAAGTTGTTCAAGAAAACTATCAACGATTTCAGAGAGAGTGGAATCCTCAATTAAATTTTTATCATCACTTTCCCCGCGATTTCTCTCCCATTAAAAACCCTCTGGGTCTCGCACCTGGTTTGCAGTATTACGATCAAAAATCTAAGACTCTGATCATCTCTGCCCCCGGTGTTCCCAAGGAATTTAAGGCAATGCTGGACTCAGAATGTCTTCTCGAAATTGAGCGACATTTCTCCGATCGCTTCGTTGCCTTAGAAAAGTTTGTCGTGCGCACCAGCGGCATACCAGAAGAAAAAATTTTCAATGAGCTTTGTCCTCAATTGTGGAATGATCTAAGTCAGTTTGGTAAAGTGAGCTCATTACCTCATATTATAGGCATTGATATTGTCGTGAGTATGACTTTTCCAAAGTATCAAGAGCCCCTCGTACTCAAGAAAAAAATGGAAATTCAAAAAATCATAGAATCCTCGGCCCTAGCACCCTATGTTTGGAACTATGGCCAAACTGAATTATCGCGACTTGTATTGGATCGCGCCATGAGTAAAAAACTAACTTTCTCATTTGCCGAATCCTGTACAGGAGGACTGGCCTCATCCAAAATAACGGATCTAGCGGGTTCCTCTGCCGTCTTCACGGGTTCAATCATCTCCTATGCAAATGAGGTCAAAATCAATCAACTCAATGTAAAAGCAGAAACTATAAATAAATTTGGAGCTGTAAGTCTTGAATGTGCCCTTGAAATGGCAAGAGGAGTTTATGAATTAACTTCATCAGATGTAGGAATAAGTATTACAGGTATTGCCGGGCCTCAAGGTGGATCGACAGAAAAACCTGTTGGAACGGTCTTTATTGCTTACTGTCACAAAAAAGGGATCAAGGCATTTAAATTCCATTTGCCGGGCGATCGACAAAAACTAAAAGATCGTTTTTCTGAAATGGCTCTCTACATCTTATGGAAAGAACTGGAAAGTCTTTAATCCTCAGTTGAATCTTCTTCGGAATAAATCAAAGAGGAACAAAGAGCTTCATAGGAATCTTTAAGACAAATACACTCTTGTAAATCAGCGCTTTGATCTACTGAACCGTAAACTAAACTGCCTTTTAATTGCAGACATTTTTTAGCTCCTGGTGATAATTGCGTATTGCGATCAAAATTGCTATCAGAGTGCAGAGGTGCTTGAAGAAAAGGACACTTGTCTTTTTCAAGCATGCATTTTCTCGAGATGCTTTTATTTTCATAATCACAAACTAATATTTTTTTCTTCACTTGATTTAGAAAAAAATAATACTCGGTAGGATGGATGCATTTATTTTTTGGAGAAAAACCACTCTGCCTGTTGGCAGCACTTTTCGCTAAAGCCATACTCATCACAATAAAAGTAACTAACAAAAATAATAATCTTAATTTCATTTTAAACTCGTTAATCTAAAAGTGTTTTTAACAATATGTTCTTTTTGATACCAACATCCCAAAAACTTCCGCTTCATGATTTCAAGACGAAGTTTTACTTTGTCCCCTAAAAATTCACTTAATAAATATTCATCCGACATCAATGCTTTTTCCGAGGGACAATCGGCAAAATACTTACGCCCCACTCGACAAGCACAACTTTGTCCTCGTTTACTCTCCTCTCTTCCCCAAGACGTTCCCCATGAATTTCTCATCATCAATTGGCATTGCTTTGTTTGTGTATTTATTCTTTGGGCTACAACGAGTAAAGCATGACCTGTACAGTGGTTTAAATTAGTACTTTTGTCTCTTGGTAAAAGTGAAAATGCCTCATTCCCAGTCTCGAACAATCCATCATAATTATTTCTTTTAAAGAGAGCTTCAATACACATTTCCACTCCGACCGGTTTTAACGATTTTAGATGTTCTGTTATAAATGAAGCATAATCTTGATTATTTCCTCGCTTTAAACGGTCAATGTCAAAATCAAATCGCTTGCTGAATTTATTGCGACATACAGAAAAAATATCTTGTAGAACTTCAAACACTGATTGATGGTGTTGATATCTATGCTTCAACTTTTGATCAATCACATCAGACATTTTTTGATCGAGAGGATTTTGATAATTCAGATTATTACTCTTTTTGGCAAAGTAATAATTTAAGTAGGCGAGCAGCAAATGTTGAGACATTGTTGATGACCCTGTAAAGTTCTCAACAGCTTTTTCTATGCATTGATCGGGAACGACTCCAAATTTTTTAACGCTCTCAAGAGTTTGATAAATCCATCCACCTTTCACAATGGTTTCACTATTACTTGGGGCGAATGAGGCTAATTCAATCGGCGAAGGTGATACTTTCAATCCCAAATCAAGTAATTTATATTCGAGTAATTGAGAACTTGCACAAGAATAGCATGTACCATTGATACTTTGATCGAGAATTTTTATCTTCGGTAAAAAAGCTCCCTTATTTAAATCTACATTAAAGCAATCCTTAGCTTCAGCAAAAAAATTAAAAAACAGGAGAAAAATTCCCAAACCTATAAACATGTGATTCCTGTCTCCAAACTTAAAATGACTCATAAACTATAATACAATTTATTTTATACCAAGCTTAATTATTTTTTGTCCCTTGTAAAATATACTCCTCAGAGTATACTTATACTATTTATTGCTTAAAAAATGATCAACATTTAATCGAGAAAAGGCCTAATTTATGACTGATCGATACTCTTCTCAGCCTAATAGTTGCTACGCTGTTTATGCCAAACGAACACCCTTTGGAAAAATCTTAGGGCAACTTAAAAATATTCGCCCCGATGATCTACTTTCCTTCCTACTCGACGATTTTAAAAACCAATTTATACCATCACAAGATGGTTTTAAACTCCATCACCTAGATGACTTTATTGTTGGCTGCGCTAATCAAGCGGGTGAAGACAATAGAAATATTGCTCGCATGTCCCTACTTCTTAGTGAATTTCCAACAGAAGTTCCCGGGACAACGATTAATCGCCTCTGCGGCTCTTCTCTCGATGCGGCCCAAATGGCCTACGCTTTAATTTCATCGGGAATGAAAGATGCTGTGTTGGTGGGCGGTGTGGAAAGTATGTCTCGCGCTCCTTACGTTTTAAGTAAGGCTGAAACGGCTTTTGATCGACAACAAAAGTGTTACGACTCAACGTTTGGCTGGAGATTTATCAATCCTAAAATGAGCAAAGTGAAGCCTCCTCTTTCCATGGGAGAAACCGCTGAAGAAGTCGCCGCTCGATTTAAGATATCGCGCGTCGAACAAGATCACTATGCTCTGCGCTCACATCAATTATGCGCGAAATTTAAATCGATGAGAATAAAAGAAATTTGTCCCATAAAATTAGAAATAAATCGCGAAGAATTTTTAATGGATGACGATGAATGCATTCGCGCCGACAGTCAGATTGAAAAATTGCAAAAACTAAAACCCGTTTTTAATCCCCAGGGCACTGTGACTGCTGGAAATTCTTCACCCATGAACGATGGTGCGGCCCTATTATTATTTGTATCCGGTGAATACTTAAAAAAGTTTCATCTCACCCCCATGTTTAAAGTAGAAGATGCAGCAGTCGTAGGCCTCGATCCAGACATCATGGGCATGGGACCAGTGGGAGCAATAAAAAAAATTCTCCATCGCCAAAATAAAAAAATTAGCGATTACGATTCATTTGAAATTAATGAAGCATTTGCAGCTCAAGTCTTGGCCGTCCAAAAAGAGCTCAACATTCCATCGGAAAAACTCAATCCTCAAGGAGGAGCTTTGGCCATCGGTCATCCCCTTGGAGCATCGGGTGCACGATTACTCGTCACTCTCGCTCATCAAATGCAAAATCGCCCCGAAATGCAAGCGGCGATTGCCTCCATGTGTATTGGTGTCGGCCAAGGTATTGCCCTATCCATCACGAGAAAATAATAAATCAAAATAACAAAACTGAGGTAATTTTATGACAAAACCAATTCAACTTTACTACTCTTACTTTCAAGATCGCAGCGATCGCGTGCGATGGACACTCGAAGAAATCAAGCAATTTAAAACGCTCGAATATGTTGACTGTCATCTCGATCGCGAAAAAAATGAACATAAAAAAGAGGCCTATTTAAAACTAAATCCCCAAGGCCGAATTCCCACCATCGTCGATGGCGAAACGATTCTTTTTGAATCGCAAGCAATCGTCAGTTACTTAAGTGACAAATATGCGCTAGGAAAATTGGCCCCCAATTTCGATCATCCAGATCGAGCTTTGTATTATCAATGGATGGCCTGGTCAGTTGGAAGTTTAGAATGTGTGATTGCACGTATGTTTACGCACAAAAATACACCAGAAGAAAGTGCCGCAACCGATGCCTTTGTCCAAAAAGAATGCCTCGTATTACAAGCACCTCTGCTTAAAACTCTCGCTCATCAAGAATATTTACTCCCCTCTGGATTTTCGAGTGCCGACATTATGGTGGGATCGATTCTTCCCGGAGCCCAAGAATTTATAGTCGATCCGCATCCCACGATAAGTGCCTATTTAGAGAGGTTGAAGGGGAGAGATGGTTGCATCAAAGCTAAAGTCTTCTAATAATACTGATCGGATTTTGATTTTTTAGTGCGTTCTCGTGGCTTCAAACTCGGGTCACATAGTAATCTATGCTCCCCTCGTTCTCAACCACTGCGGCCTTCTAAAAAACCAAACTTCGA